>OBWC01000457.1_pt1 | contig 35727 bp, 25 predicted proteins | sample 1501341 | NCBI WGS metagenome assembly OBWC01 (sample SAMEA2580033, study PRJEB22360) | human gut metagenome | biome: human gut; feature: human-associated habitat; material: faeces | place: Denmark | collected 2008/2010 | reverse complement strand
AGAAACGCCGTTCCTCCCTCCGCAAATGGAGTATCTATCCCTGTTATGAAAGTTTTGAGAGTTGGGTAAGGATTTCCTTCACCCCCTCCCACAGTTGTTCCTGCCGCTGGGATATATCCTCCAAGTCAGCATTATAAACCCGCCCGGTCTCATGCACTTTGCGGGTCAGCTGGTTCAAGTTGTTGCTGCTTCGGCGCATCAGGGAGACCAACTCCTTCAGCTCTGGCAGTTCCAGCTTGACCACATAACCATCCAGCGCCATTTTCCGCAGATAGGCGCTCAAATTCTCTGTCCCGTATTGCTGCATCTTTTGATGGATCAACTCCAGTTCCTCTGCTGACACCCAAAACAGCACCGGAACATCCCGCTTGCGCTTTGCCATAGTTATCGCTCCGGCTCCCGTTTTTTCGGGGCGGCAGGCTTGCGGGCAGGCGGTTCCTGCTTGAGCTTTTGCAGGACAGAACTTTTCTGCTGTTCTTGAGCGACTTTTCGGAACTGTCTGGTGAACAGGTCGGTCAAACCGGGATTGACCTGATCTACCACCAGATAGTCACTGTGGCGGGAAGCGCCGCTGTCCTCCAGCATGGGAATGGTTTTTGCCCATGCTTTATTGTCCTGAGAGATACGCCCGTCATAGTTCTTGCGCTGGATGGTGTTGGCAAGAATAAACTGTACCCGTTCCGTCCCAAACTTTTCCAGCACATCTTTGATCGCCGCCTCCGTATCCAGCCGGTTCTCTGCATAGTGGGCGCTGATGGTCTGCTCAATAGCTTCTTTGCAGGCGCTGTTTGCCTGATACGAACGGTTATATTGTGCCATCTCTCCATGCTCGGACGCATAGGCAGCAGAATGGGGATAGATCGGTGTTGTTCGCAGTTCCTCTTTAGCTCTGCACACATCGTCGGCACGGTTCTCAATACTGTCCCGGATCACATCCATATAGCCGGTCTCCAGCTTTTCAAAATAGCGGTACACATCCGCCAACGGAGAGGGAGATTCCAAAAGTGCCTGAGCCTGGGTGTCGGTCAACTCCAGTTCCTCCATTGCCATCACGATGTCCTCGCGGATGGTGTACTCATAGGCATGGTTTAAGACTTCTTCCGGGGGCTGGCTTTTCAGCCAGTCCCGGAACTTGTCCTGTTCGGCAGTCATCTTTTCAAAAAGGGCCGTATTCAGATTATTGGTATTCATGTTATCGCACCTCCTCATGCTGTTTTGGTTTCTTGTCTGTACTGCGGGGCGTCACCGGGCGCTTCAGGCTGTCCAGCACCGAAGTCCGTGTGCTTTTGGCAACAACAGCCTCGGCGTGTGCCTGTCCCTTTCCGTCGATGTTGAGCAAAGTATCCAGCTCCACCAGACGGGCATTTTTGCTTCGCAGTTCTTCTTCATAAAGGAATGGCTTTCCGACTTCCTCCTTTGCGGCAGCCTGCTGCTGATAGAGGTTATCCAGCTGGGCCTTTGCCGCCTCCAGACGCTGGGGCATCAGGGCGAGGGCATTGTCGATACGGGTAAGATTTCCGCGAGGGTCTGTACCAAGGGTTGCCCGGTGGGTCATCTGTCCTTTCAGTAGGAGCGTATACTCCTGTTTCCAAGCGGAAAATTCCACGGATATGGCATAGCCCCGGTAGCTGCCGATCTGCACCGGATCGGAGGTTTTGACCTCCTTGCAGGCATCCAAAAGGGCTGCGCCGGCGTTCTCCTTATCGGTCAGCAAATCGCCGCGGATTTCCATACCAGCAAAACCGTCCTCCGGGTGCGGGTGCGCTGCCAAAACCTCCAGATCGGATTCAAAGCCCTTGATAAAGCCTTTGTGCTTTTCAATCTCCTCCGGGAAGTATTTGAGCAGCTGGTCCTCCAGACGATATTGCTTGCTCTGGTGGTCGGCTTTCATCAGCTTCAGGCGGGATACCTCCACATCCAAATCCATACGCTCCTTGATGCGGGGATCTCCGGCGCACAGGGCTTTGATCTCGGCAAAGGAAAGCGCCGTTTCGTCCACATCATCGCAGGAACGCACCGGCGATTTAGAAGTCATGATCTGACTGATGAATTTTTGCTTATTCTCCACCGTCTGCCAGAGGTATGCGTCAAAGGTTCCTTCGGTCACATAGCGGTACACATGGACAAGGGGATTCTGGTTGCCTTGGCGCTCGATACGGCCCTTGCGCTGGGCGAGGTCTCCGGGTCTCCACGGACAATCCAGATCATGAAGTGCCACCAGACGGTCCTGCACATTGGTGCCTGCGCCCATCTTGGCGGTGCTGCCCAAAAGGACACGCACCTGACCGGTACGGACTTTAGAGAACAGCTCCTTTTTCCGTACTTCGGTGTTGGCTTCATGGATAAAAGCAATCTGGTCGGCAGGCATCCCCTGAGCAATGAGTTTCTGACGAATATCGTCATATACCGTAAAGACCGGTTCCTGCTCCGGCAGAGGCACAGCGCCTTCCAATGCGTGAAGCAGTGGATTATCCAGCGTTTTCGCCGCCTTGCTTACAGGAGCTTTTGCCTGCGGTGTAGAAATGTCGCAGAACACCAGCTGGGTCAGCTTGTCAGCTTCGCCGTCCCGCCAGATCTGCATGATGTTGTCCACGCACTGATTGACCTTTGTGCCAGGTTCATCCGGCAACATCTGGTTGACGATTCTCTGGTCAAGCCCCAACTTACGGCCATCCGAGGTAATCTTGAGCATATTGTCCTGGGACGGGTCAACGGTTCCGCTGTGTACCAGCGATGCGCGCTCCGAAAGGGTCTTGACCATTTCCTGCTGATGTTCGGTAGGCTGTGCCACGATGTTGTGGTATTCCACTTCCGGGGTAGGCAGATTCAGCTGGTCGGCAGTCTTAATGTCGGCCACTTCTTTGAACAGGTTCATCAGCTCCGGCAGGTTAAAGAACTTGCTGAATCTCGTTCTTGCCCGGTAGCCGGTGCCTTCCGGTGCCAGCTCCAATGCTGTGACGGTCTCCCCAAATCGGGAAGCCCAGCAGTCGAAGTGGGTCATGTTCAGTTCTTGCAGGCGTTCATACTGAAGGTAACGCTGCATGGTGTAAAGCTCGGTCATGGAGTTGCTGACCGGTGTGCCGGTGGCAAAAATCACGCCACGGTTTCCGGTAATCTCATCCATATAGCGGCACTTGGCAAACATATCGCTGGACTTTTGGGCATCGCTGGTGGAGAGACCTGCCACATTCCGCATTTTGGTGTATAAAAACAGGTTTTTGTAGTTGTGGGCCTCGTCCACAAACAAACGGTCCACGCCCAGCTGCTCGAATGTCACCACATCGTCCTTGCGGCCCTCAGCCTGCAATTTCTCCAATCTGGCTTCCAGAGATTTGCGGGTGCGTTCCAGCTGCTTGACAGTAAAACGCTCGCCGCCGCTGGCCTGTACCTCTGCAATCCCTTCCGTGATCTCGTCGATCTGTTCATAGAGAAGCCGTTCCTGACGCTCTCGGCTGATGGGGATACGCTCAAACTGGCTGTGTCCCATGATGATGGCATCATAGTCGCCGGTGGCGATCCGGGCGCAGAACTTCTTACGGTTGTGGGTCTCAAAGTCCTTTTTCGTGGTGACAAGGATGTTGGCGGAAGGATAGAGCCGCAGAAACTCCGACGCCCACTGCTCGGTCAGATGGTTTGGAACCACAAAGAGAGATTTCTGGCACAGTCCCAGGCGTTTGGCTTCCATCGAAGCAGCTACCATTTCAAAAGTTTTGCCTGCGCCTACTTCATGTGCCAACAAGGTATTTCCTCCATACAGCACATGGGCAATGGCGCTTTTCTGGTGTTCCCGCAGGGTAATGGCCGGGTTCATCCCTCCAAAAGTGATGTGGCTGCCATCATATTCACGGGGACGGGTAGAGTTCATTTCTTCGTTGTACTGGCGCACCAAAGTCTGGCGGCGCTCCGGGTCTCTCCAGATCCAGTCCCTAAAGGCTTCCCGGATCGCCTGCTGTTTTTGAGCTGCCAGGGTGGTCTCCTTGGCGTTCAGAACCCGGCGCTCTTTTCCGTCTGCGTCCTCTATGGTGTCATAGATGCGGACATCCCGCAGGTTCAGGCTGTCCTCTAAAATCTTGTAGGCATTGGCACGACTGGTCCCATAGGTGGTATAAGCTGCCACATCGTTGTAGGATACAGAAGATTTCCCCTTGATCTGCCATTCAGCGGTAAAGGACGAATAGTTGACCCCGATACTGCGCTGGAGATAAAACGGGGTATTAAAGGTCTCATACATAAATTGCTGGATATATTCCTTGTCAATCCAGGTAGCGCCCAGACGCACCTCAATCTCCGACGCATCCAGGTCTTTGGGCTGGGCGGCGGTAAGAGCTTCCACATTGACTGCATAAATCGGGTCCTGCTGTGCGGCCCGTTGCGCCTGACGCAGTTTGCGGCGTACATTGCCGGAGAGGTATTCATCAGCAGTCACATAATGGGGTGTGCCGTCTTTCTCCAGCTGTCCCGGTACACGGAAGATTACGCCTTGCAGCTCTCCGGCCAGTTCTTCTTTTGTTTTTCCGGTAAGCTGGCTCATATAGTCCATATCCACGCAGGCTTTTTCCGAGATGGACACCGCCAGTGCTTCACTTGCCGTATCCACCACAGCCACCGCCTGATGGGGCTTGATGGTCCGCTTGGTGAACATATCTGCCTTGCGTTCCAGCTTTCCGTCCTCGTCGATGACTTCCAGCGCACAGAGCAGGTAATAGGAAGAATCGTCTGCATAGGCCAGACGGTTTGCACGGTCATTGATGAGACCGTATTTGGAAGAAAAGCTGTCATAGAGACTGTTCAGTTCCGCCTGCTTCTCCCGAATGGTGCTGTCCGGAACCGCTGCATCCATCTGAAGGTCGATCAGTTCCTGCACACAATCACGCAGTCCCACAAGACCTTTTACACGGGCTTCGGCGGTGGTGTTGAGGTCAGGGCGCACCATACGGCTGTTTTCCCGGTAGTACACCTGCCCGTCTACAATGGCATAGGAATAGTTCTTCACATTGGGGTCGGCAGGAATTGAGGTGTCAATAGCTTCGCCTTCGCCCAGCTCCGGCAGCTCTGCCTCCTGATAAGTGCCATGAATGTACTTCACAGCATCATGCAGCTGGTCGGAAAGCTCCAGTCCCTCGATAGGGTTCACGGTGTAATCCATACCATGAGCAGTGCTTACCGGCTCCTGTCTGCCCAGCACCATTTCCGGGTGGTCGATAAAATACCGGTTGATGGCAAACCCGTCCTCCGTCTGTCCGGTCTGGGTCCATTCCGGCACGATGTCCAGCGGGCGGTCCCGCTTTTGGAGGAAGATGATGTCCGATACCACCTCGGCACCGGCATTCTTTTTGAACGCGTCATTCGGCAGACGGATAGCTCCCAGCAGCTCGGCACGCTGGGCAAGATAGCGGCGCACGGTGGAATCCTTGGCGTCCATGGTATATCGGGAGGTCACAAAAGCTACCACGCCGCCGGGACGCACCTGATCCAGTGCTTTGGCGAAAAAGTAGTTATGAATACTGAAATTCAGCTTGTTGTAGGCTTTGTCGTTGACCTGATACTGACCGAACGGCACATTGCCGATGGCAAGGTCAAAGAAGTCACGCCTATCGGTGGTCTCAAAGCCGCCTACTGTGATGTCCGCCTTGGGATAGAGCTGCTTTGCGATGCGCCCGGAAACCGGGTCAAGCTCCACACCATATAGACGGCTGTTTCGCATTTTCTCCGGCAGCATACCGAAGAAATTTCCCACACCCATAGATGGCTCCAGAATATTTCCGGTCTCAAATCCCATACGGCCCACAGCATCATAAATCGCTTTGATGACCATAGGGCTGGTGTAATGAGCGTTGAGGGTGGAGCTTCTGGCGGCGGCATATTCCTCCGGGGTCAGCAGCTCTTTCAGATGGGTATACTCGGAAGCCCATGCCGGTTTCTCTGGGTCAAAAGCATCAGGAATACCGCCCCAGCCCACATAACGGGAAAGAATCTCCTGTTGTTCGGGGCTTGCCTGCTGTCCGGCAGATTCCAGCTCTTTCAGCAAACGAATGGCATTAACATTTGCCTGGAACTTGGCTTTTGGACCGCCTTCGCCCAAATGCTCATCGGTAATGCGGAAGTTCTGTGCATTGCGGCGCAGGTTAGCCTTGTATTCCTCATAGGAGGCTTCCTCGGCAGCTTTGGCATTGGGGAAGGTCTGCCACTGGCCGTTGACCTGAATGGAAACCGGGTGTTCATCCAGCACTTCCTCAAAGGTTTTCTCCGGCTCTGTTACAGGGGCTGGCGGCTCCGGCTCCTCAATATGCAACCGTTCCACCACCACATCATAAGGTAGATGGTTCTTATCGCCCGGATAGACGGCCACGGTCTCGGAATGAAAGGCTGGGGATTCGGCAGACGGTTGGGGCTGTTCTTGTCCAAAGCCATCCAGCTGACGGGCATACATCCCGCGCAGCAAAGGCGCAACCTCATCCCAGCGGAAATACAGCACAGCCAGACGCTTTTCCTCTGCATCCATGACTTCCAGCTCCATGCCTTGTGTCGTGGTACGGTAATCGGCAATATCGCCGTTCTCCAAATCCAGCGTCTCAATCTCACGAGGATAAGCTCTACTCAGCCAGTAGGCGATCTCACTGTTGCTCCTGCCGGATTGCAGCAGCGTGGAAAGCTGCTGTTTATCCGCTTCATCCATGAGTCCATGGGCCAATACATCCCGCAAGTCTTGATCTGCCTTGTCCGGGTCAATGGGAAGAAACTCGGTATAGTAAGCATTGCGGCGATCTGCCCGAAGCAGCTGCTCGAACTGTTCTTTGCGCTCTGCCCGATAGATGGGATATACCATGCCGGTGGGCAGAAGCTGCACGGTGTCATCCCGTAGCTCGGTGATCTGATAGGCGTCATCCTCGATATACACGGTATCGCCCACGGCATAGACTGGGGCGGCAGGGTCATAGGAGGTTCTTTGCGGAGTCGGGCGGCGAACTGCATCATATTCCTCATCGGAAATGGAAACTTCGGAAGTCTGTTCTGTCTCGGCAGCTGCAATCTGCTCTACATCCGACATTACCTGCTGGATAAATGAGGAATTGTCCAGTTTTTCCGGATCTGCCACCTGTCCGTTGACGATCCCTCTTTCCTCCAGAGCTTCCCGGATGGCAATAGGGTCGATATTGTCAAAACGATCCTGTTCTTCTTCGGTATAGAACCGGTCCTCCTGAATAAGCTGGGCAAGCCTGCGCTGTACCTTCGGCCAGGGCAGCTGTGTTTCCTCCGGGCTTCCGGCACGGACAACGAACGGGCTGTTGCCGCCACCGTATTCCTGAGCCAGCCATGCAGCGGTATCCTTCTCCCTTGCATGGTCTTTCATATAGCGGACGACAGCGTGTTTACTCTCGATATTGCCGTTCCAAACACAGAGAGCTTTGTCAATATCCTCCTGAGAAAGAGGGCGCAGAAGCTCATAGAGCTTTGGATAGGTTTCGTCGATCACTTCCCGGTGCAAACGCTGGCGGAACTCCGGCACATCCGAATAAAGGCGGATCAGCTCCATATCCTTAGAGCCAAGAACCGCACGGCGCACAGCGGCATTGCCCTCGATGACAGCATTTTCACGGTCGGAATGACCGCAGGCATTTCGATATGCCACATCCTCAGATATGGCGGCAGTCACCACAGGCTTATACTGCTCAAACTGCTCCCGAAGGGTAGGCTTTGGCGTTTCTTCCTCTATCTCCGGCTGCTGGGCATGAATGGCATCTTCTTCTGCCAGATCCTTTTCAGCCTGGATCTTGTCATACTGCGCTTGTTCCTGTTCGGTAAGATAGCGGCCTTTCTGGACAAGTGAGGTAATGCGCTTGGCAACCTTTTCCCAGTTCAAGTGAACATCCGGGCAGTCCTGCTTTTTATAGTGCAGTCCTTTCCCATCGTGATCTTCGCCGCTGTGTGTTGCGCCGGACAGGGCATGAGAGCGTCCGCCAATGCCATACTCGTCTTTAAGGAATCTCACTTTTTCCTTATCCGTATGGTTTTCCATGAAGAACGCATAGATACGGCCTTTTCCTCCGGCAAAACTGCTGCCGCCGGTCATGGCGGCGTCGATCTCATCCTCGGTAATGAAATGCTGGACGGTTGGCACTTGGGAAAGGTCCGAAGAAAAAGTTCTGCGTGGCAGGTCAAGATCCTTCAGGTTCTCCCAGATTTCCCTTGGCCTATGGTAATGAAAGCGCAACAGGTCACGGTCCTGCTGATAGGCAGTCCAGAAGGCAGCGTATTCTTCCTTTAGGGTTTGGCGGAAAGCCGGGTCACTCAGCTGCTCGGCAAGCCATGCAGTTTCTTCCGGGAACCCAGTTCTCTGAATACCGGACAGACAGGACAGATACCCGGAATCTCTGGCTTTATCGCTGAAATCGTGGTACAGATGCCAAAGTTTTTCTGCAAGGAGGGAGCGTTCATAGCCTGCCGCTTCTGCAAGCTCCACATTGGAGGCAAACTGGCCACTTTCCAAAAGTTCCCCGATGCGCTCTGCGGCACTCTCCCAGGAAATGACCTGGGCAGACCTGTCATAACGGACAGACTTCCCGTGGGAAAGATGGATACCATCCTCGGCATACCATGCGCTCACACTGCCAAGGCCGTTGCCGCCGTGGTACAGCGTTTTCAGTATCTCAGCAATCTCAGCGGTGGTTTTTTGCTTTTCAAAGGCTGCAACCACACGCTCTCTCTGGCGGTCTGTATTGCCGCCCAAACGCAGCACATGGTCGATGTCCTTTTGGGCAAAAGAAAAAGCAGAGGATGTATGCGCTACATTCTCTGCTTCATCTATGGATTGGATCTGTTCCGTTTCGGAGAGGAACAGGTTTAGGGTCAGCTGTTGATAAGCTCCGCCATCAGGATCTCCTCTGCCTGGGCTTTGCAGGTGTTCATCAGGCCCACCCACTTCATGGGATCGCTGGCTTTCAGTTCCTCGGTGGCTCCCGCTTCCTTCGCCAGCTGGGGCATCATCTGTTCCAGTCTGCTCTGGGCGGTCTCGTCGATCTCGATGAGGTGCGGGTACAGCTTCTCGCTCAGCAACATCTGGTTGTAGAGGATGGGACGGTGCTCCTTCAGATAGGTTTTCCTCATCCTTCCGTACTTGCCCAGGGGTTTCTCCGGCTGCTGGCTCAGCTTCAGGTTGGGAATCAGATAGTCTCCGTTCTGGATATAGCTCATGGGATTGTTCATCTTGTTTGCTCCTTTCTTGGTTGGCTTCGCGCTCTGCATTTCGGACGGTGACGCCGATCTGCCGCAGCACCTGCTGGTTGATCTGGCTGACCGCTGTTCCCAGCGCTCCGATGGTAGACGGGGTGTTGAAATCAAAGATCGCCATGAAATCTTCGTGGTCGAAGTAGCGTTCCGGCTCCAGTCCACAGCGGGACATCAAAGCGTAAGTGATGCTGACGGTGGCGGCTGCCTTGAACTGCACTCCGATGTTATACTCATCATATTCCTCCAAAAAGGAACCGTCAACGATATAGAAGAAGTCCTGCTGATGCTCCGTCCAGTATTCCTCGGCCAGTTTTCCGGCTACCTCCGTGAGCTGTCCGGCAAGATCATCACCGGAAACATCATAGGTGCGCTCCAGCATGGCCTGCACGGAATCCAGATGGCGCTCCTCCAACTGCCACAGCCAGGGAGTTCGGGAATGTTCACGGGTTCCGGTATCGGAAATGTCAAAGACATAACGCAGGCGAGGTCTGTCCCCGGAATCGTCCACCAGAGCGATCCCTTTGGAACCGCGCCTTACATACCGGCCCATCTTTTCATTCCACAAATCGTACTCCGCACAGGCGGTGGCGTCCGGTCGCTGGGCGTAGATCATCAGCTGCTCATGGAACGGGTACTTGTAAAGGCGGGAAGCAGTGGTGAGAAACCCTGCCCATTCCTGCCAGCTCCCCGTGAGCTGCGTTGCCACCTTGTCCGCCATCTGTGCATATAGTTCAGCTTTGGTTGGCATAGTGTTCTGTCCTCCTTTCAGTTTTGGGGTAAAAAGGTGGGGTGGCAGATCGCCACCCCATCCCTGCGGTTATGTTGTTTACTGGTCAAAATCCGGGTACAGCTCCAGTTCGGCAAACTTCTCATCGGTCATCGCACAGAGCTTCGTAAGGGCGCTGTCGGTCAACTCTCTCAGCTCCGTTTCCTCCGGCGAAAGCTCGCCGCGCATCTCACGCAGACTGTCAATCAGCCCGGTGCGGCTGCCGGTATTGTAAATGCACATCAGGTTCATTTCCTCAAAAGTAAAGTTTCCCATATCAAATCTCCCTTTCCGCACTCTTTTTGGGTGCTGTCTTTTTGTGTTCTGTCTTGGGCTGGCCTTTCAGCTGCTCCATGACGGACTTTTTCTTTTCCCGTTCCTCCCGATGGGTGGCGGCTGCCAACTCCATCAGGGAAATGGGCTGACCGCTTCGGGCCTGCTGTTCCAGCTCTGCCACCGTAGGTTCTTTTGCGCCATTATTGATGATACCATCGATCATGCCGTAATCGTCCTCCACGGCCATCTCCGCATTTTTCAGCGGATTTTCCGGCAGGAATCCGGGGATCTGGGTAAAACCAACACTGTCACAGTAATGACAGGATACCTTACCGTCCTGTCTGATCGCAACGATGTCGCTGACGCTCATGGAGGGACTGTGAAAGTCCACGGGCTTTTCCAGATTGAATTGCTGATATAGTTTTTCCAGCTGCTCCGGCACAGTGCCAGACTCCCTCAGAGGAGCTGTGTAAATGAGGTCATAATTGCTGCGGTCTATGGAAATGTTATGGGACTTTAACCAGTCCAGATTCATAAAGCGCACATTCTGCGGATCGTCACGACTTACCTGATAGATGGCAAAGCAATCTCTGTTCTGGGAGAGAAATGCCTGTTCGCGTTCCTGCTGATGTTCCTGACGCTCCATGACCTTTTCGTGGAACTGAGGGCTTTTCTCCCATTCCTCACGGTCCACACCGAAAAGACCGCCATGCTCCATGATCTCCTGTGGGTCAAACACCATGCTCTCCGTATTGTCCTCATGCAGCACATAGACAGTCAAACCGGCGGCATCCAGTTCCAGCGCCCGTTCTCTGGTAACAGGGAGCATCCCATCATAGGAGTAGCCATATTCCTGCATATCCGGTGTGGATACCTGCTCATCCGGCATGGGGTATTCATCCAGTGCCTGCTCCTGCGCTTCCGGCAGCTGGGAAGAGGCAGTCATCTGACTGGTCTCTGCCTGCATCTGCTGATAGGCCGCTTCCTGCAAGGTCTCGATCATGGACAACGGTGCGTATTTTACCGAGTCTCTGCCCAAATCGTTGTCATCACAAATCTGGAGAACTGCCTTCATGCGGGAAAGCTCCGGCATATCCAGCTGACCGCCATCCATCTCTTTCATGGACGCGGCATCATAAAGGGTATAGTCCCATCCGCTGTCACAGGGCTGGATATGAAGATAGGTGGCATCGTCGATCAGAAACAAAGCCTCCTGTTGGTTGGCGTCCGCCCCCAGCACCTCCATTTCCGGCATGGCCGCAGCCAGTTCCTTTACCGCTTTCTGTACCAGCGGATTGTCACGGTAATAGTCGATTGCCTGGATGGTATCCAGGTCAATGGTCTGCCCGGTCAAAATCGGAAACGGTCCTTCATAGTCGCTTCCGTCTTTCAGCTCAAAACCAATTCCTTTGATCCCGTTCATTCGCTCTGCCGGAATCTCCTGATAAATGCGGACAGCTTCCTCCAAAGACAGGTTATCGTGGTATTCTCCGAGGTTTGGAAATTCCATGCACTCTGCTACATAGTAGGTCAGATTGCCGGTCGGCTGTCTATCGGCTACCTTAGCAGCATCTTCTGGCTGCTCTATCGGGGCGGTTTCCGGCTCTGCCTTTGCATGGGGGTCAATTCCACGCTCTTTGCAGATTTCCTTATAGTGGCGCTCAATGTCGGAGATCAAAGTGCCGGAGGTTTTGTTGATGGTCTCCAAACTGGCTCTCAGCTCTTTCAGCTCTTTGCCCTGGCTCCAGCTTGCAATATAGCCGAAGCTGTTTTCTCCGGTCTCGATGCCAAAATACTTGCAGACCGCATAGGAGATGCTTTCAGCCTCCACTTCCTCCGTGTGGCGATTTTTGATTGCCTGTTTTTCTGCGGTTGGATCTTCCTCAACTGCAAGACGCCATTCAAACTGATTTTCGTCCACATAGCGCCAATCCATATCAGAAGCAAACTGTTCAGCTTCTCTTTCTGTGGCAAAATCCAGCTTGAAATCATGCTTAGTTCCACCTTCACTCTCCAGCACAACCTTCCATGACGGTAGCATTTCATATTTTTTAGGGTCATGGAGCTTGCTGTGGGCAATCTCGTGTACTGTGGCTGAAACCGTCTGAACCTCACTCATGCCCTGACGAATGGCAATTTTCTGATGATCAGCAGAAAAATAGCCGTCCGTATCTGCGGCCATTGCTTCAAAAGTAATCGGCACCGGTGCGCTGCGGCGCAGGGCCTCCATGAATGCCTCATAATTTGGCACATTGCCGGAAAGGGATGATGCAAGCTCCGGCAAAGGTTTCCCGTCGGTCTGGCTCACATCAAAGACCTTGACCGGACGAAACATGGGGATCTCGATTTCTTTTTCCTCTGTGACGATCTTTCCGTCTTTATCCAGAATCGGAGCCTTGGTATCTGGGTCCAGCTTCTGCTCCTCGATTTTCTTCTTATACGGTGTGGGAGCGATGATGGTAATGCCATGCTCGCCCTTTTTTACATGACGCTCAAACTGGTCTTTCCACTTATTGTATCCGGCTACCAATGTGGCGTCCGGCTTCTGCATATAGATGAGCATGGTGTTGTTTACCGAATAGCGGTGGAAGCGGGACATGACGGACAGATAGCGCATATACTTTTCACTCTCAAACAGTTCTTTGATGCCCTGCTCGATGCCATCTGTGATTTCCCTTAGCCGTTCTCGGTTGGTGGGTTTGTTCTCAGCCATGATTTTCAATCTCCTTTCCAAGTGTGTGATTTCTGCTGTGTGTTCTGCAATCCATGCCTTTTGTTCTTCTTCACTTTCATAAAGGAAAAGGTCCAGCAGGTATTCTACATAGGCTTTCTTCTGGATTGCTTCCACAAAACGGGGGTGCGGTTCTTCCTCCGGTGTCCTGGGAGAACGGTCGGCTTCCCATTTTTTCAGCAGATAGTAGTAATCGGACAGTACGCGATAACAGCGCTGTCGATCCTCCCGAAACTTCTGTGCCTCGGTTTTTTGCCGGACATATCTCCTGCGGGGCGGGGCCTGACTGTCATAGATCAGGCCAAAGTCCTGTGCCAGTTTCTCCGCCGCTTCTTTTGGGGAGAGGTTAAAGAGCTTTGCGGTAAAGTCGATCACATCCCCATCTGCACCGCAACCAAAGCAGTGGAACCGCTGGTCTACCTTCATGCTGGGGTTCTTATCATCGTGAAAGGGACAGCAGGCCATACCATTTCGTTTGACCTCGATCCCATAAAACGCTGCCGCTTCTCTGGTGCTGACCGACTGCTTGACCGCTTCAAATACATTCTCTGCCATGTGCCTTTAACTGCCGGACTTTTTCACAGGGAGCTGGTATCCGGCGGCTTTCGCACGCTCACTGGCAGCTTTGCGGCGTTCTGCGCTGTATGGCTCCCTGACTGATACACACCGCTTGGGGACGGTAAAGTTATGGGCGTCCTTTCGGGTGATCTGGTCGGGGTGCTTTTTTGCCAGCAGTTCCAGTTTCTCCATCAGGCGGGGATCGTGGGTGTAGACCTCAGCCATTGGTTCTGCCTGGTTATAGAGGAGAATGGTTTCCCGTTCCACTAAAGAGAGCTTCATCGGCTGCCTCCTTTCCGCTGGTCAAATTCCAGCTTGAAGTTGGCATACTGTCCATCGTCCTCCAAAACCACAGTGGCATCGTAGGTCTTGCCGGTTTTCTCCGAATATAGCCCCGTCACACGGACACAGCCATCGTTCAGCAGCGCAGACACCACAGCTTTGGTCGGCTCTTTTTTCTTGGCAGCCCACCATTTGTTGTTTTTCCAGATTGCAAATCTGCAAGAATCATTCTGACAGAAGAAGCCTTTTTGCAGTTCTGCAACTTCACCGCCGCAGCGAGGGCATTTGCCCACCACCTCACGGGGCGGAGTGAACAGATACTCAGTTCCCTTGATGACCTGATAAGTCCCCACCAGATCTTTCAGCATGGTGCTGATCCCGTCCAGAAACTCCTCCGGGGCAAGCTGCCCGCGCTCGATCTCGCCCAGGCGGTACTCCCACTCGGCAGTCAGAAGCGGCGATTGCAGTTGTTCCGGCAGCACTGTGATCAGGGAAACTGCATCATGGGAAGGGAGAAGCTGCACCGTTTTCCTGCTCTTTTTTCGTTCCAGAAAACCGGCAGATACCAGCTTTTCCAAAATACCGGCACGGGTGGCCGGTGTCCCCAGACCTTTTCGCTCGGCATCCTCCGGCATATCCTCTTTTCCGGCAGTCTCCATCGCGGACAACAGGGTGTCCTCCGTAAAGTGCTGGGGCGGACTGCTTTTGCCTTCTTTGACGATTGCCGCAGAAACCGAAAGGGTCTGTCCTTCAGTCAGCTCCGGCAGGGCTTTCTCTACGCCCTCTTTTTTCGGCTCTGCATCCTTCGTTTTGGCACGGTAAGCGTCCTCCAGTGCTTTCCATCCGGGATACTTCACCGTTTTTCCTTTGGCGGTAAATTCCCCACCGGCACACGCTGCAATCACAACGGTTTCCGAATAGATATAGGGCTGGGCTACGGCGCACAGCAGACGCAGGGCCACCAGCTCCAGCACTGCTTTTTCTCCCGCAGGAAGGGCAGAAAGATCTGCATCCTTGAGATTTCTGGTAGGGATTACTGCGTGGTGGTCGGTTACTTTCTTATCGTTGATGACCGTCTGGGAGTCACAGGAAATGGAGATTCCTTTGCGAAACGGCATAGCATTGGCAACCAGATTCACCAGCACCGGCAGGCTGTCTGCCATATCACCGGTCAGATAGCGGCTGTCAGTACGGGGATAGGTGCAGAGCTTCTTTTCATACAGGCTTTGCAGATAGTCCAGGGTCTGCTGGGCCGTAAATCCAAGCAGACGGTTGGCATCTCTTTGCAGGGTAGTCAGGTCATAGAGGGCAGGCGGCTTTTCGGACTTTTCCTTGCGCTCCACCTTTTTGATTGTGACATTTGCACCCTGACAGGCTTCTTTCAGCTGTTCGGCAGCAGCTTTATCCGCCATGCGCTCCCCGGATATGGTAAGACCGGGCAGCTCCAGCGCCACGGTATAAAAAGGAACCGGCTTAAAGGTGTCGATTTCAGCTTCTCGCTGGACAATCAGTGCCAGCGTTGGGGACATCACGCGCCCGATGTTGAGGGTGCGGTGGTACAGCACGGAAAAAAGCCTTGTGGCATTGATCCCCACCAGCCAGTCGGCCTTGGCACGGCAGAGGGCAGCATCCCGAAGTCCGTCATAGTCCGCACCGGGGCGCAGGTTTGCAAAGCCTTCCCTTATGGCGGAGTCCTCCATACTGGAAATCCAGAGCCGCTTCATGGGCTTCTGGCAACCCGCCAGCTCATAGACGCTGCGGAAGATCAGCTCACCCTCGCGTCCGGCATCGCAGGCATTTACCACCTCCGTCACATCCGGGGCGTTCATCAGCTTTTTCAGAATATCAAACTGCTTTTTCTTATCCTTTCCCACTACCATCTGCCAATGTTCCGGCAGGATAGGCAGGTCATCATATCTCCACTTGGCATACTTGGGGTCATAGCTGTCTGCATCTGCAAGACCGGCCAGATGACCTACGCACCAGCTGACACGCCAGCCGTTGCCCTCCAGATACCCGTCCTTACGGACGGTTGCGCCGATCACCGCCGCCAAACTCTGGGCAACTGATGGCTTTTCAGCAATTACAAGTTTCATAATCTTCATCCTCCCATTCTTCTCGCACAGGCGTGTGCAGCTTTTTCTCAATGCTGTTTTCCTCATCCAAAAGCAGTTTATAGCCAAACCGATAATCATAGCGGTACAGTTTCCCCAGCAGGTCATTGATGATGATGCGGCAAGCCAAAATGACACGGGTTTTATCCACCTGCATCAACTGGTAGCGTTGATAATTGCTGTAATATTCTTCATGACGGTGGGTATTGCTGACGGTATCTTCAAACAAAATATCTACTGCATCCTGACAACCATCCTCTTTTTCCCCCTCCATACAGTTCAAAAGTTCCATTACCATAGGGAAGCTCTGTTCATCCATAGGAGCTTCTGCTGCAAGAAAACCGATCAGAGCAGATAAGAGCAGACAGGCTGCTGCCTGTTCCTGATCCGTCAAAACAGCCATTGTTTTCTCCACATTTGGCAGGATCTTTTCTTTCACAAAATCTGCCGCGTCACCGGAATAAAGCTGACGGATGGAATCTATGGACAATGAAACTGTCACGGTATCTAAGGAGAAATCAAAGGGGTCATCTTGCTTTGGCGTTCTCCGAAGTTTGTTTAACATGGTAGAAAGAATATCGCCGCCAAAATACACGGCAATCACCAGTAAATCAAAAACAGAAATCAGTTTAATAAATGTAATCAGAACACTCATTTTTTTCGTTTCCTTTCTTTAAGCCAGCGTTCCATCTCACGATGGCAGATACCTACGCAGGGACTTCCATAATTCCCGCAACCATAGCAGGGGTGGCTGTGGGGTAAAGAAGGAGGACGGGAAGTTTCCTTCCCGCCCTCCGGTCTGCGTGTCATCATGCGTTCATAGGGACTGTCTGTGAATCGGGTCATTTCACGCTGTCCTCGTCATCTTCTTCTGTGCTGCCCCCGTCAGCATCCGGCTCGTCCGACTCCTCATCCTCGGTTTCCCATTCCTCGGAATCTTCCTCGCCATAATCATAATCGTCCAGACTGTCATTGCCCTTGGTCTTAGGCTTGTTCTTAACGAGCTTCAAGTAGGCAAATACGCCACCGCCTCCCAGCAGAGCCAGCAAAAGGACCAGCGCAGCCGGGTTCAATCCGGCAGGCTTCTCCTTTTCCGGCTCCGATGTTTCTGCCGGAGGTTCCGGTGCTTTGCCCGTACATTTACTCTTATCAGTTGCGCAGACCGGGCAGGCCGTATTGACTGCCCCTGCTTCACATTTTGTCGTGCAGCTACACACAGCAGCCGGCTCCTCTTTGACATTTTCATCTTCCATCAATGCCATCAAATCTGCTTCATCCACCTGGTTCAGAAAGTGAACAGCAGTCTTTTTATCCTCATTAGCCCTGTCGATCAAAATGTAAAAATAGTTGCCAGCCTTGGTGGTAACGGTAATAAGCTGCTTATTGCTTCCAAAATCATCCACCAATGCCGCATTCCCCTCCGGTGTAAGTGCCGGTGCCGGTTCTGTTTCTTCCACAATCACATTGCTGTCATTGGTAGAATCCTCTGCCGGTGCCGCCGGAGCCTGTTCTGACCCCTGTGCGAAAGCAGGGATCGTAAAGCCAAATGCCACAACCATTGTCAGGCAAAGGGCGGAAAGTGTTTTGCAAATTCTTTTATTCTTCATAAGCGGTAGCCTCCTGATTATTTGATTCCGACAGTGCTGTATCTCTGCCGTGGTTCATTCCACCGGAAAGCATAGCGTTCAGCTGTGCTGGAGTCATGCGTAACGCACGAACCATCTGAACGATTTCCAGATTCTCTGCCTCCGTTTTCTGTGCTTCCAGGGTCTTGAGCTTTTCCTGATATTCCGCAATCTTCTCACGGGTTTTCTCAATTTCCTGGTCGATACGTTCAATTTTGTTTTTTGCCATAACCGTTCACTCCTTTCCACAAAGTCTGTTACCAGTTCATCAGGCCGTAGCCCTTAATACTTTGATAATTCAGGTCATAACTTTTGATCTTGCAGGCATCGCCGGAATTTCCCTCCACCGTATAAACACGGCTGCCATCCGTACCGATCACGATACCCACATGGTCTGCTGTCCCATCCAAATCCCAATCAAAGAAAATTGCATCTCCGGGAGCCAGATTGTTATAGCCTCTTGCACCCCATTGTCCATGAGACTGGAACCACGGAACGCCCTGCCACTCACAGCCTGCAAAGCGCGGCTCACTTTTTCCAGCCTGGTTATAACACCAGGATACAAAGCAGGCGCACCACTCCACGCGGCTGTCAAAGCCATACCAGCTCCAATAAGGATAGCCGCCCACATTGCCGACCTGACGCTTGGCCAGCTCCACCAACTGCGGATTTCCGGGACGGGTTCCATTTACAAACTGTACACCGGTCAAGTCCTCGGAATTGCTCATGTCAGGGGAACCACCGCCAAACAACAACGGCTTATTGCCCATGGTCTGTCGGTAGACCTGATACATTTCCATCTGCTCTGGGGTCAGAATCTCCGACGCCACAGCGGAAATGGGCTTGCTGGTGAGTTTCACATTCAAAATGTAATACTCATAGGGGACTTCTTCTGAGGTGGTCTCGCCGGTCTCCGGGTCGGTGGAGGTCTCCGTGCGGTAGCGAATCTCCACTTCCTCAGTAAGCGTCAGCTGATACTGTGCTGCAAACACACGCGCCAGCTCTGCCTGAGCGCTCTGCCGGGTGTAGCCTTGCAAAACGGCAGACAGAAATGCTGCCAGCTCATGAGGGTCATGACCGATCATACCAAGGTCATAGCGATACTCGTCATACCCTGGGTGGCTGCTTTCTATGTTGTCGATTTCCTCCTGCAACTGGGCTTCTCTGGCTGCATAATCTGCCTCCACCGCCAGCATTTCCGGGTCATCCGACGGATAGGTGGTGCCAGAGAGAACGGAACCGATGCTCTGCGCCATCATGGAGCAGGAGGACATGGTATTCATCAGCATACAGGTAATGAGGAACAAAACCCCTGCCATCAGGAAACCCTTCTTGTGGCGCATGACGAATGCCCCTGCCTGCTGTACCTTTTCTTTTACCGTCCTTGCGGCTTTTCCGGTTTTAGATGCAGCCTGGGCGGTATTTCCGGCAGTCTGACCGGCGTGTTTGGCGGCGGCATACTGCCTTTTGATGGACTGCTTTTGCTGCCAGCGGGAAAGCGGATTGCTGGCAAACTGGGGATTTTCCTGCAAAGATTTCTGGTACAGAACATTTACATTTGCCTTTTCCAGTTGGCGCTCTGCCTGTGCTGCTTTGCGGTACGGCTTCAGCTTGTGGCTGCGATAGCCCTCCCGCACCAGATAAGCGCCGGTCTCCACCGCCTCCTCGGACTTGTGGGCGCTTTCCACGCCCACATTGTCCTGCTCTGTTTCCCGGATCTCTTTGTGGAGCTTGCCCGCAACCAGATGGACGGGAGCTTCCCTGACTCCTTGAGAAACTTTGGAGGGTGGCTTTTTCTTGTCCTCAAAGGTCAGCTTCGAGGTCTTTTTTTCGGTATCCGGGTCAATGACCGTCTGCCTGACCTTTTTCTTTGGGATATTGGCCTGCGCCTTATCTGCTCTGGCCGCAGCTTTCTCCGCTTTACGGATCGGCTTTTCCAGTGCAGGATCAGACCGTTCCTCATCAGTAAAGCGCAGGCGCGGCTCTTTATTCAAACCATTCTCCCAGCATGAGGGAGGACATCATGTAGTGCAGCTCTGCATAAATGGCCATTCCCACAGGATCGTTGAACATACAGCCGGACAGGTAGGCATAAAACTGTGCCACCACATCGGACAGGATCTTCGCCTCTGTTCCTTCCAGAACCAGACCACCCATACCTTCCTTGGCACGGATGGTGCTCCAGACCTCTGCCAGACGGAGAAGCCCCACCTGACCGGTCTCATTCAGTTCGGCTGCCTGATCTGCCGCCGTGCGGCACTCACTTACCGCATCGGCCATGACCGTAAGCAGCTGGCTGCGCTGGGCATTTACCGCCCTGTCAAAAAACATCAGCGGGTTTTTATTCAAAATGTTGGGGTTCATAATCATTCATCCTCCTTTTTCAATTCTTGAGGTTTGGTGGTCATAATGCGGTAAAGTTCGGTGTTCTTCGGGAAGTGGTCTACAAACGGCAGGATCGTGGAGCCATAAAACAGCAGGCCCTCGCCCTCACCGGAGTGGGTCACATAAGATAATTGGTGTGTGGAAATACCCAACTGCTTGGCGAGGATCTGACGGTCTCCGCCTGCCTGGTTAAGCATATACACGAAGTCCGAGTTTTCAAAGATGTTCTCTACCTCGCGGCTGCTCAAAAGGTCTTTGACATTCTGGGTGATACCTGTCGGAATACCGCCCCATTTTCTGAATCGCTTCCAGATTTCCACCGTATAGGCGGCGGTCTGCTCCTCCTTCAAAAGCAGGTGCATCTCGTCGATGTAGTAACGGGTGGACTTGTGGGCGGCACGGTTGATGGTAACGCGGTTCCATACCTGATCCTGAACCACCAGCATACCGATTTTTTTAAGCTGCTTGCCCAGTTCCTTGATGTCATAGCAGACAATCCGGTTATCAATGTCCACATTGCTCTGATGATTGAACACATTCAACGAACCCGTTACATAGATTTCCAATGCCGTTGCAATGTACTGAGCTTCTTTTTCTTCCTGCTCCCGCAACAGGTTATAAAGGTCCTCCAAAATCGGCATATTCTCTGGCTTTGGGTCATTGAGATATTCGTTGTAAACCAGCCGTACACAACGGTCAATAATGGTTTTCTGCACCGGCTGCAAGCCCTCCTTACCGCCCACGATCAGCTCACACAAGCTGAGGATAAAGTCAGACTTGAGTGACAGCGGGCTTTCATCATCCGAATAGTCCAGATTCAGATCCATCGGATTGATATAGTTGGTTGAAGTAGGTGAGATCTTGATGACCTGCCCATGCAGACGCTCAACAAGAGGTGCGTACTCCGCTTCCGGGTCACAGATAATGACATCATCGCTGGTAAGCAAAAAGCAGTTGGCAATTTCTCGTTTTGCGCTGAAGGACTTACCGGAACCTGGCGTACCCAGAATCAGGCCGTTGGGGTTTTTCAGCAGCTTTCTGTCCACCATAATGAGGTTGTTTGACAGAGCATTGATGCCGTAGTACAGGGCTTCTTTCCCGTTCTGGAACAGTTCCTGCGTAGTAAAGGGCACAAAGATAGCTGTGGAACTGGTGGTCAGTCCTCGCTGAATCTCAATCTGATTGAGACCCAGAGGCAGACAGCTCATCAGCCCTTCTTCCTGCTGGAAGTCCAGCCTGGTCAGCTGACAGTTATACTTCTGGGCAATAGAGCCTGCCTGAAAGATGTTGTTGCCAAGCTGACGGGGATTGTCCGCTGTGTTCAGCACCAGAAAGGTCAAAAGGAACATTCTCTCGTTGCGGCTCTGCAAATCCTGCAAGAGTTTTTTCGCTTCACTGCCGTAGGTAGCAAGGTCAGATGGAATGATGTCCATGTCGTATCCGGCACGGACTGCTTTTTTCTGTTCCTCGATCTTGCTGCGGTCCAGGTCGGTAATCTTTCGCTTTACCGTTTTGATGGCTTTCACCTGATCCACCGACTGAATGTGCATACTCACAATGAGCGAGCTTTCCATATCCAGAAAATCAGCCAGCAAACGGTCATTCAGTTCCGGTGCGAGGATCTGCAAAAAAGAAACAGTCCCGTATTTCTTACCCATACGGAACTGCTTGCCGGTGCGGAACTCAAAGGAGCTTGGTGCAATAAAATCCTTTGTGGACAGACCGGAAGGAGCCAGCCAGTCCCATTCAAACTGAAACGGGAGTTGTTCATCCATGTGGAATACCGCATGAAGCTGAAAAAGCCTTTCTTTACCGTCCAGCGTTCTGGCAGCTACACCAAGACGCTTGAAGTTATTAAGTATATCGGTCTCAATACGCTCCAAACGGGGCTTGGCGGCTTTGATGCTGTCTGCGTCGATACCAAAGGTCAGGTATTTGGTCTTGATGAGACCGTTGTTACCTCTGGCCAGCTGATTTTGCAGCATTGTGGTGTATTCCTCGCGGATACTGTCAAAGGCATCCCTCTGGGGCGGGATGGAAATGGAGTTAGCAAAGGTCTCCTCCGATGCTGCAAGGTTCAAAAAAGACAGCTGGAAATGAATCGAGCTGTCAAAATAATTGAGGAAATCACACCAACCCTCAAAGATTGCCGTCTTATCTTCGTTTTGGGAGAGCTGATAGTTGATGTCCTGAAACTGAATGGTCTTTGTGTAGTGGCTGTCCGATATTCGGCAGATTCCGTCCGGCCACATCCGTTCATAAGGGATACTGTCCTGCGCAGATTTTCCTTTTTTGTCCGTGCGGTTAGCGCGGGCAATGGCCGCTTCGATCTGCTTCTTATCGGCGCGGGACAGTTTTTTCTTTGTATTTACCGGCTGCACAGTTTTTTCCTCGGTTTTTCCGAACATCCGATGCAGCCATTTTTTTATTGCGGTGAACAATGTCATACACCTCCTTATCGAGCATTTCCTGCCGCTTTAATACGGCATAAAAGTTGTTGGTCTGGTAAGGTCGCTGCTTTGGACGGATTACAGCTACTTTGAGAATGTTGCCCACGATCTTTTCCAGGGGCTGTCCATGCTTTTCGTACATAGCCAGCATAAAGAAGGGCAGCATAACCAGCATCATACACATAGCCGCTACACTGTTTCCGGTAGGTTTTCTGAGCAAAAAGAAAAGCGGTACGCCAATAAGCGCTCCGCCCGTGAAGCAGATAAGCTGCCGCTTGGTCAGATTGAACATGACCTTTGTTTTGACTTTTGTTAAGTCCTTGGGTACGGGTACATAAGCCAATGTAGAAACCTCCTTCCGTTTTAGTGCGCCTGAAAGACTGATTTGGCGAGACTGCCGGTTTTGAACAGCGTAAAACATAGCAGTACGGTGTATCCCACGCAGCTCCAGATTGCCATGATGATGTCATCTTCCAGAGCGATGTTCTGCACCAGCACAGCATAAATTGCCACGCAGACGATAATGAGAAATGCCTGAAAGCCCAGTGCCAGCAGGGATCGGAGGTAATTCTGTCCCATACCGCCCCATTCTTTGCCCATCATTGCAGCCATTGGAACGGGAGCCACCGAAGTTACAAGGTAGATCTCGATCATACGGCCATAAATAACGATAAAGATACAGATATACAACGCCCACATGGTAATGCCAATAAAGAGGGATTGGAACCACAGTCCGAACAGCGGTCCCAAATCCATTTCCATCAGCCTCGGTTCCAGATCGGTCATAACTGAGGAAATGTCAATGGACGCATCCGAATTGATAATCCCTGCCGCCTGCGCCACCACGCTCTGCGCCATATCAAAGACGCCCATCACGATATTCCATGTGTTTGTGACAATGAGGATGGCGGCAGCTGATTTGAACACCCACTTGAAAATCATCCAGGTATCCACATCATGCAGGTTGTTCTTGTCTGCAATCATCTGGATCAGGTCTACGGTCATCACGATAGCCAGGATCACGCCTGCAATCGGCACCATGATGGAGTTGGACAGATTCTCAATCATATTGAAAATACTGCCATTCCATCCCTGTGGGGTCTGTCCTACCTGTACGGATATATCCGCGACCTGTTGGTTTACGCTGTCAAACATCCCCGAAAGGTTGCTCATAATACCGCCCACCAGCATTTCTTTCAGCCAATTTGTCAGGGCTTCAAGTAAGAAATCCATACGGTGTCAACCTCCTTTCCGCCGCCCCCGCAGAGCTGCGGGAGCGGCAAGGATTTCATGCAGGAACGCTTAGACAGAGAACAGCCCGGAGAGCAGAGGTACAAGAACCATACCAACAACGGCTACACCAGCACCGGCCATAAGCTGTTTTATCCCCAAATAGGAGTAAAACCTTGCTCGATGGCAGGCGGCGGCGTGTCAAAAAATATATGGAATTGTTTTAGAACCGCCCCGGAGGGGACAGGTCAGCCCTTGACCTGTTCCACCTCCGGGATGGGTTTGAGATTGAAGTGAATTTCGATAGAAATGTGTCGTGTCTTATCGCTGTCGATGTGTTCATGGACAACGATTTCTTTAATCAGGCGGTTTAAGGTGGCGGCGTCCAACTCCGTGATGTCGGCATATTCCTGAATGGCGTCCACCCATTGTTTGGCGTCCATCGCCAGCCGCATTTCATCAGCCAGCTTCTTGCGCCCCTGTGCAACCCGTTCTTTCAGTTCGGCCTGTTCCTTCTGCGTCTTGTCCAGCATGAGATTGAAGTTGGCTTCGCTGATCCGCCCGGCAACCATATCCTCATAGAGCCGCAGCACCATCTTTTCCAGTACCTCAATCCGTTCCTCGTCTTTTGTCAGGGAACGCTCCAACGCTTCCCGCTGGCCTTTCTGCTCGGCTTCACAGGTGTTGGTCAGTTTCCCGGCAATGGCTTCCCCATCGGTCAGGGCAGCCTTGGCGCACTCCCGGATTTTGTTCAGGACAAGGTGGTAAAGGGTATCGTATTCCACCCGGTGCTGGGTGCAATGGTTCTTGCCGAACGCACCATAGGTCTTACAGGCGTAAATCTGCTGCGGGTGCTTGGCGTGGGTGGTGCGGATGGTCAGTGACTTGCCGCACTCGCCGCACTTGATAAGCCCGGCAAACAGGCTGGTTTCCCCGTCTTGCCGGGGGCGCTGGCGGGATTTCAGCTTGTCCTGCACGATGGCAAAACTTTTGCTGTCAATCAACGGCTCGTGCCGTTCCTCCACCACAATCCAGTCCTGCGGCTTCTTCTCGCCAATGGTGCCGATTTTGAAGCGGTAGTCTTTCTTTTGGGAAGCTATCGCCCCAGTATAAACGGGATTCATCAGGATGTCCTTTATCACGGAGAAGTCCCACATATACCGCCCGTTTTCCGGGTCTTTCTTTTCCCATTTGGTGCGGACATTGCGGAAGCCCCGTTCCCGGTTCCACCATGTAGGGCAAGGCACCTTCTGTTCTTCCAGCCTGCGCCGGATGAAGTTGGGGCCGTGTCCTTCCAGCGCCCAAAGGAAGATTTGCCGGACAATGGGGGCGGTTTCCTCGTCCACCAGCAGGTGGTTTTTGTCCTCCGGGTCTTTCCGATACCCAAAGGGAGCCACACAGCCGGTAAACTGGCCTTGCTGGGCTTTCAGAAGATACGAGGAATGTACCTTCTTGGAAATATCCTTGCTGTACATCTCGTTCAGGATGTTCTTGAACGGCGCAATGTCGTTGTTGTCCCGCATGGTGTCGATACCGTCATTCATGGCGATATAGCGGACGCCGTGCCTGGGGAAGAAGTCTTCGATCAGTGTGCCGGTCTGCAAGTAATTTCGACCCAACCTTGATAAATCTTTTGTTATCACAAGATTTATCTGCCTGCGCTCGATGGCCTTTAACATCCGTTTCAGGTCGGGGCGCTCCATGTTCAGCCCCGTGTAGCCATCGTCCTGATAGACTGCCACAACCTCCCATCCCTGCTTTTCGCAGTAGCTTTCCAGCATATCCCGCTGGTTGGCAATACTGGCGCTCTCCCCGTCAAGGTCATCGTCTTTGGAAAGCCTGCAATAGATGGCCGCCCGGAAGCTGCCCGCCAGAATTGCGTCCATGCCTGTGTATTCGTATCCGTTCATCATAACCGTTTACCCGCACAATCCAGACGGAACACGGTTTTTCTGAACCTCGTCTTTATTATATCCTAAATCTTGTGTTTTCGCAAGATTATCCTTGCCGGTATTCTGCCCATATTTTTGGGCAATCAGGCTCACAAAGACATCCGCTGCGTCCAGCTCGCCGTCAAAAACTGTGGTAACATGAATCTCTGTTTTCGTTTTTGCCATAGGCAGTTATCCTCCATAATAGAATAGCCAGACAAGGAGAAGGTCGGCAACGAAGTCCGGCAACGGGCTTCAAAAAACCTCAAAACCATCTCTGTCTGGCGGTTTGGTTACAATTTATATTTTCTTTTATTTTTCTGTTGCTTTGGTTGCTGATAGGGGAAAAAGCCCGCAGTTACGGGGCTTTCCCCGGCAACCAGCCCGGCAACGGGAGTGCAACAAAGTCGGCAACGGGGCGGGATTTTCAGAAAGGAAGCTCCATCTGCTCTGTGACCTCCACAAATCCCTCCGGGATTTTTTCGGCTCCGTTGCTGGTATCCGTTGCCGGGGCTTCACGCTCCCAGCCTTTCTGCCTGCCGTATTCGGGGAACATCCGGGGATTGGAAAAGTAGTGCCAGCCTGTGACACAGTGGTTCATAATGTCGTTGACCTCCCGGATTTCCCATTGCTTCGGCTCGTCAAAGGGGTGGTTGAGGGCTTCCCTGAAAAGCTGCTTGGAACACACCATGCTGCCGGTATAGCGGTCAAGGTAGGCTTGGATCATCCCGGCCTTGGTGTCCTCCGGCATAAAATCCCGCTGGTGCTCTTTGAGATAACGCGCCATTTCGGGGCTGAAAGACAGCTTAAAATCCCCGCTGCGGTAAATGGTCATGGCTTCCGCCCATAGCTGCTCCATGTAGGCTCTGGAAGCGGCTTCATCGTCCAAAATATGAACTTCCGCCTGTTCCGGGTACACCATGACTGGCAGAAAGCGCCGGTTGCCGGAACGGTCAAGGGGCAGGAAGTCCAGGGCGTTGGAAGTTCCTCCGAACACGCATTGCCGCAGTCTGTCCTCCGGGTGGGTTTCGTATGGGATTTTATAGACCTCCTTCTGTCGGCTCAAAAAAGACTTGATTTCCTCAATGCTCTTGGCGTTTGCGGTGGCGATCATCTCCGACATCTCGATAATCCAATGGCCTTGCAGCTTGCGGTACACATTGTCATCGTCCAGCTTGCGAAGGTCATCGGAAAACCACTCGTCTTTCACGGCCAGCAGCCGGAAAAAGGTGGATTTTCCGGCTCCCTGACCGCCCACCAGACAGAGCATGACCTCAAACTTGCAGCCGGGATGAAATGCCCGGTGGATGGCTCCCAGCAGGAACAGCCGCAGGGCTTCATAGGTGTACTGGTCGCTGTCGGCTCCTAAAAAGTGGTGCAGACAGGTACGGATACGCTCGGTTCCGTCCCAGGTCAGGCCGTTCAGGTAGTCCCGGATGGGGTGATAGCCGTTTTCGTTGGCAACGATCCCGATGGCGGCGGCAATCTTCTTTTCGCTGGTCAGTCCATAAGTTTCTTCCAGATACAGGAGCAGATAATTCATATCCGTGTCCGTGATGGCGGTGCCGGTACGGTGGTATCCGATGGGCTTGATGATGTCGGTGCGCTCGGTCAGCAGATTTTTGGCGATTGCCCCGGAAAGCAGCGGGTCATTCTGAAAGACGGTCAGGCAGTTGCGGATACTGTTGCGGACGCCGCCTTTCTCGGTGCTTTCCAGCATGGCTTTGACTTCCTCAACGCTCCGGGGTGGCGGTGCTTCTTGCATGGTCTGTTCTGCGGCCTGCCGTATCTCCGGCGGCAAGCTCTGCCATTCGTCTTTCAAGATTGCTCACTTCCTTTCCACAGTCGATGATAAAGGCTGCCCGTTCCTCCATATCCGGGGAGAGCAGCACATCCAGCAGATAGTCCACATAGTCCTGCTTTTGCAGGGCTTCCACAAACAGCGGGTGGAAATCCTCGTCTGGTGTCTTGGGGGCATAGTCCCGTTTCCAGCGGCGCAGCAGGTTTCGGTAATCGCACAGCACCCGGAAGCAGTAACGCTCCATACGGCGGAACCGCTGTTCCGGGGTTTCCTGCGGTGGTTTCCTGTGGCTGGACGGCTCCTTGTCCTCATAGGGGATGGAAAACGCCTGTGCCAGTATAAGGGCGGCTTCCTTTGGGCTGACAGCTTCCAGACGGGAAACAAAGTCGATCACATCCCCGTCTGCCTGACAGCCGAAACAGTGAAAGCGCCGGTCAACCTTCATGCTTGGGTTTTTGTCGGCATGGAAGGGACAGACGCACATCCCGTTTCGTCCCACCCGGATTCCGAAATGCTCGGCAGCCTGCCGGGTGGTAACAAACTGCTTGACAGCTTCAAATACATTCAACTAAATCCTCCTGAAAATAAGAAAAGCGCCTGTCATTCTCGAAAAGAAAATGGCAAGCGCCTGTTAAAGTTCCATATCCTGTTTTTTCTCTGTGCGGGATTGCTGGCGTTTCTCGGCCTGTTCCTCCCGGATACGCTGTGCCCGGCCTTTGACTGCCTGCTGGATGGATGGTTTCTTGCCCGGCTCGGCGGTCTGGCGGTACTGCTCGGACGGAAGCACCTGATTGAGCCAGTGGCGCACATCCCGGAGAATCTTCACATCCTCCTGCACCGCTGACAGGCGTTCCTTATACTCGGCCACCTCTCCGGCAAGCTGCGTCCGTTCCTCATTCAGCTTTTTGGTGCTGTACTTGGTTCCCTCCAAATGCACCTTGAAATAGCGGACAGCGGCATTGTAGGCGTCCAGCTCGTCCCGATGGGCGGCTGCAAACTGTTCCTTTGGTTTCTTAAACCGAATAGCGGCATATTCCGCATGAACCGGCTTGTGGGCTTCAAAGTTGGCGATATGGGAAAGCATGGTGTCGACCTCCTTCATGCGTTTTTCCTTCGGCTTCATCTCTGCCCGGATGGAAACGGCCTGTCCGCTGACGGTATCCAGATAGGCGTCCAAACTCTCCACGGTGGACAGCTCCTTTTCCCGCAGATAGCGGATGGCGACCATAACCTTGTTGAAGTCGTTCACAGTGCCTTTGAGCTGGCCTTTGCTCGTCCAGCCGGTGCGCTCCTCCCGGCGCAAATCCAGATATTGGCCCAGCAGCTCCGGCAGGGTGGGTTCCTTCGCTTCCTGCAAGGCTTCCAGCAGGGTGGCCTTTTTCTCCTTCAGGTCTGCAATCCAGCCTTTCAGGTGGCGCACCATCTGACGGATCGACTGCATGAGCCGGTTGGCGGCGGTAATGTCCCGGTTCAAGTTGCCGATGTTGGTCTGTATCCCTCTTTTCTCCATCTGGCTGACCGCTGGCCCCATGTGGACAGTGGGGATTTTATCAAGCCCCTGTCGCTCATAGGAACGAAGGTCAAGGCGCTCCGGGCGGTCATTGGCTTCCAGATAGCGGTTTGCCGTAGCCGCCCAGCCTTGCCGCCATATCTCGCCGTACTTCTGGTCGTTCCAGTCCACGGTGTCCTCCTTGTGGCTTTTCCAGTTCCCGGACGGGAGCCGGATACGCTCGCCGTTCTCGTCAAGGTCATAAACCTTCCGGCTCTTGGGAAGCCATTTCCCGGTTTCGTCCATTGCCCGGATGGTCAGCAGGATGTGGGCATGGGGATTCCCGTCCCCCTTGTCGTGAATGGCAAAATCGGCAATCATGCCTTTGGAAACAAAAAACTCCCGGCAATAGTCCCGGATCAGGCCGGCGTGCTGTGACCGGGGGATTTCCCTCGGTATGGCAAGTACGATCCTTCGGGCAAGCTGGGAGTTCCATTGTTTTTCTACGGCTTCGGCGGCGTTCCACAAGGTGTTGCGGTCTGCGTACTCCGGCGGGGCGTGGGGCGGCAGCATGATTTCTGTGTGGACGATCCCTCGTTTCTCTGCATAGTATTTCTGCTTCTGGTCGTACTCGGAAAACAACCGTTCGCCGCTCTGATAAGCTGCGGCGGCTACGGCTGACTGGCGGTTGCTGCGCTGAACGATTTTTATATCATGGTGGGGACAGAGCATAACGGCTTCCTCCTTCCTGTGGGTGATTGGATGGGGTGGTGGTTTGCCACCTCATTTTGGGCAAAAGAAAAGCAGGAAACCGTTTCTGATTTCCTGCTCGGTGGTGCCGCCAGTGGACGGCGGGTATTCATTTTTCGGTGGTTTATCAGTCAGACAAAGTGAAAGTTTTCCAGTTAATCAAGCCGAAAGTCATCCATTCCTTTTTCGTATAGCAGCCGTATCTTGAACCGCTTTCGGAAGCCAATCAGCATTTGCATAATCCAAGGGAATTACCAACTCTTGGATTTTATCTTCCTTGGTCGGCCTTTTTATGTCTTTCGGCAAATAATCCAGTCCGACTTCTCGCAAGCTCATAACACTATTGTGAATCCATCCGACCGCCTGTCCATCACAGTACAGGCAATAGCAGCCAAACATCTTTTTCACTTCTACATTCAAGCCTTTAAGATGATCCATCCACTCTCGGACTATATTTTCTAATTCATAAGCCATTCGAACACCTCCACAAAAAGGAATTTGTCACTGACTTCATTATATTTCATTTATCCGGAAATGTATAGCTGGATTTTGTAAAACTTGTCGGACGGGAACATCTTGCAGTGCAAGGTGTTTCCGGGCGGCAAGTCCACAAAAGGGTAGCTGGCGCAGCCAGCGCAGGGGAAGCATAGCGTCCCCTGTGATGATTGGAAGCAACCGCAAGTGTGCTGGAAATCATCCGCTTTCCGCAGGAAGCCCCCGGCAGGGCGCAACGCACCGGCTTGACCGGTGTATAGTTGCGCCCTTAGTAAACTAAGGGGTTTCCGGCTTCTCCCGTTCCAGTAGTTTTTTCAATAGTTCCTGCGTGTCCTGTCTGTGAAAAATGAGTTTCAACAACAGCATGACATCATCATCTGTCAGGCGTTCCGGCTCTTGCAGAAAACTTTCCAGCATACCGCCACGGGTACAGAGCCGGTGCGTCCGTTCCTTTCGGGTAAGCTGTTTCAACTGGTGCTGCAATGCCTTTTCATCATTGATAGCTTTCCGCAGTTTCTTTTCGCTTTTCTCCAGCTCCCGGTTGAGCTTTTCCAGCTTTGAGGTATCAGGCAAGGGCAGCGTCCTCCTTTCCCGGTATCAGCACATAAATCCGGTTTGGTTCTCCCACGCCCTGACGCACCCGCATGATAAGTCCGGCGGTTTCCAGTTCATTCAAAGAACGCTTGACCGTCATAGAGCTGCGTGACAAGGCCGCTGCCAGCTCCACAATGGGGAACCGGACAAACAGTATCCCGTTGGTATCCTCCGCACCTCCCGCAAGGGTGGCGTCCAGCAGGCGGGCATACATGACCTTTGCGGTGCTGCTGATTGGCAGCCGCAGCATGGCGGCGGGAAGTGGCATACAGGGCGGCAGAACAGTGTCTGAGGTCATAAATTCAAATTCCATTTAGTCGGTTTTCTCCTTTCGCTTGGCTCGTTTGGGCAGGTAATGGGGGCAGTCGATCACGACAGCCCGGAAGCTCTGTTTGCACTCATGCTGACACTTCCGGCACAGGTCGTTGTAGGCCACACGCCCCCGGTCATTGAGGAAGAAGGAAAGCTCCAACTTCCGTTTCTTGCTCATTCTCGGCATAGTGCCTCCTATCATAGAAAATCCGCCCATTTCAGCCGTAACAACGGGAACAGGCGGATAAAGGTTTTTGGTGTCATGTTTCGGGGCGATTTTCAAGGAAAATACGGCCATAGAGCCGCTTTGAAATGCCCCATAGTATTACGGACGGGGCAGACTACACCCCGCCGATTTGTCGTGTTTGGGTAGCGTTTTGGTATCAGTTCTGCCGGGTTGTCCTGCTGTCGTTCCTGCCCCTGAATCTCACAGCGGCGTTTCGTTCCCGTTGGTACGCTCGCTGCGGTCAAGGTTCCTCCATTTCCTTGCCGCAGGTCGTTGCGCTACATCGCCGGGGAGCATATCCCATCAGGCCGGTCATTCGATTGGAAATAATCCATCGATGAACTGACTTAATCATAGCTCATTTTTGAACCCTTTCCCGTATGTCCATAAAATAGGAAAACCGCCCCAAAATCGAAAAATTCCACGATTTCGGAACGGTATATGGTATAATAAGGAATAACAGCGGCAGCCAGCCGCAGGAAGGAGCGATGTGTTTATGAAAACCCGCATTTCCGTACAGGAACGCCTGAAAGATTTACGGGTGGAACGGGGCTTGAATCTGGAAGAACTGGCACAGGAAACCGGCATTTCAAAATCAGCCCTCGGCAGTTATGAAAACGACAACGACGAATACAAGGAAATTAACCACGGCAGCCTGTTGAAGCTGGCAGACTTCTATCAGGTGTCGGTTGACTATCTGCTCGGCCTTACCAATAATCGGAGATATGAAAACACCCCGATAGAAGAATTACATTTGAGTGATGAAGTCGTGGAACTGCTGAAAAGTGAACGCTTCAATAACCGGCTGCTGTGTAAGATTATCTCCCATGAAAAATTTAAGGAATTGCTGGCAGACGCAGAAATCTATGTGGACGGGATAGCAACCATGCACTTCCATGACACAAACAGCTCACTGGCTGCTTTACGGGCTATGGTACTGGAAGAACACCCCGAAGCTGCGGCAGACCGGGCAATCAAAGTGTTGGAAGCCTGTCAGATAGAGGAAGAAGATTTTTTCTGCCATGTGACGCACAAAACATGGGACGTCATTCTCCATGATATACGCAAGGCGCACGAAAATGACAGCGAAAGTGCGCCGGATACCACGCCTGCCGATGAACTTATACGGGAAGTACAAAAGGCCATGCAATCTCCGGGGGACAGGGTTCAGCAATTCACGGAGATATTCTGCAAGGCGTTCCGGCTCAAATACAAGCGGCTCTCACAAGAGGAACGAAGCCTTTTGAAAAAGCTGTTCAAGAAATCCCCGCTGATAAAACAGTCTGGTATGAACTTCCGGCGCAGGCCGTGGAAATAAAAACAGCCGTTGTAGGATTTTGTTCCTACAGCGGCTGTTTTTATTTATGAATCTTCTCCAACAAAAGACAGGATATTTTCATCAGTTTGTAATGTAATTGTTGCGCTTTCTGAATCATCAGAATAAACTCTTGTTCCATATACGCCTGTAACAGGCTCCTCTAAATTTTCAAAAGTTAATCCGAGTTTCGAAGAAGAATTGTCAATCTTTTCAAGCGAATATGTACCTGTCCATTCTTGTTTATGAGTGTTATCTGTTAAGATAAAACTTTTTTCTTCAAAACTCAATGTCAAATCCAATACTGGTATGTCATCATGCACTGAACCTGAGAATAACATATTACCATCTAAATCAGTAATAAATTCTAAAGACCAGTTATATGATGATACCGACCGAGTTTGGGAAGAATCACACGAACATAAGCCTACACACATAAAAAAACATACGCATATTGCCAATAACCGTTTCATTTTACCTATTACCAACCTTAATTCACAACTGTTTTGCATTTAATTAGGGAAGTGTCACAGGGTAAGAAATAGCGAAAGCTCCACCGCCTGCCAAGGCATTATTAGCGGTAGCAACACCAGAAACAGAAACCGTTCCCTTATCTCCGCTATTACCTGTTCTTCCAGTATCCACATCAGTTTCGATTGTTTCTTCACCGTCGGCTAATTCTGCAAATGCCGTATTGGTGGATTTTTTGTTCATAAGCACATTAACTGTACCAGTCATACCAGTGAACTCCGGTTTTGGAGATTCATACCACGGTACATACAACTTCACATGAACTTGAATCCCATCATCCTCATCATAAGTTGCATAAGAGTTAATACGAACATTAGCGACTGCTCTTTTGGTGACACCATCGGAAATCATAACATCGGTTAAGTATCCGTCATATTCTCCAATGACTACCGGCTGTTGAGTATCCGTTATTTCCGTTGTTGTTTCCGCTGCAAAAGCAGGAACCGCACTCACAGAAAAAAGCATACAAAACGCTACCAACGAGGTAAACAATCTTTTACTAAATTTTTTCATAAACAATGCTCCTTTCTAAAATGACCAGAACCTACATTTTTTGTATTCAGTTATTGGCAATATGCTACTAACCTGCAAGCACACTCTCAAATCATAAAATGTTTCAAATGTACTTGTTTTATTTTATGATAGCACTTATTTACATTGGGTACAATAGAAAATATACACCATTAAAACTTAATTTTTTGTGCAAATCGAATCAAATATAAAATTATATCGCTTTAGATATTGTCCTGTTCTAATTTAATCACATTCATAATACCACAATTCAAGGCTTCACAAATGCGAACCAGCGTTTCCATGCTGATATTCTTTCCCTTGCCCATGTTGGCAATCATATTTGTGGTAAGACCGGCGGCAAGCCGCAAATCCTCTTTCCTCATGCCACGCTCTTTCAGTGTGTTCCATAGTGGCTGATAACTAATGTGCATAGGCTTCCCGCCTTTCTTTCCATCGTCAAGTGTTTTATACCCATTATAGCAGAAATCTTGCGTTTCCACAATATTTCTTGACTACACCGCCGGTTCCGTCTGGATTGTGCTTTTCCTTTCTCCGCTTTTATTACATCTAATTAGCCATGAGCTGCTTCATGCCCTGAGATTTAGCGCCAGGGTTGTCGTTGCCGTAACCTTCCAGCAGGTTGATGACACCCCAGATACCAAGACCAGCGCCCAGAGCGATAACGAGCGTCTGAAGAACGGTAATTGCCTGTTCAAAAAATGCCATAAATAATATTAGCCGGAATCATTTGAATGATTAGTTAGGTTTGTTTCATAAGCGCACAAAAGCCGGAACAATCTGCCCTCGATATATGAGAGCCTGATTCCGGCTGTCCTCCTTTTTCATTATTTTGTTGATGATTGCCCGCTTTGTACGCCAATGGCCTCAACAGAGGCAGTTGCGGCAAATAGATACGATCACTCCTTTCTCAGCGGAACCGTATTACACGCCCTCCGTGTCTACTTCATATACATCGCAGACCTCATCAGGCTTGAGTTTTAGTCTGGCAGACAAAAATGCTTCAATATCAAAGGTATTTCGCTTGTCTGCATCAGCTGTGTATTTGAAATTAGGGTGTCTGGTAATGTCATACTTGTCTGAAAGAAACGGACGCACACCGCGCAACTGCAAGATGCACTTGCCGCCATCCATAACTGCCAGCTCGTCCTGGCTCATCAGCTCTTTTCCCAATTTCTGATAGTTGAGCGAGTGGGAGGTCTCCCGTCCCCGGCTCTCTCCGGTGTTGTAAGTGTCTATGGTCTCCTTTCCCAGAACAGCCGCCAGCTCTTTCAGCGTTGTTGGCTCTTTGCCACCCAGGAAGATGGAAGTATCCATATTGCCGATGATGGTATCAGCATTATCTTTGTAAATTGCCTTGAGCTGGCTCTGTGCCTGCAACACCAGACAGGCAGAGATTTCACGGCTTCGGATGGTGGCCACCAGCTTTTCCAGCTTCGGAATCTGCCCGATGTTAGCACACTCATCAATCAAACAGCGCACATGAACCGGAAGCCTGCCGCCATACACATCATCGGCCTTTTCACAAAGCAGGTTGAATAACTGGGTGTAGCACATGGAAATGAGAAAGTTAAAACTGTCATCCGTATCACTCATAATGAGGAACAGAGCCGTTTTTCTGTCTCCCAGCGTATCCAGTTCCAACTCATCGTAGGATGTAACCTCGCGCAGCTCCGCAATATCAAATACGGCCAGACGCGCACCGCAGGAAATCAAAATCGACTTAGCGGTTTTGCCGGCTGCCAGCTTATATTTCTTATACTGCCGCACTGCGAAGTGGTTTGGCTTTTCCGATTCCAGTGCATCAAACATCAGGTCTACGGGGTTTTTGAACTCCTCGTCATCCTCACGGACTTCCATGGCGTTGATGAACTCGATGAGGGTGGAGAAGTTTTGCTCCTCCACCGGAGCCTCATAATGGATATAGCCAATCAACGCGCAATACAGCAATGTTTCCGCCTTGACCCAGAAATCGTCTCCGGCCTTGCCTTCGCCTTTGGTATTGGCAATCAGCGTTGTTACCAGCTTCAAGATGTCCTTTTCGCTATGGATATAGGCGAAAGGTTCCGATAGGTAAGCCTTTGATGTTATCTCCGGCTTTTCCCCC
>OBWC01000421.1_pt1 | contig 37908 bp, 33 predicted proteins | sample 1501341 | NCBI WGS metagenome assembly OBWC01 (sample SAMEA2580033, study PRJEB22360) | human gut metagenome | biome: human gut; feature: human-associated habitat; material: faeces | place: Denmark | collected 2008/2010 | reverse complement strand
CAGCCGCTGCTGAAACCGGTGAAGCAGCGGCGACCACAGGGGCTACGGCGGCACAGACAGGCTGGAATATGGCCATGCTCGCAAGCCCTATATTCATTTTCACAGCTGCTATCGCCGCTGTGACAGCAGGTGTTATCGCACTTAATGAGGTATGTAAGGTTGCCGACTTTGAAACTAACACGCTGACGGAATCCTCGCAACGCCAGAAAAACGAACTCGATGAACTCAACGCAAAGTATCAGGAAGCCTGCGAAACATACGGTGAAAACAGCCAACAGGCACAGGCTCTTAAATATGACGTTGACCAGGCAACAGAGAGTTTTGAAGCCAACAAGCGCACAGTTGAAGATCTCTACAATGAGCTTGACAGTCTGCACAACAGTTATGGGGAGATACTCGGCACTTACAGCGAAACTAACTCAGAAATATATCAACAGTCGCAGACCACAACCGAGCTTACCGCAAAAATGCGCAGCCTTAATGACGCAGCCAAGGACGGTCAGGACATTGACTCTGAACTTTCCAATATCATTGCCAAGCTTAATGAACAGTACCCCGAACTCGGTCTTAACATCAAGGACGTCAACGGCCATATTGACGAAACGATAGCCAAGGTCAACGGCGTATCTGAAGCTGAGAAGAAAAAAGCTCAATACGAAAACGCATTAAAGACTAGAGATGATCTTGCAGAACAGCAAGCACAACTCGAACAGCTCCGCGATGAAGCAGAACAGGCCATGCTTGACGCGGGAAAGGTGTTTACAGACAACGGTGCTAAAGTTGTATGGCAGAATTTTGTTGGTGCGTTTACCAATACGGACGGACAGATTCAAAAGGCCTACAACGAAGCGCAGGACAAGTATTGGCAAGCGGCGGCAGATGCGCGCGAAGGCAACGCAGCCCTTGAAGAATGCAATGCTATCATAGCCGAGTATGAAGGCATGGTTGAAGGCGCAGCAGATTCAACAGCAACTTCCTATGACGCTATCCTGCTTGCAACTAACGAAGTCCAACAGGCTTCGGAGGACCTACTGGAAAGTTATAAAAAAGCATACGATGAAGCCTATGACAGCATAACCGGACAATATAAAATATGGGACACCGCTGCTACAGTAATCCCAACAAGCATTCAGACCATCAATGATGCGATGGAAACACAAATCAATTACTGGAGCAACTACAACACAGATCTTGATAACTTGTCCAAACGTGCCGATGATATAGAGGGGCTGCAAGAAATGCTTGCTGCTTTCTCGGACGGCTCCGAAGAGAGCGTTAACGCAGTTGCCGGCTTTGCGAAAGCCACCGATGAACAACTGAAAACCGCTGTTGAGAACTGGAAGACGCTCAAGGAACAGCAAGGTGACACCGCCGAGGGTCTTGCTGGTCTGAAAGTCGACATGGAAAACGGATTACAGGATATCGCTGATACAATGGAAGAGAAAATAGAAGCGATGAACCTGTCTGACCAGGCCAAGGAAGCGGCGGAAGCTACACTACAAGCATACGTTGACGCGCTGAATTCCGGCAAGACAACTGCTGCTGACGCGGCTGCGGCTGTGTCTGCTGCTGTAACCGCTGCATTTGCAACAGGCAGTACCAATACTACCACAAACGTTCCGAGTGAAAAGGTGTACGATGGTTCTGTTCGCGGTTTCCGTGAACTTGAAGATATGTCGAAGTATGCGTCAGGAACTTTATCGGCAGATTCCGGCTACGCCCTTGTCGGCGAAGAAGGTCCGGAAATAGTTCGCATGGCAGGCGGCGAACGTGTGTTCAATGCTAATGATACTGCCGCAATCGCAAGGGATATGTCCAGTAGCGGTGGCGGTCAGACTACCATTACTATATCACCGGTATTCAATGTTTCCGGATCAGCAGATCAATCCAGCTTAGCAGAATATGCTGACACATTGGTTGAAATGGTTATGGACGCACTTGAAATGGCAGGAGTCGACTCCAGGAGGCTTGCTTATACATGATGACCTATACTACAAAACAAGGGGATATGTGGGACGGCATTGCCAAAGAACAGCTTGGTGACGAGAAATATACCGATAAACTGATAGCAGAAAATCCTGAATATCGCAAGGTATATATCTTTTCGGCTGGAGTAGAGTTGAAGCTACCTGATATCAGCAAATATTCAGCGGCTGACGATATGCCGCCTTGGAAGGTGGCAGTCGGATGAGCGAAAAAGATCTTGCAAGGAGATCCAGAATAAAAGTGAAGTTTGCTGGAGTTGATATCACCTCTAACCTCATGCCGTATCTGCTATCGCTTAACTATACAGACAACGAAGAAGATGAAACTGATGACCTACAGATTAAGTTACAAGATCGTGACGGAATCTGGCTTGAAAAGTGGCTAAACAACGCAGTTGAATCAGCTGCTGAGGGCGGCACTACACTCAATCATATTCCGGAAAATTCAAGTAGCAGTACACAATACGTCATCGTTAATATCTACAAAGTGATTGCAACGAACGTTAACGTACACGGAAGACCAGGTGAACAGTATTATGTTTATGGGACGCTACCATATGGTAGCATTATTACATCAAAAGGGGTTGCCGAAGGTTGGGTAAACTTTGATTATGAACGAAAAAATTCCTATGTCAAAGCCGAATATCTAACTGTTATAGGCACAAAACAAATTGAGGATAATTCCTCAACACAAAAAGCGACCACAACTGCAAAAACAATATCAGTGTCTGAAAAGAAAAAAGGAACCAGTAAAGGCATGAAGATATCTGCTGTTATCCTGCGTGAAAACTGGAATTCAGACGGTAAGGACGAAATGCTTGATTGCGGCCAGTTCGAACTTGACAGTGTGGATGCTTCCGGACCGCCTGCTACGGTTACAATCAAGGCAACCAGCCTTCCGTATTCTTCGACTGTCAGACAAGTGCAGAAAAGTAAATCGTGGGAGAATACCACATTGTCCGCGATAGCAAAGAAAATTGCTACAGATAATGGTATGGCATGTATGTTTGAAAGCACAGCAGACACAGCATATACCCGTGTTGAGCAGTATCGGAAAAGCGATATCACATTTTTGCAACAGCTCTGCCACAATTCAGGGCGTAGTCTTAAAGTCACTAACAATATCATTGTGATATTTGACCAGGAAGAATATGAAAAGAAACGCACCGTCCTCACACTTACACACGGCGATGGCAAGTATGTGAAGTACAAGCTATCAACAGGCGACAATGATATGTATACCTCATGCCGAGTCAGTTACACAACTTCAAATGGTGCAGTGATATCCGCTACAGCCTATGTAGAAGATTACAATGATACAAAAGATGACAACGACAAGACTAAAAACCAATGTCTTGAAGTTCGCCAGAAAGTCGGTAGCAAGGAAGAAGCACAGACACTCGCTCATAAGTTGCTACGGCTGCACAACAAATTCGAATATACTGCAAACTTCACACTTCCTGGAAACCCCAGGCTCGTTGCAGGCTGTTCAGTTATGCTGAAAGAATGGGGAGCGTGGTCTGGACGATACATAATAAAGACCGCAAAGCACAATATTTCCAATGCTGGGTACACGACCACCATTGACTTGCGCAAAGTGATTGATCAGAACGTATCAGAAGAAATCAGTAGTAAGTCACAAGCCGATATTGACAACGTTGCCCGGGCAGTTATTCGAGGAGAATGGGATAATGGAACTGAACGCAAGCGCAAACTGACCGAAGCAGGATATGACTACGAAACGGTTCAAAAACGCGTTAATGAAATGTTGGGGTATTGATATGGACGACATTATCAGAATAGGACAAGTAAGCGAGGTTAATGAATCAGAACATATGGTCCGAGTACACTTTGCCGATGTGGACATAGTATCTGGATGGCTAAAAGTAATACGCTCGCCTCCCTTTATTCCGAAAAAGGGAGTAGCACAGGAAACAGAAACAGCTGACCTGCACAAACATGAAATAAAAATAGCGCCGTGGTTTCCGGATATTGGTGACACAGTACTTTGCATATATAATCCCGGATTTAACGAAGACGGGTATGTAATGGGGGCGTTGTAATGAAAGTAGGTTCTCTAGGCGATATCGTCTTTGAAGTTAGAGACGATAAAATAATTACTCCACGTAATGTGAAATGGACTGATACAGCAAATTTCGCAGAGCATTCACGTCATTGCAGTACAACGCTAGTGGAATATGTTGGTGACAAGCCTGACACAATCACGCTATTATTAAAACTTTCCGACTATCTTGGTGTTAAGACGATGGAGCAACTGAAAAAACTAAAAGCGTACAAACGCTCCGGAAAAACACTGCGCCTTATCCTTGGCAAGAAACCCTATGGTCGCTGGAAATGGGTAATTACCAAAATTAGCGTTTCCATGGAATACTCAGACAAACGCGGAAATCTCACACAGGCTGATGTGCAGATATCCCTAAAGGAATACATCAAGAGGTGATGGAATGGCAATATACAAGGTATCATTGACTGATGACAACTTCACACTCCAAGAGAGCAATGAAGTGCAGTCTATCTTACAGAACATCGCACTCATTCTCAGAACTAGGAAGGGAACTGTTCCGATGTCCCGCGACTTTGGTCTAGCTCAAGAATTCCTTGATAAGCCAATAGACATAGCCGAAAGTCTCGCTTTCTCGGAGATCATGGATGCTATTGAAGAATATGAACCCCGGGCAAAGCTGAACGATGTGACATTCCGCGCAGCCGAAAATGGTGCGATCATTATTGACGTGGAGGTGAATATCGAAAAATGAGTAGAGGATTAAGTTACAACTTCGTGGAAACCGATAGCTCAGCTATTGAAGCTCAGATGACAGCAAGCTATGAGGAAAAGACAGGACGCACATTACAACCTGGCGACCCAGATCGTATATTTATCTCATGGATAGCTGGTATCATAACACAGGAACGTGTGCTTATCAACTACGCAGGCAATCAGAATCTGCCAAGCAGTGCCATGGGCGACAACCTAGACGCTATCGGGAAATTCCTATACAACACTGAACGAAAGGAAGCCCAAGCAGCAGTATGCAGTGTTAAGATAATAATATCCACACCGCCGGAATCAGCAATAATAATTCCGGCCGGAACTCGAATATCCGATATCAGTAAAGCACTTACATGGCAAACGGTTGAAGAAAGCATTATCCCCATAGGTGAAATTGAAATAACAGTAAAAGCAGAATGCCAAACTGTCGGCTCTACCGGAAACGGCTACGCTCCTGGGCAAATAAACACATTGCTTGACGTAGACAATATCCCATATCTAAAATTAATCGAAAACACAGATATGACAAATGGTGGGGCTGAACGCGAAACAGATGATCAGTATTTCGAACGTATGAGGAAATCGCTAAATGCTTACAGTACTGCTGGTCCAAGAGGTGCTTATGAATACTGGGCTAAGTCAGTATCAACTCACATCGCTGATGTGGCCGTAGTGCAACCTACGGAGATTAGCAAAGCAGGACATGTCTACATATACGCTCTGATGGATGATGGAACTATTGCAGACAGCGGCACAAAGGCGGCAATAAGTACAGCTTGCAATGCTGACACGGTACGACCATTAACCGACGTTGTGGATGTATTGGATGCCTCTCAGGTAACCTATAACATTGACATAAAGTACTACATCAACGACGAGTCCGAACTATCGGCTACTGATATTGATATAGCTGTATCGAATGCTGTAAATGAATACACACGATGGCAATCTGCGAAAATAGGCCGAGATATCAATCCATCAAAACTAAGCTGGTTACTTGGTTCCACCGGGGTGAAAAGAGTAGAACTGACTGAGCCTTTATTCACATCGTTGAAAAACGGTGATGACGGTAGCACTCCACAGATTGCAAAACTCGGTACGGTGTCTATCAAGAATGGAGGTTATGAAGATGAATAAGGAAATATCCAGTGACGCTTTTATGGATGGATTTCCTTATACACTGTCAGAATCTAGTCAATGGATAGCGCTTGCTGAAACTATTTCTGGACAACTCGCACTCCTGTGTAATGATACGGAAATATCAACTATCATTCCGAATATCTCCAGACTGTCGGAAGACCTGCTTGATGCTATCGCATATGATTTCTCCGTAGACTGGTATGACGTGAACGGTACTTTGGAGGAAAAGCGTCGGACGATACAGGAATGCATTTTGGTACACCGCTACAAGGGAACCAAATATGCTGTTGAAACAGCACTGCGAAGTGTGTACGAGAATGCCACCATAGTTGAGTGGTTTCAGTATAGTGGTATGCCATATCACTTTAAGGCATACATCCATGACAACGGCAGCGACGAAGCAAAGAAAAAACGTATACTGGCAAAAATCAAATACTACAAGAATGCCCGGTCAGTTCTCGATGAAACGGTTTTCGTAATTGACAACAATGCAAAATCCCGGTTACATATCAAGGCTCTAATATGCGGCAAAATCAAGCATTTACGCGGTATAATTTACGACCCGCGTATTGCTGGAATCAGTGCCGCTGCTGATGTCCATGCCGGGACCAAGCTGGGCGGCAAGGTAAAAACTATATATGCGGAGGTTAATGATGGCAACATGGAATGACAACGCAATAACGGATGTCGGGCTGGAACTGCTCGAACAATCCCTGACATCGGGCAAGGTGCTGACCTTGTCAAGAGCGGCCGTGGGCAGCGGGCATGTAGAATCCGCTGCACTCAAAGACCAGACAGAGCTTTCTTCGGCACTGTCTGATGTGACTGTACTGATTGCGGAACAGGTAAGGCTGGACGGCAGCAGTGGTTTGCAGCTCAAGCTGCAGATTCGCAACGATGGCATATCGGAAGCCTGCACGTTTAAACAGGTCGGGATATACGCCTCTGACGGCGAAACAGAGGTACTGTTCGCGATATATCAGGACGCGAACGGCGAGGAAATACCGTCGTCGGTTGATTATCCGGACTTTATGGAGATATTCACGGCGGTTATCGCACTTTCGCAGACCTACGATGTTAATGTTAATGTCAGCAGTCTGGCGTTTGTAACTAGGGCTGAACTGGAGAAAAGGCTTGGTGACAAGTCGGATGTGGGGCATACTCACACTGTTGCTGATATCGCAGATTATGTGAATCCCGTAAATCCGTATCTGCTTATAAATCCTGATTTCCTGGTAAATCAGCGCGGACAGGACGAATATTCCAGCGGTTATACAGTGGACGGATGGTACATTGAGGGAAATAAATGCTCTGTAAGACCAAATGCCGATGGCATACTTATTACATCAGCCATAAATCCAGATTCAAACACCCATGCTTTTTGGCAGAAAATCGAAAATCCGCTTGCTCCCGGGAAATACACACTCTCTCTGAACGTCCTGGAAGTATCAGGGGTATGGGCGGCGAGAATCCGCACTGTGAACGCTTCTGGAGATTACATCGACAGCTATTACACTTCCTTGCTTCACAAGGGGGTAAATAAAGTATCGGTTGACCTTTTCGAGGGCGAGTACATCTCCGCAGTGTCCGTAGGAATTAACAAGGGCACCGAGGCCGGAAACTCCCTAAAACTCGCATGGGTCAAGCTAGAGGTTGGCGATGGCGCAACCCCGTTTGTGCCGCCTGACCCGGCGACGGAGCTGCTCAGGTGTCAGAGGTACTTTACTATCTACAAGCACCAGAATGCAACGTCAAACACTGATAAATGCACGATAGGCGTCGGATATGCACTTACTAGCTCAATTGTATACGCAGTATTACCGATTGCAGCAATGCGCAGCGGCGTTACTGCAACGATAAGCCACAGTGGGTTGTCGCTTATCAGCGGTGCAGATACCGTTGTAGATTATACAAGCGTTACAGCATTAGAACAGACGGACAGCACGGTGCAAGTGGCTTTCACAGTAAGCGGTCAGACCACCGGAGCTGTTTACAGGCTGAGGCTTATGGACAGCAACGCTTATCTGGCGGTATCTAAGGAATTATGAGGAGGAGTAACATGGATGAATACAAAGTTTACGTCAGAACAGATTCTGGCGGGATAATCACTGACATCAATTCCAGCGCGTTTATCAGCGGTGACGGATGGACGGAGGTTGACTGTGGAGAGGGCGACCGCTTCCATCACGCGCAGGGGAATTATCTTGAGCGTGGACTTACTGGCGATGATGGAATTTACAACTACAAGTTGGTTGACAGCATTCCGGTGTTGCGCTCCGATGATGAGAAAGCACCGGAGCGTGCGAGGGTTTCTGCGACAATCGAGATTTCCGACCTCAAGGAGAAACTTGCTGAAACAGACTACATCTCCGCCAAAATAGCGGAGGGGGCTGCGACCCGGGAGGAATACATGGACAAGCTTGCGGAGCGTGCAAGCTGGCGCGCTAAGATAAACGAACTGGAGGCAATGATATGAAAGACGGAATTTGCACCGCAATTGGCGTTGTAGGAAGCACTATTGCAAGTTTTTTCGGTGGCTTTGACGCCGCGCTGATCACGCTGCTGATATTCATGGGCGTTGATTATGCGACAGGTCTTATTGTCGCTGGAGTATTTCACAAGTCTGAAAAGACGGAGAACGGCGCATTGGAGAGCCGTGCAGGCTGGAAGGGACTTTGCAGAAAAGGAGTTTCTCTGCTCGTTGTTCTTGTTGCCTGCCGGCTTGATATGATCATGGGGTCTAATTTCATTCGGGACGCGACTGTCATTGCATTTATTGCAAATGAAACTATCTCCATAATCGAAAATGCCGGACTGATGGGTGTACCCATTCCCTCGGTAATTACCAAAGCAATCGAGGTTTTGAAAAAGAAATCAGAACGTGAAGATAAAAAGGATGGTGAGGAATAATGGCTAAGTATGCAGGCGTCGACATTAGCTATTGTAACGGCAGTGTTGACTACAAGACCCTCAAGAAAGCGAAAATCGACGGCGGAACGGTAAAGTTCGCCATGCTCCGCACGTCCTACGGCTGTAACAAGGACAAACTGCTTGACAAGCATTACAATGGCTGCAAGGCTGCCGGGCTCTATGTGGGAGCGTATCACTGGCTTCGGGCACAGAATGTAGCCCAGGCAAGGCAAGAAGCACAGTGGCTTGTGAAGCTGCTCAGTAATTACAGTTTCGACTATCCGATAGCCCTCGATTTCGAGGACGGCGACCTGTTTGCACTGAAACTCAGCAAGGAGCAGTACAGTGCAATCGTGGACGCCTTTATGTCTGTGCTGGAAAAGGCTAACTATTACGTTGTGCTGTATACCAACCCTGACACTATCAGAAACAGGCTGACAAGCTCAACGCTCCGCAAGTACGATCTCTGGCTCGCACACTGGACACACGGCAAGACTCCGGGACAGTACGGACAGACCATGTGGCAGTATGCCGCCTATGGAACATCTTCACAGGTTAAGGAGGGCAACGCTACCGACGTGGGCGTAGTAAGCGGTTCAGGCGGTCCGATTGACGTAGATATATCGTATATCGGTTACGCTTCCAAGATAAAAAAGCTCGGAAAAAATCAGCCGCTTGTAACGATTACGGCCACAAAAGCGGTTAAAGCCAGTGAACTGGAGAATACCAAGAAGCAGCTTGAAAAGCTCGGTTTTACAATTTCATAAATAAGTACAATCCCCCTGGAACTGTCGATTTGACGTTCCGGGGGGATTTTTTTATTTATCATCAGATTCGGACATTAACTTTCCGGTTCTCTTATAGCGGAAACCGTCCTCTGACAAAGTCACTGCTTCTCCGAAAACATATTCGCCGTGGAAGAAGTCAGCGACATTCATGCCCAACGCTTCAATAACTCTGCACGCTAAATCATATGAACAGTTTTTAATATCCCGTTCGCCGCTTTCAAGTTTCTGATATTGCTGCAGCTTTATTTTCGCCTTGTCGGCAACCTGCTGTTGTGTCAGGCCAAGACTGACACGTTTTTCTCGAAGAATACCTCCGTTATTAAGATGTGCTACCTGAAATCCGCTTAAATCCATAAAAACCTCCTTTATTACACTCAACTGAATGTAATAAGATTATAACACAGAACAACAGGTTTGTCAACAACTTTTACAAAAGGGTTCCCCCGAAAGACACCGTCCTTCGAGGGAACCAAACGCCCGGCTACTTATGTTCCTGCAAAGCAAACCCCGTTCTGCTCTTTATCTGGGTATCGTGATGATTAGGAATCCTTTCGATGATTTCAGACAGATCGCAGTCGAGTGCTTCGCAGATAAGGTCGAGGTGTTCAAGGTTAACCCGTTCGCATAAGTCGTGATACAACTCGTTGATTGTATACGGTCGAATCCCGGTAGCGCGGGCCAGGTCTGCTTGTGTCCAGCGTAGCTCGCCAAGCTTACGGCTGAGTGTGATCCTAATCAAGCAAATCACTCCTTTCGTAAAATTCTAACACTTTTTGGAGCGTTTTGCAGGCTTTTGTTAGAAAATAACGAAATTTGTTATTTGTCAATTCAGATAAAGAACGCAAAAAGAAAGCCCATCGCTTACTGCGATGGGCATTAACTTACATATTCAAGCGAACCTCCAAAATGAACATTCCATTTATCATGAAAAGGTTGGAGGGGTTCGCTTGGCTCTGGTATGGTGACCCATCCGGGAATCGAACCCGGGACACCCTGATTAAAAGTCAGGTGCTCTACCGCCTGAGCTAATGAGTCGTTGAATTGACAACAATAGTATTATACCAGAAAGCAGGCCATTTGTCAAGGACTTTGCGAAAAAAAGCAGTGCAGTACTCGAAAGTTTGTTGAAATCTGGTAAATCAGGTGACGGGTTGTTGTGCATTTGTTAAAAATCACAAATAATACGCATTTTTTTGAAAAATACTATTGACTTTTTACAGTGAATGTGGTAATATATAGTCAAGGAAAGGAAATCAGTACAAACGCTTTAGATGTAAATTTCGCTTGACGTCTCACCAAATATCCGATCCTAATCTATGAAAGAGGTAAGTTCCCATGAATTAAGTTCAACAACTCAATTCAATAAGTATCGTGAAAGGAAATGTTCCGATGCACCTCTGATTTTTGAAATCGCCATTTTAGCTTTAAGCAGAAAGGAAGCGAGTCCGGTGGAGAGTACCGATTCACAGTTTTCATCATCTGCGGCTCGTGACAGGAGCTGAAAACAGTTTTACCAGCGACGAACGCACCGGGTGCTGTCTGACCCAGAAGGTGCAAATCCTCGCTTAACACGGCGTCTAGCCAAATCGAAAGAGTTCGGCTCGTGGCTCCGCAGATGATCTTACCGCTATATGCGTTTACATAGATCACCCCTTCAGATCTTACAGACCAGTAAAGCAGGTGATTGCCGTGAAACACATATTTACAGCAGGAAAATCTACGAAAGGATCATAGTCCGATGGAAACCTGATGATCAACAAGTATTATCATTAAAGGCGGTACATTCCGATGAACTGAATAGCTTAAAATTGAATAATCCAAGCCCCGTGGTGTTCCGCGGGGCTTTTACCTTGTCTAAAAAGCAGCTTTTGCCTGCGAAGCAGGCATTTGTAATCATTTTTTTGCCTCGGCTCTGCCGAGGCAAAAAAAACTTCTATCCCAGCAAGTGTGCGGTTTGTCGGCAAAGCCGACAAACCGTGCGCGCGGCTGGGATGTTCGGCGGAAAAGTCACTTTAGTGACTTTTTCGACGGTCTCCAAGCCCCGTGGTGTTCCGCGGGGCTTTTAGTTTTCAGGGTTGATTCCCGGCGGAAAATGTGATATACTAGACCTATAAATTTAACGGAGGTATAACTATGCAGTACGTTGTTTCAAATCAGCAGATGAAGGAAGCGGAGCGCCGCTGCAATGAGTCAGGAACGTCCTACTACCAGATGATGGAGAATGCCGGAACCTGCTGCGCCGAATTTATCCTAGGGACTATCCCGGTGAGCGCCGATATTCTCGTGATGTGCGGCGCCGGGAACAACGGCGGAGACGGCTTAGTTATAACCCGGCTGCTGAGGCAGAACGGACGTAATGCCGCGGTGCTGCTGGTTTCCGGTGCTCCAAAGACCGCGGACGCGGCTGAGAATCTCAGGCGGCTCCCCGCAGGAACTCCGGTGTACCAGCCGGAGCAGCTCGACGAAGCGTTCAGCGGCAGGGAATGCGTGGTGGATTGTATCTACGGCACCGGCTTTCACGGGGAGCTTCGCGGGAACGTTCCGGAGATAATCGCGGCGGCCAACAAATGCAGTTACCGCATTGCCGTGGACGTGCCCAGCGGCGTTAATTCCGACACCGGCGAACTTGATACGCGCTGCTTACGGCCTACGCACACGCTCGTGCTTGCGGCGCTTAAGCAGGGAATGGTGAACGCTCCCGCGTCAGATATCCTCGGGGAACTCCACCTTCTGGATATCGGAATCGGCGAGGACTGCTTCGCTTCAAACAACGTGGCGTTCCTGACTGACGAGACCCTCCGCAGACCGTTCCCGCCGCACGGCAGAAATACTCATAAGGGCACGTTCGGCAGACTGGCGGGGTTCGCCGGGAGCCTCAGCTTTAACGGAGCCGCATTCATGTGCGCTCAGGCAGCGCTGCGCAGCGGCGTGGGTCTGTACTTCGCGGCTGCTCCGGTAAGCGCGGTCAGGATAATCGCTGCCGGACTTCACGAGGCGGTGTACGTTCCGCTGCCGGAGACCTCCGACGGTTTCGCTGACATTTCCGGAGATACTCTCGAAAAAATTGTCCGCCCGAAGCTTGATTCGGCTTCTGCGGTGCTTGTTGGCTGCGGTCTTGGGAACAGCGAAAACACCCGCAGGCTGACCGAATTCGTCATACGCAGCGCGACTTGTCCCGTAATTATCGACGCGGACGGCATAAATTCCATTTCCGCGAATATAGATGTACTGAAGGAGCGGACAGGCGATACGATTCTGACCCCTCACCCCCTGGAATTCAGCAGAATGACTGGAGTTCCGGTGGCTGAGATACAGCGAGACAGGCTCGGCATGACCTCGCAGTTTGCGATGAGATACGGCGCGACCGTGCTTCTGAAGGGCGCGGACACCGTAATAGCCTCTCCGGACGGCAGAATGTGCGTGAACTCCGGAGCGTGCCGCGGGCTTTCCAAGGGAGGCAGCGGCGACGTGCTGACCGGTATCATCGGAGCGTTCGCGGCGCAGGGAATAGAGCCGTTCAGGGCGGCGTGCGCCGGGGTCTACTGCCACTGGAAGGCTGCGGATATCCTGACGCACCGAATGCCCGCTGAGAGCATTCTGCCGACGGACGTTATCGCGGCTCTGCCGGAGGTCTACTGCGGGTAAGGCGCGGCTCCTTCCACAAATGACACGGGAGGAGTTTTACATGAAGATACGTATTATATCGGGCGCGGCGGCGCTGACTGCCGTGCTCCTGATGAGCGGCTGCCAGGGAGAGCTTCCGTTTGCGGCGGCGAAAACGCCGGAGCTTTCCAGCTCGTGGACGGCTCAGGCGGAGATAAAATTCGGCGACAACAACGCCAGGGCGGAGGTCACGCGAAGCGAGCCGGGCTGCTGGGAATTCGGCTTCACAGAGCCGCAGGAGCTTTGCGGAGTTACGATGAAGCTTGAAAACGGCACGCTGACAGCGAGCCTGGGTGAACTGAGCGTCACGGCGGGGGAGGGTGAAAACACGATACTCCCCATGCTTATAGCCGAGGGGATAGATTCCGCCGGTGAGAATGCCGGGAGCGCCTCCGAAAAGGACGGCGTGCTGACGATAAAGACCGAGGCTGACGGCAGCGCCTGCACCGTGACCGCCGACAGTTCCACCGGGGATATACTTACATTCAGGTCGCCGGGTAACAAGCTGGCGGTGTTTTTCAGCGATGTTTCGCCCTATACCGAGGAGGTAGGGGTGATAGAGTAGAAATGCAGTTAATGCAGTGAATATCCCCGGGCAGCCGCGCTGTCCGGGGATCGTTTTGTATTATAGTCAGAACAGTTCCGGGTGATTCTCGAGGGAATCGGCCTCCGTTATCCCGCGTATCACTCTGCACGGAACTCCGACCGCCAGGGAATTCGGAGGAATATCCCGGGTGACTACGCTTCCTGCGCCGATAACGCAGCCGTCGCCTATGGTAACGCCTCCGCATACCGTTACGTTCCCGGCGATCCAGCAGTTATTTCCTATAGTTATCGGTTTCGCGTACTCTTTGTCGGTCATTGTGCCGTCCGGTTTTGCGTACTGGTTTCTGTCCTGCCAGCGCAGAGGGTGCATCGGGGTAAGCAGGGATACGTTAGGCCCCATGAATACGTTGTCGCCGATGGTTACCGGGCAGCAGTCAACGCAGGTGAAGTTGAAATTTGCGTAGGAATTCACACCTATAGTCGTGAAACAGCCGTAGTCAAACTGCACGGGTCCCTGTAAATAGAACGCGCTCCCGTTTATCCCGAGTGACTTCAGCACCTCGCCGCGCTTTTCGTCCGTTTCGGGGAGCACATTGTACTCAGTACACAGCCTGTGGGCGTTCTGCCTAAGCTGGGTCAGTTCCTTGTCTGAGGGATCGTATATTTTTCCAGAGATCATTTTTTTCTTTTCGGTCATTTTATCCTCTTTGCGCACGTCGGTCAGGCGTTCAGACGAGCTGGGTGACGTTTTCCGGGGCGTGCTGAAGTACGTTCACGCTGAGTATCAGCGCGAGAGCGATGTTGAACAGATTAGCGATAGTGATGTAGCTGACGCGTGTCTTTTTGCTCTTGAAGCCGTTCGAAACGAACCCCAGCCACACGCAGGAAATACCGACGGCGGCGATAAGCACGACAACTACGGCGAGTACGTTCACGTCGATGTCCATCAGGTGGGAAATAACCGATATCGTCACGAAATAAGAGAGTGGAACCAGCATGAGCGGGAGTGTAGCCCACACCCACTGGATGCGGTGCCTGCGCCAGAAGATCACTGACATCAGCAGGAATATTCCGGAGATAACTGCACATTCAACAGCCATGATAGCGCTCCTTTCTTACTCGGCGGTCTGAGCCTGGACGGTGATAGCTCCGTCGTCCCGGGAAGCCTCGGCGGTGTCCGAGCCGGCGGCGTCAGCGTTTGAAGCGGCAGAGGATACCGGAGAGCTGTCCGGAGTGGGAAGGCTCCAGCCGAGATCCTTCGCCTGGACGAACAGCGCTACAGCCAGCGCGCATATCGCCAGTAACACAACGGCCATTATTATATTCAGCACAACTATGCTCTTTGGGAGTTTAGGACGGTCTGCCATAAAATTACCTCCTGACAATGAGTTATATTTATTATAGCTCAACGGCTGGAATTTTTCAAGTGCTTTTGAAAAAATGTTTAAAAGCGGCGCTCCGTTCGGGGAACGCCGCAGTTTTTATTCGAATTCACGGTTTCCGCTGTATATGTTCGTGCGGACTATCCGCAGGCGCTTCACCTTTTCGCCGTATTCCGCGGCGTATGCCTCGAACAGCAGGGAAGGGTTGATGTTGAACGTAGTTCCCGCCGGGAAGGTCACGCGCAGCACGTTTCCGTCAAGTTCCACGTCGGTCATGAGCTGCTTCAGATCGACTATCGCGGAGCCTTTCTTCGTGCGCTTTTCAATGTTAATCTGCTCCTTTTCGCACAGCGCCCGGAGTTTCTCCGGGTCGGCGGAGGATTCTATCCGGTACCTTGCGGCGGTGATGTCGGTGTTTTTATCCTTCGGCACCGTCACCTCGGTCACGCGGATATCTGCGGGCAGAGCGGCGTTCAGTCTGTCCCGTATCTCATCGGCGGGAACGTCCTCAAGCATGCGGAAGTCCATCGCTTCGTGTTCGCCCTCCTGTCCCAGCGACAGCGGCAGCATGAACGTGACGTAGGTGCGCGGGTTGTAGCCCTCGGTCTGCCAGATAGGGAGCTTAGTCCGCTTCATAGCGCGGATTATTACGCTGCTGAGGTCGAGATGGGAGATGTATTTCGCCCTGCCCATCTTTGAGAAAAACGCTCTTGTGTTAACGGATGGCACGGCAGATCTCACCTCCTACGCATTTTGCTACGCCGCAGCTGGAGCATTTCTCGCGGCAGTTCGGCGTTGTAACTCCGGCGTGGGCGCGCTTGTTCTCCTCAATGAGGAACTCCCGGCTTACCAGCATGTCGATGTGGCTCCAGGGCGCGACCTCCTCGTAGCTGCGGCGGCGGTTGGCGTAGAACGCCATGTCAAGGCCGCATTCCTCGAAAGCTTCCTTCCACTTGTCGAACTTGAAGTGCTCGTCCCAGCCGTCCAGCTTGCAGCCCTTTTTCCAGGCGGCGTATATCGCCTTTGAGGTACGGCGGTCTCCGCGGGCAAGCACGGCTTCGATGAGCGACAGGTCGTATTTCGACCAGCTTATCACTATCTTGCGGTCGTTGTTGATGGATTTCAGGTGCGCCTGGCGCTCCTTGACCCCCGCCTCGTCGAGCTGCGGCTCGAATTCAAACGGCGTGAACGGCTTCGGAATGAACGTTGACAGCGATACGGCAACTCCAGGGCGCCCCTTGGCGTGGTTCGGGGTCGCGTAGAATTCCTCAATGACCGCCTTCGCAAGCTCGTATACGCCCTCGACGTCCTCCATGGTCTCGGTCGGAAGCCCCATCATGAAGTACAGCTTGATGTTGGTGTAGCCGCCTTCGAACGCTATACGCACGCTGTCCATCACGTTTTTCTCGGTGACGTTCTTGTTTATTACGTCGCGGATACGCTGCGTGCCGCCCTCCGGCGCGAAGGTCAGACCGGATTTGCGGACGTCGGTGATTTTTTTCAGCACCTCGTCGCTGAATCGGTCGATTCGCAGCGACGGCAGCGACAGGTTGATTTTTTCGCCGGTGGTGTAGTCGGTGAGCTCGCTCAGCAGCCCTACGATATCCTTGTAGTCTCCGGTGGACAGCGACGACAGCGATACCTCGTCGTAGCCGGTGTTCTCGCACAGCGCCTTTGTCTGGGCGAGTATCGTGTCCTTCTGCTTTTCGCGGTAGGGGCGGTAGATGAACCCCGCCTGGCAGAATCTACAGCCGCGGATACACCCGCGCAGAACCTCGACTACGGCGCGGTCGTGGACTATCTGGGTGAACGGCACGACGAAATTATCCGGCGCGTATACCTTGTCGAAGTCCTTTATAATGCGCTTTCTGACCTTTGCGGGGGCGCCGTCCTTCGCCGTTATCGATTTTACGGTGCCGTCCTCGTTGTAGTCCACGTCGTACAGCGACGGAACGTATATTCCCTCGATCTGGGCGGCGCGGCGCAGGAATTCCTGCCGGGTCGTGCCTTCCTTCTTGCAGACCTCCATCAGGCGCATCAGCTCGAGGTTCATCTCCTCGCCCTCGCCGATGGCGAAAAGGTCGAAGAAATCCACCAGCGGCTCCGGATTACATACGCAGGGACCGCCTGCCATCACGATGGGAGTCAGACCCTCGCGCTCGGAGGCGAGCACCGGAACGCCTGCCAGGTCGAGCATTTCCAGCACGTTGGTGTAGCTCATTTCATATTGAAGCGTAAATCCGATGAAATCGAAATCCTTTATCGGGTCGAGGCTTTCCAGCGCGTACAGCGGTATATCACGGGCGCGCATCTGCTCCTCCATATCGGGGAGCGGCATGAATACTCGCTCGCACCAGTAGTTCGGGACTGCGTTTTTCAGACCGTAGAGTATCTTCATGCCTAGGTGGGACATTCCGATCTCATAGGTGTCCGGGAAGCAGAACGCGAACCGGATGTCGACCTTCGACTTGTCCTTGACGACCGAGCCGGTCTCGCCGCCGATGTACCTCGACGGCTTCTGAACATCGAGCAGGAACTCGTCGAGCCGCTCCATCATTGAGTTTGTGTTATCCATAAATTACGTATCTCCAGGTGTATAAGGTGTATCGGGTATTTAAAAAGCCTTTGCGTTGGTGAAATCCACTGTTTTGTTGAACGGATCGTAGTAAATATCCGCGAAATCCTTGTTTATGCAGAAGTATTCATTCTTGTAGTAGAGCGGGATAAACGCCGCGCCGTTTATTATCGACTGCTCCGCCCTGGCGTACAGCTTTGCGCTGTCGGCGAGGTCTGCGGCGCGCTGCGCAGCCTTTATCAGCCCGTCGGAGTCCGCGCTGTGGTAGCCGGAGTAGTTCCCTGCGCCGTCGGTGGTGAACGCCTGGAGGTACGCTCCGGGGCTGTTCACGCTGCCGGACAGTTCCTGCACGGCGATCTCATAGTCGCCGGAGGACAGCCGCGCGCTGAAGTCGGCCTCTGATAACTCCTCCACCACGCAGTAGAACCCGAATTCGCGCTGCCATTCCTGCATTATCGCGGACAGCATTGCCGAGGCAGTCTCGTTTTCGCGCATGATTATCCTGGCTCCCGAGAACAGGCTGGTATCCAGGCGCGGGAGCGCATTCTGATAGTATTCCTGCGATTTTTCCACGCTGTAGTCCGGGGTCAGTTTATCGCCGGCGAACTCGCGGTAGGGCTTGTCGAGCAGGGTGACTTCCCCGGGCACTATCGCGTACGCCGCGGCGTGGGAGCTTCCCTCGGAGAGCTTTTCGCGGTCGACCAGGCTCGCGAGCGCCTTGCGGAACTCCTGATCGGAGAACAGACCGAAATCCGTGTTGAGCGTAAGCCCGACGGTTATCGCGTCGTACTCCTGCACGGTGAACTTGCCGCTCAGCAGCTCGAGCTGCTCCTCGTCGACTGCTATGCAGCTTATAACGCTGGAGTTGAAGTCGTCGACGAAATCCTCGTCGCCTTCGATGAAGAAGTTCAGACCTGAGGGGATAACCAGGGAGGTTTCGCTGTTTTTCGCGTTGCGGCGCAGTATGAGATGATTGTTGTCGGTGATGGTGTAGGGGTCGAAATCCCAGGATTTTATATAGAATGCGCCGTTTGATGGGGTGGTATCCCCGGAAAGCCCGTAGCGCCCCTGGGAGGCTATGAAATACTCTTCGTTGCAGGGCATTGCAGGAGCTTCAGCGAGAAGCTCGGGGAAGCGCGGGTCGGGGTATTCCAGGGTAATTTCAAGCTCGTAGTCGCCGACGGCTTTCACGCCGAGCTTCGAGAAATCGGAAGCCGCGCCGGAGTTCAGCGCCTTCGCGCCCTTTATGCAGAAGTACTCGGAAGCCCTCGGAGCGCGTGTCTGCGGGTCGAAAAGCCGCTGGAATCCGTATACGAAATCCGCGGCGGTGCAGGCGGCCTCGAATTTGTTGACGTCAGTCCACCAGATGTCGCTGCGTAGCTTGAAGCGGTAGGTCAGACCGTCGTCGGTGACTGTGTAGTCCTCGGCGGCTCCGGTCCCGAGGCTCCCATCGGGGAGCACGCGCATGAGTCCGGTGTAAACGCTGTTTATTATAAGTATCGACGCGTCGTCGGAGGCAGTCTGCGGGTCAAGGCTGCCGGGATTATATGCTATGTCGTATTTTATTATTCCGTCCTTGCCGTCCTTTTCGAAGCAGCCAGCGGCGGAGGTCGTTATAACGCAGCAGAGCAGAGCTGCTGCGATTCTCTTTAAATGCCGGTTCACGGTATTTCCTTTCTCGTTGAAAATGTAGATATACAATAATTATAGCATTATCCGGCGTTCAATTCAACCGTTTCGGCGATTTTTTTTATTACAATTTTGTAACCGTCATTCTGGAAGCTCCACTGCTTCGCCATTTGTAAGGCTGGCGGGGACGTCGATAAGCCGCTGGTTGGAGCTTCCGCGGAACAGCAGCGACAGCGAGCGCTTCGAGATATCGAACCTTCCGTCCACCAGCACGTCGAGAATGCTCAGCAGTTTCCCGACGTACTCCTCGCTCCCGGACTTTTTTAGCAGTTCCTCGAACGTCCAGCCGCTGTAGCACATCAGGTGTTTTCCGGCGGCTTTGAAGCGGCTCCCCAGCTCGTAGAGAGCTTCCGGCTGGCAGAACGGCTCGCCGCCGGAGAAGGTCACGCCGCTGCACAGAGGATTTTCCATGCACATTTCATAGAGCGCGTCGGTGGTGGTGAGCTTCCCGGCGGAGAAGTCGTGGGTCTCGGGATTATGGCAGCCTTCGCAGTGATGGGGGCAGCCCTGCACGAAAACCACGAAGCGCAGCCCGGGCCCGTCTACGATGGAATCCTCTACGGTTCCTGCTATTCTAATGTCCATTAGTTTTCCTTTCACAAAAAGCTGTGCGGAGCTTGTCACCCCGCACAGCAGATGGTTCGATTTTGAATTATTCCTCGGAAGTTCCGTGCTTTACGCGGTCGGATTCTTCGGCGCGCTTTGCATTGTTGAATCTGTCAAGCGTGCCTACCAGGTAGCCGGTTATGCGGCGGATACGCTCGAACGCGATCTCCTCTTCCTTGCGGTGGCAGCAGGGGCACTCGTCGTCGATGATGCCGGTGTAGCCGCACTTCGGGTCGCGGTCTATCGGGTGATTTATCGCGCCGTAGCCTATGCCCTGCTCCTTCATGCAGCGGACTATCTGCTCGAATGCGTCGAGGTTCTTCAGAGGGTCGCCGTCAAGCTCGATGTAGCTGATGTGGCCGCCGTTGGTCAGCGCATGGTAGGGAGCCTCAAGCTTGATCTTGCGGAAAGCGCTGATGTTGTAGTAAACCGGTATATGGAACGAATTGGTGTAATACTCGCGGTCGGTAACGCCGGGGATCTCGCCGTATATCTTCTTATCCATGCGGACGAATCTGCCGGAAAGTCCTTCTGCGGGAGTTGCGAGCAGGCTGAAATTGAGACGGGTCTTTTCGCTCTCGTCGTCCATGCGCTTTCTCATGCGGGTGATGATGTCAAGACCCAGCTTCTGCGCCTCGGGGGATTCGCCGTGATGTACGCCGATGAGCGCCTTCAGGCACTCTGCAAGTCCGATGAATCCCATGGAGAGGGTGCCGTGCTTGAGTATCTCGGCAACGCTGTCGTTCTCGGAGAGCTTCTCGGAATCTATCCAGACGCCCTGACCCATCAGGAACGGGTAGTTCCTTACATGCTTGCTGCACTGTATCCTGAACCGCGCCAGGAGCTGGTCAACGACAAGATCCATCATTTCGTCAAGGGAAGCGTAGAACTTGTCGATGTCGCCGTGAGCCTCGATGGCAAGGCGCGGGAGGTTGATGGTGGTGAAGCTGAGATTGCCTCTGCCGGTGACTATCTCGCGGCTCGGGTCGTAAATGTTGCCGATAACTCTGGTGCGGCAGCCCATGTAAGCGGCTTCGGTGTGGTAGTCGCCGGGCTTGTAGTACTGGAGGTTGAACGGAGCGTCGATGAACGAGAAGTTCGGGAACATGCGCTTTGCGGAAACGCGGATAGCAAGCTTGAAAAGGTCGTAGTTGGGGTCGCCGGGGTTGTAGTTGACGCCCTCCTTGACCTTGAAAATATGTATCGGGAAAATCGGAGTTTCACCGTTGCCCAGACCGTGTTCCTCGGCGAGCATTACGTTCTTGATAACCATTCTGCCCTCCGGGGAGGTGTCGGTGCCGTAGTTTATCGAGGAGAACGGATTCTGCGCGCCGGCGCGGGAATTCATCGTGTTCAGGTTGTGAATGAGCGCTTCCATTGCCTGGTAGGTCGCGCGGTCGGTCTCGGATTCGGCGAGCTTTTCAGCTCTGTCCTGGAGGTGCGAGAACTCGTCGCCGTACTTCGCGGACGCGATCTCCCATTCCTTCGCCTTGTATTCGTCGTTGTTCTGGAGGCTGGGGTACAGTCCGTATTCCTTGGCGATATCGCCTGCGATGAGCTTGAATTCCTCAAGCACCTCGGTGTAATCCTCAATGCCGAGGGTAAAGCTTACCGCCTTCGCAAGGTTGGTGGTGTACAGTCTGCGGAAGGTCTTTTTAACGCCCTCCGCCATGGCGTAGTCGAATATCGGCACGGACTGACCGCCGTGCTGGTCGTTCTGGTTAGACTGAATGGCAATGCACGCAAGCGCCGCGTAGCTGGAAATATCGTTCGGCTCGCGGAGGTATCCGTGGCCGGTGGAAAAACCGCCGTGGAACAGCTTGAGCAGGTCTATCTGGCAGCAGGTGGTGGTGAGCGTCAGGAAGTCGAGGTCGTGTATGTGGATATCGCCGTTGATGTGCGCCTGGGAGTGCTTCGGGTCGAGCACGTACATCTCGTTGAACTGCTTGGCACCTTCGCTGCCGTATTTCAGCATAGTCCCCATTGCGGTGTCGCCGTCGATGTTGGCGTTTTCGCGCTTGATGTCGCAGTCAGACGCGGACATGAAGGTCAGATCCTCGTATATCTTCATCAGGGTGGAGTTCATCTCGCGTGCCCTGGTGCGGTCTGCGCGGTACAGTATGTAAGCCTTGGCGGTCTTTGCGTGACCCTGCTCGACGAGCACTCTTTCTACCATATCCTGTACTTCCTCAACGGAGGGATCCCTGCCTATAACCTCTTCTGAGAGCTGCTGGCACACCCTGTCCGCAAGCTCCATAGCTTCGCTGTAGTCCTTGCCGCCGACTGTCTGGGCTGCCTTAAAGATAGCGTTGGCGATCTTCTCTATGTTGAAGGGTACCTGGCGTCCGTCGCGCTTCTTTATCATTGTTATCATTGCCATTATTTTGATTGCTCCTTTTTAAAAAATGAAATAAAATAACACAATATCTTGTATCGAAAAAGACGATAAATCTATTATATAGTTTTCTGAAACATTTGTCAAGGTATAATAAAATTAAGTTTTGCACAAATCAGGGCAGATATTTTCGTGATAAATCACAAATTTATGTACGCAATGTAAATCCATTAAATGGAAATGTTCTGGAAATTCCGCTGACCTATGCGCTTTTCTCGACTGGTACACATCTGAGAATTTACATAAGGTTGACGAAATCCGCAGGGTATGCTATAATTACATAGAGTTATTCAGAAAAGGGGTGTTCCCATGCCGAAAAAGTTTGCATTTTCCGATGATGGAAGCCGTTACCACACGCTGAAATACCACAACCGGCGGTTCTGGGGCAGACCCGTTTACAAGGCCGTCGTGGACGCAGGCTTCACCTGCCCGAACATCGACGGCTCATGCGGCGTTGGAGGGTGCGTTTACTGCTCCGGCGGCAGCGGCTACTTCACGGCACCGGAGCTTTCCGTGCGGGAGCAGATCCTTCGCGAGACGGAGCGTATCCATGCGGTTCACCCGGAAGCGGGGATAATCGCGTATTTTCAGGCGCACACGAACACCTACGGTACGCTCGGCCGGCTGCGGGAGGTCTACTCCGAGGCTCTGGAATGCGAAATTTGCGGCATCTCAATCGCGACCCGAGCCGACTGTCTCGACCGTGAGCGCGCAGAGCTCCTCGCCTCGCTGGGCGTTCCGGTCACGGTGGAGCTTGGGCTCCAGACCGCGCATGACTCCACCGCGCGGCTCATCAACCGCGGGCACGATCTCGCGCGGTTCACAGAGGGCTTCAACACCGCCCGGAATGCCGGACTGCGTATCTGCGTACACATAATAAACGGACTGCCCGGCGAGTCAACGGAGATGATGCTGCAAACAGCTGAGATTCTCGGGAAAATGCGCCCTGACGGAGTTAAGATACATCTCCTGCATGTAATAAAAGGCACGCCGCTTGCAGGTATGTATATCTCGGGAGAATACACGCCGATGGAGCGCGAAAGCTACATTGAAACGGTGGTGAAACAGCTTGAGTATTTACCGCCTGAGACCGTGATAGAGCGGCTCACCGGCGATGGCGGCCGGGATTCCCTGCTTGCCCCGCTGTGGAGTCTCGACAAGCGTGCGGTACTGGGCGGCGTAATGAAGCGGCAGAAGCAGCTCGACAGCATTCAGGGACTGCGTTTTCAGGAGGGTTAAATGGACATCTGGTCAATGACGCGCCCGGCGCTTGAGGATTGGTTCAGCAGCCGGGGAGAGAATCCGGCGAAGGCCGCGATAATGCTCGAGCGGCTCTATCAGCGCGGTCTGAGAGATTTTTCGGAGCTTCCGTTCGCGCAGAGGGTGATATCCGCGCTGTCGGAGGAATTCACGATGGAGCTGCCTGAAACGGTCGCCCGCAGCGGCGACGACAGCACGGAGAAGCTGCTGCTGGAATATCCGGACGGAAGCCTTGTTGAGAGCGTTCTCATGCGGCAGGCGTACGGCGGGAGCGTGTGCGTTTCCACGCAGGTAGGGTGCGCGATGGGCTGCGCGTTCTGCCAGAGCGGACGGCTCAAGAAGCGCCGCAGCCTCACAGCCGGGGAGATAATGGCTCAGGTGATGAAAATCCGCCGGGAGTGCTCCGCGGATATCCACAGCGTGACGGTCATGGGGATAGGCGAGCCATTCGATAATTTCGACGCGGTGCGGGATTTCTGCGCCAACTGCGTGGATTACAAGGCGCTGGCGCTCGGGGAGAAGCACGTTACGGTTTCGACATGCGGGATAATCCCGGGAATCAGGGCGTGGACGGAGCTTCCGCACCCGTGCAGCCTTGCTGTGAGCCTCCACGCGGCTGACGACGCGCTCCGCTCGGAGATAATGCCCGTGAACCGACGTTATCCGGTGCGGGAGGTCATCGCGGCGGCTCGGGAGTTCGCACGGCTCCACAACCGCAGGGTAACGCTGGAGTACGTCATGCTTTCCGGCGTAAACGATTCGCCGGAGCAGGCGGAAGAGCTCGCCGGGCTGGTCGGTTACGGCGCGCACGGCAGGGAATTCTACGTCAACATAATCCCCTACAACGGCAACGACAGCGGATTCACAAGAAGCAGCCGGGAGCGTATCATGGCGTTCTACGATGTTCTCAAGAAGCGCGGGGTCTCGGTCACGATGCGGCGGGAGTTCGGCGGTGACATCGCGGCGGCGTGCGGTCAGTTGAGTTCGCTGCACTCCGCTGAATGTGAAAAAAACTGTTGACAAAGCCGTCATTTTGTGGTACAATAACTGTATTCTCCGGTGGATCCGGAGTCTGAGCCGGTATGTTGGAATTGGCAGACGAGGAGGACTCAAAATCCTTTGGTAGCGATACCGTGCGGGTTCGACCCCCGCTACCGGCACCATATTAATACTGAGCCGCCTTTGCCGGGTGGTTCGATATACAATAAAACACTCCCGAAGCTGAAGCCAGCTCCGGGAGTGTTCATTTTATTTAAAAACCTACTGCTTTTTTCAAAATAACAGAAGCGTCAAGCGCGTTGACGGTATTATCTCCGTTAAGGTCGGAAACCTCCGGATTTGCGGCAGTCCCCATTCCAACGATGTATTTCAGCACAGCAGACGCGTCCAACGCATTCAGCACGCCATCATTGTTCATGTCGCCGGGAAGGTCGCTGTAGGCGCACACCATAACGATATATTCGCCCTTCGAATCTGTGCCGGACAGTATAGCAGAGCCGTCTTCGCCAACTCCTGAACATTTCAGGAACTGCGGTTTCCCGTTGACCTGTCTGTAAAGATTTGCGAAATAACCCGCAAATTGTTTTCTGAAATTCAGCTTTAAAACGGCGGGGATAACCGTGCCGGAAATTTTCAGATCAGCGCCCGGAATTCCGCGCAGGCTGCTCTTATCATTGTTCCCTGGCAGAATGGAAAAATCCGCGTCAGAAATAACATTGAGCCTTGATCCGTCAGCCACCCAGCTCTTTGTGCTGTCAAGCGAAAACTCAACCGTAAGGCTGTTTTTGACCATCGCAGCGAATACCATTTCCGGAACATCGGTATTGCCGTTCAGTTCGATGACCGCACTGCTTCCCGGTGCAAGTTCTTCCAGCATTGACGCGATGTCTTTCCAGCTTCCGTCGCCTCCATTCATGAACGGCAGAGTTTCTTTGCGTTTCTCCGCGCCGCCCTTTCCGGAGCCGACTGATCCTCCGGAGCTTCCGCCCGAACCGCCGCTTGTTTTTTTCGGTGTCATTTCATAAGCGCACACGGTGCATATCTCCGGGGAGGTGTAAGTCGCAGGACCGCCGGAAATGTGCGGCTGAACTTCGGAGACTTGGCTGCAGTTTTCACAGATATGCCAGTGACCGTTCCGGTCTTTCTGATATTCCGCAGACCAGATGTGCCCCAGTTTGGGTACTGTCACGGTATCTCTGGAAAGCTCGATACCGCACCGCAAGCACTTTGTATATTCATCATAAGAACCAGGTGCTTCGCACTTTGCAGGCACTTCGTTGTCTCTCAGTATTTTGCTGACCTTATGTTCCAGGGCGGGAATATCTACTCTTGTCCTTGACTGCTCCTCATTGCACACAGTGCAGTAAATTACCTCGGTACGGTATCCGGGTATCCCGCATTCGGCTTCTTTGAAATCATTGTAATCTTCTTTCGGTTCGCCTGAAATGTGCTTTGCGAGTGGACGCACCGTGCTTTCAAGGCTGACCTCATTTTTCGCGTCAGGATCGCTGAAATATCTCTGGCACCAGTCGCATGACCAGTACTCAATATTTCCATTTACGGTACAGGTGGAGGAAACCGCTTCGTGATGAGTAAGCTCACCGTGACCGGTCCTGATGGTAGCTGACGCTGCGTCGCTTGCGGAATACTCTGAGGTTTCTTTCATGCGGATATATGCAACAACTTCCGTGTCATGGTCAACAAAGTGACGCACATTATTTAAGCTCCAGCTAATGTCGTTGAATTTGTATTCCGCGCCGTCGATCGGCTCTATTACTACATTGAAAGATGTTGTGCTCACCTGCTGAACGGACGCCACGCATTCCGGAGCCTGCTGCGGCTTTTTGTCAGTGATCAGGATATTGACCGAGAATGTCATATCCTTGTAATTCTGCGTCTTCAGTGTTATGGTTATTTTTGAGGATTTTCCAACATGTGATGAATCAGTTGTCGGAAGCCTGAAATTAATGAAGCCATTGCTGAAAGAGACAGAATCCGGAGTAAATACGTCCTCTGCCGGGTCATCTATCGCAATAACCGGTTCTTCCATGTCGCCGGTATCGTCAGGCAGTCCTTTTATTTCCACCGACTTATAGCCTGTGTCCGTCCATATATAGGGCAGTTCTACATCCGGAATGATTTTTTCCGCCTTAACGATAGTAAAGCTCCAGTCACCGGAGGTAAACGGAACAGTTGTTCCGGCAATGTTGTCGGATTCATTCACGCTTACGCTGACGGTGTAGGTTCCGGGAGTTATCGGCTCGGCTTCGTTGTTGTTTTCATCAAAGTACTTCACTTCCAGAAGCTTGTTTACTTCCTCCGGAAGACGGTCTGATGTCACATAAGCCGCCTTTGCGCTGCCGCTGTAGCTGAGTTCTGGGGGCGGCGTAAATCTGATATCATCTGCTGTGATGATCGTCTTTCCGATGGTGAATTTCCAGCTTTCATCGGTAAGCCCATTAACAGCGGGATACACGCTCCCTGCTTCAACGTCGATTTTTACAGTATAGACGCCGGGTAATATCGGCTGAGTTTCGCCGCCGTTCTCATCGAAATACTTCACCGTTATCTTACCGACTCCGGTCACACCAGACGCAGGAACTACGCTTGCAGTATGCGCAATACCGCTGTATTCAACTGGAAGCATCGGAGCGCTGAAAATAAAGTCAGCGGCAGTAAGCTCAAGAGGACGCAGAACAAGCGTTTTTTCCGCAGTCTTTCCGTCAAATAGTGCATTTCCGGTGAACTTCACAACAAACGAACGCTCCCCGGGTTCAAACCTGTCGTTAACTTCGGCTTCAGCACCGTCTGGATCATATGTCACGCCTGCGGAAAGCTTCACATTGTCAGAATAAACCTCCAGCTTATCAGCATTGTCATCGGAAAGTACCGAGAAATAACCGAAGCTTTCGCCGAGTTTTATCTGCGCGTCAAGCGTGAATGCCGGTACGTCTGCGACGGTGAACGGTTCAGCCCCCGCGCAGTCGATGGTAAGTCTTGCGTCATACTCATAAGCCGGGAAAACGGACGTGTCCTTAAAACCCGGGAAATATAAAGTCGTGTTGTCGTATGGCTTGACGTCCCATATCTTATCGTCAAGCTTCATCAGCGTCAGAGCATTTTCAGATATCATGTCAAATGTGGAAACGCCTGTGCCGATGCCATTGTTAAATCTGTATATATCGCTGTTATAATAGCAGTTTGAAATTTTGCTGGTGTCGGTTTTGCTGCCGCATACTCCTCCGCCGGTTTGCTTGCTCTCCATCTTAACAATGCTGTAGCAGTTTTCGATAGTTCCGTAATTCGTGCCGCAGATACCGCCGCCGTAATAATCTGCCTTAATTTCCACAATGGAAAAGCAGTTGCTTATTGTGCCTGAATTTCGCCCGGCGATACCGCCGACCTCATTTTTTCCCGTGACAGACGAATCAATTAGACCGACTTGCGAAACTGAGCCGTCTGAGCCTATGAAGCCAAACAGACCTACATTATTGCTGGTGTCAGCGTGAAGTCCGCTTATTGTATGCCCACGACCCTCGAATGTTCCCATGTAGCGGTTCTTGTATGTGCCTATGGGCGTCCAAGCGCGGGTGCATATTATATTCTCGGTCATCAGCGCATTGATATTCACTTTTCCGCCGTTTACGGCTTCGGAGAACCTGAAAAGCTCGTCTTCATTCGAAATGCGGTAAACTCCGCAGACGGTGCATATCCCATTTTCATCGAAACTGTGATCCTTAAGTTCGCCTGCAACCGGGATTTTCTCGATTGCGTCACAGCTGGAGCACTTCATAACGATATATTCAGGCTCCACACAGGTAGCCGGAATGCGCTGACTGGTTTCAACGTAATTGTGCGGCAGCTTCTCAATCAATGAATCAACGGCTCTCCCACAGCGATCGCAGACATAATACTGAACGCCATTTACTGTGCAGGTCGGCTGTCTGACTACTACTATTTTAGTTTCGATATGCCCAAGCGCTTTTACAGTTTCGTCCGGCACATTTTTCTTCATCTGGCACAGGCTGCACGTCATAATTATCTGTCTGCATTCGGTGCAGTTAGCGGGTATCTCTCCGGTTTCATCCCAGTTATGGTCGCAGGTGTTCGTTGTGCCGTCAAACTCCAGCTTGCTGCCGGTTTTCTTCATCGTAAGGGTATATTTTTTATCCGACATCTTATATTTCGGCTCCACTTGTATCAGATAAGTGTCAGAACTGAGCTTCGTCACGCATTTGATTTTCATCCAACTCGTCGCAGAAGACTCCTGCAGAATAAGTTCGTCAGCCGTCAGACTGCTGACTCCCTGGGTGAACTTTACCTCTATCGTCTGGTCTGTGCGCGCTGAAACGCTGCTCAGGAATTTTCCGACTGTCACCCTGACTGTGGCTGTCAGTGTTCCCTCATCATCTGCGGATGAGGCGGCAGTTCTTTTTGAATAGATCGTAATGGTTGCAGTACCCTCGCCCTCAGCGGTCACAACGCCGGTTTTCATGTTAACGGTTGCAACATCCTTGTTGTCGCTGACATATCTGATAATATCCGTTGAGTTTGACGGAGTCAGAACCACGGAAATTTCCGCAGTGCTTCCTATGTCTGTAAGGTATATTTCACTTTCAGACGGCGTGACGCTTGTCGCACGCAGACAAACTTCAATCGTATCTGTGGCAATAGTCTTTCCCGTGGACTGATTCACGCCCTTTATCTTCACGCTTCCCGGACCTACCGCAGTAAGCAAGCCGTTTTTTTTGCCGACTGTCGCCACTTCTTTATTATCCGAATAAAAATAAACTTTCGCACCGTCAACCTTGATATTAAAGCTTTCACCAACGTCTATTCTTGCCGGAATAGCACTTCCGTCATTTTTGGTAAGCTTATATGCCGCGAAAACCGTCATCGGCATAACGGACATCATCAGAGTTAAAGCGACGGCAACCGCCGTGAAAATACTGGTAAATCGTTTCATTCTTTTTCCTCCCGTTGATCACGCTTCAGACGATACAGCTTAGAAAAAAATAATGCACATTTCTGTATGGTCGCCTATAAAAATGTATATAGCGTACCGCCTGCTTCATCGCTTCCTCTGCAATTCGGCACACTCTGCCCATTTCCATTGATACCCTCTAAAAATCTCCTTCACGGCAGATTTGACTTACCACGAAACGTCGCTTCGCTCCTTGTTCATCATCTGCTTGTTGTCAAACTTTAAATACATACAGTATTACCGCAGTTTGATATCTGGCATCTGATATGAGTCATGTGCGAAATCTGCTCGTGCCACGGTTTGTAGAGGTTTTCTCTTTAAAAGATTACCATTTCAGCTTTGATTTGTCAATGGTTTCTTCCTAATTGTAGCAATTTGCTTCATGAATGTTAAAAGCAGTACCGGTTTGATGTTATATAAGGTCACCTCTAAAAACCTCATGTCAGCAAAAATGGGCAGTGCGCGCCATCTTCGCTCTGCAACATCGTGTTGCACCTCCTCGTAAGGCTTATAGCCTTACGAGGAGGGTTTCTCAGAAGCTGGCATATACTGTCCATTTTTGCTTTTTACACTGGTTTTTAGAGGTTTCCTTATATTAGGGAAACGCTGATTAAATGTACCCGAAAAGCAAAAAATATGGTATAATAGAAACAAGAAAAAAGCAGAACAGGAGAAAAAAATGAAACAGATAACATTCAGCGATATGGAATACGGTAATAGGAAGAGAACAACAAAGCGAGAAGAATTTCTTGACATAATGGAAGAAATAATCCCATGGGAGGAGTGGGTAGAATATGTGCGCCCGTATTATCCCGATGGCAAGCGCGGCAGACCGACCAAAGGAATAGAAACAATGCTCAGAATGTATCTGCTGCAAGTATGGTTCAATCTTTCCGATGAGGGAGTAGAGGACGCGATTTATGACAGTTATGCATTCCGAAAATTTATGAAAATAAATTTCATGAGTGAGCAGGTACCCGACGCAACTACGCTTCTGAAATTTCGTCACATGATTGAAGAAAATCATCTTGGCGAAGAGTTTTTTAAAGCGATAAATCGAGTAATGGAAGCGACAGGACACATAATGCATGGTGGAACAATAGTTGACGCAACAATAATAAATGCGCCAAGTTCCACCAAAAATGCAGAGAAAAAACGTGATCCAGAAATGCACCAGACTAAGAAAGGCAACGAGTGGAAATTTGGCATGAAATGCAATATAGGTGTAGACTCTGGCTCGGGACTTGTACATTCAATTACGGCAACATCTGCGAATGTTCATGACATTACAGAAGCGCATAAATTGATACGCAGCGATGACGAAGTGGTGTATGGAGATTCGGGATATCTTGGAATTGAAAAGCGTGACGAAATCAAAAACGACAAGCATCTTTCAAGTATTGACTATCGCATAAACCGCCGCCCCAAAAATCTGCCTAAAGTATCGGATAACGCTATAGATTGGGAAAGATATATTGAATACAGAAAATCGGCTGTACGCTGCAAGGTTGAACACGCATTTAAAATCATCAAGGACACATTTGGATTCCGTAAAGTGAGATACAAGGGAATTGCAAAGAATCTCAATAAGCTGAATGTGCTGTTTGCTTGTGCAAATATGTTGATGGTGAAGCGTGTTCAAACAGATTTCCAACCTGCTAAGGGATAAGTCTGCCCTTTTATGGGCATTTACACTGTGTTATGGGGATAATTTGATGGGTTTTATGCTGCATTTTCGATTGCTCAACTAAAACGTTAACTTTGACTTGTGCCCTGTGTCACGGCGGCTCTGCTAGGCTATTTAATCAGCGTTTCCTTAGAAATCAACATGAAAAATCCTCCCCTGCGCTGGAAGGGGAGGATAAAAGCTATTTAGATCAAACCAACTATTTTTTTCAGAATTGAAGAAGCGTCCACAGCGTTGACATTTCCGTCACCGTTGAAATCTGCCATAAGCGGGTTCGCGCCGCTTTCCAGACCAACAATGTCCTTGAGTATCGCGCTTGCGTCCACTGCATTCAGAATGCCGTCGTTGGACATATCGCCCTGAAGGTCGCTGAATTCGCAGAGCATTGCGATGTAATCGCCTTTTTCGGTGACGCCCGGAAGGAATAGCTTACCGTCCGCACCGAGTTTAGCGCATGCCACGAATACTAGCTTGCCGTCAACGTAGTTATAAAGGTTCGCAAACTTGCCTGCGTGTTCAGATTTGAACGCGATTTCAAGACCCGTGGGAACTCCTGTGTTGTTGGTCCTGAACTGCATGCCCTCAATTCCACGCAGACCGTCATGTTTCTGGCTTGCGGTCCTGATGAAGGTGAAATCTGCCACTGTAGGAGCGGTTATTTCCGCACCATTAACGAACCAGCCGCGAGAGCTGTCAACTATAAAGTGTACTTTAAGATCCTTGTTGTCGATTACCTTGATCACCTCAACAGGAACGGCAGTGTTTCCGTTAAGCTGAATTGTAACCTCCGAACCGTTTGCGAGCTTTTCAAGGTCAGCCGCAATGTCGCTCCAGCTCTTTGATGAACCGCCGATAGTGGGATTGGTGGAAGTTGTGGGTCTGCTGCCACTGCCACCGCTGCCACTGCCACCGCCGCTGCTGCCACTGCCACTGCCGCCGCTGGAACGCTTGGTAAACTTAGCGGATGCGATCTTGCTGTCGCGGGCGTTTTCCTTTATAGCGATTGCCTTTACGGTCGCGTCTTCCGTAATTGTAAAGGGAGCTGTGTACTTATTGCTGTCCGCCGTAGGATCGGTACCGTCCGTGGTGTAGAAGATCGTCGCGCCCTCCTGTGCCGTAATGCTTACCTTGCAGGACTCGCTGAACGAGCCGCCGTTGGGATCGATAACAGGAGCGTCAAGCGTAGAAAGTTCTTTGATTCTTGCCTTAAATGTACTTGAGAACTGTGCGCCGCCCTCGTGCGCAGGGTCGTAAACGCCTTCCTCGGCGGTGTAGGTAACTGTTACCTCAACCTCGGAATTCTCGGCAGGGAACTCTCCGTTAGCGCCGTAAAATCCGCTTGCAGAAACCTTTTCGTCCGTCATGGGTACGATTTCAGTATGGCCGCTGTCGTAGGTGATCGTCAGCTCGCCGCCAGAGAGGTCAAGAGCCTCGTGGTATTCATAGTCTGTCCTGGGCTGCTTGCTGATTGTAACGGTGTCGATATAATCGGCGCTGCAATTTATCTCCTTCTCAAACTCGACTGGTCCGTTCAGGAATTCAATGTCATTCGCTTCGACATAAGCCTTCAGCTTGATTGTCTGCGCCTTGTGCGAATCGGGGTCAAAGCCCAGAACCTTGTCGTAAACCACCTTTGCAATTACGTCCCTGCTGCCGTCCGCGCCGTGGATCCGAACCCTGCTGAAAAGCGCGGTATCGTCTGTAACGGAGCTGTCCACATAGGCGTCTCCAACGTCCGGAACAGGAACGCTTTTATCGCGGGTGGCATTGTTGAACGAATCAAGGATATCTTCGGCGCTTTCAAAATCGCCCTTGTCTATTGGGGGAAGATCTCCGATGAGCTGAGGCTCGCCAGTTGTGACGACCCTCAACTTATCGGCAAGCGTTACGGTCAATTCGTTGTCAACGCTGTAAAGCGTAACTTGAGTTTTGTTGACCCCGTCATTAAGAGCAACGGACGCACCGCATACAAATTTGTACTTGTTGACCGCGCCCTCGGCTGAATTGAACGCGATCTGCTGATTACCGGTAACAGCGGCGCCGTTCTTGGTGAATGTCTGTACGGCGTTGCTCAGTGTAAATGTGCATGCGCCTGCGTCTGCTCCGTTGCTTGTTACTGTCGACATCGCCAGACCGCCTGACCCGACTTCTGCCTTCATCGCGTAGGTGCCGTCGCTATTCTGGATACCCGCAGCAATTACCGGTCTGGGACCTTTAAGCATATAGAACGTCCAGGGACCGTAATACGCATTTTTATCAGCATCCCACTTAAGGTCAGGCTTCGCGCAGCCGTAGAGTATGCAGCGGTCGTTCTTGTCGTAGAACTTTATGGACTTAAACTCAATTATTGTATATGAGTTTTTCTCAAGCTCCATCCAGAACTTTCCGTTTGCCATGACGGCTTTATTATCGTCAGTAAGAGTATATTCCAGGTCGCCGTTATAACCCCCACTTTCCGAGAAGGAACCGAATTCATTTCTGCTGCCGTCTTTATTATACCCGCCGAATTTGATGGTCGCCTGCGCAGGTATATCAACGCTCAGTGCAAATTTTGCCACCTGCTCCAGCGCAGGCTTTTGATCCGTAAATTCAAAATCATAGCCATTTCGGCGTGATCCGATTTTTGAATCGTTACTGTCTCCCAAAATACCGAAACCGTCTCCGGAAGTGACGCCCTGGTCATAGGGGTAAGCGCTTGCTATCACGCCCATGCTCACCGTTACCGTTGTAACGGTAGCTGCGGCGGCTATCGCCCATTTCACTGATGGTTTAAGTTTCATTATACCCTCCTAGTGTATTAATGTCTGTTATCCGTACCTTTTATATTATACATTTACTTTTTGGATTTGTCAATATACCTGGAACCAATAGCACTAAGCATGTAACGAATAATGCACGAACATGAAACGAAAACCCGTTCGTTCCATGTTTGCGCTTTTGCTTGGACAATTCTGTACAGCTAACACATTTTATTCCATCAGCTTTTTCAGATACATCATCATTGCTTTTTCGCCGACTGTCTTTTCTACCGAGAAATTCGTTTCCGATATATCGAACAGAAGGCAGCCGCAGTGTCCCCTGAACGTAGGGAAGCAGACTATCCGCAGGTATTTGTCTACCTCCGGGCTGTAATCGACTATTTCAAGAGTCTCGCCATACAGCACGGAATGCTCGTAGCTGCGCAGCCATTTTGAATCCATGTTGGGAAAAATGCTTCCGAATGTGTTGCCGATAAGTACATCCAGCGGACATTCCTCCAGCCTGGCAAGCGCTTCGTTTCCATAGCGTAATATCCAGTCCACCGCCTGACTTTCTTCGTTGAATATCATTTCGATGTCGGTGAACGCAATGGGAATGTTGTCAAAGCATTTGTAGTGCTGATGGTATTCCTCGATATCAGTGGGATTGTCGTTGTCGGCAAGCAAATCTATGATCGAATGCTGTTTCGCATGGAATTTCTCCAATATCTCCCTGCGGTGCTGCGTGGCATATTCCAGCGATTCGCCGTTTGACAGAGTAATAAGCTTGCCTACGCTGTGGATAGCCATTGCTGAAACAAGGCACCCGCGGGTTATTCTTATAAAATTTGCGCTGAGCGTATGCTGTATCTTAGCAAATGTCATGCGCGTCTTGAGCACGCTTCCGTCCGAAGTGTGGATAAACGCGTCCTGCTTATTCATAGAAATATACAATATACTGCTTTCGGGTATGTCGTAATGCTTGCGGTCGGATATGAATGAGATGGTTTTTTCGTTGTTCATTTGTTAGCTCCTTTATTGTGTGATATTAACGATATGTCGATAAGTGCAAAGCTGTCATGACGGGTAATGTATGTGCGTATAATAAACGCCCTGTATTTATTATACCATATTTTTTCTATGTGTACAAGTACGCAGTATATTTTGTTTAGAATCTCACTCGGTTTCATATACTCCTCATATTCATAAGCGCTGTCTGCATACAAGCACTGGGGGGAATATCGTCTGTCGGTCAGCGCCTCTGTCACTTCGTGACACCTCCCCTCGCAAGGGGAGACCGCCTAATCATCTTCTGATTTGATATTTTCACTTGACATGTAATTACAATTGTGGTATCATATATAAAGATGATGTTGTATATGAGTGAGCAATGAGGAATTAATTTTCCAATTGTTCACAATAATATCTCGTGCTGATCCGAAGTTACGGATTTTTTATTACATTTGAGGTGGTTTATGAAAAAAATAATAGCAACCGTTCTGACGGCCTTACTTTTGTTATCAGTTGTTGCTTGCGAAAACGTTTCCGATGAAAGTTATGTACAGACAGAACATCCTACGGCAGAAAGCAGCATTACCGCTGCGGCAGAAGAAACAGTCCAAGCCACCCCGTCTGGCGCTGATGAACCTTCACTGTCGCTTCTGAGTTGTCGTGCAGACGAGGATGGAACTTATTGCATAGACCAAACCACATGGAAGTCATCAGACGATTATGAGCTGTTTCGGAAATACTTTTTTGGCACGTGGGAAGGCAGCTTCCGCTTTCCCGAATATCCCGAACAGAAGCGTCTTGTTATTGACGACACTGAGAAATCGTTTGTCATGACTGAAACGGGTATTCGAATGCTTGGCTTTTACGAAGCGGGAGTTCACGCGCTAGCTTTTATGATTGGAAGCGACAGCGGTAGCGCAATAATTTGGATAAGCCCCGACGAGCCAGATACGATTTACATGACATGGGGTGGAATGACCTCGCCGCTGTGGTCACGGAATGAAAGTGGAGAATATTCGACTGCGCCTGTTGTGTATACCCTGAGAAAAACCAATGAGCCTCTCAACGAACCGGAGGGTAATTTCATGAGTATATTCAGGCTTCGTGAAATGGCGCGGGAATACGGAATCGATACTGATCTTCTTGTCAACATAGAGTATGAAATCGATGGGACGACACTTTATCACAATGATTGGTACCAGCTTTACCCTATGTACCTCGTTTCCGAAGCCGTGGATAAAATCGTAATCAGAACGTCAGTCGGCAATGTTAGCGATATCGACATAAAACCAGTTGATGTAATATGCACATTTGAAAAGGCAGAGGGCGAATGGAACAGGAGCGTTGAGTTATTTTGACACCTTTTGGGTCTGAAAAAAGAACTGTGTAGATGCGAATAATCCCGAAAAACGTACCAAAGCCAGCCACTACGGCGAGGACAGGAACGGTCAGAGAGGGCTCTATTCCTTAGACCTCTCAGATGAATCCGACGGAACCCGCAGGCTTATGGCGCTTGCGCCCGCAATAGAATCGGCTCTGCGAACAGGCGGAATATTGCTTGTGGACGAGCTGGAGCGTGAGCTTCACCCCATGCTTGTGAATTTCATCATATCCAAGTTCCAGAGCAAGAAGTCAACCCCAGACGGAGCGCAGCTAGTATTAACAACGCACGACACCGAGCTTATGAGCATGGAGCTTCTCCGCAAGGATCAGCTTTATTTCGCCGACAAGGATACCGCTGATGGTTCCTCTGAGCTGTACAGCATAAGCGAGTTCTCCACCAGCACGACCGATAATATCCGCAAGGGATATCTGGCAGGCAAGTATGGTGCAACTCCTGATATTGAGCTTGAGGAGGTGGAGTAATGCCCGCCGTGTCAAAAGGGAAAAGCCGTACATCATCGTATTCTGCGAGGGTGAGAGCGAGAAGGCTTACGCAGACTTCCTTAAGCGTGAGTTTCGTGATGTTGCCGTGATTCAGCGTCCGAAATCCACCGGAACATTCGACGAAGCAGGCCGCAGATTCCGCAACGACCATAAATACCTCAACAATGCTGAGGTTATGGACGAGATCTGGTTCTTCTTTGATGTGGAAACCGTTGACATTCCGAAGTGGAGCGACAGGCTGCGGATAATCAGTAGGCTTAGAAAGCTGAGGAAGAAGCCCGGAATACGCATACGATTACTTGTGACGATCGGTATATTGAATACTGGCTCATGCTACACTATGAGTATCTGGCACCGCCTATCCGCACAGTTGCGGACAAGGAGCGTATGCTGAGCAAAGTCGTAACAAAAGAGCCGCCCTATAAAAAGGACGATATGGACGCTATTTCAAGAATAGCGGAGAACTATCCCACAGCGGTTGTGAACGCCTGGAAAACCGTGAACAACCTATTGTCGCAGGGGCTCCCGGACTTGACAATACAGACAAGCGAAACGAATGGTTGTGTACGCAGTGCCTGACATTCTCAGCGGTTTATGAGGCAATCGAGTTTCTGGAGAGCCTGAAATCATAAAAGAAACAGCAGCACCAAAATCGTGCTGCTGTTATGCGTTTTAGAAAAAATCAATCGTGAAGCAGAAATTTTAGGGCAACACCGCACAATTAACGCCCCATTGCCATAAAAATAGTGACATATTGTGAAATTCGTGTGAGTTACCCATCAGGCTCGCCAAGGCGCACTGAATCAAGCTGCCAGATGAGGTCTGTCAGCCAGAATCAGATTCGCCAGGGCGAACATTATATTCAATTTAGC
>OBWC01000416.1_pt1 | contig 38321 bp, 63 predicted proteins | sample 1501341 | NCBI WGS metagenome assembly OBWC01 (sample SAMEA2580033, study PRJEB22360) | human gut metagenome | biome: human gut; feature: human-associated habitat; material: faeces | place: Denmark | collected 2008/2010 | reverse complement strand
TCGTGTGTACGATAATGCTCGTGTGCACGGTAATGCTTGGGTGTACGGTAATGCTTGTGTGTGCGGTGATGCTTGTGTGTGCGGTGATGCTCGTGTGTACGACAATGCTTGGGTGTACGGTAATGCTTGGGTGTACGATAATGCTCGTGTGTACGGTGATGCTTGTGTGTACGGTGATGCTCGTGTGTGCGGTGATGCTTGTGTGTACGGTGATGCTGGCTACGCCACGGTGCATGGTTTTGGCTCCGAATATCGTACAACTACATTTTTTAAAACAAAAGCAGGAGTTGGTGTGAAATGCGGATGTTTTTATGGAAATTTATCAGAATTCCGAAAAAAGGTAGTAGAGACACATGGGGAAACGAAAAAGGCAAAGGAATACTTGATGCTTGCTGATCTGATGGAATTTAGATTTTCGGATAACTCATAAATAGAAGAGAGGAAAAGTCAATGGAACAATTAGAAGGAACGGTAACAATGCCGTTGATTACATATCAAAAAATGAGAAATGATACGAGTCAGATTTTTGATTCACATGGTACTAATCACAACTCGAAGGACGAGAAAAGCGGTATTTGGCTCTATTTGAATCAAGAAAAACTCTTTGACCTTGCGTGGGAAGAGATGATCAGACGTGGCATAGATGTATCAAAGTACGACAAGGAGAAAGCAACGTACGAGCATGGATTTGTCAAGTTCGGGTTTAAAGAGAGTCAGGTAGATATAAACGCATAAGTATGTATGCCAAAGTTGTGGAGCAAATTTAGACCCGGGCGAAAAGTGTGACTGCATAGCAAAACGTAAAGAAACAGAGGAACAATACGAACAATTGCTTAAGCAGGAAAAAGACGGGCAATTTGCATTAAAGGAGTTGATTGCATGTACATAGGAATTGCAGGACAAGAGAAAGAGACATGCGTAAATGATTGCGACGCTTATCAATACGCATTAGAGCAGATGCAATGGGATGAGGAATTACAAAAAGAGTTTGTTGAGTGGTTTTACTCAGGAAACTATGTACACGAGGAGGAAGAAAATGCTTAAAAGTTATGATGAACTTAGAAAAATAGATGTAAAGCCATATTGCGAGAAACGAGACGGGCTACTGTATCTGAATTGGGCTATGTGTATTGACTTGCTTCGAAAAAATGGAGCCACGAAAGTTTACTGGGAGCCAATTCCAAGCGAAAAGTCAGGCGGAAGCCTTAGAATGTCTGATGCTGTTTTTACAGATTCCAAAGGGAATACAAACCGCTGTTATGAGACACGCATTCGAGTGATCATCGATGATAATGAGTACGAGATGCAGACACCGGTAATGAACGGAGCGAATCCTGTGAAAGATAATTCGATGTCGCAACAGAGAGTATGGAATAGTATGTGTAGGGCATTTGTGAAGTGTGTTGCGATACATACAGGTTTAGGATTTGATTTGTGGCTTAAGGAAGAATATGACAAGATGGATGCTCAAATCCCTGAAACAGCTGATAACCTAGCTTCTTCAGCAAAAATAAAGACGTTAGAGAAGTTGTGCATTTCTCACGGCATCGATTTAGACGCATGGATTTGTGGTAATGGAAGGACAAGGGAGACATTAACAGAAGGTGAAGCAGCTAAAATGCTGAATGCAATTAAAAAGAAATACGGTGATGAGTAGTGAAATTTACAGGACAGTTAAAACAACCGGTAATTGATTTTGTAACCGGTAAGCTGACATTGTTGTTTGAGCCTGTCGAGGATTTTCGGCAGGCATACGAAGAACTTAAGGACTGTGAGAAGCTAAGTCTTGAAATAAAGCCGTACAGGCGCAAACGTAGCCTAGATGCAAATGCATACTACTGGGTACTGCTTACCAAATTAGCAAAAAAGATAGGCTTATCAAATCCGGAAGCGCATAATATGTTACTTTGCGGATATGGACAAGTTGAGCTGTTCGGAAATAAAGCAGTATACATCACGATTCCGGATACGGAAGAGGCAGAGAAAAAGGTCAAGAACGCAACAGACTACCACCTACAAGCGACTTCGCAAGTCCGAGAGGGAAATGACGGTATTATGTACCGGACATACAAATTGCTAAGAGGGTCGCACACGTACAACACAGAAGAAATGGCTAGATTGATTGATGGATTAGTGCAGTGTTGCAAAGATGCAGGTATGCCGGATGCCGATATTGCATCACCGGACGAAAAGAGAATTTTGAAAGAAAGGTACGGTGTGGATTTTGGCTAAAAGGCTATGGAGCATTTTACAGACGATATGGATCACTGTATGTATACCGGTCAGTACGGGGTGGAAAGACATCATATTTTCTCGCACACGTCAAACGAGAGAGATTTGTGCGAAGATTATGGTTTTATTGCTCCGTTAAGACCGGATTTGCATCCAAATGGAGTACATAGAGGGAAAGATGCAGGAAAGATAGATAAGGACTTAAGGAAACGCTGCAAAGCGTATTATTTGGAACACTACGGAACAGAAGAACAGTTCCGGCAAGAATTTTTTTACAGAAGTTAGTAAGGGAAAATCCTTTGCTATAGAGTAACCCGTAAACCGTTCATGGCAAATATATATATCACAAAACGTAAGCCAAATACCTCCAGCTACACAATTGGTTTAGTTGGAGGAGAAAGGGGTGATAAGGGCTTGAATTACTTAGCTGAGATTATCGCCTTCGAACGATGGCTCGAAAATAACTACTTGACCAGAGACGCCCAACTCCTGTGGTACAGATTAATGTACCAGGCTAATAAGTGTAACTGGCCTGAGTGGGTTACAGTAGATAACCTGAGATTGATGGCAGCCATGCAAATGAGTCGTGAGGCAACCTTTATAAAGGTGCGAGACGATCTCCTAAAAGCTGGTTTAATCGAATACCAAAAGGGCAAAAAAGGAAGCCCGAACAAATACAGATTAATACCTTTCACTTTCAAAAACGTAGTAAAAAGCGAAGTAGAAACGGTAGTAAATCCAGTAGTAAAAAGCGAAGTAGAAACGGTAGTACAACAAGTAGCAGAAACCGTAGACATAGATAAATATAAAACAGAAACTAAAAATAAAAAGAAAGATACTAACGTATCTAAAGAAAAAATCGACTTTGCGGCGATTTCCGACTTGTACAATAGCATCTGTGTATCTTACCCGACATTGAAGACCATGTCTGAGAGACGGAAAAAAGCTATCCGTGCGAGGATGAATACAGGATATACAGTTGATGATTTCCGTATTTTGTTTAAAAAGGCTGAGAGTAGCAGCTTCCTGAAAGGGCAGAACAACCGGAACTGGTCCGCCACATTCGACTGGCTGATCATGGACGGTAACATGGCAAAGGTGCTGGATGGAAATTATGACGACAAAGGGCAGAAAGGAGAAAGATATGACACTGGACGAGAAACTGGAAGAGATGAGAAAAGCCTCACAGAACTCGGAATTGAAGCAGGACTTGGGAGAGAGTTCTCAGGATTCTAAGTGTCAGTGTGGCGGTATGGGATGGATACCGTACAAGAAAGATGGCTTGTGGTTTACAAAAGAATGTGAGTGCCGGGCGAAAGAAATTGCAGAGAGCCGTCTGAGGTTTGCAAATATACCTGAGCTGTTCCAGGAACTTACGTTGAAAACATTCCGGGCAGACATCTACAGAGAGCCGGAGAGTGTAGCGAAGATTAATCTCGCTTGCAATATCGTAAAACGGTATCTTGAGAATTTTGAGGAGATGGAAGCTGCTGGAATGGGATTATATCTTGTTTCACACACGAAAGGTTCAGGAAAGACAAGAATGGCGGCAGGAATCGCAAATGAACTGATGGCGAGAGGGAAACAGGTCAAGTTTGCTGTATCTTCTGCAATCTTGAAAGAGATAAAGGACACGTGGCATGAGGGGAGCGATTACACAGAGAGCAGACTGATAGATCAATTGTGCCTAACAGAAGTGCTGATCGTAGATGATTTCGGAGCCGAGAAGATTTCGGACTGGGTGAATGAGAAATTTTATCAAATCTTAAACGAGCGCTATGTGCGGCGGAAAGTGACGATTTTTACGAGTAACGAGAAGCTTTGTGAGAGCAAATATGACGAGCGCATCATAAGCAGGCTAAAAGAGAATTGTTACGAGGTAGACTTCCCGGAGGAATCTGTCAGAGAGTTGCTTGCAGAGCAGAAAAAAGCGGAAATGCTGAAAAGTCTTAGATCATAGCGTTCAAAGCTATATGGAGTAGAGAATATGGAAGGACAAATGAGTTTGTTTGATTTTATCGAACATCCAGTGAAGCCTGGGGATTGGTTGGAAGAAAATCGACTTGGTGAAGAAATGACATTTGATGAAATAGCCGAGTCTGTCGGTAAAGTGATTGCGATTGACATGAGTACAGAATCTCACGCATGGTACGAAGCAGTATGTGTTGAAAAGATACTGGAAAAGGATGAGTATGACGGAAAGTATCGGCGGCTAATCTATTATGACGGAGTGAGACAAAGGGGACGTATCAGCGAGATGTATTTTCAAGGTGGCGGTTTAAGAGGTCGCCAAAGAGCATGGAGGATAAGATGAGTTGGGTAGATAAAGCACATAGACGCAATAAAGTAGCGAAGGACGTTGATAAGATCTTGAAAGATAAACGATTTATCGAGGCGAATAATCATAGAGAGGAACAGGCAGTCCTACAGGCAATGTGTTGGTTAGCATTTATTGGATGCGAATATTTGGAAATGCAGCACCGATACAAAAAGAATGGTCTGACAAGGTTTCTGAAATTTGTGAAAGGACGAATGGAAGAGATCGGGGATGATGAGAAGTATTTCAAGGACATCGTTGAGTACTACAAGAAGAATCACGATCTAGATGTTGCGACTACACTTGGAGTTAAGATCGGACAGGAGAATTAAGGATGGACAGCAGTATGAAAGAAGTGAATTTATATCCGAAGGTATGCAATCTATGCGGTGGAAAAGTAGAATGCATAAGCAACTCTGTAATTTATGGGAGAGAATATGGAAGTGGATATTGCTATAGATGTCAATCTTGTGGTGCTTATGTTGGAACACATAAACCTTGGCCGAAAAGGGCAATGGGAATTTTGGCAAACGCAGAGATGCGTGAGTGGAAAAGGAAATGTCATGAAGTATTTGACTCCTTTTGGAAAAATGAAGGGGGAAAGAAAAGGCGGATGATGTACAAGAGACTTGCAGAGAAAATGAATATACAAGTTTCAATGTGTCACTTTGGATATTTTGATACTGATCAGCTGAAACAGGCGTATCAGATTATGAAGAATTGGAAAGTTTGAGGTATAGAGCATGAGCAGATTAACAAGAAAAGAAACAATAATTATAAGAGGAAATGAGACCGCGGCTTGTAATTATAAAAATAATGAGTGTAATGACTCGTGCAGATATGGAATTTGCAAATGGCAAGAAAAAGCAAATATGCGGTTGAAAAAGTACGAAGATACCGGATTAACTCCAGAGCAGGTGCAGGAGCTGAAGGAACGGGATACGGCGAAGAAACCGATTATCATCGGGGTGAATGGAGCAATTGGATGCAGAGTGGGGGAATGTCCAAAATGTGGAGGAATACTTAGAAGTTATATGAGGTTTTGCGACGAGTGCGGACAGAGATTAGATTTCGGAGGTTTAGATGAAATTTGAAAATGCATGTAACTGCATAGTAGATTATTCAATTTTAGAAAAAGCAATAAAAGAAGAATGTAGTAGAAGAAATATCACACCCAAAGACGAATACAAAATTTATCTTTATCGTGGATATGCTGGAATTTCAATAAAGCATGACAAGGTGTCGGTACATAGAATAATTGGGAAATATATTGTTGGATTTAATTTCGATTCAGAAATTCACGTTCACCATATTGATGGAAATAAATTAAATAATAATATTTCTAATCTTCAAGTAATTAAAAATTCGTTACATACAAAAGAACATAATTTAGTTCAATATGTTTCAGAAGAGTATAAAAGAAATTTTGGAAACAGGATGCGACATATTATTTCGAGAAGTGATGTTACAAAAGAAACAGTGATTTCTCTTAGGAACAAAGGGTTAACAATCAACCAAATTGCTGAAAAACTAAATTGTGGATATAACACTGTTTGCAGAAGATTAGGAATGAAAGATTAGATTGGAGTGAGTGGATATGCGAGAAATACTTTTTAAAGCAAGAACAACTAAAAAACATAATGAAAAACATGCATTTGATAATGTTTGGGTCGAGGGAGATTTAATAAGGAGTGGTGGAAAGTATTATATTCATACAACAGGAAACAAAGTTAATGTTGACGAAGAGCTAGGGAAAATAATTGTCATGCATGAAATTGACCAAACCACTCTCTGCCAGTACACCGGACTTGTAGATAAGAACGGTCAGAAGATTTGGGAGAATGATATTGTAAATAGAACTGATTTACATGTTGTAAGTGAGCCGTCTATCGGATTTATTGAATACGATTTGGAAAACACGTCATTCTTAATACATTGGACAAATAAGGTAGAATATTCACCAACATATCATTGGAAAGATAAGTTGCAAGTAATCGGAAATATTTTCGATAATGCAGAGTTGTTGGAGGTGGAGTGATGAAAATTCCAAAGAGAGTTCAAAATCTTCTTGATAGACGCGAGAAACTTGCAATGAATTTAATGAGTGTGAGCAGCGAATTAGATACATGGCTTGAAAAGAATGGTGCAGATTTTATGGATTCTGATTTGGTGAACAGTACGCTTACAGGATGCATGATTTATTGCGAGCCAGGAAATGCAAAAAAGTAATATTGAAGATTATATAAAAGATAAAATGTGGATTACACTGAGGAGATGGATAATATGCAAGCATTAGAGAAGATTTTGGAAGAGATAGAAGAACGTGTGAACATTGTTGAAAACATTCCAGTAAATGAAGATGATGATTTTCTGGATGGTGAGGAGTGTTATGAAGACGGAAGAGTACAAGGTCGGTATGAAGAGCTGGTATGGTGCAGAGGCATGATCCATTCCCACATGGATGATGCGACAGATACGAATGACGGGTGGATTCTAGTAGAGGACGGATTGCCGGAAGAACATGATTCTATATTTGCAAAATTTAAAGGAACAGACATGTGGTCAAATGCAATGTTTGAAAAGTCGTCGGACAAAGTAAATGTAACTTTTGAATTTGAAGACGGAACACGAAAATCCGGAACATCTTATACGATTGATGGAAAATGGAAGTGCGAAAAGGGGAATTGTGCTGTGAAACGAAAGGTTATAGCATGGCGTCCACTTCCGGAACCATACAAGCCTAAGAAAGACCTTCCGGCAGCAGGAAATGAACAAATTTATGAAAGTGGAGTAGGAGGAGTGAAAAGGTGGACAACCTGGAAAACATTGTAAATAAAATGCAAAGCGACGCAGAAATGAAATACACAAGAACAGTAGAAAAAGAAAGAGCATACTGTGATGGATACAAACAGGGTATTGAAGATTTGTATGCATATATACGACGGAGCAAAGCGTTTAAAGAGGGCAGCGGAGCACGGTCTTAAGTGCCGTTGCCCCGACCTCACAGTATTATAGGCTCCTCTACTATATATACACGCGAACTTGAAAAATCTAACGCTATTTAAAAAAATATAAAAATTAAAGAAGGTGATAATTTGAGCTATGGAAGAACACGGAAACAAGCAAAGCTGGACGAAGAAAAGACCTTTGATGATATTATAAAGCGAGGACCGAGTGAAAACGCAAAGTGGCACATGCAGCGGAAAGCATACACAACATGCAGTCATCGCAAGGAGAGGAAACAGTTGGCAGAGTATAGTAGTGTGGCGGATTTTTATGAGGAAAGACTTAAGGGAGGTGGTGCCGGTGGACAAGTTAAAACTGAAAAAGTACAGACCGAACAAAGCAAGACTTAAGCGTATAGAAGAGAGGATATCAGAACTCTGTGAGACTGAGCCGGCAGGAGAAGTGATGGGAAAGGTTCGTGGGTCAAGTAAAGATTTTCCCTATACGGAAGTTAGGACATCTGTGATGATACCTGATCCGGATGAGCAGGAGCGAATAAACAAGCAGATCAGGAAAAAAGAAGCGGAACGCCTGCAGGTAGTAGCAGAGATTCAAGAGGTGGAAGAGTTTCTTGACGGGATAGAGGATGTAGAGATTAAGGAGATTTTTGAATTGCTGTATGTAGAAGGGAAAAAGCAGAGAGAGGTTGCGGAGGTTATCGGATTGGAACGGAGTGTAATATCGAAAAAAATTACGAATTATCTCAATTTGCACACAAAGCACAAAAATAGTGTGCTATAATTATTCTAGAAAAGTTATAATTAACTTTAGACTTTTCTTCCCAAAACACACATACATTGAGAGAGACGCCTTGCAGAGATTGTGAGGTGTCTTTTTTGTGAATTTTGTCAATAGACAAAAAAGAACAGACGTTCTATAATGGATTTACTTCATACGTGAAATAAATGTCACACCATGTTGAATGATGATGAAAAATCTTGTATTATGTTTATAGGGTTTTGTTTATGTAAGTGTGTGGAGGAAAGAATATGAAACAAGAGAACATGAAAAGTAGTATGGTTGCAAACTTTAATTTGGTTTTTTATGGCGAGAATGGAAGTGAAGAACCATTGCTAAATTACTTTGATGCGATTTTTATGCCGGCACTCACTGCAAAGTATATTAAAAAAGCAGGAGATTCTGAGTTCTTTTTTACGGAAATTAATTTAGAAGAAGCAAGAGATGGAGAATATGTTTTAACAGGTTTAATAGTTAAAAGAACCGTCTTAGAAGTAAAATCTGATGTGGATGAGAATTGGGATATAATTGAAAAGGATGAAAAATACCCGTCTGCACCATTCTCGATATTTGTGATTTATTTAAAGAATCATAGAATGCTATTTGTTAAAAATCAAAAGGGAAGTCCGACAATTCAAAATTTTAAGGCAACAGCGAAAGATTTTTTGAATAGATTTGTTAAAGAGGAAAATCAGAGCTTAAAGGGAAAAAATAAAAAAGAACTTCCGATACCTATATTAAATGTAGTGGGTATTCCAATGAGGAAAAAATTGGTAGAATCATTAAAAGAAGTGGAAAAAATTAATGAACTGTGCTTAAGATTTTATCCATTAAATGGAGATATTGATTTTGGTGGGATATTAGGAGATATATCAAATGATGTCAGAAGAGCAGTGGGCTGTAAGAAAACAGATTTGATTTTAAAATCACCTGGAAATATAGAAGAAGTGATTGATTTAGTTGAAAAATCTAACGGGATTGTAGAGCCGATATTCAAGGTGACCTATAGAACTGAAGACGGAAAGAAGAAAAAGACAAGAATAAAAAATGAAAGAATTTCAGAGAGTATGAATTTGGATATTCGACAAGGGAATTTAAGAAACGAAATATCACAGATTATTGAAGAAGGTAAAAAATTGGAAAGCATTACATATGTGAGTGAAAATAACAATGAAATATATTCTAGAAACAGCAGTAAAATAATAGGTTTTATTAAAAAATAGTATTGGATGTGGAGGGTGAGAGAATGAAAAAAATCGACATTGATTTATTACAAAAAATGCTTGAACCTCAATCATCTGATCAAATAATGCTGGAATCTTTCGAGAGCTTAAAACCCACAAAAAAGGAGATTAAAAAATTCCTGTTTATTTGCTTAGTAGCATTGATTCCGGCATTGCTAATTGGCTATTCTGAAGATACGATTGATCTTTTTGAAAATTCAGTAGAAAAAATTAATGCTATATTATTGGCGATATTTGGAATTGTATTTACAGGATATGTGTTTTTTCAAGCTTTGGTCAATGATGACTTATTGATTCGTATGTTGAATAGCAAAACTGAAAAAAATGGTAAAGACAAAAGCAAATTGCAAGAGACTAATGAGGAGTTTGTAAATTTGATGATGCTGTGCCTGTTTTTTATACTTTTGAATTTGTTTTTGTCATTGTGCTTAGGAGCTGTTCCAAATGATTTTGTATGTTTTGAAAGAAGAATATATAACAATGCTTTAGCAATACTATTGTTAAATTTATATTTCTTTTTCGCTTTTTATATAATGTGGGAGATAAAAAGTTTTATTTTTAACATTTTTCAGCTTTTCAAAATGCACGCGGGTACAAGAGTAATGGAAATTATAGAAAAAGAGAAAGATGAAGAACCAAACAATTAAATATGCACCCTTCGGGGTGCTTTTTCAATACATAAAACATCTCATTCCTCACATACTATATCCGAGGTGAGGAAATGGATAAGAAGGATCAAGAGAAGTTAAACAGAAAGAAAAGCAATGAAGAATTCAACAGCATTACTGAGAAGGTAAAGCCGGAGAATCAGAACCGGCATCACAATGTCAGGAAAGAGGCAGTTGATGTGAAGATGAGACAAATGTAAGGCGTCCATTAGGGCGTCTTTTCTAATACCCAAATATGGATACATAGCTCAGTGGTAGAGCACTTCACTCGTAGTGAATATGTCACAGGTTCGATTCCTGTTGTATCCAGAGATAGAAAATTAAAAAACAAACACGAATGAGAGGTGGTGAGGCTTGGCGAGACCGAGAAGTCCAAATAGAGATAAGGCGAAAGAATTATGGATTAAAAGTGGAAGAACACGCTTACTTAAAGACATTGCGGAAGAACTGCAGGTATCAGAAGAACAGATACGAAAGTGGAAAAATCAAGACAAGTGGGATAAGGTAACGTTACCAAATACAAATAGTAACGTTACCAATCAAAAGGGAGGACAACCAGGAAACAAGAATGCAGCAGGAAACCGAGGAGGAGCAGCGCCGACAAATAATAAAAATGCGTTAAAAACTGGAGAATTTGAGTCGATTTTTTTTGATACTTTAAGCCTGAAGGAAAAAGATTTGATTGATGGAGTTGCGCTGGAAAAAGAAAAACTACTCCTGCAAGAAATACAACTCTTGACAGTGAGAGAATATCGAATGTTGAAGAGAATACAGATACTGAAAGAGGAAAGTGAAAATGATACTGCACGATCAGGAATGACAATGACGAAGTATACAAAAGGGGAAGAAAGAGGGGAATATACGGATTTAAAGGAATATGAAAGTGTTTTAGTTCAGATACAGATGATAGAAGATGCATTAACTAGAGTCCAAGCAAGAAAACAGAAGGCAATTGATTCGTTGCATAAAATTGGATATGATGATGCACGATTAGAGTTGGAAACAATGAAATTCGAATTAGAACTCTTGAAACAAGATGGACAAACTGACGATAAGGAAGACGACGGATTTATTGAGGCAATGAATAAAACAGCGACGGATGTTTGGGGTGATTATGACGAATAGAACTAAAGCGTTAAAGCGAAAAATATCCGAAATGAAAAGCAGAAGAAAAGCGATTTCAAAACAAATATTTAAGTTTCAGCCTTTTTCGAAAAAGCAGAAACAGGTGTTAACCTGGTGGCTTCCGACATCTCCGGTAAAAGATAGAGATGGCATAATAGCGGACGGGGCAATCAGATCGGGGAAAACAGTCAGCATGTCTTTGTCTTATGTAATGTGGGCGATGACCACTTTTTCCGGGCAAAACTTCGGAATGTGCGGAAAAACGATTGGTTCATTCAGGAGAAATGTACTGTTTTGGTTAAAACTAATGCTGAAAAGCAGAGGTTATGGAGTAGTGGACCACAGATCGGACAATCTGATTGTAGTATCTAAAAATGGAATAGAAAACTATTTTTATATATTTGGTGGAAAAGACGAACGGTCACAAGACTTGATACAAGGTATCACTCTTGCAGGCTGTTTTTTTGATGAAGTAGCGTTGATGCCGGAAAGTTTTGTAAATCAAGCTACCGGAAGATGTTCGGTGGATGGATCTAAGTTTTGGTTTAACTGCAATCCGGATGGTCCATATCACTGGTTTAAAGTAAATTGGATTGATAAGAGTGTTGATTTTTTAGGAAAGAAAAAAGCGGAAGAATTAAAAAAGAAGAATATTGTTCTAAAAAATTTATTATATATACACTTCACTATGGATGATAATTTGAGTCTAAGTGAGAAAGTAAAAGAAAGATACCGTTCGATGTATACTGGTGTATTTTACAAGCGGTATATACGTGGATTGTGGGCTGTTGCCGAAGGAATTATTTACGACATGTTTTCAGAAGAGAAACATGTGCAGAATATATTGCAATTTTTCAGAAGTTTAACTAATTCCGGAAGATACGTAAGCGTAGATTACGGTACACAAAATGCAACAGTTTTTCTTTTGTGGAATAAAGGAATAGACGGGAAATGGTATTGTATCCGAGAGTACTACTATTCCGGAAGAGAAAAAGAAGAACAGAAGACAGATAATCAGTATGTAGAGGATTTTAAAGAGTTTTTGGACGGAACGGAAATAAAAGCAGTAATCGTAGACCCGTCAGCTGCATCTTTCATCGCTTCGTTAAGAAAAGCTGGATTTTCAGTCATTAAAGCAAAAAATGATGTAGAAGACGGTATTCGTGTTGTGGGAATGCTTTTGAATCAAGAAAAAATTATTTTTTCTGAATCGTGTGTGAATACTAGAAAAGAATTTGCTTCCTATGCATGGGATAAAAAAGCAGCAGAACGCGGAGAAGACAAGCCGATAAAAACAATGGATCATGCAATGGATGCCGTAAGGTATTTCTGTTATACGATTTTAAATAATCAAAAAGCAAGAGTCAAAGACAAGAAAAAACTAGGATTCCAGTAGAGAGGAGAAAAATATGCTTTGTAGCCTTACTTATCCAAGAGATAAATACGACGAAGAAAATCTTGATAAAAGGTTGATTGTACAATTAATCAGTAAACATCGCAAATATATAGTTCCACAATTAAGGAAGAATAAGGAATATTATGATGGAAAGCATGCGATATCGGATAAAGAGAGGGAAAATAATGCTCCGAATGCAAAAACGGTATGCAATCATGCGAAAGATATTACCGATACAGCATCGGGGTATTTTATGGGAAATCCAATAACATATAACAACACAGGAGAAAATGATATAGAGGCACTGATGAAAGCGTTTGATGTAGCTGAAGTAGATGACACAGACAATGATAACGCTCTGATGCAGTCAATATATGGAGTTGCCTATGATTATACATATGCAGCAGAAGGAAAGTCGGAGTTGATGACGAGAAACCTGGAATCGGAAAATACGTTTATTGTACAGGATGACTCCATCGAACAAAAAGAATTATTCGGGGTGTATTACTACATTCGAAGAAATTCTGCGACAAATGAAGAAAAATACATAGCGACTGTATGCACAGAAAACTTAATCTATAATTTTGAGCTTTCGACAGATTACAGCGAAGAACAAGCGATGCCGGAAGAACAAGGCGTTGCTCACAATATGAGAGAGTGTCCGATCACAGAGTACAAAAACAACAAGTTCAACATCGGAGATTTTGAACAACAAATCGGGTTAATAGATGCATACAATATGCTAATGGCGGACAGGGTGAATGATAAGGAACAATTCATCGATGCGATACTTGTGATATATGGTTCGCTGCTTGGAGATACCGAAGATGAATCAAAAGAAGCGCACAAGAAGTTAAAGTCTGAGAAATTGCTGGAAATGGACCAGGATGCGCGAGCGGAGTACCTAACGAGGCAATTGGATGAAACAGGTGCAGAAACGCTTAGGAAAGCGATAAAAGAAGATATTTATACATTTAGTCATATTCCAAATCTGACAGATGAAAATTTCAGTGGAAATACATCCGGTGTGGCAATGGAATACAAACTGCTTGGACTGGAAATGGTAACAAAAATAAAAGAACGATATTACAGGAAGGGATTAAGAAAACGAATACGACTTTTCTGTAATTTCCTAGAATTAAAGGCGATTTCTATGGAGTCCGATTCTATCATACCTGTATTCAGTAGGGCGTTACCGAAAAATCTAGTTGAAACAGCACAGATAATTGCAAATCTTGATGGAAAAGTAAGCACCAGGACGTTGATACAGCTATTGCCATTTGTGGAAGATCCGGATGCGGAAGTAGAAAATGTTAAGAAGGAAAAAGAAGATAACGTAGAAGCGCAAAGAAGAGTATTTTCTGTAAATGAAAATACAGCTCCGGAAGATACAATTCCGAAAGAAGAGGAAGATGCTGATATAGATGAATAAAAAAACACTTTCTTATTGGAAAAAAAGAAAATCTCAGAGAATGTTTGAGTATATGGAGGAGGCAGAGAAAAACGCAAAACAGATAGCAGATATTTATGCGAAAGCAAGCAGATATTTGATTTATAAAGCGGAAGAAATTTTTGATAAATATGTAGATAAATATGAACTTACAGAGAAAGAAGCTTTAGATCTTTTGTCAAGAATGAAAAAGAAAGAAGATATCGAAGAGCTGAAAAGGTTACTGGCAGCAGAAAAAGATAATAAAAAGAAAAAAGATCTTCTTGCCAAATTGGAAGCTCCTGCATATCAATTCAGAATAAGGAGACTAAAACAACTGCAAGATGAAATTGATTCGATGATGTTTTCTGTATATCAACAGGAAAAAATAATTTCGACTAACTTTTACACAGATTTAGGAATAGAGGCATATTACAAGTCGGTGTTTGATTTGCAGTCCTATACAGAAATAGGATTTCGATTCGTAAACATAGATGAAAACAAGATTGCGAAAGCGTTGTACGCAAAGTGGTCGGGAGAAAATTATTCAAAACGTATTTGGAAGAATACAGATAGACTTGCGCAGGAATTAAAAGAGCAATTGACTGTTTCGATTATGACTGGAAAGCCACTTAGGGAAGTTGCAAGAGAGCTAGAAAATCAATTTTTAGTTGGAAGTTATCAGGCGAGAAGATTAGTCAGGACAGAAAGCGCTTATATTGTTGGCCAACTTGAAATTGAGTCGTATAAGGAGTGTGGGATAGAGGAATATATATTTGTAGCGACACTGGACTTAAAAACATCGACTATATGCAGAAATATGGATAAAATGCGCATCAGGCTTGAAGATGCTTTAGTAGGAACAAATTATCCGCCTATGCATCCGTTTTGTAGATCTACTACAATTGCTTACATATCAGAAGAAGTATTAAAAACCATGAAAGCACGTGCGAGAGATCCAGAGACTGGAGAAAACATTTTTGTACCGGCGAACATGACGTGGAGTGAGTGGTATAACAGATATGTGAAAGGGAAAAAGGCAGCAAAGACTGTAGAGAAAAAGATAAAGGGTGAATCTGCAGATAAAAAACAATATAAATCTTATAAAGAAGTTTTGGGAAATCAAAAAGATTTAGAATCTTTTGCTAAGTTTCGAGATATGAAGTATAATAAAAATGAAACCTGGAAGGAAATGAAAGAAGCATACAAAGATGTAAATTGGCAGAAAAAATGTCAAGAAAACATAAGCTCCGGGGAAGTTCATAAAGTACCATTTGAAAACGCACCGAACAGTATATTTGATAAATATGAAAATGGGAAAATAGTTCAAAGAAGATATTACGGAAAGACGGGAAAGCCAAGACTGGATATAGACTTAACGGATCATGGCAATGCAGTAAAACATCCAGTTGTGCCACATAGACATGGATGGAAAGAATTGAATGATTCGAGCGTAAAAAGAGATGAGGTGCATGATATGCCGTTAAAATTAGGAGATAAAATAGCAAATGCTGATATTTTATAGAGAGGGTGATGAAATTGGGAGACAGGCTTGAGAGTTTAAAAGAATTGACGGATGCAGTTGATATGGGGCTTGATATAGAGTTTAGGTTGTACGGAATTCGATATAATATATCGACGGATGGAACTCCGTTCATTGCGGAATGCCCGGATGGAGAAGGGACGTATTATGATAATGCAGAAGATATGGTAAATAACCATAGAGTAAATGAAAAATTATTAAAAGATATTTGGCAGGAATTTGAAATATTGGGAATGTAAAAACAAAGAACATCTATCAGAAATGGTAGGTGTTCTTTTTATGAAAGAAATTAGGTGGGAGGTGGTCGGAATGTCTCGGAGTTATCCGTTAAATAGCGAAAACAATAACGAAAGGAGTTTAAATTATGCAAAATGAAAAGAGAAGATTTCCGTTAGCACTGCAATTTTTCTCGGATGATGGAGAGAGCGATGAAGGGAAAAAACCAGACGGAACAGGAGAAGAAGGTCAGTCGTTCGACGATTTCATCGAAAAAGACGGAAACAAAGAAGAATTTGAAAAAAGAATGAAAGAAGCAGTAAAAAAAGCAGTTTCAGAAGCGCAAGAGAAATGGGAAAGTTTAACTGATGATAAGCTTTCGGAAGCAGAAAAACTTGCACGCATGACAAAGGAACAAAAAGAACAGTATTTACAGCAAAAAAAAGAAAAAGAAATCTCTGAGAGAGAAGCAGCAGTCACGAGAAAAGAATTGATGGCGGAGGCTAAAAACACATTATCGGAGAAGAAACTTCCCGCAAGCCTTGCAGAGATTTTAGACTATTCAGATGCCGATGCATGCAACAAGTCAATTGAAACTATAAAAAAAGCATTTCAAAATGCAGTGGAAGCAGCAGTGGAAGAACGATTAAAGGGTGGAAAACCACCAAAGAGAGCAAATGGCAATGTGGCGTTTACGAAGGAACAGGTTTCGAAGATGACACCAGCAGAAATTAATAAAAATTGGGATTCGATCAACGAATCAATGAAAGAATGGAAATAAGAAAGAGAGGTAATATAATATGTCAGTGAAAAATTTTATCCCAACAATTTGGAGCGCGCGACTTTTAGCACATTTGGACAAGAGACATGTTTATTTGAATTTATTAAACAGAGATTATGAAGGGGAAATTAAAAATTATGGAGATACGGTAAAGGTAAATCAGATCGGAGATGTAACAGTAAAAAATTACACAAAAGGAGAAGATATTGATGCGCCGGAGGATTTGAGTGGAGAGCAGCAGGTACTTACGATTGATCAGGCGAAATATTTTAATATGTCTGTTGACGATGTGGACAACGCTCAAACAAATCCGAAGCTTATGGATGCGGCAATGCAGCGCGCGGCGTATGCAATGAATGACGTAGTGGATCAATTTGCGGCAAATCTTCTTGCGGTAAATGTGCATGGAGATAATCAAATTGGAACGGATGATTCTCCAATTGTTATAACGGTAGATAATGCGTATGACCATCTAGTTGACTTAGGAACAAAACTTACGGAAGCAAATGTAACAACGGTTGGAAGATGGGCGGTAATTCCTGCATGGTTCCACGGACTTCTCCTGAAAGATAAACGCTTTGTTGGAAGTGGAACGGATTACAATAAAGCAATTTTGGAAGGCGGAGAAGTTGGACAGGCAGCGGGATTTACAATTTATGTATCTAATAATGTGCCGAACGTAGAAAAAGCAAAATATAAGATTATCGCAGGAACAAATGAAGCCGGATCGTATGCAGAACAGATCTTAGAAACAGAGGCATACAGACCGGAGAAACGATTTTCTGATGCGGTAAAAGGACTGCATGTATATGGGGCGAAAGTATTTCAAAGTAAATGTATTGCCGTATTAACAGCAAATTCAAAATAAGGAGGGGTAGAAATGTCTTTTATATACAATAAAAAAAATAAAGTCCTAACAGAGTGTTTAAACGGAGATGTAATTAAATTGGCGAAAAAGGAACCCGGTCTCTATATCGTAAACGACGATAAGGAGAAGATCAAAAAGATTATTCAAATCGAAGAAGAGACAGAACATTGTGAAAATGAAACAGGAGAACAAAACGATCTTTCGAAAATGAATGTAGGAGATCTTCGTGCGATTGCAAAAGAAAGAGGAGTACCGGGGTGTGATGCCTTGAAAAAAGAGGAACTTTTAAAGATTTTAGAAGGTGAGAACTAATGCAAAGTGAGGAAAGTATTGCGAGATTGAAAAAACTCACCGGAGAAAGTAGCACTGATTTGATTGAGTTGCTCTTGGAAGATGCTGAAGAGTTTGTTTTGGCATACACAAACAGAACGTATATGATACCTGCATTAGAAAAGCCCAAGAGAGATCTAGCATTAATATCATATAATAGAATGGGAACAGAAGGAGAAACAGGTAGAAGCGAAGCGGGAGAAAGTTATAGCTTTGATTCTGCGCCGAAGCATATATATGATATTTTAAAACGATACAGATTAGTGAGGTGTGGCGGTCGTGCGCATGAGAAGAAGCAGGATGCAACAGATTTATCTAAAAAATAAAACTGTTGAAAAAGATGGAGAAGGCAGTCCAGTGATCATTTATGGAGATGCGAAACGGATAGAAGGGGAAGTGTGGCCGGCTTCCGGGAAATTACAGGTGGAACAATATGGAAATCGAATAAATTATATTAAGAATTGCAAGGTGGAAGGAAAATACAAAATCATTGAGCAAGATGGAAAAATAATTTATCGATTCAATGGGTTTTCTTTGTGTGAAGGCGATGGAATCTGCCTGTATTCCGGAAAAGAAAAAGATCCGGATTATCAGATTATTTCTATAAAACCGTATCAGCCTATTTATATAGAGGTAGAGAAAATTTGAGTGTAAGAGGTACGGATAAATTATGTAGGCAGCTAAATGATTCAGCTAAAGCTATGCAAGATAGTCTTGTAAAAGGTATTTCAAACGCAACGAAAATGGTTCAAGCGAATGCAAAAATGTTAGCACCGACGGAAACAGGAAACCTAAAAAATAGGATTTTTGCAAAAACAGAAAAAATAGGCACTGGAGCAAGAGGAGTTGTTTATACCAACGAAGAATATGGACCTTATGTGGAATTGGGAACGGGTCCAAAAGGAGCTCAAGAACATAGTGGAATATCTCCGAATGTAACACCTTCTTATGTGAATAGTCCTTGGTGGATACATGAAAGTCAAATAGATATTGATTTGGCGGAAAAATACAATTGGTTTTCGATTGATACAAAAGATGGAAAATTTTATCAATGCACTGGACAACCGGCTCAACCATTTTTATATCCGGCGTTTGCAAATAATAAAGAAAAAATTGAGCATTTGATAAAGCTGGAAACAATGAACGGAGCGAAAAATGCGATATGATCAATATAAAGGATAAATTTTATTCAAAATTATTAGAGGTAAATGACAATGTATCGGATGTATATCCGAATGATTGGGCAAGGATGCCTGCAATCCAGTACACAGAAGAAGAAAATTCCGTGTATGAAAAAACGGACAAAGAAGAAAAAAGCTATGTTCGATTCCGGATTGATATTTGGGATAATAAAAGCATTTCGAAAATCGCGATTAAGATAGATGAAAAGATTTCGGAGTTAGGACTCGTAAGGACTGGATGCAGTGATATCTCAGAACAATCTGGAATGAGGCATAAGCAAATGCGTTATGAAGGAATCATTGATATTGATACAGAAATGGTGTACTGGAATGGAGGACGTTAAAGAAAGAGAGGTTGATAGCGATGTTGGCGAATGGAGCAAAACTGGAGTTCAAGAAGAAAGGTGAAGAAACGTTTAAAAAGCTAAAGGGGTTAAAGGAAATTCCAGAAATGGGAGTAGAACCAGAAAAGATTGAGAATACGACCCTAGAAGATGAAGTAAAACAATACGAAAATGGAGTCGGGGATGCAGGAGATATGACGTATGTGTTTAAGTATTACAACACGGATGCAGAATCTCCATATCGGCTGTTAAGAGATGCTGAAAAAAACAAAGAGATTTTAAGTTTCAAGGAAACACTTAAAGATGGAACCACGACGGAATTTGATGCACAGGTAGCATTAAAAAGAACAGGTGGAGGAGTAAATGGAGTGATTGATTTGAATGTATCAATGTCTTTGCAATCAGGATTGAATATTACAGATCCAGATGCATAAATAAAAATACAAGGAGAAATGAGACATGGAAAGTTTATCGGGATTTGACGAAGTAAAAGAAGATGAAGTAAAGAAAACAGAAGATATCGAAGGGAAAAAAGAAGTAAGAAAGCCATATGCGATTTGGGAGATTGCGGAAGGTAAGGAACTTCACTTAAAATTAACAACAAGCGTGATCTGTAAATTAGAAGACAAATACAGAAGGAATTTATTGCAAGTGATCACATCTGATGATGTTCCGCCGCTGGCGATTATGTTAACGATAATCCAAGCGGCTGCGCAAAAGTATCATCACAAGATAGATTTTAAAAAGGTTCAAAATCTATATGATAAATATGTAGAAAATGGTGGAAGCCAGATCAAACTATTATCGAGCGTTATAATGCCGATATTGTCTGTATCTGGTTTTTTTACGCAAAATCAGATGGAAGAGATTCAGGAAAAGATGGAGGATGCAGAAGAAATCTAACATCTGAATATATAACGGAAATGTATTACAATGCATTGGAGTGCGATGTTCCGGCAGAAACTTTCTGGGGAAGTTCAATCAAGGAAGTCAACGACATGATATATGCTTATAATCGCAAAAAGAAAGAGAAAATCAAGGAAAAGATATCTATGCAATTTCTTCTTGCAGATTTAATAAGAGACAGAATGATTACACTCATTGATGATAAACAGAAAGAGATTGTAAGAGAGTGGGACGCTTTCCCGGAGCTGTTTGAAAAAGAAAAGGAAGAATATAAAAACAGAAGCGAGGAAAAACAATTCGAAGAGTATAAGAAAAGAAGAGCACAATATGCAATGGAATACAATAAAAGAATGGGATATGAAGAATAGTTACACCTATTCGTGCGGTGAGGAGGTGAGAAATGAGTATTGAATTAGAAAAAATGCGTGTTGTAATAGAAGGAGACTCGAAGTCTTTTGCGGATGAAAGCAAGAAGGCAAAGACGGAAGCAAAATCGTTGGCTGACGCAGTAAAAAAGGAAATGAACCAAGTGAAAAAAGCAACTTCGAATTCAGCTAGTGATTCTGGAATGAAGGAATTTCAGAACATGAAAAATATGCTTAAAAGCATGGCAAAAGATATGAAAAGTCTAACTTTTTTTGGGAGAATTTCTGATGGTGTAAAAAGTTATGTAAAACAGGCGCAAATAGCAGCAGGAATCAAGGTAGAGACAGATGAATACAAGCGAAATGCAGAAGACATAGAAAGAACAGAACGAGTGCTGAAAAGACTGCAGGAAAAGCAAAGAGATATGGATGCGACAGGCATTAAGAAAAGCAGTGAAGAATATAAGAAGCTGACGCAGGAAATCGAAAAGGCGAAAAAAGCACAGGAAAGCTATAGTGCTAATAGATTGAGAATGCAGGGACTTGGTAAAGACGTGCGTTACAATACAGGAAGTGCAATTGGGAATGTCGGCGGGTCTGCAGTTGCAACGGCAAAACGAATGAAAGAAAGTATAGGAAATGCTTTTGGAAATATACCGGTTGTTAGTAAAACGGCAAGAATGGTATCAAAGACATTAGGTGGACTGTTTTCTACATTTAAAAAAATTACACCAGCGATGCGAAAGACATCTGGTACATTTGGCGCGTTGATTCAAAAGTTCAAAACAGGAATCCCACTTCTTGGAAAAAGTAAAAAATCAATGGATGGAATGTCGAATGCGTCAAGAGGATTAGGCGGCGCATTAAGAACATTGGGAACGACTGCGAAGTACATGTTTGCAAGCTTTGTTATATATGGCGCTTTAAATGGAATGAAGGAAGGGTTTAAAAACCTTGCGCAATATAGCGACAGTACAAACAATAGTATTTCGATGCTGATGTCTAGTTTGACACAATTGAAAAATAGTTTGGCAGCAGCATTTGCACCAATACTAGATGTCGTAGCTCCGATATTAAACACATTTATACAAAAGATTATCTCTGTAGCAAATGCAGTTGGCCAATTGATGGCTGCATTGACGGGAAAAGGAACATTTGTAAAGGCAAAAAAGGTTCAGCAAAATTACGCAGAGTCATTAAAAGATACGGCACAGACAGCGAAAAAGGCAGGAGAAGAAGCAAAGAGATCGGTGCTTGGATTCGATCAACTGAATAAGCTGGATGATAATTCGAAAGAAAATTCAGGGAAACTTGATGGTGGTATTTCTCCAGGAGAAATGTTTGAAACGGTAGAAGTTGATAGCAAATTCAAAAGTATTGCAGAACGAATCAAAGAAGCGTGGAAAACGGCAGATTTTACAGAAATCGGGTCTATTGTAGGAGAAAAACTAAATGCTGCATTAAATAGTATTCCTTGGGGAAAAATACGAGAAACTGCATCAAAAATAGCAAAAAGCATTGCAACGTTCCTGAATGGATTCATCTCGACTACTGATTGGGAGTTGGTAGGAAGTACATTTGCAAACGGAATCAATACCGTAATTGATTTTGCATATGAATTTGTGACGACTTTTGAATGGAAAAAATTTGGAAGAGCAATTTCGGATTTTTTAAATGGAAGTATAAGAGAAATCGAATGGACAAAGGCTGCAGAAGGATTATCTGATGGAGTAAAAGGGATTCTTGATGCAATTATAGAATTCTTTGAAAATACAGATTGGGCAGAACTTGGAAGAAAAATCGCAGACTTCATAGGAACGATTGATTGGTCGGGAATTACACAGAGAGTATTCGAAGGAATTGGAGCAGCGCTTGGAGGTCTTGCGGCGTTCTTGTACGGATTAATTGAAGATGCTTGGACATCTGTTGTTGACTGGTGGAAAGAAACGGCGTATGAAGATGGGCAATTTACGATAGAGGGGCTTCTAAAAGGAATTTGGGATGCAATGGCATCAATTGGGACATGGATTAAAGAAAATATTTTTGATCCATTCGTAAACGGGTTTAAAAAAGCATTTGGAATACATTCTCCGTCGAAAGTGATGCAAGAACAAGGAAATTATATTGTACAAGGCTTATTACAGGGATTGGAAGATAAGATTGTAGATGTTTTCAAATGGTGCGCAGAGCTGCCGCAGAAAATTAAAGATGCAATTGGAAGTCTATGGGATATAGGAAAAGATACAATTAAGTCATTCATAGATGGATTCTTATCGATTGATATTCCAACGCCGCATTTTAAGAAGACTGGAAATGTGGAAATTGCAGGTATATCTACCCCGATTCCTAAAATTGGAGTCGAATGGTATGAAAAAGGAGGATTTCCAAGCACAGGAGAAATGTTTGTTGCGAGAGAAAGTGGACCGGAGCTTGTAGGGCGCATGGGAAATCGAAATGTTGTAGCTAATAACAATCAAATTGTATCTGGTATTGCAGCAGGTGTTCAAAGTGCTGTTGCCGGGGCTTTCACAGATGTGGCGATGGCTTTTGGTGGAAATTCAACAGGTGCTCCGGTTGTGGAATTGACAATTATTTGTGATTCTGAAACATTGTATCAAACAGTAAAAAAGGGCAAAGAAAAGACAGATAGAAGATACAGCGTAGTAATACCTGTATAGCAAGAGGTGATAAAATGTCGATGATTTCAGTAGATGGGGTGGCGGTAAAAACGCCATCCTCTTTTAGTTGGGGATTGCAAGATATCTCGGACAGTGCAGCAGGACGAACGCAGGATACGGTTATGCACAAAAACAGAGTTGGACAAAAAAGAAAGATTTCTCTTTCGTGGAAAGGGCTGACAAGAGAAGAAACTTCAAAAGTATTGAAAGCATTTAATCCGGAGTATATAAAAGTTACTTATCCGGATGCCATGAGTGGAACTGATGAAACAAGAACTTTTTACGTGGGAGACAGGTCAGCCCCTGTGAAAATATGGACGATAGGAAACAAAAGATATGAAAGTGTATCTTTTGATTTGATAGAGAGGTAGTGCGATGATTAATGTTTCAAATGAATTCAAGCAAAAAATGGAATCAGATAAAAGAAATTTTCTTATATATCTTGATATTACGCTGAAAGATGGAACGAAGATAGAAGCATTAGATAACTCTGACTTATGGGAAAACGGACTGAAAATTTCTGATGGAGTGACAGCGAGCAATCAATTCACGGTTGGAAGTTGCATCATAAATAAACTGACAGTAACGCTGAACAATATTTATGATAAGTTTTCGGAGTATGATTTTGACGGTGCTGTTGTCACCGTGCATCTTGGATTGAAATTAGATAGTGGGAAAATCGAGAAAATAAGAAAAGGCGTTTTTATTGTGGATGAACCTAGCTATAATGGGACAACAATTACGCTGGAATGTCTTGATTATATGTCGAAGTTTGATGTGGATTACAAGGAAGTGAAAACTCCGTATCCAGCAACATTAGGAGAGATTGTGAGAGATATTTGCAATTATTGTGGTGTGCAATTAAATACACCTGCATTTAGCAATTACAATCTTGAAATAAAAGAACGACCGGAAGACGAGGCGTTGACTTGTAGACAGGTACTTGCTTATGCTGCACAACTATCTTGTGGGTTTGCAAGATGTGATACTTATGGAAGGTTGGAAATCAGATGGTTTGAACAAACGATTTTTGAAAAGAATGATAATCTTGACGGTGGTATATTTGATGATGGAACCCCACAGTATACGTCAGGAGATCAAGCGGATGGTGGAAACTTTGATGATTATTCGAGTGGCGTGAGTGCAGATGGTGGCACGTTTGACGATTTAGACTTTTATCACCATTTATATTCTTTGAACGGATTCAGTGTGTGTACGGATGATGTAGTAATAACCGGAGTAAGCGTAACAGAAGAATTTGCGGAAACAGAAAAAGAAAAAAAGAATACGGTTCTAAATGGGACAGAAGGTTATGTACTTTCTATTTCGGGGAACAAATTTATTCAAAAGGGCGATGCCGAAAAGATTGCATCGTATTTGGGAAGTAAACTGATAGGATTAAGATTCCGTCCAATGTCTACGCAGGCACTCTCAGACCCAACGATTGAGGCGGGAGACTTAGCATATGTGACTGATCGTAAACAGAATACATACCATTGTTTTATTACGAATCTCACTTTTAATTTGGGTGGATTTATGAGTGTGTCTTGTGATGCAGAAACACCGTCTAAAAATAGTGCGAAGGGATATACAGAGATGACGCAGGCGATTATAGCAGCTCGAAAAAACGCACAGGCGCAAATCTCAGAGTATGATTTGGCGGTGCAGGCGCTTACAAATCTTATCACTCAGTCTTTTGGTGTCTACAAAACCGCAGAGGAATTAGAGGACGGTTCGATCATTTATTACATGCATGACAAGCCAACATTAGAGGAATCTATGACTATATGGAAAATGACAGCTAATGCATTTGCCGTGTCTACGGATGGTGGAAAAACTTGGAATGCCGGGATGGATTCTTCCGGAAATGCAGTTGTAAATGTACTTTCTGCAATTGGGATTAATTGTGATTGGATCCATGCTGGAACACTTACTCTCGGCGGATATAATAACCAGAATGGGAAGATGACCATTCAGGATGCGTCAGGAAATGAAATTGGCAGATGGGATAGCAAAGGGGTTAGTGCAAGTGGAAGATTTGAGAGTAAAAACACATTGGATGGAAGCTCTGTTATTGTAGAAAACGGTTATATATATATCAAAAACAAAGCGGGAAAAGTAACGGGTGCAATTTCGTACATCAATGGTGGAATTACGATAGATGTGTTAGTAGGCAGTAACCCACCTAGATTAACTCTTTCGGAGAATGGGAATATTATGTTGGTTAATGGTAGGGGCAAAGGTTCTTGTTCAATCGGTGGTGGAGAATTTTTATCGTTAAGTGCTGATAATATTTCTATCAGCGGGGGAAAAACAGGAACAGCAGAATTCAGTGATGGAAGTTATCTACAGTTCAAAAGTGGAATCCTTGTTGGAGGAAGAACAGCATCAGGCAGTACTTTTTAGAGAGGAGGAAACAAATGTCAGTAATAGAAACAGCAGTAAATTGGGCTATTGGAATTGCAAATGACAATAGTCACGGATATGATCAGGGCAGTCGAGATGGACCAAACTACGACTGCTCTTCTTTTTTATCATGGGCATATCACAATGCCGGATTAAATACTCGACCGGGATACACGCCAGCGACAGGTTCTATGTACAGTGTTTTTACTAATGCCGGTTTTGTGGATGTAACAAGTCAGGTAAGTTTATCAAGTGGTTCAGGACTGGAACGGGGAGATATTTTATTGCGTCCTGGAAGTCATACGGCAATGCATATTGGGAATGGACAACTTGTCGAAGCAAGTCAAAATGAGTTTGGCGGGATTACAGGTGGTGCAAGCGGAGATCAGACAGGAAAAGAAATATGGGTACATGGGTACTACAATTTTCCTTGGACATATGTATTACGATATCCGGAACAAAACAAGGGAGTATCGTTTGTCAGATGGATACCGGGATAATGGAGGAAAGAAAGAATGGCAGTACAAAACAGGAGAGGTCCTTATGGGAAATTAGATAAAACAAAACTCCTTCCTGGGGAATATGCTATCGTTCTTCAGGATGATCCATTTTGTAAAGATGGAAAATCTGTATATATATGTTTCCGCGCAGGAGATACGAAGCGCATGGCAACATTCGAAGATATGCAGGAAAACATAGAAGATATAACAGACGAAATTGAAAAAGAATTTACGGAAGAGATAAGAGCTGCTACAGAGGCAGCAAAATATATTACCGCTTACATTGAGGGAAAATTAGAAAATGGAGATTTTAATGGACCGCAAGGAGAGCAGGGAATACAAGGTTCTGAGGGACAAAAAGGTCCAAAAGGAGACAAGGGTGAAAAAGGTGAGAAAGGTGATACGGGGGAAAGCGGTGTAACGGTTCCAGTGGAAGGCTTTACAGCGTTAAGTGTTGATGATAAAGGAAATTTATATGTACATTATGCAGACGCTACGGATGCACCGAATTTCAGCCTAGATGACAGCGGTAATTTATATTACGAAATAGAATGATAATAGGGAGAGGTGGATTATGCCGAAAGTTTTAATTGGAAATGTTGCGGGACCGAAAGGACCAAAAGGGGACAAGGGGGATCAAGGTCCTGAGGGACAACGGGGACCGCAAGGAGAGCAGGGAAATATAAATGCCGGCTCAACAGTTTCGTTTACGGAAGCACTTGAAAGAGAAAATATAAAATCTGGGGAAAGTTGTGCAACAATCTTTGGAAAGATAAAGAAATTTTTTACGGATTTGAAAACAGTTGCATTTACTGGAAGTTACAGTGATTTATTGGATAAGCCTACACTTGGGAGTGCAGCGGGAAAAGATGTGGCAAACAATCTTACAACAAGCGATTCATCTCATGTTTTGGATGCAAGACAGGGCAAGGCTCTTAATGAGGCAAAGCTAGATAAAAATAATGTGGTAAATAACTTGACTACTACGGAAGAAGGATATGCGCTTGATGCAAGACAGGGGAAAGAAATAAATGGAAATATTGTCGAGTTAAAAGAAAAATCCTACGAAATCATTAAAACTCAAAATGGATATATTAAAAAATATAATAATGGCGTTTTTGAAGCATGGGCGAAAACATCTATACAAAACACAAGCCTTGAATTTACTCAAATTGGAAGTACAAATTTGCATTATGCAAGGTATACCAATTTTAATCTTGGTATTACTGCTACGGAAATTTACAATATACAAACAAGCGCGATGAATAATGGAGTAGTTTGGGCGGCACGTCCGTCTTTGAATGCGAATAAAGGCGGGATTGACGGGTATATAATCCAGATTGGCGCGGATAAGGCAAAGACTACATATCTTGATGCGTACGTGGCCGGAAAGTGGAAATAAAAAAAGGGGAAGAATATGGAGAAATTAATTTTAAACGACAAATCGGAAGTGAAAATCAAAGAAGGATCTACATTAAATCATATTGTAGCGGAAGTTTCCAATTTTGCAGAGTTGCAGGAAGTAGCGGGAAAATTAGAAAAACAAGGAAATCTTGATGCGTTGCAATTTGTATCAGGAGAAAATATAACCGGGAAGTATACAGATATGATTCTTGAACGACCAATGTTTAAAGAAGTGGATACAGTAAATGGAGCGGTGACAGCATCATTTTCTGTTAGAGAGAAAACGGATGTTGAAAAGCGCCTTGACGCATTGGAAGCAGGACAGAATATTCAAGACGGGGCGATTAAAGATTTGGGAAATGTTGTATCTGAATTATCTGATGGAGGAAGTCTGTAATGGTAAATTTTTACATTGACAAAATTAAAAAGAATTTGATGAGCATTGAAGAAGTTCCGAAACTTTGGAGACAGAAGGTAGAGAAACAAATGAAACAGTAATGAGGTGAAACATAGTATGATCACAATAGATTACAACACAAGAAAAGTACTTGCCGGAAAGCTGTGGCAGTATGATTACGGACAGGTATTACGAATACAAGGCGGAAATCTGAATAAAGTACAAGAGATACAATTTGCGCTTGAAGAGACTGGCGCGGACGCTATGCCAAGGTTTGGTGTAACAAAAGACGGTGTAACGGATGTAGTAATTCCAGATGTGATGCTGGAGAATAATGATTTCGAGGTGGATTATCCGTTTTATGTTTTTATCTACAATCGAGACGATGCATCCGGCGAGACGGTTGAAAAATTTGCGCTGAACGTGCTTGCCAGATCAAAGCCGGAAAACTTTACAGCACCCGAAGATACCAAACTATTCCAAGAGGCGATTAAAACAGTAAATGAATCCGCCGAACGTGCAGAATCAGCAGAACAGAAAGCAGCACAACACGCAGAGCAAACGAAAGCCGATGCGATTAAAACTGGAGAAGATAGAACAGCGATTGCAGAAATGGTTGACTCTGTATCCGGCATCTCCGAACAGGTGCAAATTGTTAAGGATTATAAAGAACAGGCACAGACCGCAGCTACAAATGCACTGCTATCCGAACAGGCATCGGAACAAGCGAAAGAGTCTGCATTACAAGCACAAGGTCGTACTGAGACAGTGGCAGACGAAGTAGAGCAACACGCTCTTGAAGTTGCAGGAGATAAGTCAGAAGTGGAACGTCTAGCGACACAGGTGAGACAGGATAAATCCTCTGTGGAACAGACTGTACAGGGGTTTGGAAACACAGCACAGCAGGCGATACAAAGTGTAAACACTGCAAAAACACAGGGTGTAAATGCAATAAATACCGCAGAGGCAGAGGCTATAAAGGTAGTTGCAGACAAGGGAGCAAAGCAGACTGGCAATGTTACAGCAGAGGGAGAGAAACAAGTACAGGCGGTACAGGCAAAAGGGCAAGAGGTAATAAACTCCATTCCGAGCGATTATACAACGCAGATGGCAACGAAACTCGACAAGCAACAGGGGACGGAGAACGCTGGAAAATTACTTGGAGTGGGAACAGATGGCAATGTCGCACTTATGGGTGGTGCTAGTGTTGGAGAGATATTAATTGCAGACTATACACATAGAGGAAATCCGGAATTCCATTTTGCAGATTTCGATTTCGCAACCGGAATCGGAACGACGACAGAACCGCATGGATTAACGAAAAAAAACAGAAGTGTTGATATGTCCGAATGATTGGACAATTTTAAATCCGTTCAATGGTATGCTTAGTATGCCGATTGAATGGACTATGGTTGAAAAATTAAGTGATGCTTTAGCGTTAATTCCTGTCGATAATACACATTTGAAAGTAGTTGCATCCAAAGAAGAAGCAATTATTAATGTCAATCTTGAGGATGTATCCAATACAAATGTTGATATTACAAAATTCCATTTCGAAAAACCGATTAGCTACGTTGTAAAAAATTTAGATAATAAAATCAATACTAAATATATAAAAGTGTTAAGTAGTGGATATTGCTTTTACACTGGCAGATATAGATATAGAAATGTTTCTGTTATTTTTGAAAGTGGAAATATAAATACTGTGAATTATATAAATGCACTAGGGTTTTCGAGGGGTGGAAATGCTCCGGCAAGAAATGGGATTTTCGTAAATGAAGAAACGCTGATCGATTTAAGAAATAATACTAAATATTATAACAAAATACTATCGTATGCTAGAAGAAAAGGATATAGTCATTTAGTAAATGACCCAGTTAGAACGGTAGATGATGCGTGGATATTTTCGCAAGGAGCAAATGTAAAAGCAATAAAAAGTTATAGCACACACTCGGACAATTACGCCTACATGTCAAATGGAACACGTATACAAATCTATGCGTTAGAGGGAGAATACAAAAATGAAAGTTAAAAAAATGGAGTATGACGCTGCAACAGGGGAATATAAAGAAATTTACGAAGAAGATTTACCATCTCTTGAAGAACCGGAAATCATACAGGAACAAACCTTAGAAGAAAAGGTACAGGAGTTGCAAGAAGAGAATGCAATGTTGACTGCATGTATATTAGAAATGTCGGAGCTGGTATACAAATGATAACTTTATTAACAAATTTAATTTTATTTATAAGAAAGGATGATTTTATGATGGCAATGCTGTGGGCACAACAAATTATGTTAGGCAAAAAGAAATTTGAGGACGTACCGAGACTACTAAAAGAGCAGGTAAAGGAAATCTTGGTCGATTCCGGTATGGGTGAGTTGGCTGAATAGAGGTGGTACATATGGAAATTCGAGCAAGACCGTGAGAGTCTTTTTATTTTGCAATAATTTTTTTGGAGGGAAATATGAATGAGACAGAAGTAGAGGTAACACTTGAGAGCCACAGAAATGAAATAGGCTCGCTAAAACACCGTATGAGTGATGTGGAAAAGATTGTGGAATCCGTACACCAGCTCGCAAATGAGATGGTTGGTCTTACGAAAGAGATGCATCACACAAACAAAGCAATCGAAAGATTGAATGAAGACGTAGCAGAATTAAAAAGAAAGCCAGCACAGCGTTGGGAATTGGTAATTACGACAATTATCTCGGCGTTAGCTGGCTATTTAATTTCAATGATTTTTTAGGAGGAAATGAAAAATGACAAGAAAGATTAACTGGGAAGTACGATTAAAAAACAAGCAGTTTTGGCTTGCAATTATTCCGGCGGTACTGCTATTAGTACAAGCAGTAGCAGCAGTATTTGGGTACACATTAGATTTAAACGAACTTGGGAATAGGTTGATTGTGGTTGTAAATGCAGTATTTACAGTGCTTGTAATCTTAGGTGTTGTAACTGACCATACAACAAGAGGGGTGAAAGACAGCACACAAGCACTTACATATACAGAACCTAAATAGTCTAATGAAAAGTAGTCGGGGGTGCAAGTTGAGCCCCCGTTTAATAATTCCATAGGTAGGGTGGAAAAATTTTGAAAAATCTCTTGACTTTTGCCTAGACATATATTATATTATGCCTAGGCATAAAAGAGAGGTGAAGAATATGTCGCCGAGAACAGGAAGACCGATTGTAGGAAAAGAACCAAAGAATAAACAAATCGCATTAAGGGCAACAGAAACAACTGTGAGAAAATTTCAAGAATGTTCAGAGATTACTGGAAAAACAAAAACAGATTTGCTTGAAGAAATGGTAAATGACCTACACGAAAATCTGAAAAAAGAAAAATAAGAAACGCCCGGCCAACCTACCAAGTCAACGAGCGTTTCTGCTAAGAAGTTTCCTTCTGTAAATATTATAATGCAGAACGGAACTTCTTTCAAGAACGAATTTGAAAGGAGTTTTTATTATTATGAACGATTTAATGAACAAAGTTGCGCAGACACCTATTGAAATTGCTTTAGGTATTGACAAAAACGGAATGACAACAGCAAGAAAGCTATATGAGTTTCTTGGAATGGATAAAAGTAATTACTCAAGATGGATTAGGAATAATATCACAGAAAATCAATTTGCTACAGAAAATGAAGATTTTGTGCGATTCGTCATAAATGACGAGACGCCCACAGGCGGGAAAATAGCAAGAGAAGATTTTCGTTTATCCTGTAATTTTGCAAAGAAACTTTCTATGATGTCAAAGAGCGAGAAAGGCGAACAGGCACGCCAGTATTTTGTACGAGTCGAAGATGGAATGAAAGAGGTCGCTCTTCGACTTCAGAATATGTCTCCAGAACTTCAAGCTATCATCATGCATGACAAGAAGATTCAGCAGGTAGAAAGTAAAGTGGAATCTGTTAATCAGGATTTGCAGGATTTTAAGATGGACATGCCGATTCTTGGGATTGAAATTGACAAAATTACGTCCGCGGTAAAAAAGAAAGGCGTACAATGTCTTGGTGGAAAAGAAAGCAATTCTTATAAAGACAAGTCTCTGCGCGGAAAGGTGTATCATGACATTTATAGAGAATTGAAAAGACAATTTGGAGTCAGTACATATAAAGCAATCAAAAGAAACCAGTGTGACTTAGCGGTGGAAGTGATTGGGCGCTATGAACTTCCGTATGTCCTAGTAGAGCAGATACAGGACTGTAATGCACAAATAAGCATGGAGGTGGCGTAAGATGCGTGAAGGAGAAAATTATAAAACAATTATTAAAGAAATGTTAGAAGACACAGAGGATGTGGAAGTGTTATGTTTTGTATATACTGTTTTGAAGAACTTATTGAAGTGATAGAATAGAGCGGAAAATTCCGCTGTACTTATGGTTGTCTCTATAAATGCATGGTGTGGAGGTTCAAGATGAAAAATCAAGAAAATGTGGAAAGTATGAGTGAACAAAGAAAAAGATATATTATTGAAACAATAGAACAAATAACAGATGAAAACAAACTTGGGAACTGTATTATTTTATAAAGGGATATTTAGGAGAAGCTTGTTAAAAAGAGCTAAATACAATAATTAGAACATCTATCAGAAATGGTAGGTGTTCTTTTTATAAAAAATTATTGTGCAATAGCACGGAAAGGAGTAAATATGGGAACATATAACGTACATGCAGGACACTGTCCACAAGGACAGGGGGCATCCGGAGCAGTTGGCATCTTGCAGGAATCTGTAGAAGATAGAATCGTCAAAAACGAAGTAATCCGTCTATTAAGAGCAGATGGGCACACGGTCTACGACTGTACTTGTGACGAGAACACGACAAAACAAGGCTGTTTAAATAAGATTGTAGCAAAATGCAATCAGCACGATGTTGACTTTGATATGAGTGTGCATCTAAACAGTGGTCGGAATGACTACGGCGGAGACGGTAGTGCAGGCGGAGTTGAGGTAATTATTTACGACGACACAACGAAAGAAGTCGCAGAAAGAATCTGTGCAAATATCGCAACGGAACTCGGTATCCGCAATAGAGGCGTGAAATATAACAAGTCGCTATTCGTGCTGAAAAAGACGGTATCCCCAGCGTTTCTGATAGAATGTTGCTTTGTCGATGATGCAGACGATGCTAAAGCGTGGGATGCAAAGAGATGTGCGAAAGCGATCGTGGAAGGAGTGCTGAATAGAAAAATGGCAACAGAAAAATATACAATGCACACGTTTGGTGCTAATAGAAAAATCTACGACAATGACAGAAAAGAATATCTAAAAGACAGATGGTGTCTGTACAAAGGTAAGTATTATTACTGTGGTAAAGATGAATATTTGCTGACTGGCTGGCAGACGAATGTAGATGGTCGAAAAAAAGTTTACTTTATCGCACCTGACTGGCACTTACACGCAGGGTGGTTGTCATTTGGTTCCACTTATTACTATATGCATTCAAACGGAGAGATGGCTACAGGCTGGACGAGAATCAACGGAGATACTTATTACTTTGGAGATGATGGAATCCGTAGAACAGGCTGGCAGACGATTGACGGAAAGAAATACTGGTTTGATGCAAAAACAGGGAAAATGTTAAAAGGCAGAATCACGTTCGGAAGCACTTGGTATTATCTGTCAGAAACAGACGGACATCTTATGCACACGAAAGATGATGGAAGCTTGTATTAACGCTTAAATGAGTGTTGAAAACTATTGACACACTAAATACACAGGTGCTATATTATAATTAGAAACAAACAAAGAGACCGTTCCTTATTCAACGTACCCCGGAGACATGAGGAGCGGTTTCTTTTTTGTATTAAAGATATTGTATCATCTTACAAAATTTAATAAAACATAACAGAACCGTTTACAACACGTTTACAACAAAAATGCCTGCAAACGGCGTAAATTCATTGCAATTTCTTAATGGAATATTAAATTGTCCACCATCCCATTGCATTTCCTACGGAACTTACAAGGATTGCAATTAAGCAAATCGGTGCGATCCATTTGATCATAACTACGAATAACTTCTCGCCTTTGAATGTTCCGTCTGAGCTTTTTACTTCGTCGATAACAACTTTTGGCTTGATGACAAATCCGACAAAAATACAAGTGAAGAATGCAAGGATTGGCATCAATATGCTGTTGCTGAGGAAATCGAATGCATCCAGGATTGACAAGTTAAGGAATGTGATGTCGCTCCAGATTCCAAATCCTAAAGAAGATGGGATACCCATTATCAATGCAATTACCGTAACGATAATACAAGTAAATTTACGGCTCCAGTGGAATTTATCTCTTAAAATAGAAACAATTGTCTCCATCAGTGAGATGGAAGAGGTCAGTGCAGCAAAAAATATCAGAATAAAGAAAAGAGTTCCGATTGCACCACCCATTGGCATGCTGTTAAATACTTTTGGAAGCATTACAAACATAAGTCCAGGTCCTTGTCCCAATTGCTCTGCTGTTCCGCCTGAGAAAGCGAATACTGCAGGGATGATCATAAGTCCTGCCATAAATGCAATACCGGTATCAAAAACCTCGATTTGGCGAACAGAACTTTCCAAATTATTATCTTTTTTCATATAAGAACCATATGTAATCATAATTCCCATCGCAAGAGACATTGAGTAGAATAATTGTCCCATTGCTGCTATGACAGTCATTCCGGAGAAGTTTTCCATACTTGGTTTTACGTAATAAATCAGACCATCAATTGCTCCGTCCACTGTAAGTCCGTATCCTGCGATAATGACAGTTAAGACAACTAATACAGGCATCATAAATTTACTCACTGTCTCGATTCCTTTTTCTACACCGAGAAGAACGATGATCGAAGTGAATGCAATAAAGAGACAGAACCATCCAATTGGTTCCCCTGTAGTGCCGATGAAATTATTAAAATAAGCATCATCGGCAGCTGCCTGTACATTACCTGTTACAAATGTAACAAAATACTTGATTACCCATCCGCCGATTACACTATAATAAGGAAAGATGATAATCGGTATGATTGCGGCGAGTACTCCTAGAAAACCAAAGCGTTTATCTAATTTTTTGAAAGCGCCAATTGCGCTGAGCCCTGTCTTTCTTCCGATTGCGATTTCAGCAATCATTAATGAAAAACCGAATGTGACTGCAAGAATCAGATATACAAGAAGAAATGTTCCTCCTCCATATTTTGCTGCGAGATACGGGAATCTCCAAAGGTTACCAAGCCCTACAGCAGACCCGGCAGCAGCAAGTACAAATCCAATCTTGCTGGAAAAATTACTTCTTTGTGACATAAAAAATCCTCCTCAAAATTCATTTAGACTAAGTTAAGTAGCCTTATTATTGCATAAAAGTGAAAAGAATGCAAGAAAAAAAGAGCACAATCTGTTTTTTAATGCGAACAATTTTGAGAATGGTGTAAGAATAATAAGAAAAAATGAAAAAAACGTTGACAAAAATGGTGAGCTGTGATATGTTAATACATGCGTAAGGCAAAAAGAAAGCAGAGTTCCACTCTCACCTTAGCACAAGTGGGTGACTAATGGTTGATATTGAAGCATAAAAATAGAATTTCTATTTTGTGTGCAGAAATGGAGTGGATAGCTGTGAGCTATTCATTTTTTTACGCATCAATTATATGAAAAAATTAGAGTAAAGTAAAGATTATTTTATTTATGGAGGTGCACTACAATTAGCGATTTAATGATCAACGAGCAAATCAGAGACAAGGAAGTACGTTTAATAGGAGAGAATGGTGACCAGTTAGGCGTTATGTCTGCAAGGGAAGCTTTGAAGCTGGCAGAAGAGGAAGAATTGGATTTGGTTAAAATTGCTCCAACAGCAAAACCACCAGTTTGTAAGATTATTGATTATGGTAAATACAGATATGAACTGGCGAGAAAAGAAAAAGAAGCGAAGAAAAAACAAAAAACTGTTGAGGTAAAGGAAGTGCGTCTTTCGCCGAACATCGATACGAATGATTTGAACACGAAAGTGAACAACGCAAAGAAATTTATCCAAAAAGGAAATAAAGTAAAAGTTACTTTACGTTTTCGAGGAAGAGAGATGGCTCATATGCAGACGAGCAAACATATTCTGGATGATTTTGCAGAGATGTTAAAAGATGTTGCAGCCATTGAAAAACCTGCAAAACTCGAAGGCAGAAGCATTAGTATGGTTTTAACTGAAAAACGTTAAAAATAAATACCTAAATATTAAGGAGGAACATATCATGCCAAAAATTAAAACAAATAGAGCTGCTGCAAAGCGCTTCAAAAAAACAGCTACAGGTAAATTAAAAAGAAACAAAGCTTACAAGAGCCATATCTTAACTAAGAAATCTACAAAAAGAAAAAGAAATCTTAGACAGGCAACTATTACAGATGCTACAAATTTTAGCGGTATTGGAAGCGCAGAAGACGATTGACAGCCTAAAAGGCAGATGTGAGTTCCTTGGTGGACAAGTTGTGGAACAGCAGAAGCTAATCGAGGAAATGGAACCGAAAGCAAATTACGTTGACCATATTCTGGAATCGAAATCACTAGTGGCAACAACACAGATTGCGAAAGATTACGGAATGTCCGCAATGCGGTTTAATCAGATTCTAAATAGTTTAAAAATCCAGTACAAGGTCAATAAACAGTGGGTGCTTTATTCGAAATATCAGAATTGTGGGTATGTACATAGCAAGACAATCGATATTACAAGAAGCAACGGAGATCCGGACGTGACAATGCAGACACAGTGGACACAGAAAGGGCGACTCTTCTTGTACGAGGAACTTAAGAAAAATGATATTTATCCGGTAATTGAGCAGGAAGTAGCATAGAGGAGGAAATTATGGAACGAAAAATTGTGGAAGGAGAGTGATAGAAATGAATGATAGAGAAGAGGTTTTGGCAATGTTGAAAAATTTTCTTGAAAAAGCAACGGGAGACAATTCTACACAAGAAGAAGTAAGAATTATCCCCGATGTTGCTAAGATTCTGTTAGAACATTATTGATTTATTCTGCGTCAACATTGTTGGATTGATAGAGTGTTTCCAATTTGTTGTATATTGCTTCGTACATATCAGCAATGTTTGCTCCTGTTTCAGCATTTGTATAATTAGGAGCTGAGTGTGTTAGCTTGGAAACTACAATATCTTTTGCTAAATTCATGATGAATTGTTTCTCTGACATTCTCATATTTGTCACCGCCTTTCATAAATACTCGGCATTAGCAGATGCCTGTATCTAAAGTATAGGAGATGACAAAGGAAAATACAAGTTAGGAGGTGATAAGCATGAGCGAAATCATACAAGCACCCGCAATCGCAAAGATAGTAGGGTGTCCTGTCCATCAAGTCCGTTACAACATTAAAAATGGATATTGGAAGTTTGCAAGAGTTACAAAGACAGGACAAGCTAAACATCGCTACGAATCTACGATAACGGAAGTAGCAAGATATATCGGTATTAGTAGGGAAGAGGCGATAAAACGATTAGAAGGAGGTGATACATAGTGAACTGGAACAGAAGAAAAGCACTCCCCGATTGGGAGAAAAGACGAATCCGAAACAGGCGTGAGCGTTACCGCCGGAAAGAACAAGTATTAGCGTACATAACGGCTCTTTTAATACTGGTGGTAATAGGTGTCGGGATTGTAGGGCAAATAATTTTAACAGGAGGTTTGTAAAAATGGAAGAAATCAAGGTAATGCAGTTCGATCGGTCGGACGTGCTCAGACAACGCAGACTGAAAAAGCAGCTGCTTAAGAAAGAACTTTACGACGAGTTAATATTCCGCAGGGTGATGATTTGCATAGGAATGTTAATTTCCGGAAGCATCGGCTTTGTAGCCGGAGAAATTGTAGCAGCGTCAATATTGTTATAAAAAAGAGTGCTTAAAAAGACCGGCAAGTCTCAAGCACTCGGCAAACTAATCAATTAAATTGTAGAGGATTTTGGAGGGAAAGTCAAATGAAAAAATTTGAGTTAACAAGTGAGTTTATCACTAATATTTTCGGGACAAAATTATTTCGTATTAAAGCATTAATCGAGTTTGGAAACGTTAAAGCGGGTGAGCTTGGCGGTTTCGTGGAAAAAGAAGAAAATCTAAGTCAGGATGGTAATGCTTGGGTGTACGATAATGCTCGTGTGTACGGTGATGCTTGTGTGTGCGGTGATGCTTGTGTGTGCGGTAATGCTCGTGTGTGCGGTGATGCTCGTGTGTGCGGTAATGCTCGTGTGTACGATAATGCTCGTGTGTACGATAA
>OBWC01000388.1_pt1 | contig 40675 bp, 33 predicted proteins | sample 1501341 | NCBI WGS metagenome assembly OBWC01 (sample SAMEA2580033, study PRJEB22360) | human gut metagenome | biome: human gut; feature: human-associated habitat; material: faeces | place: Denmark | collected 2008/2010 | reverse complement strand
TATGATTTTATTTCGTTCTTTTTTCTTTAGGTGGAAAAATTACTGGAAGTTCACATATACTTCTGATTAACTGAAATCTGCCCAATACTCTTATTCCCAGACAAGTCTGCAATCTGCCACTCCAACCAGACTGTCCATAAATACCTCTTTTAAACGTTCTTCTATCATCTGCCTTGTAATTCCTTTTTTCAGAATTACTTGTAAGAAACCACCTCCACCGGCACCACATACCAGCTTACCGTCAATCATTTCCTCAATACTGCTAAAAATCTGTTCGATTAGTGTATTACTACTTCCAGCATCGATTTTTTTACTCAGCTCCCAGTGAGCATCTAACAGTTTTGCAAAACCATCTACATTTCCACGTTCCAGTTCAAAACGCATTAACGCTGCTATTTTCTGAATTTCTTCCAAAGCATATAGACTGTCCGATTCATTTCCCACATATCGTCCAACTACATCACGAAGAAGATTTCTGGCAAGACGTCTCTGACCGGTATAAATCAGAACAAATCTCTCATCTAGTTCACGTCTCGTTTGCTCTGAAAGATTCACATGCGTTACTTGAATTTTTTGCTGTAATCCCGGCATAGAAGTAATATATTTTAGACCCGGTGTAATACCTCCGACCGGATCCTGCCATCCACCGCCTGTGGACATAATCTGTTCCATAGCAAGTACATGAGAATATAAGTCTTCTTCTGTATACGCAATGCCCATGAATTCAAAAACTGCCTTTACACAGGCTGCCGAAAGAATTGATGAGGTACCAAGACCGGATCCTTTCGGAACATTTGTCACCTCTGAGTGCATGACAAAACCACCGCCAAGCCGTTTCAATATCTCCGATAACTCATGTCCCTTTTTCGGAATAATTCCACATGCCAGAAGACAGGCTTTCTGCAATGCAAACGGATCATATGGATCCCCCGTTGCCTGTAGCGGTTCAATAGTATCAAATTCTCCATGAACATCCATGTCCCTGCTGTCAAAGACAACCTTCAAATCATCAATCTTCTCCAAGGTCACTTCCACCGGCTTCTCCCCATTCAAAAGAATCGCCGCATTTAACACCGTTCCGCCATTTTCATTACAGTATGGAGGTGTATCACTCCAGCCACCACCCCAATTCACACGAAGAGGAAGTCTAACTACATGATGATTAGAGACAATCCTTGCATTCCCATTATAAGTAAGATTCTGTATCGTTGCTTCCAAGACCTCCGACTGTATGATTCTGAAACATTCCTGTATCTCATTCTCATCCTCCAAAATCACTCCCAGATAATAATGCAGTCTCATTTTTTCACTAAAATCAGCTTTCCTCAGACGTTTCTTCAGCCACTCTTTCTGAATTTTAGTAAGAGAACGAAGTTTTCTTATACTTCTGGCAGGTACACCATTCTGAATCGATTTGGCAATCCCATCCATAGTCACCAAGTCTGTCATTCGCTTATTCCATGCAATGATAGCATTCGGATCCGCATCATTAAAACCGGCACAGAGAGATTTGTGAGAAACTGCATTCCAAAAATCCCTGTCCAGTTTCTGTTCCCCTTTAACAGCTGCATACAAAGCAAGCGCCGCATCTGTTGCTTCATGAATCGTATCTGCCTCTTGATATAGTTCTGCTGACCATAAGGTATGTACCTGATCTCGCTCTTTCCAGAGTTCTACACCAAGTGTGATTTCTATTTCATCCAAATCTCTGCCAAATAATCGATTTTCCTTCGGATTATCATTTACTCCAAAAATACGTACAATAAACTTTCCATTCTTCTGCTTCAATCCATGCAGGACTACATTTCCCGGAACTATCTGATCCTGAACATCTATATAAGACAGCACACTATGATCTCCAATCTGCGAATTTCCATGAACATAAGAAACCTCTAGATAGCAGTCACTCCCAACAGAAGCTTTACTACTCAAAACACTGTTATAACCAGCTGTACCACTCTGAATACTACTTCCTACCAACCGACTCCAACCCAAATAACGATATGCATCCACGCCACCATTCATCAATTCCAGTATCTCCCGGGTAGTTCCAAAATGAATAAACTTTGCTGGTGCCAGACGCAAAAGCTTCATTCTAAATGGGCGTAATGCCTCCCAGACACGAGTTCTCGCCTCTGTCAGCTCAGGGCAAAACTCACCCTCCGGTTTCTCCTTATAAAAAGCTTCCAATGTAGATTCCGAAGCCAGAGGATAAAGAAAATCCGCATAAAGGGAAAGGCGTGTTCTCTCATTCACATGTCTTTCATAACCCTCTTCTGTCTCAATCAAAGAATATAATGATCTCATAATGTCCGTACTGAAAATTAATGCACCAGTGTCAATATCTACACAATCAGACTCATTTACTGCACCCACTTGTCGCAAAATTTCTACCGATTTCTTCTGCAGACAGCATCTTACATTTCCATCTGCTCCATTCAGATATACTCCATGATTCTTACCAATCTCTACGTTCTCCTTAAAAGATATCGCAGCAGCACCCACATTATTATAATCAATCTGAAGTGGATTAAACAGAAGCAATACATCACCCGACAACAGAACCATCCCCTCACGAATCCGTGACGGAACAGAACTCATGCAGATCATAAATTCATCAAACAATGCAGAACTTCGCCCATTCGGCAACTCATGGGGCACCGGTGAAAAAAGCTTTCCAAGTGCTGAATACTGCGGTACTCTCTTACTATCACCACCTGAGTGAATCACCAGCACACGAAGACCATCAAAGGTTTCTTCCTGTTCATGAATATATTTCAATACTTCCAGTGTTGCACCACCAGAGCCAACTCTCCTGCCGTTTCTGTCAGGAATAACAACAAACTTCGTACCCTTCGGCAAGATCTTTTCTCTCTCCTCAATCTGTTTCTGAAACCCTTCTGCCTGTTGCTCATTAGATGCCGTCAGAATTACATAATCCCATCTAGGAAAATTTCGAAGCTTTAATAATCTGTTATAATCATCCCAACAGTCCTTGTACGCCTGAGATAAAAAAAGGGAATATAAATTTTTCATACGTGATTTTCTCCTTAGATTTATTGAAATTATATATTTTTAAGTTCCATCAACAAAGTTAGAAACAAAAATACATGTGAACTTCCAGTAAATTTACGACTAAAATCGTTTTACCCGCATAAATACTGGATTTTCTGTGGAAATATAGGTGAACCAGTAGTCGTAAATACGTATTAATAAAATTACACCATATTCCCCAAAAAGCTTGAAATTATGGGGTATTTATACATTTAGTTGTACAAATCAGTGGAAGTTCACAATACAACTATAAACATTTGCAGTTCTTATAATCCTCTTCATCGTTAATCCTCAATAACCAGTACCTTTTCAGTTTACCATATTTCTGAGATAATCACTCCAACAACATTTCTAACATGACTTCGTGCAATTCGCTCGATTTGTGCGATTCGTGTTCATTTTATCCAGGAGGATCATTTCATGAATGCAAAACAAAAACTTCATCAGGTTCATCTTCAGGAATGGACGTCAGATTTGCTAATCAGAAAGCCAGCGGCCTTACTGTACGCCAGTGGTGTGAGCAAAATAATCTTTCTTTTCACACCTATAACTACTGGAAGCATCTTCTCAAAGAAGAAGTTGTCGGTCAGGCTCGGATATCGTCCCGCTCTCTGTCCCTGCTGTTTCATACTCTGACCATTTGTTAGAAATAACAAAAACTGAAATTCGTTCTATTCGGGCGAATCGCTCAATTCGCTCGAATGACTCTACTGTCAAAATACAGATAAATGGTATTTCTATCGAAGGTAATGGCTTCCTGCTCCTTTATAAGCGGGTAGAATCCAACCACTTCACATTGACCCGGTCATCCACGATATCACACCTGGCAGTTCCATCTGATTCTGATATTTGTGCAGAACAGAGAACTTTTTTTCCGTTCCCATCCATGTTTTTTCATGTGCTGTGCACAGCTTTCAGAGATCTTTTCCGTTCCATAAAAAGGTTTCTAAAAGCTCTATACAGCACTTTTCTTTTGGGGTCTGATCTGCCGCACCGTAATATTCATCATCTAACATACACTTTCCGATGAAGAACTGGCTGCCAGATTTCCTGACGGTTACAAAGAGCTTCCCGAAGAGATCTATAAACGTCTCCACATCATTCCGGAAACCCTTATCGTGGATGAACATCATGTCCATGTCTATGCTTCCAAAAATAATGACGGAACAATCCTGAAAGCTCCAAGACCGAAAGATCTTTTCCGCAACAGTATCGCTACTCCTGCACTGGTCGCTTCTATCATCAACGGTAAATATACCAATGCATTACCTCTTGAACGGCAGTCAAAGACTTTCAGGACAAATGGCATCCCGCTTTCCTCAAATACTATGGCGAATTGGGTGATCAAAAGTACCGATGTATATCTGTCACTGATCTATGACCGTCTCCACGAAATGATCTACGACAGCAAAGTGATACATGCAGAAGTTTATGCAGATAATCATACATGGTTCCCAGGTATTCTTCCCCAAGACGGATCATCCAGTTCGCCATGTTCTGTCTGGTAATGGCAAGCCCGTATCTTTCGAATTCTTTTTCAAGACGGTAAAGAGGCACCGCATTTACATACTTGCCATTTATGATTGCTGCAGCAAGGGATGGGGAAACAAGGCTTCCATGAAGCAGGTTCCTGGGATGGGGGCCTTTATCATATGTTCATCCAGTTTACTGGAATAAACGCCGATATGGTGTTCCTCTATCACAACACTGGCCGGAATGAACTGATAGCATCGGGAAATGGCATCCGGAAGCTGTTTCCATCCGTTTTCACCAAACTCAGCCGTCAGTTCTTCCTCTTTCAGATAGTGATCAATACGTTTTACAGTCAGCCCTGCTATATCAGCCGCTTTTTTCCCTGGCTGTTTTTTCTTTTTGGGTGCTTTCAGTTCCAGGTCATCAGGTTCCGGTGCATCCAGGTCGCAGACTGCCTCTGCTTCATTAAAGAATACGATAGTCCCGTCTACTTCCATGAAGCGTATCTGTTCAGGATCCGTCATTTTTTCGCTGGATCTGCCAAAACGGTTCTTCTGGAAAAGGACCATCTGTTCAATCATCAGCTGCATCCTGTCATTTAAGGCCTGCGTTTGCCTGGACAATTCTTCCATCTGTCCCTGCATCCCAAGAAAAAGCTCTATCAGCAGATCCTTATCAAACTTATTCAGTTGTTCTTTTGTGTACTTGATCGTCATAACCGGAACTCCTGTCTTTATACTGGTTCCGATTATAACGGAATTTTTGTATTTCCGCCAATCCCTCAGATATGGGCTTTCGTCATAATGACGGTGGATAATACATCTGGAAATCCGTTGTTTTACAGCTTTTCAGATGTATTATCCACAACAGTTTTTCTATCCACACGATAACAAATGAAATGAGAAAAGACTGTTTGTGGATAACCTTTTTCATCCGGTTGATACACATCATTTTTACAGTTTTGGTACTTTTTTATTTTCGGCATTTTGCACAAGCTACATAATGCGGGGTGTCTCTTTCAGCTCAGAGATCGGATGGCGTGCAACGATCTCCAGTCCCTGCATCAGCATACGGTACTGGTCGTCTGTGATCGCCATTGCCTCATCTGCCGAACGGGGCCACCGGAATGCACCATTATCGAGTCTCTTGTACATAAGGAGAAAACCATCGCCTTCCCAGAGCAGTGCTTTGATCCGGTCACATCTTCTTCCACAGAAAAGAAACAGTGTATTTTTGTCGTAAGGATCAAGCTTAAACTGAAAGCGTACGATCGTTGCCAGTCCATCGATCCCACGACGGAGATCCGTAAATCCCATCGCCAGATACACCTTTTTAAATCCGGAAGCATCTGCATCATTCAGCATGGGTAAAAGCCTTTATGAGATGGCAGAGCATTTCCGGTGAAGTACCGGAAAATATCTCAGCTGACAGTCCCCTGGTATTTTTAATACGGATCATTGGCAGAGTTCCTGCCGAAATGCATGTACCGGATTCTTTTGGAGTATCTGTTTTCTTTGGAACTGGTGCAGGCAGTTCCACAAAAGCAGTGGTTTCTGTGTCCTGCATCTGATCCAGGCATATCTGCCTGACACGCCGGAGACGGTAATAATAGTTGGCTTTTGTAAGATCATTTTGGGCATACCAGGTTTCAACATCCATCCCTTTGGGACGGTTCTGACAATTCCGGATCTGTTCTGCCCATTGTCTGATCCTGACCTGCTGAGCCACAAGGCTGGTTTGCGTAGCCATAATATTCCTCCTCTGAATCATAGTCAGTTAAAAAAGTTAAGTACTAAATTTTTTTGACTATGTTATTTTGTTGAGTATGATTATGGCGTAACTTGAAGTGAATAAAAAGGTACTCAGGTTCTACCGTTTACGTCCGTCCTTTTACCATCGGCTGTAAGAATTTCGTACTGATCGAATCTTCTAACGGGGCAAAAGCAAGCGCAATCCTGTATAGTCTGGTGGAAACTGCAAAAGCAAACATGATAAACATTTTCGAATATTTCAACCTTCTGCTCACCGAGATTCCACAGCACATGAAGGATAAAGGCCTCAGTTTTATTGATGATCTTCTTCCATGATCATCCAGAGTGCAGAAAAAATGTCCAAGTAAATACAAAAAATCCTGATTTTTTAATGTATTTTCCATTTCCATAAAATTCTCTCAATCCCCGCTAAAAATGCGGGGATTCTTACTATCCAGTACTCATGTTTGAGGATTTTCTTTGCTTCCAACATCGATTCCGATTACCAAAGTTTTTTCAGTTATTGCTTCAATTTTTTTGTTCTGTGTGTTTGTGAACTTCCACTGATTTGTACAACTAAATGTATAAATACCCCATAATTTCAAGCTTTTTGGGGAATATGGTGTAATTTTATTAATGCGTATTTACGACTACTGGTTCACCTATATTTCCACAAAAAATCCAGTATTTATGCAGGTAAATCGATTTTAGTCGTAAATTTACTGGAAGTTCACAGTGTTAGACTTCATTGTAGATACCTCTCTACTCAATAAGATTTTTACTAACCTGCCAGTCAGTAGTCTTATTGTACTCTGAGGTATTTTCAATTTTCAACATCCACATTTTTAATTATACAGGAAGCTTCTAAACACTATTTACAGAAAAAGTTTCATACTCTCTTTTTTTCCATAAAAAGCATAAATAAAGACTACATAAATTCCTAAAAATACCAAAGTATACAGTGATATATTTATGAATGGATGAAAACTAAATATATATCTACTCATGCAAACCATTATTCCAGCAATTAATGTTGACAATACTATTCTTTTCATACACGTTATATCCAATCGTTTCTTTAAATAACTTCTAGAATAATAACTCTGCACCAGCATCTGAACAACTTCTGCTATCACTGTTGCTAAAGCAGCTCCATAAATAGAATATCTCGGCATAAGTAAAACATTTAGTATCACGTCTATGACCGCACCACAAACAACAGCTTTTGTATAATATTTATCAAGTCCATGAGGAATTAGTATCTGGTTTCCTGTAATATTTGAAAACCCTGAAATCAGTAATATTGGCATAATAATTCTCATACAAGAAACCGCTCCAATATACTCACTTCCGCCTAATATAATAATTATGTCACGTGCTTCGATTTCAAACAGTACCGTTAATGGAACAGCTATCATAAAAATTATTCTAATAGATTTTTTTAACATTTCATTATACTGGTTCTTTGCATTTTGAGCTACATAATAGGATAAACGCGGTAGCAGAACTCCACTGATTGAATTTATAAGTGACAATGTTACTGTTTTTGCCTTTACAGCCATATCATATAGCCCAACTGCATTATCTCCATTAATAAATCCCAGCATAACAGAATCCAGACTTGTATATACACTAATAGCCAAAAGTGAAGCAAAAAGTGTTAGTGATGGTTTTAAATGTTTTACAAATTCCAATTTCTCAGAGCCGTGAAAATATATAAATTTTCTTGAAAAAGCAAAATTACAAATGTAATTTCCAACACTACTAACCCCCAGAATTAACGCATATTTTATATAATCTTCTTGAACGCGAACAAATCCAAATATTAAAAACAACGATATAACTTTAAATAAAATAGCTCTTTTGGTAATATAACTATATTCTTCCAATCCACCATACAACCATTCCATTGAAAGAGGTGCAATTGCTATCTGAGCCATACTTATAAACAGCAAATATCGATTTGATTTAAATTTATCTACCCATATAAGCGATACACCAAGAGAAACCAATACTAGCACAGTTATAACACTATTTATTAGAAACAATTCCTTAACTGTTTTGGATAATTTTTCTTTATTATCTCTTACCTTTGCTACGGCACGAATACCATAGGTAGATATTCCTATTGAGCCAAACAAAAGTCCATAACTCGTCACATTAGAAAAAAAAGCGACTTTTCCTAGATTTTCAGCTAGCAAAATCCTAGATACATATGGATAAACTATTAGTGGAAATATCATACTTGAAAGTTTATAAATTATATTTAACAGAGCATTTTTTTTAATCGAACTTCGACTTTCCATTTTTATTTAAATCTCCATTTGTAAAAATCGTTTTTTCCTAAACTGATAAATAACCTTTACCAAGACATCACTGATAAAACTACAATGAACTCTTCTAACACCTTTAAACAATTTATTGATTCGTTCCACCTTTGGCATTTTAACCATAGATTTTAATATATCTAAGTAATCCACACTCGTTTTATTTGTTCCAAATGTCATTAACATTAAATTTGAAAAATTACTTTCTTCTAGATACAATTTGCGCGTATAACACATTAAATATGTCTCATGTAAATAGGCCGTAAACTCTTTAATCTGAATTGTACTTAAGGTAATCTCATTGAATATTTTATTTAACCTAGTAACAGTCTTGAGAATACATTGTTTATTTTCTTTCATTAAATCATATAATCTTTTTTCTTTTTCACCATATTCAGCCAGAATACATTCTCCGTCACGGTAACAGTTTGCAGAGCCATGGGATGCTTGCAAAAGTCGTTCTAACATTCTATGATTTGTTGAGTAAACAGAGAAATATCTACTTTTAATTGGCACATCAGAATAAACCAGCCCCCATTTTCTGTTCTGTGAACTAATGGAAACATCACCTTCTATTCCATAATATAATCCATTAATTTCCATATTTCCTTCAAAATAATTATACAAATTATCCTGAATAGTACCTTTCCATCCAATATCCACAATAGTTATATTTCTATTATCTCTTCTAATTCCAATTGATTCTAAATACTTTTCAAACTCTTTTTTTTCATTTACAACTGCTATCTCATATTTTTCTGAAAACATCCTGTCACCTTTTATTGACTCAAATTCTTTACTCGTCCAAAAATGTGGTATGACTTTTTCTATATCTGCTTTCTTATACAAGCTATAGTCTTCAGGCTGTAATCCTAATGTTGCAATAAACTCCCCTAAAGACAAACAATCTGTAGATTTTTTTAATGCCGTAAATTCTTCTTTCTGGATATCTTTATTTAATGATGGAAGTAACGTAGACTTTCTTGATACTAACAAGTAATGAGTTCTTATTGTTCTCCCGTTTTGCCGCATTAACATGTCGAAAATTTCCTTAAAAAATTCACCTTCCCGTGAACAAAAATAAATATCTTCAAGTTCATTTTTGTCAGCGTAATTTAAAAGTTCCTTCATAAACAGATATAAAGAAAAGCTATAGTTTGTTAAAGGATTCTCATTAAACTGTCTCTCAAAAATTTCCATCAGTTTCTCATTAATTGTTTTTTCAGATTTTGAATGCGTAATTTTAATCCTATAAGCCAAAATACCATTTTCTTTCGGTCTTTGATAATCGCTAATTTTGTCATCTCCAATCATTATGACATTATGAGCATCCATATCTTTTTTTTTCAGCAACCACTTATACATTAACCCCGAGTTTTTTCTATATCCCACATCAGACGATATATACATCCCATCGAACAATATTCTTACATTCAATTTTTGAAATATGCATTCGAAAAAATCTTGTGGCATATAGAAATCTGAAACCAGATATATTTTCTTTCCTTTCATTTTTGCATTTTCTAAGACGGAACAAAGCTCATTGTTGAGCACCAATACATCTAATTCTATTTTTATATAACTTTCTAATAAAAAAGTATAAAATTCTTCAAAATCATGCAGTTCCTTTTGAAAGTATTGAACCCGACTAAAAATATTATAAACAACTGTTCTAAAAGATAACTCTTCTCTTATTTGTGTATTAGTTTTTGTAGATAAATTCCAAATTTCTTTTACTACTGAAACATCTATAGCATATTTTTCTGCAATAAGATAAAACCATCTTTTCAACACGGTAACCGAACTGCATTTTCTATATACTAACGTATCAAAGCAATCAACAAAAACAATATTTTTCTTTTCAATTAAATTTACCAGAGTATGTTTCAAATGTTTTTCACCTCTTCATTTTTAATATTTTTGTTCAATTGTACTGTTTTTACGAAAAGAAAAACTATCGCAATTCACATATAATTTTGCCGCAATTATTTTATCAAAAATCACAGCATAAACAATGACAAACAAGTATACTGTCTGAATAATTTCCAAGTCATAATACCCAAAAAACATATTCATAAGAACAATCGCATCTGCTATAATTCTAGAAATCCTATTTTTATGATTTGATTTATAAATAGTTCCCAAAAAGAAACCAAATAAAATACTTAAGCCGACTATTCCCACATAAGAAAAATCTCTATACATATTTCCAAATGAAGTATAAACATTTGAAGATACAACATCTGTCAACGCATCCTGAACAATTGCAACATGTTCCCCTATACCGATATAAGATAAAATATTGATAATTGGTCTAAAACATAGATTTCCTTTTGTATATACAAGAGAATTCAAATTCAGCAATGCTCCGAACGTTTCTATTGGTATTGAAAGATATTCTCTCAAAGTACCTAATACAGCATTTCCATATCCTGAATATCTTCTCTGTCCAATATAATTCCTCTGAAAGCTTATTACTACAAGTAATGCAATAACCAAAATTCCAAAAGCAGTTCCATATTTTCTATAAAACTTATATTCCTCTTTTTTATCTTTTAATAACAAAATATAAACAGATATAAAATAGATAACATCAATAATAAAGGCTTCTTTTGACATTGTAACAATTGAATTAAAAAGTCTGATCAAAAGAATCATAACTAGTTTGGGAACTATTTTTTTTACATGATACTGTAATGCAATTGGAACAAAACAAAAGGTCACAAAGAAGTTTAAAGAAAGAAATATACCTATAATTGTAATAATTATATTTCCTGATCTCATTAAATATAATTCTCTGACATATGTACTATTAGTAAATATACTCATAAAATTGGGCGCGACTTGCATTACAGAATAAATTCCAACAAAAAGAGCTAAGATACTAACAATTAGATTCAAATTTACCAACATATTTACAATTTTCAAATTGAAAGCAACTGGACAGAAAAGATTTGCTGTTCCTCTTCTTTTGAATATAATTTGTGCACATATAAAAGCAACAACAAAAAACATCTCTCCTATCACAATCCAAAATATTGCGGCTTGAAAATTTTTTGAACTCCATTCATCAATTGACAAAATTACACCTATCAAAAACATTACAACAAATAATAATATTGGATTCCATATTCGATGATAAAATGCCACCGAAAAAATAGAAAACATAATTGTTAATAGTAATAAAGTCAAGAATATCATTTTTTTCCCTCGTATGTTTTCTTCCTTAATCTTATAGTTTGATTTAAACGTCAAAAGGGTACTTTAATAACCAAGGCTACTATGTTTGGTATATTTGACTCGTGTGTTACAACAATATACTGCGACCAAATTCGGTAAAAAGAGCTTTTGACGCTTAAATCATTTGATAATTTTTTCTAAGTTAACACTAAATTTGCCACATTATAGTCTTAACATTAGCACATTGGAAATGTAAACTTCTGTTTATCATGGACATTAATATCCTTTCCAAATTTGCGCTTCAATCAACTTCAATTCAGTCTCAGTCATCACTGTATGTCGACATTCAGATGGCATAATAATAACATCGCCTGTCTTGATCTTTTGTTCTGTATCATTCACGATAACCTTACTCCAGCCAGAGATAACCATCAAAACTTCCGTTCGATTCTTATGACTGTGATAGTTCATATTGCATCCAGCATTCAAAGTTATTTTAATTGTCATAGATTCAGTTTCTACATCAATAACTTTAAAATTCCCCCAACTCTTTTCAACAAACATAGTCTGTTGCTCAAACTTGTCTACAAAAGGTTTAATATAACTGCTCTGCTCCTTGTCAGCAACTAGAATGCCTTGCAGAGAGGCTAAAATTACTATATCATGTAATCCCATAACTAATACAAGAACATCCACCTCATTGACAATATAAACTTCACTACAAGTATTATCCATCTCTCCCTTACCAACTACTGCTTCTTCCATTGCCTCAGTCAACGTATTCCAAGTTCCCAAGTCCTTCCACTAATCTGAAAACCGCTGAACCTGAATTTTCTTTTCCTTCTCAACAACCGCATAATCAAACGAAATTTGAGGGAACCTATCATATTTGTCAAGTAAATCATAATATTCCGTGAAATCTATTAACCGACGAGCAATAACGCTGAATTAATCACATTACTCTGAATCATCAGATTATCATACAAAAATGTAGCTGGAAATTGTATATTTGCCATAATTTCTCCAACTTTGGCAGCTGCAAGAATCACAATCTCAGGTCTTTCATTATCAAAAAATAATCAACACCCGCCTAAATTGTCAAATCCAATTCCTTTGATGTTCTAGTTAGAAAATTACTATACCCCTTTTCTTTGAGCTTTCTGTATATTGCAGAGCCTGCCATTCCATTATGACCTGCAATATATATTTTTGAGTCCTTATTTATCATTTAATCCTGTAGAATATAAATCCTCTTTCGGAATCTCTAAGCCGTTATTTATCTGGCTTCTGAAATTCCATTTTTATTTTTCTCCACCTTTTTTCAAAAAAGTACTTGATTTTTGCTCCTAAAAATGTGGCGCTTCGTGCCTCTTGTTTAACAAGACATATGTTTCCAACCTAGACGATACTTTTTAATCTGGAGTTGTGTTTCATTGAAGCCTACCTTCTGGACTAACTAACTTAATCTTTAGTATCTTCATAAAAAATATAAAATAATACTCCAAACAATTACAAAAATCATATGTCCCAACTTGCCTCTTTATATAAACATTCAACAATAGTGCTCATAACAATAAATAACCGATTTTCTTAATTCAGTATTAACATTTCCATCCCATAATTTCATTGATCCGTCTTCTTTATGCTCACATTCTATAGATTTTAAATAATATATCGGTATTTTTTTATTTTTCACCCTTTTTGCTAGAACATGCTCTTCCGAAAATAAGAAAATATTTTCATCAAATACTGGTAATAATGCATCTAATGCTTCACTTCCAATTGCAAAAAAGCTTCCATGTGCTGCAAATATTCTATACTTTTCTTTTTGAATAACTTTTATCATAAAATTAAAAATATCTCTATAAATTTTACTAATTCCTATTCCTGCAAGAAAATAAAATCTATTATTTTTTTTCATCCCTTTATAAACTAATAATTCTGATAATATATTTTCCTTTGGATACATTGGATTTTGTAACTTACCGGATAAATTTGTTATTTTCCCACAGTACAATGCATTTTTTTTCGATGTCTGAATGCCAAACTTTTTTATAACTATATCTGGATTAGAAATAATCAAATAATCAAATTTATATTTCAACTTTGCCAGTTCGATTCCTCTATTATTTCCTGCGCCATATCCTCTATTGGGAACATTTATAAAATCACATTGATTTTTCTCTGCAATATCTTCGAATTTATATTTAGACTCATCATCAAAATAACTATTAACAATAATTACCTTATAATTTTGAACACATCTTTTTAAAGATTTCAAGAACTCCTCAATGTCATCTGTATTCTTATATGTCAAAACTACAAAAATGTACTTATATCTTTTCTTCTCAATAATCATAGTTAATATCCTTTTCTCCAATTCTAATCCATGTTGGTGGAATTATATCTATTGGTTTATTATCAAAAAACCATTTTTTAGGGGCTATAATAATTTTATCTGGACTATTTATCAGCCAAGCCCCCCACCAATGAAATGTGCTATTTCCAATAATTGCATGATGACATGACGACATCAACTGTAATTCTTCAAAATCATCTACAATAGCTTCTTTTTCTCTATAAATCACCTTTTCTCCCCTAAAATCTAAATTTTGTTTTACCCATTTTATGTCATTGGAGAATATGTAAAAAACTGGATTATCAATAGCTTTCAATAATATTTCAATTGCATCATTATAATATTGTTCACCAAAAGAGCCATAATGTTTTTGATCCAATAAATAATCTCCTCTTCTAATCCCAATAAATACACTATTCTCTTTCTGCATAGTCTCTTGCAAATTTAGCGTATTTATATGTAATTGATAATTAGGCAAAAGCTCTTTTCTTATTAATTTCTCAATTGGTTCAAGATATCTCCACGACTGCCAATATCCATCAAAATATGAGTATTTTAATAATTTTTTCGGATTTCTATATCCTCTGTCTGTTTCAAAATAATATTCTCGATTTAAGGCTCGTTCTAGCATAATTTTGATTTTATCTCCAGTTTTAAGAGGACTATTTTTTATTTGAAATTTTCTTTTCTTCTGTATCTCTTCAATATCAGCAATATCCAAAGAAATATTACATTTCAATAATCTTGGTCTTCTAATTCCATCATCAATATAATTATTATAAGAAGACATATCTATTTTTACATTTTCATTCGTCATAGTCTGTAGCAACATAGCAAAACTATACTGAAATAATTGATTCCCAAGCCCACCTTTTATTTTTACAATTTTCACAACAACTAACTCCTCACAAGAAATATTTTTTCGCTGCATTAAATGCAAAACATCCGACATAAAATGCTGCAAATATTTTATTTATATGCTCATCCTGCGTTTGAATTTCCCAAACCTGCTTTATACTCTTAAATTTATTTGAAGATAATGAATTGCTTCCAACTCTATAACGTACTAACGTCTCATTTACTCCATAAGCCACTACACCATCTCGAAGTAAACTCAACCATGTTGCGTAATCCTGCCCACCCCGTCTAAGAGGCATTTTAAAATCTCCCAATACTGTCCTGTCTACAATCACTGACGATGTTGCAATAATTGTATTATGAAGAAGATACTTATAATCACATGTTTCTTTAATATTTCTTTTCCCTTTAATTTTCTTTCCTTCTTCATCTATCATCTCTATTGCAGCATATGAGAATGGACTTTTTTTCTCTTTCATTAATTTTATTTGTTTTTCAGTTTTTTCAGGTAACCACAAATCATCACTATCAAGAAATGCTACATACTGACCACTAGCCAGTTCTAATGCTTTATTTCTTGCTGCACCAGCTCCCATATTTTTCGGCTGAAGAAAATATACAATCTCAGGATGTGTTTTTTTGTATTTTGCAATAAGTTCAGCAGACTTGTCTGTTGAGCAATCATCTACCAATACAATCTCTATATCTTTATAAGTCTGTGAAAATATAGATTCTAATGTAGCTCCTATATACTTTTCAACATTATACACGGGTGTAATAACCGAAACTCTCTCTTTAACATAATGCCTTTCCATAAACTTCTCCCAACTTTTTTAGTAAATAGGTATTACCCATTCTCTAAATTTATCGCACATACCTCTAACAACATCCAAATATGCCATATGAAGCTCTTTAGTTATTTTTCCAATTTTTCCATCACCAATAACATATTTATCAATACCAAGAACTGGTGTTATCTCCATTGCTGAACCACAAAGAAATGCCTCATCGCATGTATATAATTCTGTTCTATCAATAGTCCTTTCAGCAACTTTGAATCCTTTACTTTCGGCAATTTTAATAACAGTATCTCTTGTAATACTCTCAAGAACACTATCTGTAAGCTGTGGCGTAATCACAACTCCATTTTTAACAATAAAGAAACATGACCCAGGTCCCTCAGATACTTTCCCAGCTTCATTTAAGAAAATACATGTATCATATCCATTACGAATAGCCTCTCGCTGTCCAACACGACTATTAATATAATTTGCCCCGCATTTAATTCTCGGAGATAATGTTTCATCGCTAATTCTTCTCCAAGAAGTAACGCATACATTAAGTCCTTTTTTATTATACTCCGCACTTGTTCTGCCTCTCGGAATTGGTGCCACAAACATATTTACAGGACCATCTGATCCCCAAGAGCCAAATCCATCAACAAATAATGTTTGACGTACAGAAAGGTTCTCATCATACTCATTTGCTCTAATTACATCAATGAAAGCTCTTGTAAAATCCTCTTTTGTATATGGACAATCAATTTGAATAAGTCGTGCTGATCTAAGTAATCTGTCATAATGATCATTAAGCCTAAAAGCATACAGTTGCTTCTTATCTTCGTTCCAATAGCATGGGATTCCCTCAAAAACATTCAAGCCGAATTGTGATGTTGGAGCTAAAATATTTATCTTTGCATCATTAACATTAAGAATTTCCCCTTTAAACCAAATTCTTCTATTTTCAACATCATATTTCATATCCATTTCTCCTTATTTTCATTACATTTCATCAGGCAAATGTGCTAATCTAATGATTTCTGCCTCTTCTGCTTTTGCAGCCGCTTCATCATTCATAGATTCGTCCATTTTATTTTCATAAATCTTTTCATGCTTAAATGCTTTGAACATAGATTCAATTCCAATTTTTATATCTGCTAAGAACCCATACTTATTGAACATGTCAACATATTCATTATCATATGTAACTTTTTCATCCCATGATATATCATTTCTACCTCTAATCTGTGCTAATCCAGTTAGTCCAGCTTTTACTTGAAATCTCTTTTTATACTTTTTATTAAGAGTATCAAAATCTCCCAATTCATAGGTAACACATGGTCTTGGTCCAACCACAGACATATCACCTTTAAAAATATTAAACAACTGTGGTAATTCGTCCAAACTACTATCTCTTAGTTTCCTTCCAACTTTTGTAACACGTGGATCATTTTCATAATTAAAAAGTCCCGTCCCCATCTGTTCTGCATTTACAACCATAGAACGAAATTTATACATTTGGAAAACTTTTCCATCTTTGGTTCTTCTTCCTTGTTTAAACAAAATTGGGCCCTTTGAATCCTTTTTAATAGCAATTGACGTTCCAATCCAAACCGGTGTAAGTAATATAATTAATACTCCAGATGAAACAATATCAAATAATCTTTTAATACCTAAACTTACTATTTTCATTCTCTGCCTCACATATTAGAAATTGAATGTACGAAAAATATCATCAAATGTTTCAGCTCGTTTAATAACTTCAACCTCTGAACCACAAATATCTAAAACAGGAAAATTCGGTAAAATGAATGGAGGCTTCATAACAAGAGAATATGATCCACAGTTACTAATTACTATAACATCATCTACTGCCAATTCCCCTGTATAGTTTCTATAGATAACATCTCCTTCAATGCAAGTAAAACCAACCATATCCAAATTTGAGTATGATTCACCTTCACTCATATGAATTACATTCATTGGTGGATTAATACCACTCATGCTTATATTTTTTTGACTACCAAGAACAGATGCTATATATTTTCCTCTTACATTCTTTATTGTCTTAACTGTACCAACAAACTTCATACAATCTCCAACAACTGCTGATCCTGGTTCAATCACAAGTTCCGGTTTTTCATTACTATTTTTAAAATAATCTGCAAACTGAGTTGCAGCCACTTCTGCATAGGCTTTGTAGTCCGGAATTTCTGTACTAAACTGTACTTTTAAAGAATCTTCCATCTTTCCAAACAAACCACCACCAATATCTATTCTCTCTGGAACAACTCCAACTTGATCAATAAGATCTAGCATTCCTTTCGCTCTTGCAGGCCAATACTCAATCTGACGCTTAGCAAAATGGCATTGAAAATTTACAAAATGAAGCTTTGGTGTATTTGTTGCAATGTCAAGCGCTTTCTTAAAATCATCACTATCAACATCAAATCCAAATCTCGAAACTACTCCATCATTCACGTCATAATTACAACGAATCCCTACATTAAAAACTCTATCCGTTGAATCTGCAATTTTCTTTATATATTCAGCCTCACCAATCGAATCAATATTTACTGTTACTCCCATAAAAAGATATTCTTTAAGTTTTTCTGGATTCTTAATAGGTCCATTCCAAATAATACGAGTAGGCTTTACTCCGCATCTTATAGCTAGCTCTGCTTCCATTTCAGAAACGACTTCCGCATATCCCCCAAGTTCATTTACAATTTTACAAAACTTAGGTGTATAATTAGTTTTGTAAGAGTATGCAATATTAAACTTTGGATAAATTGATGCAAAATTTTCTTTCAACTCCAAAAAATTTTTTCTAAACTGATCAGAATCAAGTAAATAAAAAGCATCTCCAAACTCCGTCCTAAGGTCTTTAACAATTTCAGTATTAATGTTCATTATCTCTTTCCCTTCTTTGCTGCTACAATCTTTGCAACCGCTTCGATGACTTCTTCTTGATTATCAGAAAAATCTGTAACTTTTTCCATATTTTTTTCAAATTCTCTTAATTCTCTCATATTCTTTTCAAATATAGATTCAATATCGGAAATCTCTGTAATTACATCCGTATTGCAAAAGCTACGACTAAGTATTGCTCGTGTCGAACCAAGACGATAATGCTCCATAATAACCTTCTCTGCCGGCAAATCTCCCTCACCTAATCGAGCAATTCCCCCAAATCCATATGGTACACCTTTGGCTCTAATCTTCTTAGTTAATCTTTCTACCGTGCCATCAGCTAACAATTCAAACATAAATGTCAATCCATAGGATAAATGGAGGTCATTTAATCCAATATGAATTTCATCCATAGTACAATTGTTTAAGACTTCATCTAAACATTCAGCAGCTTCTTTTGTTTCAAGCAAAAGCGTTGTCTTGCAACGTCCAGCAACAGCATCAATAAAATTTGTTACTTCCGTCACAGATTTCCACATGGGAAGCATAATTATATCTGCTCCAGCGGATACAACATCATTAATCTCTTGAACCGAGTTTTCATTCCAAGGATTAATGCGTACCAACATTTCTGACTTAGAAAGAAGTGGTTTAATCCTTTTTATATCTTCAATAGTATGTTGAGATTTCACTGTGTTCATATTTTTTTGACGTTCTTCTTTTCCAAGTGTTTCTAAATCAATCCAAATACGATTCACACCGTATTTTTCGGCAACAAGAGCTACATCAGATTTATTTGTTATGTACATCAATGTTAATGCCATTTTATATCATTCCTTTTCACGACTAATTTCTCCCTTTTGTTTAAGAATGGGTACTCTGTTCATTATTTATATTATTAAATAAATACCAAAAGCCCTCAGAATTTCTCTCGCAGGCTCTGATTGACTCTTTTATACCTTCGTCATCTTATCCCTTGAAATCCCACGAATATAAAAACTTCAACCTATCTAAAAGCAATATCACACATTAAGCATTAATGTGTCTGTAAAATCATATTCAATCTCTTCCATAAAGATCTCTTGTATAAACCTTCTCTTTAACATCATCCAGGCAACAGTCATATCTATTGGCAACAATCGACTGACTCATTTTTTTAAACTTATCCAAATCATTCACAACTTTACTTCCAAAGAACAACTCCCCATCTTTCAATGTTGGCTCATAAACAATAACGGTTGCCCCTTTTGCTTTAATCCTTTTCATAATGCCTTGAATACTGCTCTGGCGGAAATTATCTGAATTGCTTTTCATAGTCAATCGATAAACTCCAACAACAACTTCTTTTTCCTGATTACAGACCTCATTTTTCTCATACCCACTAGCTAATTCCAATACCCGCTTCGCAATGAAATCCTTTCTGGTTCGATTGCTCTCCACAATTGCAGACATCATATTCTGTGGCACATCTGCATAATTAGCTAACAATTGCTTTGTATCTTTTGGCAGACAATATCCACCATATCCGAAAGATGGATTGTTATAATGGTTTCCAATTCTAGGATCCAGACACACACCCTTGATGATATCCTGAGTATTTAAACCTTTTATTTCCGCATAAGTATCCAGTTCATTAAAATATGAGACTCTAAGAGCCAAATAGGTATTCGCAAACAATTTCACAGCTTCTGCTTCCGTAAAACCCATAAATAATGTATCTATATTCTCCTTAATTGCACCTTCTTGCAAAAGGCTTGCAAAAATTTCAGCTTTTTCATGTGTTCTTTCATCACAACTTACAATAATTCTACTTGGATACAAGTTATCATATAATGCTTTTGATTCCCGTAAGAATTCTGGACTAAATATAATCTTATCAGTGTTATATTTCTTTCTGACAGCTTCTGTATAACCGACTGGAATTGTACTCTTAATCACCATAGTTGCCTCTGGATTTACTTTCATTACAAGTTCAATGACTGCTTCCACTGCTGAAGTATCAAAAAAATTCTTCTTACTATCATAATTAGTTGGTGCAGCGATAATTACAAATTCAGCTTCTTTATATGCTGCTTCTCCATCTAATGTAGCTGTAAGATTTAATTTCTTCTCTGCCAGATATTTTTCAATATACTCATCCCGTATCGGACTCTTCCTGTCATTCAATATTTTCACTTTTTCAGGAATAATATCCACCGCCATTACTTGATTTTTCTGCGCCAATAATACCGCCAAAGATAATCCAACATATCCGGTTCCTGCTACTGCTATTTTTCTATTCATATCCTATTGCCACCTTCATACTGCATAAAATTCTTTTTATCACTGAACAAACTTTCTAAGTTTCTCTCTTAGTGGTGTACTTAACTTAAATCCATAATTTCTTTCAAATGATTCCATATCTGCGTATGTAACAGCCACATTTCCATATAATCAAGTGCTCTAAAAAGCAACTTTTAGAGCACTTGATTCTTCTTTTACATCGGATGATACGTAGCCACAACCTTCTGCACTCTTTCCTTCACATCATCCTTATTCTTATAAGCCGCCTCCAGCAACCCATCCAACTCTTCCAAAAACTCTTCCACATCAAACGGAATCGGGCACCCAATATGTATCAGATCATTCTTCGTCTTTTTCAACCCTTCCTCCGCCATCAGTTTCTCCTCATACAGCTTCTCTCCAGGTCTCAATCCACTATAAACGATCTTAATATCCACATCCGGCTTATACCCCGACAACCTGATCAGATTCCTAGCCAACGTATCAATCTTCACCGGCTCACCCATATCCAGCACGAAAATCTCTCCGCCCTTCGCATATGTACCTGCCAGCAGCACCAGACTCACCGCCTCCGGAATCGTCATAAAATATCTGATAATATCCGGATGTGTAACCGTCACCGGTCCACCCGCTTCAATCTGTTTCTTAAAGAGCGGAATAACTGATCCGTTACTTCCTAACACATTTCCAAATCGAACTGCCACGAATTCCGTCTGGGCATTTTTTAATCCTTCTATCACTTTCGGATCCACGATCACGTCATCCATACCATGAGTGAAGAGCTGCGGAATCTCATTCGCTTTTCCTTCTTTAATCTTATAGTCAAAAGCCTGAATAATCATTTCACACAAACGCTTGGACGCACCCATAATATTGGTTGGGTTTACCGCTTTATCTGTACTGATCAGTACAAATCTCTTACATCCATGTGCCATTGCTGCATATGCAGTCTTATAAGTTCCCATCGCATTGTTTTTGATTGCTTCGCATGGGCTGTCTTCCATAAGAGGTACATGCTTGTGCGCCGCTGCGTGATATACGATCTCCGGTCTGTATTCATCGAATACTTTGAATATCTTTCTACTGTCACGAACAGATCCGATAATGGTATCCAGTTTCAGATCCGGATATTTCTTCCGTAATTCCTGCTGGATGTCATAAGCATTGTTTTCATAAATATCGAACAATATCAGATGTTTCGGATTATGTGCCGCGATTTGTCTTGCAAGCTCAGATCCGATAGAACCAACACCTGTAACCAGAACCACTTTTCCTGTGATATACTGGAATACTTCATCCATATCCGTCTTAATCGGGTCTCTTCCAAGCAAGTCTTCAATCTGAACAGGTTTCATCTTGCTTACGGATACTTCACCGGTATAAAGCTGATACATTCCCGGAAGGTTCATCAGTTCGCAACCTGTCTCATTGCAGATTCTGAGGATTTCTCTTTTATCCTCCGGTTTTGCGCTTGGAATGGCGACATAAATTTTCTCAATTCCAAACTTTGCTACCGCTTCCATGATATTCTCTCTACCGCCGAATACCGGAACATTATCTATGTATCTGCCCCATTTATTTGGATTGTCATCAATGAAGCAGTAAACTCTCTCACTTGTCTCTTTGGCATGTTTAATATCGCGAAAAATCATCTGTCCTGCACTTCCTGCGCCGATCAGCATGACTCTCTTCTCATATGCTGCGTCTGTATTTCGCTTTCCCCTAAGCAGCAGGATAAAGCGGTATGCAAACCGGATTCCCAGTGTCAGACAGAACTGAATGATAATACCGAACGCATAATAGGAAATCGGCATTCTGTGTATACATACATTCACTACAATTAAATGAACGACTCCTGTAAATACCGTTCCCATGATCACACGGATCAGTTCTGCATAACTTGCAAAACGCCAGATACTCTTATAAAGACGCAGAAACCAGAATACCACCACGCAGAATATTGCATAAATCCATGCTGTGTAAAAATATGTCTGCAGATAGTCTTTCTGGATTCCGCCAAATTTACAGTCAAACCGAATCCACAGTGCTGCAAAATATGACACCAGAATCGCTGTAAAGTCATATACCATTAATAACAGGGATACGATTTCCCAGTGTTCCAGTTTTTTCTTCATCTTTGTCATACCGTTACTCATTTGTATTTCTCCATATTTTTCTTTTTATTTGTCCTTCTTATTTCCAGTCCATCCCTATGCTGTCCAACTGCCTAATCCTATGTTCATCCAACACCATCCCGCTCCCCTCAGGATGTTTCCTCTTCGCCCGTATATTCGAGATCCACCTCCCCAGCTTCACTCCATTCACACTATACGAAACCGGAACATTCAGATTCCCATATTCCTCATAGTAATCTTTCGCCAGCGCATACTTCTCATTCCACTGTCTGACAGTCTTCTTCTCCGTCTTAAAACCAATCTTCCTAAGCCGTTCCAACTGTCTCTCTTCCAATGAACTCCGGCATGCATTTTTCTCACCAAGCTGGCTTCCAATCTCCGCGAGCCACCTCCCCAGCGGCACCCCATTCTCCGTCACATACTTCACCGGAACCTCCAGATCCCCATGCTCCAGATAATACCTTTGTGCCTCCCGGAAGTACTCTTCCCATTTCTCCCCATTCCGGTCCCAAATCATCCCTAACTTCTCCAACTCTCCCCGCTGTTCCTTCGTCAGCGCCTGATCCAGTCCCTTATTCTTCACCTTCGTCCTCAAATTACAGACCCATCTCCCAAGCCTGAACCCATTCTCCGTCACATATCTAGCCTTAACATCCAGATTCCCATGCTCCTCAAAATAAGCCTGCAATTCTCTCAACGCCTCATTCCAGCTCTGGTCCTTACTGTCCCAGACCATCCCGATCTCATCCAGCTTCCTGACCTTCTCCTCACTAAGATTTCCTGTCACCGAACCTGCACGGACCCTGCGCTGCGTCTGAATCCAGCTTCCAAGCGTAAGCCCCGTAGACGTCAGATAACTCTTCGGAACTTTCAGATTCCCCTTCTCCCGGTAATACTGCCTTGCGGCAATATAATAGGTTTCCCAGGCGGAACTTAAATTCGTCTGCAGTTTCTGGAAAAGCATCCTGCAGTCCTTCGTCTCATCCGTAATGTGGAAACGCTCACTAAAGCGAAGTCCCTTCCCATACGTCGTCGGAAACAGCACAAATGCTTCTTCCATTTCTTTCTTCAGACAGTCAATACAAGAAAGACTGTCAAAATTATTAACCAGGTCAAAAATAACCGGTGTCTTCCCACTGCCCGCTGACAATGCACGCCCGATTTGCTGAAGATAAATGATCGGCGACACCGTCGGACGCAGAAGAATCACACCATCCACATCATCCACATGAACCCCTTCATTGAGCATATCAATGCAGAAAAGAAGCTTCAGATGTTCACTGTTATCCTTCTTAAATTCCCTGAATTCTCTGTCTGTAGCAGTATCGTTATAAAACGCTGTATAAATTCGCGGCTCGCGGTCTATCCGGCGAAACCACGTACTGACCTGCTCTTTCATTTCGTCCATATGTTCTTTACCGGAACAAAAGACGATATATTTTCCATTTTTCTTTTCCATGTGCTTCTCAAACACAATGTCCAGCCCCTCTGCCTGTTCCAGTGCGCGGCGCAGCTGCTCAAGCAGTTTCTGGTTCTCTGTGATGAGGCCCTGATTCGATAATGCCTGGATTCTTTTCTTTAACTGATCCAGTTCTTTCTTATACGAATACATGGCAATCACATATTTCGGTTCCGGGAGTATTCCCCGGACGATAGCTTCTCCGAGTGTCATCTCGGATGCGATCTTTCCATCAAAAATCTCCTCTGCCATATTTCTCTGGTTGTCCAGATAGCGGATATTGGTCGCAGACAGCCCGAGTCTCTTCGCATTTGGACAGACGTTCAGAAGTTTCCTGACGCTTTTGCCCCATTCTGCGGCACCACAGCGATGAAATTCATCCAGGATGATGTAATCCGGATGCAGGGTTTCGATGCTGTCTTCGTTCTTCATCAGACGGCTGTAGGACATGAATTGAATGTTATCGAATTCCATTCCGAGGTTCTCCAGCTGTGTCTGATAGATATATTCACTTGGTGAAAGCCATAAGAATTTCTCTGATGGATGTTCCTCTGCCAGCTTAAATGCAATCAGGGATTTCCCTGTGCCTGTGGGATGAATGACTGCTGCCATTTTCTCCCGCTCAAGCATGGCAGTAACTGAGTTATATGCTTCCCGATTGTGTTTGAAAAGATGTATGCTCATTTCGGTATTCCTCCAAAGTACACCAAAAGAGGAATTTAGATTTCGCAGATTGTTTTAATCTGCGAAATGGGCACCGGAAACGTGCATGAGATCAAAGATTAAGAAATGATCCGACCACTGATCTGACCATTTATAGATGAGATAGAAGAAAGCGAATCCAGAATGTTCCGCTTGGTATCCATAGATGGATGGACATATTTATTTAAAGTGATATTTACATTAGAATGGCCAAGCATTTCGCTGACACTCTTGACATCAGCCCCATTGCTGATACAGTTTGTCGCAAATGTATGGCGCAGTGCGTGAAAGTGAGACTTCTTTATATATGCTTTATCCAGATAAGAATAAAACTTGTACTGATAAGTACGGGGTTCCATCGGGGAAAATTTATTCAACACATAAACCCCATCATCCTTACAAGAGAGAAGAAGTGGAAAGAGAAATTCCGGAATCGGGATCTCACGGACAGAGCAGAGCGTTTTGGGCGGTCCTTCATACAGAATCGTTTTCTGATCCCCCTGCCCGACCTGAATTCTTTGGACAGTCCTGTTAATATGAATCGTTTTTCTCTGGAAGTCGATATCTTCCCACTTTAAGGCACAGATTTCCCCGAGTCTCAGTCCCATATACAGGCATATCAGAATGCCAAGCTTGCAGGAATCAAGATCTGAGAGCAGATAGCGGCATAGCTTCTGCTGGTCTGTAGCGTTTATTGTCTGTACGGTTTTGGGAACTGTCCGCAGTTTTTCTACTTTTAAATGAATTTTTGGAGTGCCGCAGTATCGGTTTCCATAAGCTAAAATCTGATTCAGTACACAGTAGATACTTTTATATAGACTGGCGGACATATCCTTTGGCAGAGCTTTCTCTATGATTTCCAGACTGATCTCGTCTGCTGTCAGACTGCCAAAAATATCCCGGATATGCATATCATAGATGTTGGCATATTTTCTGTAGGTGGAGTACTTGCGATTATCCTTAATATAGATAAGCCACAACTGACCGATTTCATCAAGACTCATATCAGCACTGGCGTTTAGGGGAGCTGTCTGCTCTTTTTGGGAGAGCAGAGTAATCTCAGATTCTTTCTTGCTGTTAAAGAGTTTCTGTTTTACTTCATTATAAGAAGGGGCATATACGGAACGATATTTTTTGCTTCCATTTATATGGATCAGATATCGGCCTTCCCATCTGCCGTCACTTCTTTTTCGTATGTTTTCTCCTCGTCTTGCCAAAATAAAAAACTCCTTTCTAGGGCTCCTGACCACGATTCTGACCCGTAATGGAGATACTTTCCAGCAGTCAGATTGATTTTCTTACAAAAAGCACTAAATAAATTGGTCAGTTTATGTTATAATGTACTAAATAAATAGCCATTTATTGACAAAATGGCTTAATCAGAATATTATATTAACAGTGATTTGATAAGAAATTTAATAAAATTGGGGAGGTTGGCACGTATGTGCCCATTTCGCAGATTAAAACAATCTGCGAAATCTCTGTACGTGAATGGTCCATCCGGCGTTTTTTAGATGCGCGGATGGATTTTTTCTCTGTCATTTTAGAACTTTTTGTTCTTTTTATTATATTATACTCTGCTCTTTCGCGCAAGTAAAATATCAGACAGTTATCGTTCCTGCCATGGGCATGATTTCTAAAATATCTCTGTATAAATAAAATACCCGCCGCGGAAGATATTATGCATATCTGTCCACAGCGGGTGTTTTATAAATTTTCGAAAATCACATCGAATCATCCGGATGATTGTCGATTTATGTTTGAAATCAAAGCAAAAATATCACATTATTTGATAATATTGTTTGAATATATTTTAAAATAAGTATATACTAATAGAAAATGAATTTGGAGGGATAATTATGCTGATAGAATTCAGGTTCAAGAATTATAGATCATTTCGTGATGAGGCGACGCTATCTATGGAAGCAACGGGGCTTGGCCCCTTCAAAAAGAGCTTGATTTCATATGGTTCGTTGAACTTATTACCGAGCGTTGCTATATATGGAAAAAATGGTGGAGGTAAAAGTAATGTAATTCGGGCGTTTTGGCTGGCTGTGCAATTCATTAAAAATGCGCAAAGAACACAGCACGAAAACGCAAAAATACCAGTAATACCATTTGCTTTAAATGATTATTCTGAAGATGAACCAACAGAATTTGAATTCATCTATACTTTAGGCGGAATTAAATACTGGTATTCCTTTGCTGCAACGAAGAAAAAGATATATAAAGAATATTTATACCACGCACCCAAGGGACAAAAAGCGTTAGTTTTTAAAAGAGAAAATCAATCATTTATTTTTACAGAAGAAAAGGCAAAGAGAAAGTTAATCAGCGAAACCGTTGCATCGAATCAGTTGTTCTTTTCGTTGGCTTGTACAATGAATGACGCTATTTGCGCAACTGCAATGAAGTGGTTTCGGGAATTGCTTTATTTTTCAAGGGATTATTCAGATATTCCTAAACAGCTGTTGGATTATTCTAATGATGCCAATATGCTGCAGGCGATTTCGGATTATGCCAAAGCTGCGGATCTCGGTATTGAAAGTATGCAATTTGAAATTGACAGTAAGGAAATTAAGGACAATCTAAGTTTTCCCGAGAATATACCAGACGGTATAAAAGCAGCCTTGATTCAGTTTATGCATATTCTGGCAGATACGTCGAGCAACTCAGAAACAAGATTAAAAATGAATGAGGTTAAAGCAATATCGAAACATCAGGGTATCAATGCTAATGGAGAAGCGGTTTTATACCCGTTAGAATTATCGGATGAATCAGACGGAACCAGAAAACTCATGTCTATTGCACCTGCAATCGAGTCAGCACTGAAAAAAGGCGGAGTTCTTATCGTTGATGAAATTGAAAAAGAACTTCATCCAATGTTAGTAGATTTTGTTGTGGCAAAATTCCAGAGTAAGCAGTCTAACCCAAAAGGAGCGCAGCTTATCTTTACGACTCATAACACGGAACTTATGAATATGGAAATCCTGCGTAAGGATCAGTTGTACTTTGCAGACAAAAGCAATGAAGATGGGATATCAGAGCTTTATAGTATTAGTGGATTAGGTACCAGAACTACAGAAAATATAAGAAAGGGATATTTGCTTGGTAAATATGGTGCAACTCCTGATATTGAGATTGAGGAGGTGGAATAATGCCTCGTAAAGTAAAATCTGCCAAACCACTAATCTATGTATTTTGCGAAGGTGAAAGTGAACAGGCATACACTGATTATTTAAAAAAGACTTTCTCGGACGTTGCTGTTTTAAAAAGGCCACCAGATACAGGACTGTTTGAGGAAGCAGAAGCAAAGTTTTCAAAATCACCCAAATATAAAAACAGCATAGATGTAACAGATGAAATATGGTTTTTTTATGATGTAGAAGAAAAGGATATTTCAAAAAGGATTTTATCTCTTCTAAATCAGTATCGTCTATAATTAAAAAGAGCTGTCTGTTCCGGATGCAGATACCTCCGGAAGCCAGACAGCTTTTTTAATTATTTGCAGTACTGTTCTGTAATGATGTTACTGTTTACAGCTCAGAGTTTTATTTTCTTAGATTTCAGCCAGTTTCAGCAGATCCGGGATCTTGGATTCCCAGCCAAGTGCCATGATATGTACACCCTGACAGTATGGCTTACACTCTTTGATGATACGTGCAGCAATCTCAACACCTGTGATACCTGCTTTTGTCTTTTCTTTGTCTGCTTTCAGTTCCTCGAGCATTTCGTCCGGAACATGAATACCGGCAACATTATTGTTCATGAATTTAGCCATTCCAGCGGACTTAGGAATAATGATACCAACCTGTACAGGTTTTCCGAACTGTTTTGCTTTTTCCATGAATTTGATGAATTTCTCCGGTTCAAATACTGCCTGTGTCTGGAAGTATTCTGCACCTGCAGCTACTTTTCTTTCCATTTTTGCAAGCTGTGCGTCAACGGAATCGCTGCATGGAGATACAACAGCACCCTTGGAGAATTTTGGCGGCTCACCAACCAGTTCGTTTCCGCCAAGATCCACACCGGATTCCAGAAGCTTCACTGTGTGAAGAAGGGATACGGAGTCAAGGTCGAATACAGGTTTTGCCTGTGGGTGGTCACCCATCTTTGTATGGTCACCTGTAAGGCAGAGGATGTTGTCAATACCCAGCATTGCAGCGCTGAGAAGATCAGACTCCAGAGCGATACGGTTTCTGTCACGGCATGCCAGCTGGAAGATCGGATTCATGCCTGCATCCTTGAGAACTTTACACATTGCAAGAGATCCAAGACGCATAACAGAAGACTGGTTATCAGTTACGTTAACTGCATGAACATCCTTGAGGTATGTTTTTGCTTCTTCTACCAGTTCATCTACGTGGATTCCTTTTGGCGGTCCTACTTCTGCAGAAACTACAAATTCACCACGGTCGAATAATTCTTTCATTTTCATTGTACATTGCTCCAATCATTATAATCTATTTTAATTCATCGTCTGTTGCAAAGTTATGAATCTGTGTCGGACATTTCAGCGCGTCAAGGCGTCCGATCTCTTTCAGACGTCTGTAGATGCGTTCCCATCCACATTCCATCTCGCTGTCCACTTCACATTTACCGTTCTTGGAACCACCGCACTGGCCGTTCACAAGGCTCTTTGAACATGCTGTGATCGGGCAGATCCCGCCTGTCAGGTTCAGATAGCATTCACCGCACTGGTCACATTTGTACTCTAACGGTGTCACGCCCTGGAAACCAGGTACCGGGTATGTATCGCAGGCTGCACAGACCATCTTGTCTTCCAGATATTCTGAAACGGTCTGTACACCAACACCGCAGGAGAATACCAGAACCAGATCTGCTTCCTGGATCTTGCTCATATGTTTCTTAAGACGTAATTCCATATTTTCCGGATTACAGATGTAATCAGTTGTCATGATTCCTGTCACATTTCCTTCAGCTGCAAGTTCCTTCTGAAGTCGGGCAGCTTCTTTTTCCGGAAAACGAACTTCCTTACATCCATGACAGTTGATAATGAAAACTTTCTTTCCGGCTGTCAGTGATGTAATCGCTTCTTTTGCTTTTAACTGGGTAATCAACATATTACTTCATCCCCCTTACTGCATTTTTTCCGGCTTTGATACTGTTAATGATCGGAATCTTGGAAGAACAGATATACTGACAGCATCTGCACTCAACACAATCCATAACGTTCATGTCTTTCATGCCCTGCCAGTTCTCGTCTTTCGCATATTTCACGAAATACAGAGGTGAAAGCTCCATCGGACAGACATCTACGCAGCGTCCGCACTTGATACACGGCTGTTCTTTTGTCTCATCCGGTTCAACGGCAATGATACCATTGGAGCCTTTCATCATCGGTACATCCAGTGTGTTCAGAGGGAATCCCATCATTGGTCCGCCCATCTTAACCAGAACATCGTCATCTGTAAATCCGCCGCAGTAATCGATCAGCTCTCTTACGCTTGTACCGATCTTGATAACGAAGTTTCCAGGATTCTTGATCTTCTCGCCTGTTACTGTAGCAACACGCTCAACCAGAGGCATTCCTGTCTGGATCGCATCGGAGATTGCTTTTACTGTACTGATATTATCTACTACAACGCCGACATCTGCCGGAAGACCGCCGCTTGGAACAATTCTTCCCATAACTCGCTTAATGAGAGTTTTCTCAGCGCCCTGCGGGTATTTGGTTCTTGCAACAAATACTTCCATGTTTCCGATGTCAGCAACTTTTTTCTGCATTAATTCAATGGCATCCGGCTTATTGTCCTCGATAACGATGATACCCTTCTCGGCACCTGTTGTCTTAAGGACTGCTTTCAGGCCAAAAATAATGTCATCTGCATACTCAAGGAGTACTCTGTGGTCTGCTGTTAACAGAGGCTCACATTCACATCCGTTGAGAAGGATGGTATCTACCGGTTTTGCAGGTTTAAGTTTGACACAGGTCGGGAAACCTGCACCGCCCATACCAACGATTCCGGCTTCACGAATGATATCAATGATCTCATCCGGAGTAAGATTGTCAAGATCACCATGTGGCTGTACGGATTCGTGCAGAGTATTTTTTCCATCCGATTCAATAACAACAGCCATCACTTCGCTTCCACGTGTGCCATGCATACGCGGTTCAACAGCAACTACGGTTCCGCTTACGCTGGAATGTACCGGAGCACTGATAAATCCGGCAGCTTCACCGATCTTCTGACCAACTTTTACAGTGTCACCAACCTGAACGATCGGATTAGCCGGTGCGCCCAGATGCTGTGACATGGAGATTACAACTGTCTTCGGATCCGGGAATTTCTTCAGAGCGATGTGCTCACTGAATTCCTTGCGTTCTGACGGATGAACACCGCCGTAATATCCGTCCAGTCTTTCTTCTCTGATGGACTTCACATAGTCGTTGATCACTTTGAAATTAACTTTGGAGAAATCACGAACCTGTACAGGCTGGTTTAAGAATTCTTCCAGACGTCCCTGTTTTGCAAGTCTCTGGTAAATCTTCTCCCATGCACAGTCTTTATTCGGATCTACTTCGCATTTTCCATTCTTTGCTCCACCGCACTGCCCATTGACAAGACTCTTTGAACAGTCAACGATCGGACAGACACCTCCGGTAATGTTCAGATAACACTGCGCACATGCGTCACAGCTCTTCTTGGTAAGTGCCATGCCATGATGACCTCTGTAGTTAAGGGTGTTGCTTGCAGCAACTACCGGCTTACCTGCCAGATCCGCAACGGTCTGAATACCAAGGCCACAGGAAATTACTACTACATTCTCTGTACCTTCCGGAATCAGATCCTGTAATTTTCTTTCTGTGTGCATCTTATTGCATAAGAAATCAAATTTTGCACTGCCTGTAACCTTCTTTCCCTGATCTGCAGCGAATTTCAGGAATTCGTCACAATCCGGTTCGTCAACAGTTTCAAATTCTTTGAAACATTTGTTGCAGGCAATCACAAACAGGTTGTCCTTACCGTCAAGCACTGATGCAAGTTCATCACTGCTTTTCAGTTTGTACTTAGTATAGTTTTCCAATTGCTCACCTTCCTCACGATAAAATTTTATCCTTATGATATCTGTTCTTATCCGTTCCCTCCATCTCTGCACTCAAAAAAGGGCCAATAAAACCAGATAAATAAGTTCAATACATATACCTTATTAAATGTAACATAAAATGCACATTTTATCCAGTTTTATTAGCAAATTTTATAAATTTCTTCTATGATTTCATCCTAAAATTCTATGAAGTGCAGATATTTGTACTGTAAAGGATGTGGAATCAGTAAATTGTATACAATATACCACATTCTATAGCAACCATGACGATTTAACGCCTTCACACAGTTACGCTCTCAAACTCAAATCTTTAGAAATCGCCTTCGGTGATGGAATAATTACTCTCCATACAAGTAAATACTAATGCAGGCTTCAAAAAGATATGATATAATTAAAGAAAATATTTGCAATATCCCCCAACCACTCATTTATCAGAAAGGAGCGTGTTTACATGAAGAAGAAAATCCAACAAATCCTGTTGACGTCACTGTTGTTTGTATTCTCAATACTGATCATATCAATCCCGACTCAGGCTGCCAAACCTGCAGCTACAACCGTTAAATCCAAAACTTCCTATTCCAATTCCAAAGAATCCATGACTGTAAGAGGACTGGATGCAAAGAAAACAGTAGTCTGGAAATACGTTACAAAGAAATATACTGCTACAGAGCTTCCAAGGACAAAATGTATTGTCCGCAAGGATAAGGTTTATGTTTTTGAAAGCTCAAAAATCGTCGTACTTCGAAAAAAAGACGGAAAACAGTTATGGACTGCAAAAAAAGTCAGTCCTGCAGGACACCTTTGCAAATTTGACAAAAATGACAATCTATATGTAACCGGATACTACGATAACTATGTTTACAAAATATCCACAAAAGGAAAGATTCTCTGGAAAACAAACACATCCAAAGCCAATAATTACTGGCCATATAAAATAAACATTTCCGGTAATCAGATGACCATCCTGTATGAAATGAATAATAATGATGATTCATCAGAAAAAACTCATAAAATAGTTTTTAATATAAAAAATGGTAAAATACTGAAGTATTCCTAGATTACAGCTCATAAAAATAGCGGCAACACTGCCGCTATTTTTGATTGAGCACATCTGTTTCTTTTATTCTCCTTTTTATGAACACTTCTGATAATCCTCTCTCAGTACTTGTATCATGAGTTAAGACGCTGTCCGCAATATTCACAATTGCTCAGACGTCCTTTTATTACCTGATTCTTTGCACCGCAGCTGGTACAGGTAACTGTAATATAAATCTTTTCATTTACACGTCTGTTTGGTGCAGTAATCATAATATAATTTCCTTCTCTGTCTATCTGGATATTCCGGATATATCCCCTGGCAATAAATTTTTCCAGTTTTTTTACTGCACCTTTTCCCAGCTCCTGCTCAAGTTTCTCAAATGAGACCGTATTCTGGGCATAAGATTCAAACCAGCAGGCAATTTCCCTGGCTTTTTTCTTCCGTAATGCTTTCTGAACTTCCCTGAAAGTCGGATATAAAAATAACAGACAGAGCAGAATCTCTGTTGCCGCCATTCCCCAGCGTCCTTCACCAATATACTTCTCCGATGCACCAATAGCTCCCAGGGATAAAAGCATGCAGAAGCCACAAAGAACCCACTTCAGTTTTCCCAACACCCCTGCTTTTTTATTTTTTTCTGTCAAAAAATCATTCATGTCTGTTTCCTCTTTCTCTGATTAATCAAAATTCTATAATATATTGGTGAAGCTTCTGTCAGCCTGCCCCCAGCAGAAGCCATGCATCACCTGACGGATCATAATAATAAACCACATTGTCTCCTACTGCATAATAATGTTCTTTTGTAAAATGATCCTCATGATCCGTTCCCAGAACAAATACCGGACAATTTCTTCCTTCAATGTACTCCTCAGTGCCTGTATACCACAGAGACATCCCAAGACCAAGGTAATAGCTGACTTCATCTGTCTCAGAAAGCTGTTCTCTGGCAATCTTTATATTCAATGCTGAATCATGCTCCGGATTACACTCTGGATCGTACTCTGACTCATACACCGGATTATATTCCGGATCATACTCATCCCAATTATAATATATGGAGAAATCATAGCAGTGGGTTTCTGCTGCAAGATGTCCATCCTTTAACGACACCATAGGATGGTATTGCACACTCATATTCTGCTTCTGTACAGAAACCATCACATTGGAATGAATCTCACTCACATTGCAGCGCAGGATAATGATTTCATTCTCCCTCCCCGTATAATATGGGGCGTTCAGATCATCCAGATATTCCCCTTCTTCCGTAGGCTGAGCCGGATAAACGCTGACCCTGCAATCATCCCCCGGGACAATGGCATAAATCTCATATCCCCCTGCATCAACCACTGTTCCATCCTGTAAAAAAGGATACGCAGCTGCCACTTCTCCCTGTCTGGTATATTCAAGTATCTCTGCTGCCTCTGCACCTTCATAGGTATATCCCAGAAATGCCATTCCGGCCTGACATTCATTTTCCCTGATAATGTCCTGCAGAATTGTCAGATTCTCATCTGCCCCAGGTGCTCTGGCAAATACTTCTCTCATACCTCCGCCATGAATACCAACAGAAAACAGTACCGCACAAACACATACAGCAACCGAATATTTTTTCATACTCTCATCTCCCTTCTTATCAAACGGATATTTGCACTCCGCTTCGCTTTCTGCTCATAACAGAATAACTTCGCAGTTTATCAGCTTGCTATTTTAACGTAGTTACGATCAGTTTACTTTCCAGTGCAGCCGCTATCAAATCTTCTTTACAGCTGTATCCTGCCCTGGCTATCATTTCCTGAAAATTCCATCTCACCCCGGAGGTAGAGCATTTCATTTCCCGCGCAATCTCTGAATATGACATTCCACGGATATACAGGCGAAGCATCTCAAGCTGCCTGGGACTGATATCACCGCTTGTGATCCAGTTAAGCTCCACCTTCGGCGTCATATCCGGAAATACATGCTCACCATTTAAGGTTCTGTGGATCACACTTCGTATTTCCTCTTCCCCGTGATCCTTATACCAGAGACTGTCTGCACATCCACACTTTGCCCTCTCCAGTACCTTGGGATCGATCAGGGAAGTAACGATCAATACCTTTGTATAGGGATACTTCTCCCTGATTTCTTTTCCGGCACTGAGTCCATCATGATTATGAAACGTCTGCACATCCATAATCACAAGATCAATTGCCGAATAATCACAGATTTTTACAGCTTCACGTGCATCTGAAACTGTCTGGACATGTCGGAATTCCGGCTCCTGCATAATAATATATTCAAAATACTTCTGCATGATCTTCTGATCTTCTACTATCAGTATCCGTACCATCGAATCCCATCCTTTCTGTCAGTGGCATTTTCAATATCAGACAAAACTCAGGGGAAAAAGAAACCTGCATCCTGCATTTTCCTGATTCAGCTGCCTTTCTCAGTGCAGATAAACCACCGCCTTCTTCTGCATTTTTGTCAGGCACCTCTCCATCATTGGTAATCTGGACAGTATACTCATCTGCATTTTTGTCTATCTTCACCCAAACAGTGCTGCCATGGGCATGTCTGGCACAGTTTGTCACACATTCACGGATTGCCCTGTCTGTCAGCAGCCTGTAAGATGGATGCAAAGGAAAATTCCCACTGATCTGAACTGAAATTCCAAGCTCTTCTGCATGTCTGACCGTATCTTTATATACTTCTTCCATACTCTCAACAGCAGAACCGGTAAGAATATAAACCAGATGTTTCAATACAGACAACTGTTTATCCATTTTATCCGGATCTTCTTTCCTTTCCAATATTCTGCGTATTGACAGAAGGCTTCGTCCAAAATTGTCATGAACCTGCATTTTCATGACAAGCGTCTCCTGCTCTCTGATTTTATCTCCGATTTTTTCGTACATCTCCTCCAGCTTATGATTCAGGATTTCCAGCTTTTCATTGTTTGCCCTGATTTTTTCACCATTGTAATAAATTTCTGATACATTAACTGCCACTGTCTGCAGATATCCTGCACAATCCGGCTCCTGCAGACTATATTCCTGAAACATCCAGACGGAACCATCAGGAAAATAAAACACATTACTGTCTTTGCTCAATCTGCGAAAACCTTCCGATTCAGGTCTCCCATTCATTGCTTTCCTTAATGCCTCGTAATCCTGCAGATAAGAACCTGTCATGATTCTGCTCAGTTCCTGCATCTTGGTATTACACAAAACAATCCTTCCAAGAGGATCCGAAAAACAGACCCCACATGGAACATCATTCACAGCTTCATTCACGGACCAGTAAGACAGGGAATGATGATATCTGCGTCTCTCGCTCCGGATCACCCAGCAAAGATAAAGCAATAATCCTATAACCACCGTCATGAAAACACTGACCGGATAACCCTGAAGCATTGGCTGATAGGAACTTTCTCCCAGGCAATATCTGTGATCATTCATCAGAGCGCCCATGAACATGAAGGAAACAACAAAGACAGCCACTACCGTTACGATTTTCTTTTTCCCGGAAAAGCAGGTGATTCTTACCAGCAGGAGGATTAATTCCAGAATCATGCAGATTTCAAGAAGAATCATCAGAACATTCTGTATTGCCATACTGCATTCCACAAAACTGATCATCTTCCGCCTCTCTTTCTGAAGACGATACATCTGATAAACCATTCGTTTTCATCTTCCTGCTGCACTTTTAATTCCGGCCTTTCCGATATGAATCCACGCAGATCCGCCTCTGATACAATATGAACTGAAACCCGCAAGGCATCATCAATCTGCGACACACGGTAAAAAACAGACTGCATGGTATCAACCAATCGTTCCACAAGCCATTCAAAGATGTCATAGCATTTTAGTATATCATCTGCATTCAGCCGCACATCCACATTTTCCACGTAGTAAGCAGCCCGGATCCTGCATAATTTTAAGCTGTCACAGGATTCTGCCAGGCTTTGTCTGAGATCTTCCATTGTAAGCAGATTTCCATCTGATGCATATTGTGTCAGCACCAGATTCTTTCTCCGCTTCAAATACGTACCAACAACTACAATTTTACCGAGAATCCAATCATATTGTTCCCTTGATTCTGTCCGTTCCAGCTGATCCATAAACTGTGACAGCAATTCCAGCTGACCGGCTGTCTGATTCTGTATCATATTTAACAGACGGTTCTGTTCTTCTGTTTTTCTCCGCTCAGCCTCTTTCTGATAAGCTTTCTGTAACAGACGGTTTCTGGCAGTCAGTTCCTCCTGCTGTTCCCGAATATCCTGATACTGATCCAGCAGTACCGAAATATCCTCTGACCAAAACAAATGTCCTCCCCTTATAGGAATATGGTTGATCCGGATTCCCTGTTCCTGTACTGATGATCTGTCTATTATGATTTTACGCAGTTCAGGCGACAGTTCGGGAAAATCGCCGGAATGATAATAGCGCAGAAAAGAATAATCTGTAATCTCTGCATCCAGTCCTCCGGAAGTCTGGAATAATTCAAAATATCGATTATTGGTCTGTATCAATCCACATAATATACAACCCTGAAAAATTGCTGCCATTAAAAGGCAGCACACTGCCGTCATATCCCCTGCAATGATTTTGATGAAAGGCAGGCGGAGTATATTTCCGATATTCCATTCCAGAAGTAATATTCCCGGAATCACCGGCAGCCAGAACTGTTTCTTTCCCGGAATTCTGCTTTTTCTGATCAGAATGATTTCCATCCCTGTCAGACAAATCAAGATCCATCCCTGAATCACCATAAAAACAATACCATAACTGTAATCTTTATCCGAAAATGGGGGCTGTTTGGAAAAACGAAATACCAGCTGATGCAAATCATTTGTAAAAACACTTACGATCAATATCGCTGCCACGGTCAATAAAATTATAACCTTTCTGACCGTTTTCTCTTCCTCCTTTTCGCCCAAAAACATTGCTGCTGCCAAACCCAGAACCGGAATCAGAATCATGGGAATATAATATAGATACCAGCAGATATGTTCTCCAAGAGGATCATGAAAAATATGAAATTTTACTGTCCGCACAAAGAACCAGAATACCATCAGACAGCCAATTGCAGTCAGGCATCTGCGCGTTTTTTTATGTACTACATGCTTTCCCAGATAAATCACCCAGGCACAGTACATTCCCAGATAAATACAGCTACGACACTGATCTGCCAGATTTCTCATAAAAACATTTTCCGTTCTCACCTGCCTGCAGAAATAAGCCAGCAACACACTTATCAAAATCACTCCATATGACAGAGCCCTCTTTTTACTGTATGTCATGAAAATTCCTCTTTCACCGGAGCGGGTTTGAAAAATGCTTTACGCAAGATGTGCGTCACAATTTGCAGGAATGATTTTTCAAACACACCCAACCGATTTTTGTAATAATTATACTATAAAGTACCATTTTATCATATAGTTTTCAGAAGAATCATCTATTTTCAGAGTTTTTATCACAAACAGAGTGAACAATCCTGTCCACTCTGTTTCCCATTGCTTAAAACGGTCTTGGCTGACCACAGTATTCACAAAACTTTCCGGTATTCTCTGCACCGCACTGGCATTTCCACGAACTGTTATTCTGTTGCATTCCTCCGGTCATGTTCATTCCGGACATTCCGGACTGCATCCCGGCTGTATTTGGTGTCAGTGCCGCAATAATCTGATAAGCAGTCTGCTCCACTTCCATCAATTCCCTTCTGTTATCACTGTTTATAGAGAAAGTATTCAAGCGAAAATCCATATCATCAAACCACTGGGTTCTCACTTTAATACGCATAGTATAATCAAATTCATATTTATATACCGGTGGCTGATAACTTACAGTTTCTCCATCCTTTGTATATGTTTCCTCTTGCTGCTGTTGGTCTACATCAACTCTGCACTGTACAATGGCTGATAAAGGAACTATGTCCGGGTTTTCATTGACATCCAGTTTCCGCGCAACAGTAAAATTCCCCTTATTATCATCAATAAAAACATTGTAATTTCTGGTATTGATCTGACGGGTTATACAAAAGTCCATTACCGCTTTTTTGTTTTTTTCACGATATTCCAGCTGACGTTTGATATCCTCTACTGTACTGTGCCGCCGCTCCTCAAACCATGGTGATAATTTTTTCGCACAATCCTTACACAGATTTCCGTCATCCAGTTTTCGATTTCCCAATAAACCAATTTTCTCTCCGCAGATGTCACAGATTTTCTTATCAAATAATCCCATACCCTATCCTCCTTTTTTATCTGAAATCCCATACTGCCGCACCGGAATGATGCGGCAGTATTTTACCTTATTCTGTAACAATTATTTTTTCAAAATATGTCTTTACGGAAAAATCAACTTCACCTGTTTCAGAATCATCTGCTTCTTCGCCGTCATCAGATTCCTCTGCATCGTCTTCTGCTATCAAACACAGTTTTCCATCATCCAGTAAATTGAACTTCATATTATCAAGACTGAAAAACATAGTTCCTGCCTCATCCTCTGTTACAGCCTTTAATACCAGTGCGTTTCCTTCCACGTCGCCCTGAAGTTCTACTTTTGTCTCTTCTCCGCTCTCTATTAAGATAATTTCAGCCTTTCCGTCTTCCACAGACATACTCATTTCAAATCCTGTAAAGTCAGCATTAACCGGCATCTGCATTCCAAATGCTTCCATCAGAGTACAGCTCCATTCTCCTTCAAAATCCTTCATGGTTGGATTTTCTACCGGTTTGCCCGGTACATAAGGCTCATACTCTTCCTTTTCCTGACTCAGGATCATTGTCGTTCCATCTGCTGTTAAGGTTATCTTACCGTCCTTGTACTCGCATTCCCCTGTCTGATCATTATGAGTCATCAAAATTTTATCATTTTCTATTTTCCACTCTGATTCATCTACTTCAGGCTCTTCCCCATAAACAGAACTTGTTGTTTCCATTTTACCGTCTTCTTTAATGTCCACGGTCACTTCCATTCCCATTGCCCCCGGATGAAAGGATGCACCTTCGCCCATAGAAAGCTCATTTACATACCAGGTTCCAATAACATCCTTTTCTTCAAGGGCATAAACACTTACGCTCATAAAGCCTGCCATTAAGACTCCTACTGTTCCTGCCATCCACAACCTCATTTTTTTACTCATACAAACATCTCCTTTCTTTTTTAATGTACTCCTCGGACTCTTTTTTACTTAATTTTGTGAGAAGATTTTTTGTTTATCTACATTATACGTGAACGCTCAGATATTTACACTAGAGCGTGTCTGAAAAACATTTTAAATTGTTTATTTTAACCAAATTAATATTG
>OBWC01000378.1_pt1 | contig 41669 bp, 28 predicted proteins | sample 1501341 | NCBI WGS metagenome assembly OBWC01 (sample SAMEA2580033, study PRJEB22360) | human gut metagenome | biome: human gut; feature: human-associated habitat; material: faeces | place: Denmark | collected 2008/2010 | reverse complement strand
ATGAACGGCTTGTAAATTCTCAAAATTTTTTTAGTCCCTACTTGACACAAGAAGACCTCTCCCGCTTGGGGCGCGAGTACATCGAAACAGGCCGGTATCTGCGCCGGGTGTTCCCGGCTTACGGGGTGCGCTTCATCGCCATCACAGACAGCATCGACACCGCCCACGACAGCGGCGATGATCTGACCGTATCGGTCAAGAACATTATGAATGAAGCCTACTGCCGGGATATTTCCATCAAAACCCGTTCCTCGCTGGATGTGAAGCGGCGCAACGGCGATTTCGTCGGCGCATTCCCGGTGTACGGCTACATGAAAGCTGAGGACAACAAGAATTTGCTCGTCCCTGACCCCTACGCCGCCCGCGTTGTCTGCGACATTTTCCGTATGCGGCTGGAGGGCGCAAGCGCCTCCAAGATCGCATCAGAGCTGAACCGGCTGGGCATTCTCTCTCCGCTGGCATACAAGAAGAACAATGGCCTGCCCTACGCGAAAAAGGGCTATGCGGACAAGGCTGACTGTAAGTGGTCGGCAACCACCATCATCCGCATCTTGCAGGACGAAACCTATACCGGAACACTGGTGCAGGGCAAACAGGGTACGCCACACTATAAGATCAAGCAGATGGAGCAGCGCCCCGCCTCCGAGTGGGTGCGTGTCCCGGATGCCCACGAAGCGCTGATCGCCCGTCAGGATTTTGAGCTGGTGCAGCGCATTAAGGGACTGGATACCCGGACTTCTCCCAACGAGGACACAGTGTATCTGTTCTCCGGTATCCTGATCTGCGGGTGCTGCGGAAGCCGCATGACCCGCAAGACCAACCGTGCAAACGGCAAGGAGTACCACTACTATTATTGTCCTACCGGCAAGAAAAAGGGCTGCGCCCATCCGGTCATGCTGAAAGAAAGCAGCCTGATCGACTGTGTGCGGGACAGCCTGAAAGCCTATATTGGCAACATTGCTTCGCTGGAGGCGCTGCTTTCTGGCATTGACCAGTCCAGCATCAATCAGGCGCTTGCCAAGGAATACAGCGACCACATCACCGACAACGAGCGCCGGTTGGAGCAGGTGCTGGAGTTCAAGGCACGGCTTTATGAGAGCCTTGTGGGAGGTATGCTTACCAAGGAAGAATACGCTTCCTATAAGGCAAAGTACACCAAGCAGGCCGAGGACATTCGCGAGAGCGTCCGCGTTCTCAGGGAAAAACTCACGGAGGTTTTGGAAAACCGGAGTGAGCGCAACCGCTGGATTTCACAGTTTACGCAGTTCTCCACGCTGGAAACCTTAGACCGCAGGGCGCTCATTCACATGGTACAGAGCATCCGCGTCCGTGGCAAAAAAGAGCTGGATATTACCTTTACCCATGAGGACGAATACAAAAAGGCGTTGCAGCTTTTGGCACTGGCAGCGCAGCAGAAAGATTACGAACAGAGAAAGGTGGGCTGAGCATGGCAAGAAAAAGCAGAAAAGAAACGGCTGCGGTGGCCGTTCAGGAGGCCGACGCCGCTTGCCGCGCCGCGATCTACGTCCGCCTTTCGGTGGAGGATACCCACACGCACAGCGTATCCATTGAAACCCAGCAGATGATTATTGCCCGCTATCTGGAGCAGTACCCGGAGATCAGCGTGTACGATACCTACATCGACAACGGCGCGACGGGGACAAACTTCCACCGTCCGGGCTTTCAGCAGATGCTCTCGGATATTGAGGCCGGTCATGTAAACTGCGTGATTGTCAAAGACCTTTCCCGTTTGGGACGGAACACCATCGACACCGGCTATTACATCGAGCAGTATTTCCGCATCCGCAGCATCCGCTTTATTGCGGTCAACGAAAACTTCGACACCGCCAACCCGGAGGACGCCCATTCCGGTATCATTATCCCGCTGCGGAACATGATAAACGAAGCCTACGCTTTAGACATTGGGCGCAAGATCAGGGCGCAGCAGCGGCAGGCCATGAAAGACGGCAAATTCATCGGTGCGCGTACTCCCTACGGCTATCTGAAAGCCGAGGACGATTGCCACCAGCTTATCATCGACCCCGTTGCCGCCGTTGTGGTGCAGCGGATGTTCCGCTGGGCTTCCGAGGGTGCTGGCCTCAATACCATCGCCGTGCGGCTGAATGAAGCGGGCGTTCTCACTCCCAGCCACTATAAGAAGATGCAGGGCAAGATCACCCACGAAAATTTGCTCGGCAGCGGCAAGTGGCAAACCCGAACAGTCGGCGTTATTCTCCGCTCCGAGGTCTACACCGGAGATCTCGTTCAGGGGCAGACCAAAACCGTGGATCACCGGCAGGTCAAGGCCGATGCCGAGGAATGGACGGTGGTACGGGACACCCACGAGGCCATCATCAGCCGGGAACAGTTCGCGGCGGTGCAGGAAATTCTCAATCAGACGGCCAGCCGCGCCAAGACACGGGAGGTCAAAGCCTACACGCCGAATTTACTCAAAGGCAAGGTGTTTTGCGCCCATTGCGGCGGCAGCCTGCACCGGCAGCGGAATATCCGCAAGAAGTCCGACGATGTGTACTTCTACCATTGTCTGAGCAGGAGCCGAATCAGCAAGGATGCCTGCCCCGGCGTGACCATCCGCGAGGATGCGTTGCTGGATATGTTGGCAGATATGCTTCAGGACGCGCTTGATACGGCGCTGGGGCAATACACCCTCTCCCTTGCAGAACTGCCCCGGCAGGCCGCTGACCGCGCTGAGCTGCGGGAGAAGATCACCAGCCGCAAACAGGAAATCCAGCGGCTTCGCGGTATCGTGCGGAGCTTATATGAAAACCTCGTCCAAGGCGTTCTCACCAAGGATGAATACTTTGACTACAAGGAAAAGTATGAAAGCCGCATTGCCGACCTCTCCGTGGAAATGGAACAGTTAGAGGACGGCCTGCGAACGATAGATACGCAGATTGAGCAGCACCGGGCGTTGGAACAGGACGCCGCACAAATCAAGACCGACTGTGCGCTGACCGGCGCACTCATCGAGCGACTGATCGACCGCATTGAGGTATCCCACGACAAGCAGATTACGGTGCGCTATCGCTTCCAGAGCGAGTTTGAAACCTATGCGGAGGTGCTGGAACAATGCAGAAATATGTGATTGCCCTCTACATACGCCTCTCCATTGAGGACTACAAGTACGACAGTCCGAGTATTGAAAATCAGAGCCTTGTCCTCCATGAGTACGCAGCTTCCATGCCGGAAGCTCTGAACGCGGAGATCATGGAGTTCATCGACAACGGATATAGCGGTACAAATTTTGAGCGTCCGCAGGTGCAGAAGCTCATTGAGCTGGTGCGGGCCAATCAGATCGACTGCATCATTGTCAAGGATTTTTCCCGTTTCGGGCGCAACAGCATTGAAACTGGATACTTCATCGAGCGTGTGTTCCCACTGTTCCATACCCGCTTCATTTCCATCAGCGACGATTTTGACAGCAGCAAATTCAAGGGCGACACCGGCGGCATGGATGTGGCGTTCAAGTATCTCATCAGTGAGTATTACAGCCGCGATATGTCCATCAAGACCAAGAGCGCAAAGTACGCCAAGATGCAGCGAGGCGAGTATCAGAGCAAGATTTGTCCTTACGGCTACCGCAAAAGCGCCGATGGCAGAATGGAGCCTGACCCGGAGGCCGCTGCCGTTGTGCAGCTCATCTTCCAGCTTGCCGCCGAGGGCATCAACGCCACCGCCATCACGCGGGAGCTGTTTCGCAGAAGCATCCCCACTCCCGGCCAGTACAAAGCCGCGCACGGCAATCACACCCATGATATTTCCCGCTGTCACGGGATTTGGAGTACATCCACTATTCTCCGCATTTTGGAGGATGAACGCTACACCGGCGTGTATGTGATCGGCAAGCGGGCGGTTCTCGAAGTAGGCGGCACCAGAAGCCGCCTAAAGGACAGAGAATCATGGTACATCATCCCCGACCATCACCCGGCCATCATAGAGAAAACCGTGTTTGATACCGTGCAGGCCAGCCAGCTCCGCTTTTCCCAGCCCAACAAAAAGAAGCGGGACTACCCGCTGAAAGGCAAAGCCTTCTGTGGCTGCTGCGGTCATGCGCTGTCCCGCACCATGCAGAAAACCTCATATTATCACTGCCGCCATTCCGAGGCAGACGAAGAAAGCCGCTGCCACAAGATGCGCCTGAATGCCGCAGAGCTGGAACAGACGGTATTCCTGACGCTGAAAAAGCAGATGGAGGCCGCCGCACCGCTTGCCCCTGACGGCACACTCCGGGTGGATGCTTCCGTACCGGAACGCGCCGAATATGAGCAGCAGATCGAGGCACTGCAAGACGGTAAGCGCGCCTTGTATGAACGCTATCTCATGGGCGAGATTGACCTGAACACCTACAAGGCGGAAAAGACCGCGTGTGACGAGCTGCTTTTGAAAACGAAAAACGCCTATGCCGCAGTATTGGCACAGGCGAAGCAGAAACAGGACGAACAGGCACGGCAGGACAGCCGCATGGAAGCGTCCAAGGCGATTTTCGATGCGGACACGCTGACCACCGAGCTGGCCGAGCTGCTAATCGACCGGGTGCTGGTGTACCCTGATAAGCGCATTGAGATCGCATACAAAATCCAAGACATTTTCGATTGAGGAGGCAGACATGAAAATCGCTTTCTATTGCAGAGTGGACGGACAGGGCTTCGGCTTTGTCCTACCCGAAGAAGCTGACAAGCTCCGCGAGTTTTTCGCCGAGCATCAGGATAAGCCTGCGCTTGAAAATCCATCAGGCGTAAGCTAAAAATTTTTGTCGTGTGCTTGACATACGGGTGGCGCAAATCATGGAAGCGAATCCTGCGCAGACCGTTCTCTTTCAGCAGCTGTGGAAAGCCTGTCGTCACGGAATCCGGTTGGATCAGATTTCCCATTGCATCCACAAATACATAGCCAAGGTACTCTTGATTATAGCAGTCGCCGCAGATTTTCTGGTTGTACTCCTGCTGCTCTTTGACGGCTTTCAAGCGCTCGGCAATCGGGTCTACCAGCGGCAAGGTGCGCAGACTGGATTTTGTTTTGGCTCGGTCAGCCTCCACCAAAATCTTCTTGCCATCAATGCGGGTGCTGGTCACGATGTGGCGGATGGTCAGCGTCTTGGCTTCAAAGTCGATGGCCTCCCACCGCAAGCCCATCACCTCGGCACGGCGCAGTCCGTAAAAGGCTGCAAGCTGGATGATAAGTTCCAGCTTATGGCCTTGGGCTGCTTCAAAGAGTTTCTCCATTTCCTCGGCGCTGTAATAGCTTGCCATGAACGCTTGAGGCTTGGGGCGGTCCACCTTGTCCACCGGGTTGCTGGGTATCAGGTCAATGCGCACGGCGTATTTCAGCGCTTTGTGAAGATTGGCGTGGAATCGCAGGATAGAAGTGTTTTTCAGCGTTTCCGCTTCGTGCAGATAAAAGCTCTGAATCTGGCGCGGCTGTAACCCTGCCAGCGTTACGCCCAGCGGTTCAAAATAGGGAATGATGTGCTTTTCCACATTGAAGCAATAGGACGAGTAAGTAGTTTCCGTTACGGCTGTGCGCATCATTTTCAGCCAGTACCGCATATAGTCGCTGAATGCCATATCGGGGCTGAGTTCGGACACCTGACCCTTGGGAATCGTGAAGTCCTTTCGCGTATCCGCCAGCATTTTTTCGGCGCGTTTTTTGTTGCCCTTGACGGGCAGCCCTGTGCCGATCCACGGCTGGCGGCGTTTTCCCGCCGAGTCCGTGTAACTCAGCACGATGTAATAAAATCCGTTTTTCTCCTGTAAGCGTCCTGCTACCATAGGCATCTCTCCTTTTTTCAAGTTGCTGCATTTGGGGTTCGGTACAACGATATCAGCAATCCCGCCGGAAAGCTATTCACAGAATTGCACAAGAACTGTCCTGCACATTGGGTGCAAACTGACATCATTCGCGCTCCTGTTCCCGGCTGCGACGGCGTGGTCTGGGATGTTGCGGCATTCGGTTTTCCCGGTCAATACGATTGGATTCGCGCGTGCGTTGAATACGCTTGATTGCTCCCTCTGCAATCTTGTCCTCTTTGCGGAGCTCCGCAATTTTACAGGTCAGCATTGCACGGCGGTCTGCCAGTTCCGATGGAGCATCTTTTCTCCGCATCTGCTTAACGACTTCCGCCCGCTGCGCCGCAAGGGTTTCCATCTGCTGGGACAAACTCTTGCGGTAGTCCACGATGGCCTGCAAAGAGGGAAACTTGTGGTCGTGAACAAAAGCGTGTTCTGCAAGGATTTTCTCGGTGTCTTTCCAGATGCGCTCTAATTCCGGGCGGTTGATGCAGGGATGCTGTTTCTTGGGCAGGATGCCTAACTGATAACAGTAGTACAGATACAAGCGATGCATCTGGGATTCTCCGAAGAATACCTCGAAGAAAATTTGGAGGATGCCTTTTCCTGCATAGGTATCCTTGGGGTGATACCGTTTCGGCGTATACTGCCGGGGTGGGTGTTTCCGTTCATACAGCCCTGATCCGTACAACAGGTAATTTCCGCGCAGTCGGTCATCTATGGCAGGTAAATCGTATTCTTCTCCCAGCCTATAAAACCGCACGGATCGTCCGCCATCCCGCGCCCGAATCGTTGCATACTTTCGGTTGGGGTCACTGCCGAAAATGTACCCCTGCCGATACAGCGCCCTGTGGAAATCTTCCGGGGTACTGGCATCCTCACAGGCATGGTTGATAGCCTCCCGTATTCGGGCGTACCGTGCCGGTTCCTTTGCCTTGGGCTGCTCCACCACCGACAAGCCGTACTCACGGCACAGCTTGTCAGATGCCGCCCGGAACTCGGCATACTGACTGCGGCGCTGCTCGTATTTCTTGCCGTCCACATAGGACACGGAATTTATCACGAAATGATTATGTAAATTATCCGTGTTCATGTGTGTAGCAACCAGCACCTGAAACCGCTTGCCCCAGACCTTGCGGGCCAGCGCCACGCCGATCTCGTGGCACTGCTCCGGGGTGACTTCGCCCTCGCGGAAGCTTTGGTAGGCATGGAGCGCCACCACGCCGTCTGTTTTACCAAAGCGCTCCTGTACAGCCCGCATATCCTCCCATGCATGGTCTGCCCTACAATGGATGCCGGTGACGAGCTGGGCGCTCTCGTTCAGCTTGGTCTTGGCATCGTTCTCCGCATAGTGCAGCGTTTGGGCAAGAGCATCGTATTCGGTTTTGTCCGGGTTGGCCGCATAGTCAAGGACGCGCTGTAAGCTGTCCTTGATTGTCCAGATCTTAGTTACCGCCAATGAGCAGGTCCCTCAAGCGGTCAGCACAAGTGCCGATTTCGGCACATGTTGCTGGTGTACAACCTTCTGCGATTTCATCCAATTTATCCAACACATCAAATACCTCCTTGGGCGGATGCCCGCCCGGTTCATATCCCAGCGCCCGCTGGCGTAAATATTCTGAAAGCGACAAACCGCATCGTTTAGCCATCAGCGTCATTTTTCGTTTCTCTGTGACGCTGACGCGGACATTGATCCCAACGCTGCGCTTTCTCATGCGCTCGCAGCCTCACAGGGGTTCGGGGCTGTCCCCGTAGGCTTTTCGGCGGGTTGCCCTGTGGCAACACTTCGCCCATGCTTGCTCTCCTTACGCGACCTTTGTGACGCTAATGACGCTGATGACGCTGTTTGTGAGATATCCCATTTGAAAAGCTGGGTTATATCAATTTCAGCGTCATTAGCGTCATCTGCGTCATTTCCGTCATGGGAGAACTTCATCTGCCGTGCCTGCGAGGTGCGGTGGGTTTCATAGCGGATACCTCTTGGCGTGAACACCGTATCGAAGTGTTCCACGATTTTCCGGGTCAGCTGATGGGGCAAAACGCCCTCAATATCGGCTGCAGAAAGCAGTTCGGTGGCTGTGCCCTGCCAAGTGCCAACACGGTCAATGTAATCTGCTACTTTCCAAAGGTAACTCGGCACAGCCTTAGCGACAATTTGCTCGGTGCTTTCTTCCTCGTCCAGAATCCAAACGCAATTTTCTTCGTGCAGGCGCAGTGTTTTGTTGTCCATATCGCGCCCGGTCACCAAAATGCTGGCGGTCTGGCTCATGCGTTTGCGCTGCATGACCCAGCTGGTATCGGACGCACCCATCAGACCGTTGGAACCCGCAATCTGCTGGAATGGGTCGTCGGCTGCCTGTTTCCGTAGATGATGAATCAGCAAAATGCAGACATTGTACTTATCAGCCAGTGCCTTCAATGCGCTGATTTCCTTGTAATCGCTGGCGTACATACTGTTGTTCTGGTCGCTGGAACGCACCTTTTGCAAGGTGTCAATGACGATCAGCCCAGTGTCCGGGTGCTGATAGAGGAAGCTGGTAAGCTGTTCTTCCAGCCCCTGCCCGATGCTGCCACATTCCGTCTGCATGACCAGCCGTTCGGGGGCTTCTTCGCTGCCCACAAGCTGGAGAAGGCGCTTCTGCAGGCTGTTGAAGGTGTCCTCCAGCGATAGATAAAGCACGGTGTGCGGCTCTATTTCTCGCCCCCACATAGGCTTGCCCTGCGCCACCTGCAAGCACAGCCACAAGGTCAGCCAGCTTTTGCCCGCTTTGCTGGGGCCGGCAAACAGCGCCAGCCCTGCCGGGAGCAAATCGGGAATGATCCACTTGACCGGCGGCAGCGGCGTGGAGAGGAGTTCTTCGGCGGAGATCGTTTTTGGAAGTTTTTCATAATTCATTCGCATCGTCCTTTCTGTTTTGGTATATATCTATTATCTCATACTATCGTCTTTTTGTGTGTAGTAAGTTTTATTCTCCAGTGTTAAGTTGTACGGCTCACGCCGCCCCACAGCCCCACAAACGCGCCAAACGGCGGGCGCTTCGGCTGTTTCGTATCCGTGTGCTGCGTGTGACATCTGCCCCACACCGGGCGGATTTGGGCGGTTACTGCGAGTGAATCAGAACTGATTCACTTTTATGTCTTACGCTCTGGAAAGTGAATCAAATCTGATTCACTCCCAATAAATTTCCCGAAAGTATACGGTTCTGATTCGCTACTTTTATTAGACTGGAAAACGTGAATCGGTTCCGCATACTTTCGGGATAACTTTTCGATTTACAGCTGCATTTGCCCACCTTGCCCCAGCTGCGGGGACGACTTGCAAGGCTGCCGTTCGGCTGCAACGGCATCATGGGTATTTTTACCCCAGCCAGGTTCTCTGCCTGCCGCCCTCATTGTGTGAACTGTGACTGGACGGAAGTATCTTTACGACCACATCTGTCATTGCGCTCCACTCCGCCACGGGGTGTTTACCAGAGACTGAATCGCTCGTGCCCGGTGGCAGTCATGGCGCGTACTCTGTCTGCGCTGCCGTACTCGTAAGTTGACGGCAATGCGGTGAATGTACCTTGCTTGTCGGATATGCAGTTTTCAAGGTGCCGAATCTATTTGAGACGGGGAGGTGCTCTTGCCAAAAGCAAGGTTTTCTCCTACGCGCTCACGCGGGTCTGACCGCACGGACTTTTCAGAACATAATTGATCACATTGATTTTGGGGATTTTGTAGGCGTTTCCCAGCCGGATGCAGCTGATTTCGCCCTCTCCCAGCAGGTCATAGGCCGCATGGCGGCTGATGCCCAGCATGGCTTGCAGATCCTTGACCGTTACAATGTCCGGGTACTCCGCAAACATGAGCTTGTACATTTCTCTGATTTCTTTGCAATCCATTCGATCACCATCCTTATATCAGTATTTCTCCTTCGCCTGCAAGCGAAGTATACATATAAGATACTTCGCCCACGAGCGAATGTCAATAGAAGTCACAAAAAATTCATTTTTCGTTTTTTTACTTGCGCTTTCATGTTATGGTGTGCTACAATAGAGAAAATTTATGGGAGGGCTTTTTTCATGGAAGTAGGTCAAAAAATCAAACTAGTACGACTTCATAGAGGTCTGACACAAAAACAACTGGGTGACCTTCTCAATCTTGGGGACGGCGGCGCCAATCGAATCGCACAATATGAAATAGGATACCGTGTTCCCAAGCCATCTCTACTGAAGGAAATCGCAAAAGTTTTGGATGTCAAGGAAGAAACATTTTTCGTAAGCGACAAGTTTCTTCCGGATATTCTGCGGACAATTATGTGGTATGATTTTGAACATAGAAGATCTTTCAAACTGGCCGAAACCACGCTTGATGCTTCGATTGCGCCGATAGAAAGTAAAACAATCGAACTGCGCGGCAACGCCTGTACCACATGGGGCGACTCAATCGCACCCGCAACCGTACTGTGGGTGAATGTACCACTCTTTAATGACCTCATGAAGGAGTGGCTTACCCGAAAGCAGGAACTTGCCTCCGGCACTATTACAAAGTCCGAGTATCTCGAATGGTTGCTCCAATGGCCCGCTTCCTCCGATATGGCTGGAAAACGTGAACCCAAAAGACCGTGGAGAAAAGTAAAATAAGCGTTTTGCAGTAAATCAAAATCCCACGCCTTTGTCGGTGCGGGATTTTGCAATTTTATGGTATGCCTACAATAGTATCCTACCCTTTCTAAGTGTGGTATAAATGTCCGTGGTCGTAGTAGTATACTGAAAATTAACTATCGTACTACAGAGGAAATCCGGAAACCACAACCGTCAGGCAAAAATAAAGCTGGAGCCAAAATCGGCTCCAGCAAACCTCAAATTTTCTTCTTGCAAATGTCAGGCAGCTTGTCCGACTACGGCAGCAGATCATTTAAGAACGCGCGGTCATTCGGATCATGCTCCCGGCCATAAAGATGTTTTGCAATCTCGTTCAGTAAAAAGCGGAAATACTCATACGGCTTCAAATTGTTGGCCTTGCCGTTTCTGCAATGCTGTAGAGAATCGCACTGGATTGTGCTCCTCTGGGCGTGTTGAGCATAATCCAGTTTTGCCCGACTGTAAAGGGACGATTTATTGCGATTGGTTTCGTATCATGCACGTCAAATAAAATCCTCTGCTCGCAGTTAAGGATGCACGGAACTTGTATCCGGATGAGGAATAAAAGAAATCTTTTTACTTGTCAATCTGCTGTAAATTATCGACTGAATTTGTGCAAAGCGAACAAAGTAAAAAAGAGAGCCGTTCTCGCCTTGACACTCCACAAAGAATGTGATATTGTGGTCTTGCACAGAATAAATCGTTATTCAAGTGTCTGATTTGTTTGTGCCTTACAAAAAAGAAAAATGTACGTGAGCAGCGTCGTTGGATTGTTACCGTTTGGCGGGCTAGACCAACTCTGCATAGCACAAGCCGAAAGCGTGTTTCAGCCTTCGGTATGTTTGCTGTGTCAAGGGTGGTCTTTTTTTATTGCCTTTTTCAACCCGAGGAGGAGAAACAATGCAATATACCGTCAAAAAGCCAATCAACAACAACATTTTGCGCGTGGTAGACCCCACGGGTTGTGAGTTAATCGTCACCGGGCGTGGTCTGGGCTTTGGTGTAAAGCCGGGCTATAAAATCGAGGCTGAAACCGCGGAGTGCAGCTACCGCATGACCAGCCCTGCCGTACAGCAAAAGTTGGTGGAACTTCTGGAACGGATCCCGTATGAGCATCTGCTGCTCACCGATGAGCTGGTAGAAACCATCCGGCAGCGGCTGAAATACCCCCTGAATGAAAGCCTGCTCATCACGCTGGCCGACCACATCAGCTTTGCCATCCAGCGCAGCGAACAGGGTATTCGCTTTTCTAACCCGTTGATGACTTCCATTCGGGAATTCTACCCGGAAGAGTATCACCTTGGCATGGAGTGCCTTGCCACCATCCGCCAGCGCTTCCATGCAGACCTTTCGGACGACGAGGGCGGTTTCATTGCGCTGCACATCGTCAACGCAGAGCTCAACACCACCATGAGCGTGGTGAACGATGTCACCCGCTTTGTGGATGGCTGCGTGCAGGTAGTGGAATGCTTTTACAACTTCCATTTTGACCGGGATGCACTGGATTTCAGCCGCTTTACAGTGCATTTGCGCTTTTTTGCACAGCGCGTATTTCAAGGAAAACAGGAGCAGGAAAACGATACCCATGACGAAGTGTTCCGCGCCCTGATTGCCCGCAATTGCAGCGAACACTACAAATGCGCCTGCTGCATTGCGGAGTATGTGCGCAATACCTGGCACAAGGAGCTTTCGGACGAGGAACTGGTGTTCCTTACCATCCATCTGAAACGGATTTGGATGGGAAAATAAGCTTTTTGTTTCACCTTTGATTCTCCACAGGTATTTCCTGTGTAGATATATGCTGGATACGAACTTAGGAAAAGGAGAACTGAAGATGAAAGACAAGATCTTTGGCGTGCTGCAGCGCGTGGGACGCAGCTTTATGCTGCCCATTGCATTGCTGCCTGTGGCGGGCCTGCTGCTGGGTATCGGCAGCTCGTTCACCAACGAAACGATGCTGGCGGCTTATGGCCTGAACAGCGTCATCCATCCGGGCACCCTCATCTATACCATTCTGGACGTGATGAGCCAGACCGGCAATGCGGTGTTCAACAATCTGGCGCTGCTGTTCGCCATGGGCGTAGCCATCGGCATGGCTCGCAAGGAAAAAGAGGTCGCGGCACTGTCCGGTGCAGTGGCCTATATCATTATGAATACGGCCATTCAGGCCATGATCAATGCGGCAGGCGGCGTAGAAGCGATGCCTGCCAACTCCACCACCACCATGCTGGGCATCACAACGCTGCAAATGGGTGTGTTCGGCGGCATCGTGGTCGGTCTGGGCGTGGCGGCGCTGCACAACAAATTCTATAAGATCGAGCTGCCGCAAGTGCTGGCCTTCTTTGGCGGCACACGCTTCGTGCCCATCGTCAGTTCTATTGTGTATCTGGTGGTCGGCATTGCCATGTTCTATATCTGGCCGGTGGTGCAGAACGGTATTGCCGCGCTGGGTGCACTGGTGCTGGCTTCCGGCTACGCAGGCACCTTTATTTACGGCCTGCTGGAGCGTGCGCTGATTCCTTTTGGACTGCATCATGTGTTCTATATGCCGTTCTGGCAGACCGCTGTGGGTGGCACCGCTATCATCGACGGCGTGACCGTGACCGGCGCACAGAACATCTTCTTTGCCGAACTGGCTTCCAAGTCCACCACTGTGTTCTCGGTCAGCGCTACACGCTTCATGGCCGGTAAGTTCCCCTTTATGATGTTCGGTCTGCCCGGCGCGGCGCTGGCTATGTACCAGTGCGCCAAGCCTGAAAAGAAAAAGGCGGCAGGTGGCCTGCTGCTGTCTGCTGCATTGACGGCTTTCCTCACCGGCATTACCGAGCCGCTGGAATTTACCTTTATCTTTGTGGCACTACCCATGTACGCGGTGCACTGCGTACTGGCCGGTCTGTCCTTCATGCTGATGCACATCCTGAATGTGGGCGTAGGCATGACCTTCTCCGGCGGTCTCATCGATCTGGTGCTGTTCGGTGTGATGCAGGGCAACGCCAAGACCCACTGGGTGTGGGTGGTCGTGGTCGGTGCGGTGTACTTTGTGCTGTACTACATCATTTTCCGCTTTATGATCTCCAAGTTTGACTACAAGACTCCGGGCCGTGATGATGCCGAGGAAGTCAAGCTGTACACCCGTGCGGACGTGAACGCCCGGAATGCTGCTTCCGGCAGCGTACCTGCCGGGAATGACCCGGTCAGTGCACTGATTGTGGAAGGTCTGGGAGGTGCCGCTAATCTGACCGATGTGGATTGCTGTGCAACCCGTCTGCGCTGCACGGTCAATGACGCGGCATTGGTCAAACAGGATGTGCTCAAAGCCTCTGGCGCCTCTGGCGTAATCTGCAAGGGCAACGGCGTACAGGTGGTGTACGGCCCCAAGGTGGCCGTCATCAAGGCAAAGCTGGAAGATTATCTGGAAAGTACACCCAAAGACCCGGTTGTCGCTCCCTCGCCGGCAGCCGCATCCGCAGCAAAGGATACCGTGCTGTCTGCCTGCCTGAACGGTACTGTAGTGCCGCTGGCCGATGTGAAGGATGAAGCCTTTGCCAGCGGTGTACTGGGGGATGGCATTGCCATTGAGCCCTCCGACGGTGAACTGGTGGCACCTGCTGACGGTGAGATCTCCTCCATCTTTGAGACCCACCATGCCGTAGGTATGACCACGGCTGACGGTGCCGAACTGCTGATGCACATCGGCATCGATACGGTCAAGCTGGGCGGCAAGCACTTTACCTACCTCGTCAACGAGGGCGACAAGGTGAAGAAGGGCCAGCCGTTGATCCGCTTTGAGCTGGAAGCCATTAAGGCCGAAGGCTATCCCGTGACCACGCCGGTCATTGTCTGCAATACCGATGACTATGCCGCTGTCGAGGCTAAAGCCGGTGGCACCGTAAAGCAGGGTGATGCGTTGCTGGAACTGAAGCGCTAAGCGTTTCTCCCTAACTGTAAGGCGGGGTTGCTATAAAGGAAAAAGCTATTCCGATAAAGGCAATGTCACTTAGTTAAATAGGCAATCCCTCTACACCAACGCAGAAATTGGTATAGAGGGATTTTTTTCTTCTAAATACTTGACAATAAGCTCAGAATGTGCGGCCGCATTGCTTACCGAAGTAAGCAATGCGGCCCTTGTAGTTAGGAAACGTCCACTGTGACAGCTAACAGCAAGGAGTGAAGTGTATGACCGCAGAGAATGTCAAGCAAACGTTGCTTATCTGCATATAAGAATAAGCCAGTGAGCGAGCTATCCGCCCCTTTACAGTTGGGCGCAAGAATTGGATGGTGCTCAACACTCCCAGAGGAGCACAATCCAGTGCGATTCTCTACAGCATTGCAGAAACAGCCCAGACCAACAATTTGAAGCCGTATGAGTATTTCCGGTTTTTACTGGACGAGATTGCAGAGCATCTTTATGGCCGGGAGCATGATCCAAATGACCACGCGTTCTTAAATGATCTGCTGCCGTAGTCGGACAAACTGCCTGACATTTGCAAAAAAGAAAATTTGAAGTTTGCTGGAGCCGGGTTTGGCTCCAGTTTTATTTTTGCTTGACGGCTGTGGTTGATCGGTTACCAAAGAAATAAGCAAAGCCCCCAGGCCGGATTTTGTATCCAGCCTGGGGGCTTTGCTATATTTTCAAATTGATGCAGTTCAAATCTTGGAGCTCAAATACTTTACAAGTTCCCAAACCGTTGTCAGCGGGTTGCTCTGCCGTGAAATCGGCTCGATGCCTTGATTCTGAATCTGTTCGGTACGAACTTTCGCTCTCTGAATTGCAGTTGCCTGCAAAGGCTTCAAAACGTCAAAGCAATCCCTGTTCTTCTCATAATCGGGGATTCTGTTTGGCTGTTTCAGCAAGCGAATCAATGCCTGACAATCTTCGACCTCTGTCTGCTGATTTACAAAGTGTAACAAGAACCATAGTTCGAAGGATGGATTGGAGTAGGCTAGATGATAGCCCTCCTTTTGAGCTGACTGTTTGGCGCGCAGAAGAACCTCGTTGGAATTATCGTCACGGTCAAATACGCACCAGATGGAATCGCCATCTTCCGGATAATACGGATTATTGCCCATCGTTGCCTTGGCCTTCTGCACAAGCCTGTCAGCGGACTTATACTGCGAAGAAATCGGGATAATGTCGATATTACAGCCACGGCTTCGAAAACGCTTGAAATGGCGAATCTCGGTTTCACTGCCCTCGCAGATAAGGTATACGACCGGATTCCGCTTTCTGCTTCGGGTAGGCCTGCGGCTGATTTCCTTTATTCGACCCATGTTGCATTCCCTCCAATGAACGGAATCGCGCCGTAGCGGCCTTGCAGATACCCTTTGGAGATGTTCTCACCTTTCCGGGGAGAAAACTCAGTCAGAGCGTAAATATCGGTCTGCATGGTCTTTTCATCTTTCTCTGCAAACCAGATCTGATCACGCCGAAGCAAAGTCAAGTCGAGAAGCCCGGTGTCGTGGGTCGTGAAGATGAGTTGTGTATGGTTCGTATTGATGGCGGCATCCTGCATCATTTCGATCAAGTGCCGGGTCAGGAGTGGGTGCATACTGGATTCAATCTCGTCTACCACCAGAACAGCCCCAGATTCCAGAGCAGCGAGCCACATACCGATGCGAGAAAAGAATCGCTGTGTTCCAACGGATTCCTGCCCCAACGGAAGCCAGAAGCCCTTGGATGTGCCATCTTCAGTGTCGAGAGTGTGTAGGGCAGAAATGATAGGTTCTTCCTTGGAACCAGTGATGCGGATGTCTTTGATGCCTAGATCGGCATACAGCATTTCATGCAGGATACGGCTCTTTTCGGAGCCGCCCTGCCGGATGGCAGACAGAGCGGCATCCAGCCGCATTTCTGTTCCCACGAAACCTGTCAGCTTTTCAAAGAACCACAGATACGCTTTTTCGGTCTGCGGACAGTTCCACTCGTTGGAACTGGACAGATACAGACGATTTTCGGCGGTTCGTCCAGAAAGCGTAAGCTGTTCTTGGATGTTTTCACGAAATTGGTAACTGCCGCCCTCTCTGGAAAAAATCAGTGCTTCCCGGCCATTAGGCCAGTGATAAAGATATTCGGTCAAGATTCTGGACTTGTCAAACGAGAACCCATAGGCATACTTGATGCCGCCATAGAAATAGATAGCTTCAAAACTGGTCGGCTGTGTAGGCTGGTCTGTGAAAGCAAACGGTTCCTGCGGAAGCGGTTCGCCCCTCAGCAGCTTGGCATATCGGCCACAGACCATTTCCCGCATGAGCAGGAGTGCATGGAGGACATTGCTCTTTCCCGCTGCATTTGCGCCGTACAGTGCCAGCACTGGAACAAGCTGTTTCTTCTCGTCCGGTGAAATCAGGCAGTCGACCAGACTTTTATCTGTAGATGCTTTCAAGCTGATGATGGCTGTATCCTTGATGGAACGGTGGTTGGTGACTGAAAATTGAAGCAGCATCGCAATTCCTCCCAGATGATTTTCTGAATCCAGTGTACTCTATTCTAGGCGGAAAGTCAAATTTTAATTTCGGAATTTGCAGATATTTTTCAAAATCCAAGAATAATATTTAAGATATTGGCTTTTTATACCGCTCTAATACTATTAGAGTTTATTCTGCATACACAATCTCTCTCACCACCACTTCCTCCGCCCATTCCAGTTTAAGAACATTCTTGAATTCCGTCCGACAAAAACACATTTTCTAGTTCGGAAGACGGTTATTTACTATTTTGACATTCGATAATGGTCGTTCATCAAATGGTATCGTGGTCGGACCTGAATTTTCAAGGATGATGGCGGAGATTCTTCTTCAACATATTGATAACGAAATCCTATTAGAGCTTGAAAAAGATGGTATTTTCTATAAAGTCGATTATGCTGCTTTCAGATATGTGGATGACATTTTCCTCTTTTCTAATCAACCTCAAGTTCTTGAACAGATATTATCAAAATATACGTAGGTTGAATATTTTGAGCGTAGGATTATATAGCCGGAACGATAATCTACACATGGGAAAATCGAACATCTATAAATCCAAAGTTTACATCACACCAATATCGAAACATAAAACTTACGCTGATGAAGGGTGATAAGGTGGTCAAGGGTATCAAACAACTTTCCAATTTTGCGCTGTTCCTCAAGCGAAGGGAGGAATACTTGTCCCATACAGAGCTTGTCGTAATAGAAGTAGAGACGAACACCACCCTCTTGCAACTGCATAATCAGCTTTTGGAAATCAGGCGATTTGAACCAATGCCAGAGGAGTCTATCATCTACATCGTCAGAAGTCTTAAAGACCTCATAAAGTGAACTTACTATCACACTTTTTCCCGTGTCTTGGTATCCGATGGAACCCACATTTATTCTTGCAGGGTTGTACGCAAATGAATTTGGAGAAACAATATAGTACATTCTTTTGTCGGCTTCTCGCATTGTACCGCCGTTTTCAAACTTTTCATCTTGCGGGACGAATCCACTTTCATTTGTAATGGAATAACTCTCTAATGGCAGATTTTCTTTGTTCTTTTCACCCGCTGGAAAAGTAATATCCGAGAACTTCCGCTGTTCCCAAGCAAAAGTAAAAGGGCCTCGGATTTTCCTTGGCCCTCTTGTTTGACTTATCGCTTATAAATATGCAGCCTTACGCCTCGAAGCCGCCGGTTACAATAAATTCCCGCAGCAAACTGTCCACTTTCTGGTTTACCTTGGGCGGTATCAGCTTTACGCCCTCTTTTTTCTCAAAATAGGCTTTGGCTTTTGCCTTGTCCACGGTTTTCTTCAGTTCGTCAAGGCGACCAAACTCGTTAATGTTGGTTTTCGTCAGCCCAAGACCCATCATATTGCGGAGCTTTTCTTCATCCAAGCCAAACACAACGGCAAAACGGTGGATTTGGTCATTCTTCGCACGGCACTGGTACTCGGTGATGTAATCCCGCAGCGTCTTGCCGGGTTCGGGTGTGGCGTCACCGCGTTCAATATCGTGCAGGAAGATGTTGGCAAACTTCTGTTCTTCCTGTGTCAGGCTGGCAAAGGACTTATGCAGTTCAGCTTTTGCCTGTTCTATGGATTCTCCCGATGCACCCGCCTGATTCAGCAGCTTCAGGTACTTATCAAAGCGGCTGTTCATATAGTTGGAATCAATCACACCGGTGTCGATTTCCGTCAAATAGCCCACCAAATCATACGGCGCATCGCTATCATCGGAAGGGTCCGACGGCTCGGCGGACAGCTCCTTATAGCGCTGTGCCAAAATCAGATAGGCCGACTCATCAAACAGCATTTCGACATCAATGGTTTCATCGGTAGCATCGTCCGGGCAATGATATACGCTTTGATTCCATGTAAAGCCCTGCACACGCGCTGCCTCCATGTAGTCGTTAAGCTCACGGAACAGCTTTGCAAACTTGGCGCAGACGCTCCTGTCCTGCGGCAGCTTTTCAAAATCCGGCACACCCGCGCTCGTAAACAACTCCGCAATGTCGCCGTACACCTCGTTCATTTTTTCAAGGTTGTGGGCAAGGCGGTCAACAAACAATCCAATTGGGCGGTCGCCGGAGTACAGCTTCACCGCTTTCAGCACATTTTGCTCCATTGTGTGCGGCTTGCGGTAATAGCGAATCACGCCGAACGGCTTATCCGGTCCAAACAATCGGTTCGTGCGGGAAAACGCCTGTATAATGTTCTCGTATTCCAGCATCTTATCCATATAGAGGGTATTAACCCACTTGGAGTCAAAGCCGGTCAGCATCTGGTCAACAACGATCAGCAAATCAAGCTGTTGGTCGGGGGTGCGTTCAATGCGCTTATACTGCTCCTTGTGCGCCAAACGCAGCGACAGATCCTTCTTAAACCGTGCATGGGTAGATATTGTAAAATCCTGCCCATAGCGCTTATTGTAATCCTCGATAATTTCAACAAGCCCGTCCTCTTTGTAAATCGCGCCGCCGTTATTATCAATGTTCGGGTCAAAAAGGCAGCTTGTTTTCAATTCCGGCATGGTGGTCTTCATCATGCGGTAATATTCGATTGCCTCCGGGATGCTGCTTGTGGCAAAAATCGCGTGGAATTTACCGTTGTGGCTCAAGGTCAGCCAGTTTTCCTTAATATCCTCGATAACGGTCTGCTTATGCTCGGCCGTCAGATATTGTGTATTGGGCAGATAATCCTCAATCCCCTTGATCCACTTTCCGTCCGGACCCGGTTCGCCGTACATTTTCACCTGCGTGTTGTCCATGTACTTATAGTACACAGCTGCTTTTGCAGGGTCGTTCAGGGCATCTGCAACCGTAGCTGCCTTTGCTTTTTCCAGTGCAACAGCCTGCCGCACATCTTTGTCGCGGAAGGTAAGTACCTTGTACGGGTCAAAGCCCAGCACATTTTTATCGCGGATGCCGTCTGCTATGCTGTAACGGTGCAGCTCATTGCCAAACACATCGGTTTGTGCGTTGTTCTTTTTGGCGTTTTCCTCAAACACGGGCGTGCCGGTAAAGCCGAAGAAAATCGCGCGAGGAAAGGTTTCTTTTATAATTGCCAGCATATCGCCAAAGGTGGAGCGATGCGCCTCGTCCACGATAAACACCAATCGCTTTTTGCCGATCAACTCAATATCGCGGGCATTTTTGCCGCCCTCCTCGTCACGGATATTGCTCATCTTCTGAATAGATGTCACAATCAGCGTGTCTGCGGTGGCAATGCTTTTCAACTTGGAAATCAATACATAGGTGTTTTCTGTTGCCTGCACGGTCTCGTTTTCATCGGCAAAGGCGCGGTATTCTTTCAGCGACTGCGTCCCCAGCTCGATACGATCCGTGAGGAAAACCACCTTGTCCGCATCGTTGGAATTGGCAATCAGCTGTGCGGACTTGAAGGAAGTCATCGTCTTGCCGCTGCCGGTGGTGTGCCAGATATACCCGCCGCGCTGCTTGCCGCTGTCCCATTTCGTTTTGGAAACTACATCCGAAATCGCACTGGCAGCATAATACTGATAGCTGCGCATAACCTTCAACACGCCGTCCGCATCGTCGGCCACGGTGTAAAAGCCGATCATCTGATGCGCCATGGGAATGGACAGCAGCTTGGAGGCAATCTCTTTCCAATCGTTGATTGGCTCGTTGTTGAAGTCCGCCCAGTGGAAGTAGTAATCGGTGTTAAATTTGCCGTCGGGACCGGGGTTGGCGAAGTAGACGGTTTCTTCCGGGTTCATTGCCACAAAAATCTGCACAAGCGAGAACAGCCCGGTAAACACACCCTCGTGGGCGTATTTTTCGATTTGGTTATATGCCTGACTCACCGGCACACCGCTGCGCTTTAATTCCAGATGGAAAACCGGCATACCGTTGATCAGCAGCATCAAATCGCCGCGGCGGTCGTTCAGCATTTTGGATTTACCGGGAAAAATCGGCTGCTGCACGATCTGGTAGCGGCTTTGCCCGGCGGCAATCTCCATGCGGTCGTAGATTTTCAGGCTGACTTCCTTGCCGAAATGTGCCTTGTCATCGGGGTTATCGCGCTTGACAGAAACCGTTTTGCCGTTGATAAAGCCGTTCAGCTTCAGCGGCGTGCGCAGTTCCCGAATCTGCTCCACAATTTGCTGCATCTCGCCATCGGTCAAGGGGTAATCGCCAAGGCGATCTATGCCGCGGTTATTGTCAAAGAGAATGTTTGCCCAGTTGCGAATCAGATCCTGCTCGGTGGGATATTTCAGAATTGTGCTCTCCCAGCCTTTGGTCGTCAGGATTTTTATAAGCGCTTCTTCAAAGTCCGATTCCTTTTGAAAGGTCATTTGTTTTGCCCCTTTCCGGGTATTTGTGTGCGCTTTTACAGCCGTTCGCGCACCATCATCAGAGCATAGCCCAGCAGGTTTTGCCCCTTCCACTTGCCAATATCCAGCCTGTCCGGGTCCTTCATCGACAAGCCGATGCCCCAAATGGTATCCCTGACCGCACATTCAGCCAAAACGGAACCTTTGGTGGCGGCAAGCTGCGCTTTCAGGTCGTCATTTTGGGTGAATTTAGCAAGCAGCCCTGTAAAAACAACGATTTGCCGAATACCATTCCAATAGCGCTCGCTGTAATGGGCAACCAGCCTGCCAAGCGCCTTGATTTCGGCAACATCATCGGTTGCAAGAATTTTGGCCGCCACAGCCTTGTCACCAAAGTAGACAGCCTTTTTGTACATCATATATTGTTCTATGGAGGAAAAGTCCACCCCCTCCACCGTAAAGCGGCAGGGGGACCAGTTGCTCAAATATCCGTTTTCCTCACTGGGGTTATGAAAGCAAACAACCGTCATTATACTTCACCGACTTTTTGTACCGCCAAATCCAGTTCCAGATCATGCAGCCCGCCGTATGCTTTTTCCAGAAAAGCAACCGGCACTTTTTTTACGACCTCGCTGCTGGGCAGATTATAATACCATTGATAATACGCATAAAATTCGCCGATCCAATCCGGCATAAACCCCTCGATGGCTTTGCCGTCCTTCAGTGTAAAGTCCTCGGTTTTGCAAAAGTAATCCCACAATTCGGGGGCGCTCATCGTGTTTACATAGGCTTTGGCTTCGTCGATGCTTTTTCTGGTTTTGCTTGCCATATAGGAATTGATAAAAGCCGCAGTATCCTTGTCAGGGTATTTCTGTGCCACAAGGTCAAAGAGCTTGCCCTGATTTTCGACCACATCGCTTACATATTCCTTTGCATACGCGCGCATTGCCCCTCACCTCTCAAACAGTGTGCTGAACACCTTTGTGACCGTGTTCGCGTCGGAATCCACCAGTTCGCGCATCCGTTTTCTTGCCGTTATGTCGCGCTGATTGTACCTGTCGTTAAATTCAGTGTAGTCCACGGCAAGCAGCTCGTCGGTTATTTCTTTCAGATTTGCATACGCGGCCTCGGACTTGATGCAATACTGGATGCCCAAACCGCCCAGCGACAGCAGATCTTCCAGAATATCCACATCAATATTATCGCGCACAAACTCTTTGGCGATGTAAAAGTAGGAGGCGTTTGCGCGCCAGCCGCAAATCACATCATAATCGCGGGTATCCATGCCGTATTTTTCGATAAATTTCTTTGCCAGCATACGGTATCGCTTAGAGTCGGCGGCGTCCCGGTGCTTCATCAGCTCTGCCAGCCACGCAAGAACACTGTGCTGCTGAAAATCCAGAATTTTCAGCCCGGCGGTTTCCAGCTCGTACTTGTGAACCCAGCCGTTTGTGTCGTTCGGGCGGCAGACCGCCCATTCTTTGGCAAGTTCGATGTTCTCGGTAAGGTAAAAGCCCCTGCCATAGTCGTGTTTATCATCCCCGCCGCCAAATTTCGGCACAACGATTTTGTCGGGAGTGCCGTGATATAAAATAATTTTTCCCATTTTTTCACGATTCTCCTTAGACAAACATCTTTTCGAGCATGGATTTTTTGATATTTTGCAGCTTTTCTAACTCACGCTGATGAAGGGTGATAAGGTGGTCGAATGTATCCATATACTTGCCAATTTCAGCTTTTTCAGATAAATCATTTGGCATATAAAAAGCAAGTTGTTGAAGGGTCGAGTATTTTACACGACGTTTTTCAATTAAAGAGCCAGTTGCAGCGTTATCAAAAATATTCATCGCCGTGGGTGTTTTGAAATATGCATTCCAAAATCCACTGCATTTGTCATCATCAATCGAAAACACATCATAATAGCCGGAAACACTTACAGTAAAAGCATTTTTATTGTATCCAAGTGCTCCAAATCTTAGATTCATTGGATTGGTAACAAACTCATTGGGCTTTACAGTTTTGAATAAATCCTCTGTCTTGGTCACGAGGGAACTTCTTTCATAACGGTCTGTTTTGGGCGTGACACCACTTTCGATTGTCAAGCTGTACAGGGGGTTACTCTCAAAATCAGAGGTTCGAGTATTACGCTCTTGCAGAATCTCCCCCAACTTTCGCTGTTCCCAAGCGTCAGTAAATCCCTTGAATCGAATTTCGGGAACGCTGCTGCCATTTTTCGGAAACATTTTTTCAAGCATGGCTTTCTTCAAAACTTGCAGCTTGTCAAACTTACGCTGATGAAGGGTGATAAGGTGGTCGAGATTACGAAAAAAGTCGGCAATGTGTTCTTGCTCTTTTATGTCAGGAAGTAGCACAGTCACAGTAGAGTATTCATCAAACGAGATGTTCAGCAAGCCATCCATTCTCGCACCAGACGACACAATCTTGCGAAGCTGACTCTCAACTTCAGAGCCATTCAACTCTATTGACAGAAACTCTGCATTTTTGTTTTCCGCAGAAAAACAATGATAAACAAACGGTATACGGGCACTTTCTGCTGTTGTCAGCGCAAAGCAAGAGCCAAATGGACGCAACTTTGATGCGCCGTGATTATAGGCAAGTTCACCTTTTTGGAGAAGAATATATTTCTTCAAACTTTCTCCAGCGTTATCAAAAGCATACCTTTCTGACTGCTCAATAAAGCCGTTGTTTGCCGTAATCATCATTATAGGGGCTTCCGATGTTGGGTCATTGCGGGTTACTTCTTTGACAACTTCCCCCAACTTCCGCTGTTCCCAAGCGTCAGTAAATCCCTTGAATCGGATGGCAGGTTTGTTCTGTTTTGCCATATCAGTCACCCAACAAGAGCGTCTTGAACTCGCTCAGGCCTTTCAGGTCATACTCACTGCCGGTAAGGTCGTCCATCATCGCGGCCAGCTGCTTTTCGGTGGCGCGGATTTCGCTTTCCACATCGAAGAAGGTTGTGCTATATTTATTTTGCAGGGTCTGAATCTTGTTGACAAGGCTGTCCACCATGGCATCGGGCAGTTTGGCAAGCTCGTTCGTAAAGGGCGCAATCCATTTTTGCTCCAGCAGCTCCAACACCTGCGCATCGGTCAGCCCCTCAATGGTCTTTTTGGTCAGGGCTTCCAGTGCTGCTGCGTCAGATTTGATTTTGGCTTTCAGTGCCTTTTCCTGCCTGGTCAGTTCCTCTACACGGCCGAAAATGCGGCAGGCATTTTCAGCCTCGGGGGTACGGTCACGCCGCAGTTCTTTGACCTTTTTGGCAATCTCCTTCGGCACAAAAGCATCGCCTTCTTCGGTAAAGCACTCCTTATAGGCGTCCTTGTCGTCCTCGGTAAATTCATCCAGCAGGGCTTCATATTCGGTGGGAAGCTCGGCAAGCTGATTTTCCAGCGCGTGGAGCGCGCCAGCCTTATCTTTCAACAGCGTTTTTTGCAGCAGATCAAAGGGCAGAATGTGCCCAACCCAGCCGTCCTGCACTTCCTGCTCCTCGTTGCCTTTCTTTTTGGTGACAAGATGGGGGTCTACCTTTTTGGCTGCACCGAACCCCTCGGTCTGGATCATTTCAAGGTCAACGGCAATCGTGTTCCAGTGGTCGTCCAGCAGCTGATAAGCCTCGTATTTGTCAATCAGCGGAATGTCGGCAAGGCGCGCAAAAATATCCTCGCTGAGGGTTGTTTCCGTCTTGGCAATCTCAATTTTGCCCATGCCGTCCAACAGGACAGCCTTCATATAGGCGGGCAGCGCAGCAAAGGCGGAGCGATAGGCGTCCTCAAAGGCGGTTACATCGCGGCTGTTTTTGATAGCCGACTTGATGTCCTCAACGGTCAGCGCCGCATAGGGCGTTCCGTTTTCAGCAAACAATTCACCGCGCAGCGCAGGAAACGCCGCCCAGTATGCGGAAAGCTCGTCCAGCTCTGCTGCGGGGATGCCGCCAAACATAGAGGCGTATACATCCCAATGCTCCGCTGCCTCAGAGGAGTCCACATAGCGGGGAATGTTTAAGTTGTAGTCATTGGCGCGGATTTCCTCACGGCTGACCGTGCGGGAAAATTTGGGGATGCTCTCACGCTTTACAAAGGTATCGGCAATGCGCTTGATGTCGGAGGCGCGGAGTTTGTTGTTTTTGCCCTCCTTGGTGTACCCCTTGGAGGCGTCAATGATAAGTACATCCTCGCGCTCGCGCTTTTGGCGCAACACCATAATGATGGTGGGAATGCCCGTGCCAAAGAAAATGTTGGCGGGCAGACCGATGATGGCGTCAATGTGGTTGTTCTCAATCAGATTTTTGCGGATCGTGCCTTCCTCACCGCCGCGGAACAGAACACCGTGGGGCAAAACGATGGTCATAATGCCGTCGGGCTTGATATGGTAAAGGTCGTGCAGCAAAAAGGCATAGTCCGCCTTACCCTTGGGTGCCAGACCAAAGCGGGCATAGCGGGCGTCGCCCTCCTTGTTGGTGGGATCCCATGCCTGCGAATACGGCGGGTTCGATACTACGGCATCTACATACAGCGGGTCATAGGAGTTGATGGGGTCGGCATCGTCAAAGTAGGGCCAGTCCTCCTCCAGCGTATCGCCGTTGCGGGTAACGATGTTGTCCGGCTTGATGCCGCGCATTACCAGATTCATACGGGTCAGGTTGTAGGTGTTCTCTTTCAGCTCCTGCGCGTAGTATTTTACATTGTTTGCGTCAGCCATATACTTGGAAACGCTTTTGCCGATGTTGATCAGCAGCGAGCCGGAACCGCTGGTCGGGTCATAGATTTTGATTTCGTTCTTGCCCTGCAGGTGGCTTGCCACGATTTCAGACATCAGCAGCGAAACCTCGTGGGGCGTATAGAACTCGCCCGCCTTTTTGCCGGCATTGGCGGCAAACATACTGATAAGATATTCATAGATGAAGCCCAGCACATCATAGCCCTGCTTGCCGTCCATCGGAATATCCTTGATCAGATTCAGCAGACCGCTGATGGCTTTGGTCTGGGTGCCGGAGCTGTCGCCCAGTTTGGAAAGACCGGTTTCCAGTGTGTTGAAGATTTTCTCAAACACACGCTTGTGCGTGGGGGAAATCAGCCGGCTGAACGCCGACAGCGCATCACGCACATTGGAAACATCAAAATCCTTGCCCATGCCGAGCCAAGTGGAGAAGAAATCTTTGTAGGAGATAAAATAGCCGATGTTTTCCTGCACCCATTTAACGGTTTCGGGGTCGTCCTCGGTTACGGTTTTCAGCAGCTCATCGTCATAATCGTTGTCTTTCAGAAATTCGATTTCTTTATCGGACAGATATTTATAAAAAATGAAACCAAGGATAAAGTCTTTGTACTCGCTGGCCTCGATTTTGGAGCGCATCTGGTTAGCAGAAGCCCAAATCTTCTGCGCAAGCTGTTGTTTGTTCATCGGTCAAGCTCCTTTTGCTTTAGAAAATACCCTTTCTTGGGAAAAGCGTAAGTAGTTATTTCTATTATAACACAGATAGCTAAGGTTTCCACAAAAAATTGTGGCTTATGCCATAAAATACATACGCTTGGGAACAGCGGAAGTTGGGGGAAGTTGTCGAACGCATCACACGCAAAAACGAAAATCTCGAATCAACTTTGCCACTGACAATCTCCGCGCAGTATGGTCTAATTGACCAGAATGAGTTCTTCGATAAGCGTATAGCAAGCAAGGATGTAAGCGGTTATTTTCTTGTTAGGAATGGTGAATTTGCTTACAATAAAAGTACATCTTCCGATGCTCCTTGGGGTGCAATTAAGCGTCTTGACCGTTACGAAAGTGGCGTATTATCAACGCTTTACATTGTTTTCAAAATTTTGGATGAGAGAAAGACCAGTTCTGATTATATAGTCACTTATTACAACACCGACTTGTGGCACAAGGGTATTCAGGCCATTGCAGCCGAAGGCGCGCGAAACCACGGCTTATTGAATGTTGCGCCAGCGGACTTCTTCGAAACAAACCTAACGATGCCGAAGGATTATGCCGAACAGCAGCAAATTGGCTCTTTCTTTCAGATGCTTGACCACCTTATCACCCTTCATCAGCGTAAGCCATATTCACACATACAACGGAGGTGCAATATGCTTAACGAAGCACAAAGCACAGATAAGTTCTGTGAATATTATGCAAAATGGATTACTGTATACAAGAAAGGGGCGATAAGACAGGTTACAATGGATAAGTACCTGATGACGCAAAAATGGCTTGAAAAGCTTATCCCGGATTTGAAAATTTGCGATTTGAACCGCATTGCGTATCAGCAGCTGCTGAATGATTATGCCGAATACCATGAGCGACAGACAACAATGGACTTCCACCACCAACTCAAAGGAGCCGTTTTAGACGCAGTGGACGAGGGACTGATTGACCGTGACCCCACGCGGAAAGCGATTATTAAGGGAAAGGCACCGTCTGCAAAGAAAATCAAGTACCTTAATCAATTTGAGCTGCACACGCTCCTTGCCTCGCTTGAATTAAAAGATGAAGTGAACTGGGATTATTTCATTCTTTTGGTGGCCAAGACCGGAATGCGCTTTTCGGAGGCACTGGCCCTGACCCCCAAGGACTTTGATTTCTATCATCAGACCCTTTCCATCAGCAAGACATGGGATTACAAGGGCGCCAGTGGGTTTCAGCCGACAAAGAACAAGTCATCGGTTCGTAAAATTCAAATTGATTGGCAGTCTGTTATCCGTTTTTCCGAGCTTGTAAAAGGACTGCCGGAGGATCAACCTATTTTTGTGGATGGCAAAGTCTACAACTCCACCGTCAATGATGTTTTGAGCCGCCATTGCGAGAGGTGCAATATCCCGGTCATTTCTATCCACGGTCTGCGCCACACCCACGCCTCCCTGCTGCTTTTCACCGGCGTGTCTATTGCGAGTGTTGCCAGGCGACTGGGACACTCCAGCATGACAACCACCCAAAAGACCTATCTCCATATCATTCAGGAACTGGAAAACAAGGACATTGACCTTGTTATGCGATCATTGTCCGGGCTGAACTAAAATATTGATTTATGGCTTATGTTGATTTGCTTAATGCAAAAGTGACTGTGGCGCAGAGATCCACTTTGCACCACAGTCACTTTTGCATTGGACCTTGAATGCTAATCCGAAAAATATTGTACCCTCTATATTGGGATTCTTAAATTTACCAGACACTGTCTGGCAAATTGAGTTGACCGCACTACTATAGTTGTCCTCATTGGCCGCCTTGCCGCTGTTGTCGGTGTTGTAGGTGCGCCGGGGGTCTTTGGCAGTATCATAGATAGTGACGGTGGTTTCTACCCCCGCACTGGTGACAAGTTTTGTGCCGCCCATGTCGGTAACGGCAATGTCTGCATTGTAGTCGGCATTGTCCAGCCAAATCACGGAGTTGTCTTTATCCTCGGTGATTTCAATATAGTAGCCACGCTTGCCCAGCGGAGTATTGGCAGTGCCGGGGTGGTCGATATTCGTCCAATCACCGAAGTAGCCGTTGGGCGCTTTGGTTTCGGCGATAACAAATTTGCCCATGTTGCGCTGGGTATAGTAAAGGGTGTGCCGCATGGAATCCGTGGTTGCGTAAGCGGCGCTGTTGATAACGGCATAAGTGCCGTTATTTTGGCGCTGGATACTGTAAGTGTTGTAGCCACCTGTGGGCTGATATTTGCCGGTTACAACATCCCACTGGAAAATTTCATACTGCGCATCGGCAGCAATCTGATTGCCGGTTTCGCTGTCGGTTTTCTTGACGTTGACCTGCAAAGACCATTCATCATTTTTCATCTGATAAGTATTATTAGAGTTGGCCGGTACAGAAATTGTCTGCTTGCTGCCGTTGCTGCCCCAGTACATTTCAAAGCCATAGGGTACGCCGACTTCCTCATAGCGGAATTTGATGCTGGCCAGTTCTGCTTTGGCCGAAGCCATGGCGTTATCTACCATGCGCTGGGCTTCACCTTGCAATTCGGCAATGGCAGAATCGCGGGCGCTGTCGGCGGCTGCATCTGCTTCGTCCTGCGTGGTATAGGGGCCGACACGTCCGCTGCGGCTGTCGGTGGTTTTGCTTACGGAGTAGTGCAGCGTCCAACTTGCGGATGCAGCACCGCCGTTGTTCTGATAATTGTTATCGTCGGTATGGCCGCTGGTGGTTACAGTCTGCTTGTCGGCGGGGCTGATAGCCCATGTGCCGCCGTCAATAGTACCGCTTTTGGTGATAGGCTCGATTTCGATGGTCGCGCCGTCCACCTTTTCATTGGTTTTAAGCTGCACCTTGTCGGTGATGATGCCGTAGTTAAAATCAAAGCTGCCGCTTGCGGTCTGCGCCGGGGCTTGCCAGTTGGCGTAAATTTCCTGCACGATGGGTTTGGGGTTCGGTTCGTCATCGGAAATTTCGGGGCCAATCACAGCCACAGTCTGCCAGCCCGCGCGGCCCGGCTGATAGATATAGGTGTAGTAACCACGGGCGGATGCGTAGGCGTCTGTTCCCTCCAACAGCGCCTGCGCGGACCCCATAAGAATTTTGGCGGCGGTGCTGTCGGGGTAATTCTCGATAATCTGCATCTGCGCATCTGTATAGATCGTGCGGCAGAAATCCAGCAAACTCGGCGCTTCTGCGGAGAGTGCAACCGGAGGGAGCTCCTGCATACCGAGAGAAAGCTGGGTCAAACCGCCCCAAATTCTGAACTGGTTGCCGTAGTGGTCACCGGGTACATACTGGTCTGCGCCAACCATAGAAGTATCGACGTAAGTGTACGTTGGGCAGTTCTTGGGCTGGCCGTCTGCGCCTGGTGTGCAGCAGTACGCCTCGTCACCATTGAACCAAATCAGCCAAGTGCCGTTGACTTTGGCGACCTTGGTGATTTTGCCGTTTGTTACGTCGGGGATAGGGCGTTCGCCGTAGGCAGCAATACCGGCATCAGCAAACGGAGATGCCACCGTGTGTTCACGGTCAATCGTGACATTCAGTGTTTTGGTCTGCATATCGCCGTTCGGGTCGGTGTAGACAAGCTGTGCGGAAAAATCGTCTGCGGCCTGTACATACAAACCCATGACAGCGGCAGATGTTTCATAGTAGCTGCTGTGCAGCAAGGTGTCGGCATCATCGGCGGGCGCGCCGTAGAAGTCCAGCACCGTCACGCCGTCCGGCAGGATAATGTCTGTGCTGCTGCCGTCTGCGGGATACTCCACCTGTGCCATAATGGGAACAACAGCATAATCCGCGCCGTCCAGCAGAGGCGCGGTCATGGTAAGACCGTCACTATCCAGCGCGTCGGCGGTCAGATAGCTGCCACTGATTTCTTCCAGCTGGCTTTCGGGCCATTCGGAAATGCCGATTTTGGTATGGCCGGTGGCAACAGGCAACCCCTCGCTGCCGATATAAGAGCCGATGGGCGCATCGGGCAAATCGGCGTACAGTTCCGCGCCGACAACGGCAGCGGAAATTTCTTCTTCAGCGGGCTGTTCTTCTGCCGTTTTGGGGGTGGCTTCTTCCTCCGCGCCGGGGTCGGGGCTGCTCTCATCGGCTTGGCCGTTGTCTGTTTCAGATGGCTCCGTCTGCTGTTCCATCTGCACAACTTCCTCGGTGGGCTGCGGTTCAGTTTCTTCCGCAAACGCCGCACCGGGCAGCATGGAGCAAAGCATTACCGCCGCTGCAATCAGCACGGTAACGCGATGCCGTAATTTGTAATGTGTTTCTTTCATAATGAAATCCTTTCACAAAACAGAGATTTTTTCACGAAAAAAAGCGCCTGTAAAATACAGACGCTGCGGTTATCTTTCGGGTGTACCGTGGGCGGGTTGGGCTTTGGCCTTTTCAAATTTTCGCACTTGATTCGTAAAGCCATCCAACACACAGGAGTGCGCTTGCAGACTTGCATAATAGCAAGCCCGGTCAAACCCACGCTCGTCCATGTCCTTGATAGGGCGCACAGAATTTGCCCATTCTTCGTTTGTGCGGGAAATGCGCCCATCGCCGTCGCGGATTTGAATGGCCGCTGCCAACACATATTTGGTGCGCTCCAAACCGTATTCCTCCACCACCTGCTTAACAGCACCGTCACCCAAGCGCATACCATCGTAGTGCAGCGCGATTGCGCCGTTGATTTCATCGCCGCAACGCTCGTTAAGGCGATAAGATTCCCGGTACTGCTGTACCTCGTTATGCTGGCGGGCATAGGTAATGGATTGTCGGTACACTTTGGGCGGATTCTGCTGCTGTTCTTTTTTCAGCAAGTCATCCGCGCGGTCCTCCACGCACTGCGCAACAATGCTCATGTAGTCAGTTTCCAACTTAGAGAAATCCTTGTAGACATCTGCCAGCGGTGCGGGAGATTTCAGCAGCTCCCGCACCTGTGCAGGGGTGAGGTTCATTTCTTCCGTTGCAAGAATAATGTCCTCGCGGACGCTGTACTCGTAGGCGTGACGTAAGATTTCTTCGGGTGGCTGTGCGGTCAGCCAGTCATAATACTTGTTCTGCTCCTGCCGCATTTTTTCGCAGAGCTGCTCCTGCGGGGTCATTCGACGCCCTCAAAAACCAAGGAATTGCTTTCGAGAATGTACTCCCAAAAGAAACGCTTCCCATCCGTGTCCGCATTGTTATAGCAGAACGCAATAAGTGCCGGGAACATGGCTGCCGCCGCGTCCTCGGAAACATTCGGCTTCTTCCCGCTGGCAGCACAGTGGTTCAGATACTCCACCAGTTCGCCCAGCGTGGTCGCGCCACTTTCTTTCAGAATCGGTGCGCACTCCTCCGGCCATTCCTGTTTGTCCAACGGCAGAATCAGCATTTCCTCGCTGATCGGGGCGCTGACCTCAATTTCTGTGTCCGGGCGCTGGCTGAAGCCGTCCAAGACTTCAAGGCAGCCCACCTCGTTCGCCTGTTCAAGCAGTGCGAGTGCCAACACTTCAATAATACTATCGTAAGACATAAGTACCTCCCAATAGAAAAAGCGCCCACAAAAGTGGGCGCTTGGGTAAAATATTCAGTTATGAGAACACAGGCAAACTTCCGTTTGCTGCATCCGTTTTCAAAATGGTGATCCAGTTGCTTTTTCCGTAAAGGAATCGCACTATATGCACGGTCTGCGTGGCATCGTCCACCGTGTAGAACGCAAGGTAGTTCATAACGATGGTGAAGCGGATTCCCCACAAGGAAAGTAATTTATCGGCTACGACTTCAAATTTGTGCGGGAATTCTGCCAGCGCACCGATTTTTTCATCGGCTACATCCAACAGCTTGTCGGCGGCAGTTGGATTTTTCAGTACAAGGTCGATATAGTCGTAGGCGTTCGCCATATCTCGTTCGGCGGCTTGGGTGACATGAATGTTGTATTTCATCTGCGCTCCCTGCGGTGGCGCAAATCAGCCATAACATCGGCAAAGGGGCGTGTGTTCCCAGCGTCAATGTCGGCAAGGCCCTCTTGCAACTTGCTGTACAGTTCAATGCGGCCCGCCATTTCCTCGTAGGTCTCCATGCTCATAACGGCAAGGTCGCCCTTACCGTTTTTGGTAATAAAGACCGGCTCGTTGTAGGCATGGCAGTAAGAGGAAATATCATTGTAGTTGTTCCTTAAATCTGCGCTGGAACGAATGTTCGGCATAGATAGCACCTCTCTTTCATACAAAAATTATATCATAATTTCTGTATGAAAACAAGCAAAATCTATCAATTAAATGTCACAGTCCAATAGGTGTACTGCCCCTCTGCGGTCTGGCAGAACCAGCAGCCAACACCCATGCTGGTAAAGCTGGAATTGACGATGTTGGCATAGTGGGCGGGGCTGTTCTGCCAATAGCTGCACACGCTGCTGGCCGAGCCGATAGGCCCTGCCGCGCAGATTTCGCTGCGGGTCGTCATGCCGGAGTGGTCAAACGCACCGCCCGCGACAAAAGACTCACATCGGGCATCTGCCGCCGCGCTCAACCCGCCATCCATTGCCAGTGGGGAAAGCCCTACTGCCGCGCGGATGGCGTTGATGTTTTCCTGCACGGCCCAGTACGCAGAATCCGAACTGTCGATGCTCCACCATTGCTCCGTACCGGCAGCAAGGTCAAACGGCACAGCGCCGTAACTCATGTTGACCTGTGCAGGGGTGTCGGCTACGGATTCCTCAACGGGGGCTTGCGTGGGTGCTGCCGTAGGCGCTGCTGTCGGCGCGGGCGTGGGTTCTGCTGTGGGCATTGGGATGGGGTCTTGTGTGGGTGCAGGGGTTGCAGTTTGCGCAGGGTTGGTGGTTTCAGCAGCTTCTACCGTCTGCGCCGTTTCCTCGGTGGCCGGAGAGATCTCCACCAATGCAGCCGGTTCAGCCGCAAGCGGTTCACTTTCTGCCGCCGCGCACCCGGCCAGCATCAATACCATGCCCAGCATTGCAATCGATTTTTTCATAAAAACTGCTCCTTTCATTTCGGGGTGGTCGCGTATACGATTGCTTTTTCTGCTTATCATCATAGAGATTATCGTTCCTCCTGTCCACGCTGTCGATTGGCTGCTTGACACTGTTGTTCCGGCTCGGTATCGGTCACAATGTCTTTGTCGTTCATATTCAAAAGTCCATCCAATACTGCCAAACGATTGCTTTTTTCAGCAAGCTCTGCGGCCTGTGGAAATGGCCGCTTGACTTCTTCCTCGGCGCTGGCAAGCTGCTGTTCCAACCGCGCTTGCTTGGCTTTAATTTTCTCGATATTCGGCTCAATTCCGTTTGCCAGATTGGAAATGCGGGTAAGATTACCCAGTACATCATTGCCCAATTCGGCGGTATAAGTACCTGCACCAACCAGCTTTACACTGAACACATTGCCAAACACGGCATGAGAAACTTGCAGTGCCAACCCTTTGTAATTGCCGATAGGTACAGGCTTTTCGGTATCAAGAGCAACTCCCAGCAGGCCGAGCAGCGCTTTACCGGCTGGCTCTTTTTCGGTGTAGGTTTTCTCCATCAACTGCATGGAAAAAATGTCTTTGCCTTCTGCATCCTTGTGGGTATGCGCCTGCACGGTAGCGGCATCCGCCGTCAGGTTCACAACCAGTTCTTTGCAGCGCTGAATCTCCTGCGGGAATCCCACGGCGATTTTGTTTTCAAGGTCATAGATTTGGCTGTCGTGGGCAGCTTTCAGCGTTTTCAGCCGGGTCAACTGAATATCAAGATCCATTTTCTCTTTAATCAGCGGATTGCCCGCCGCCAGTGCCTTGACTTCGGCATAGGACAGTGCCGCCTCGTCCATGTCATCACAGCTTCGAGCAGGGCTTTTGCTCGTCATAATCTGCCCGATGAATTTCTGCTTATTTTCAATAAGCTGCCAACTGTAAGCGTCAAACGTACCCTCGGTGACATAACGGAAAACGTAGACTTCTTTATTTTCATTGCCTTGCCGCAGAATACGGCCCTCGCGCTGCTCAATGTCAGATGGCCGCCACGGTACATCAAGGTGGTGCAGCGCAATCAAGCGCTTTTGGACATTGGTGCCAGCACCCATTTTGGCCGTGCTGCCCATTAGCACACGCACCGCGCCGCTGCGGACTTTTCCGAAAAGTTCAGTTTTGCGGGCATCGGTGTTCGCTTCGTGGATATAGGCAATCTCCGCTTCGGGGATACCACGCTCAATCAGCTTTGCTTTCATATCGTCGTAGACATTGAAAACGCCCGCCTTGGGCGTGGACAGGTCGCAGAAAACAAGCTGCGCACTGCGCTGGGCCTTGGTCTGCTCCCATATCTCAAAGACTTTTCCCACGCAGATATTCACTTTGCTGTCGGGGTCATCCGGCAAGTCGGGGTCAATCAAGCGCTGATCCAGCGCCAATTTGCGCCCGTCATTGGTGTCGGGTAGGATACCGACGAGGTAGCAATGCTCCTTTTCCGTTATCCCCCCACGGAACCGGACTTGATACTTTCGCATCATCCGGCTCCCCAGTAATTTAATTTCAAGAAAGTGGTTTATTTATTGTGCCATTGTGGATTGCTACATGGCATTCCCGACATACCACGAGCGTTTTTCTGTTTCTTGCTGCCATAACTTGCGCCCACGTGGGATGGTTAAGCAGCCCCTTATTCTTCACATCAGCAAGTTTGCGAATGTGGTGTACTTCAATATTTTCTTTGCTTCCACACAATTCACAGGTATCTGCCAGCAGTCTTTTTACAAGTTCCGTTCGTCCGCCATACACCTTATAAGGCTTGTCCTCAATAATGGCTTTGCGCTTGTGGACAAGGGAGATACCACCCCAAGTTGCCACAAGAGGCTTCTTACTGGGACGTGGCACGACCACTTGTAAGCAGGGAACTTCTTTTCCACTTGTGCTTGTAGTTGTGGTTCTGTACTTTTTCTTTTGCTTCTTCATAGAAGATCTGTGTTTACAGGCTAATGTTTTCAGCAAAGAGGTTTCCATTACCCAATACAGCGTAGAAAACCACGACAGATTTTGTGCCAGGATATAATACTGAATCAACCCACGGTACTCCGCTTGAAACTGTTGCACGATAGAAAAATCATCTTCTTGGAGCAACTCATTTCTATGAGTAACCTTTCCCTTCCGCTTGAAGGATTGGCACTTGCTCTCAATAACCTTTGCAGGAACAAATAGTGCGATGGCACCGTTTGCACCTCTGCGCCCTTTGGGGTCGATGTAGTCATTGGCCCTTTGTGCCTTGATTTCGTAACCCAGGAACTTAGCCGCCTGACTACTTGCATTGGTAATTAAGGTCTTTTCCTGCGATAATTCCAGATGAAGCTCATTTTCAAGGAAATTGTGCATTGCCGCCTTAATTTCCTCGGCGTCAGCTTTGGAGCCTGTAAAACCGATGAGAAAATCATCAGCATAGCGGACATATCTGCATCTGCGATAGTTTTCATCATACGGGTCAACAGACGGAATATTTCGCCGTTCTACCTCAAGTTTGTGGGCAGTCTGCATATCTCCATTCTTTCTGGCCTTGCTGATTTCAGCGTTCATCCTGTTGTATACAGGGTTAGATTTCTGCCGCTTACCCTTTGTATATTGGGGAATTAGCGTATTTTCTATCCACTGGTCAAATTCATTCAAGTAGATGTTTGCCAGTAGAGGGCTGATAACCCCTCCCTGTGGAGTTCCGCTGATTGTTTGATTGAATTTCCAATCATCCAAATAGCCTGCTTTCAGCATATTGGAGATAAGGCGAAGAAACCTTCCATCATGGATATTCTTCTCAAGAATTTTCAAGAGAACATCGTGGTCAATCGTATCGAAATATTTGGATATATCTCCCTCGATGAACCAGCGGGTTCCTTTCCATATCTGAATTTCCTGCAACGCTGTGTGACATCCTCTGTTGGGTCTGAAGCCATGGGAATGATTGCTGAATTGCGGTTCGTAATACGCTTCTAATATTTCTCGCATTACCTCTTGCAATAGCTTGTCTCCCCATGTAGGAATACCAAGAGGACGTTTCTTTCCGTTTTTCTTCGGAATATATTCACGTCTTGCAGGTTTCCATTGGTATTTTTCTTCTCGTAGAAGTTCAATCATTCTGTCGATTTTCTGGATTGACATACCATCAACCGTTTCATCTGTAACACCCTTGGTCATTGCGCCGTTATTCGGGTATAACTTTGCATAGGCATTAAGATAGAAGTCCCGGTTGAACAAGAGTTTGTAAACTCTTTCAATGGGTTTGTGCTGTTTTCCACGTTCTTGAATGACCGTTAAAACAGTTTGGGCTGTACGCATCTCACGCACCTACTCCTTTCTAACTAAGTCTAAATTACCTGTCACCCTTCGCCGTGTACAAGGCTTTCCCTTGCTCTGACTACTATGGTGACTCCGTTGCCATGGGGGTCGCCCCCTTTAGGCAATCCTGCCATTCGTCAAAAGTGTACGTATCGAGCATCCCTTAGGTTCCTTTTTCGTTCCTTTATTCGCACTCATTGTGCGCTCTTTCATTGCAAAAAGTTACTCGCCCAAGATCAACAACAGCGAGCATACAATGACACCGGTATCAATCGCTTTCCGGTGGGCGATGCTGTGCACCAAGTCGAAACTAAGGTTCAGGCAGTATAGCTTTAACCATAGGACACGGAACTTGCGGAGCGTCGAAATATTGCGATTAACTCCTTATCCGCTTTACCAACATGCGATTGTCCCCTTTGAGTTTCCTCGCCAGGTAGGTTGGTTGTTCCCATTATTCACTTTTAATAATGTCCCCCTGCGGGGGAGATACACTTTTGCGCTTAGCAGCGCACGATTTTCAGCATATTATCCACATAAGGTTTTACTTCTCGATTGCGGATTTTGTCGGCGCGTTCGCCCAGTTCGGCTACCATCTGTTTTTGTGTTTCAGACGGCTTTAGCCGGATATTGGTCGGTTTGCCGCCTACAAGGGCAGGAACAGGCAGTTTCAGCATATCTGCCGTCTGAATGTCGGCGCATTGCTTGAACATTGCCATAAGTTCCGGCAGATTGAAAAAGCGGGCAAAGCGCGTTTTTGTACGGTAGCCTGTTCCTTCCGGGGCAAGTTCGATAGCTGTGACTGTTTCACCGAAAGTGGCCGCCCAAGAATCAAAGCTGGCAAGGCCGTTGCGCTCTAAAGTATGCTGCTGTAAATAGCGCTGCATGGTATAAAGTTCGGTCATGCTGTTGGAAATCGGTGTGCCAGTGGCAAAGGTCACGCCCCGCGCACCTGTAATTTCATCGAGGTACTGGCACTTCATCAGCAGGTCACTGGCCTTTTGGCTTTCGGTGGTGCTGACACCCGCGACATTGTGCATTTTTGTGACTGTCATAAGATTTTTGAAGTTGTGGGCTTCGTCCACCATAAGGGAGTCAGCACCCAGTTCCTCAAATGTCACCACATTGTCGCGCTTTGGGGAATCCAACAGATTTTTCAGCTTCGCTTCCAAGTTCTTTTTCTTGGCTTCCAGTTGCTTCACCGTCAGACGACTATCGTTGTCATCCAGACTATCCATTTGCATTTCCAGCGCTTCAATCTGATTACGGATAAAATCGGCTTTCCTTGTGTCTGAAAGAGGAATTTTCTCAAACTGGCTATGGCCGATTACCACAATGTCATAATTGCCGGTGGCGATTTTGGCGCAAAACCGTTTGCGGTTCGTCTTTTCAAAATCTCGCTGCGTTGTCACCAAAATGTTTGCATTGGGGTATAGCTTCAGCGCTTCACTGGCAAATTGGCCGGTCAGATGATTTGGCACGGCAACAAGCGTTTTACTGCACAGGCCCAGCCGCTTTTTTTCCATTGCGGCGGCAACCATTTCGTAAGTTTTACCCGCGCCAACCACATGGGCCAGCAAGGTGTTGTGGCCGTACAGGATGTGGGCAATGGCATTGCGCTGGTGGGGCCGCAGTGCGATTTCCGGGTTCATACCGAAAAACTGGATGTGGCTGCCGTCGTACTCACGGGGGCGGATGCAGTTGAACTTTTCATTGTACAGCGCCACCAAACTTTCCCGGCGCTCACGGTCCTTGAAAATCCAGTCTTTAAAAGCATCTTCTATCATCCGCTGCTTGGCCTGTGCTTCTTCGGTGGCAGGACCATTGAGCTTATGCTGCTCCTTGCCGTTTTCGTCATAGATTGTATCGTAAATTTTGGTGGCCCGCAGGTTGAGTGCGTTCTCCAACAAATGATAGCCGTTGATACGTTTTGTGCCGTAAGTGTTCGTGACGCGGATATTATCGTTGCCCTGGCTCTTGTTGGAAATATACCAGTTATTCAGGTATTCATTGTAACGGACAGCTATTTTCTGTTCGCGGTAGGTTGACTGAAAAAGTTCATCGGCAAACTGCTTGATGATTTCCGGCCCGATCCATGTAACACCCAACCGAACCGTTATCTCGCCCGCCGTCAAGTCCTTGGGCTGCACCTGTTCCAACGCTTCTACATTGATGCGAAACGCCGGGTCTTGGTCGGCGGCAACATGAGCAATACGCAGCTTTTCGCGTACATTGCCGGATAAATACTCGTCTGCCATAAGGTAAACAGGGCTGCCGTCCTCCTGCTTGCGGAAAGGCTCTACAAAAATAACGCCCGCCAATTCCTTGGCAAGCGTTGCTTCGTCTTTTCCAGTAAGGTGCATCATGTAGGGCATATCGACCTTGGCACGTTCCCCGATGCTTAGTGCCAGTGCATCCGATGCCGTGTCGGCGTGGTCGGGTATCTGCGCAGAGCGGATAGTCCTTTTGGTGAACATATCCGACTTGCTGATAAAATTGCCTTTTTCATCGACATTTTCCAGTGAACACAGCAAATAGTAGCTGCTGTCATCCCGGAAAGACAACTCCGCGCTGCGGCTGTTGATTAGGCCGTGCTTGCCGCGGAAGGCATCATACTGGCGGTTAAGCTGGGCTTGCAGACGGCGGATTTCCTCGTCCGGCAAGTCCTGCAACTGCGCATCGATCAGAGCGCGGGTGGTATCGCGCAGTTCCACCAGTTTGCGGATACGCTCGGCAGATGCTGCGTTGGGATTACATTCCCGCATGACTGCGCCTTCGCGGTAATAGATTTTATCGTCCTTTACCGTGTAGCTGAAATTACGCACAAAGGGATCGGCATCAATGTACTTGGTGTCCTCGCCGCTTTCTTCCTGCACAGAGATTTCGGCTTTTGTCAGCGTGGCGGTCAAGTGCTGCATAGCAGTGTCGATTTGCGTTTCCAGCAACGGCTTTCCGAAACGGTCCACCGCATCGGGGTCTATTGGCTGGCAGGTGGAAGTCGGGCCATACGGACCGGCGACTATCTCCATCTTGCCGCAAATCATTTCAGGGTGCTCCACAAAGTAGTGGTTCATAGTGATGCCGTTGGCATCTTCTGCAAGGTGCAGCCAAGGCTCGTCCTGCTGGCGCAGTGTGTCACGCTTTTGCAGGAAAATTACATCCGTCATAATTTTAGTGCCGCTGCCCTTGAACGCATTGTTGGGCAAGCGCACCGCACCGATGAGGTCGCAGCGCTCGGCAATGTACTTGCGGGCGCGGTCATCCTTTTTGTCCAATGTGCCGCTGGAGGTGATGAACGCCATGATGCCGCCGGTGCGCAGCTTGTCGATGCTCTTGGCAAAGAAATAGTCGTGAATGGGAAAATGCAGCCGGTTATACTGCGGGTCATTGACTTGGAAATTGCCGAAAGGGACATTGCCAATAACGCAGTCAAAATAGTTGTCTGGGAGAAGCGCATTTTCATAGCCGGTCACTTGGATATTTGCCTTTTGATATAGCTGCTTGGAGATGCGGCCTGTGATGCTGTCCAATTCTACGCCGTAGAATTTGGCATCACTGCTGCCAAAATGTCCGTGTGCGAGAAATGCGCCTGTGCCCATGCTGGGTTCTAGGATTTTGCCGCCCTTTACACCGAAACGCTCCAGCGCTCGGTAGATGGGGTGGATAACGGTGGCGGGCGTGTAAAAGGCCGTCAGTGTGCTGCTGCGGGCAGCTTCGTATTCGGATTCGGACAATATTGCTTTCAGTCGGCTGTACTCATCTGCCCACGCGCTTTTGTTCGGGTCAAACGCATCGGGCAGACCGCCCCAGCCGGTATACTGCGCCAAAATTTGTTGTTCTTCCTCGTTGGCGGGTACGCCGCCATTGGCTACGCGCTGTTCAATTTCTTTCAGCTTTTGGATGGCGGCAATGTTGGCGTTAAACTTTTCGCGCGGCGCTGTCGGCAGATTATCCAGATAGGGGGCTTCATAGGTAATAGGTTCGCGGTGGTAAGGTTCATCTTCTGCCGAAAGGCGTTCCACATCTGCCATAACCTGCGCGACAAAGGGGCTGGGTTCTTCGATGATCTCGCCATCGATGGGTTCAACAGCTTCCTCCGGCTGCGCTTGTTGACTTGGCTTTTCCGGGGCAGACCGCGCTGCATTTTTGGGGTTGGCCGCAAGTAGCCGCGCAAATTCTTCATGGCTGACGGCACGGCCTACCAGCGGGAAACTTTCATCCCGCAGATGAATGCATTCTCTGCCGATTTCCTCGACGGTAAAGGGTCTGGCATCTTCCAGATAAACCGTACTGCCGATAGTTACAGGTGATTTTTCGACTTTTCTTGTAGTCGGATGATGCTTTTCAAACTCTGCTTCGGCGGTATTGATAAAATCCGAGAAAGCGCTGTTTTCAATACCCTGCGCGGCAAGCTCGTGGTTATCGTGAAAGTAGTCGATATGGACAATGTTACCGTCAACCTCATAGCGGATTTCGTTCCGCAGAAGATTGGCATACACTTGGATTTCGTGCTCATCGTCCTCGGTGGTAGAGTAAGCAAACTCCACGCGGGTCAAGTCGGAAAAATTCGGCTCGTTTAGCCCCTCATTCTCACAGAAATCCGTGATGGCGTGTTTTGCATGATCGAGGGCGGCATCGTTCGCTGCGCGGGCGGCTTGCTGTTCTGCTGCCCATGCCTGATAGGGGGCTTTTTCGGCATCGGTCAGATACTGGTCGTTGTAAACCAAAAGCCGCAGGCGCTGGGCAACCTCTTTCCACTTCAAAACGCGGCGATACTCGCCG
>OBWC01000351.1_pt1 | contig 44345 bp, 36 predicted proteins | sample 1501341 | NCBI WGS metagenome assembly OBWC01 (sample SAMEA2580033, study PRJEB22360) | human gut metagenome | biome: human gut; feature: human-associated habitat; material: faeces | place: Denmark | collected 2008/2010 | reverse complement strand
GTTTATTTGCTATTCGTTCACATTTTCCAATCGATGGGATTTGTGCGGTGGTGCCATAGAAACAAAAATAACCGCTGAATTCCAAAACAGCGGTTATTTTACTGATATAAAACGCATTGGCTGACAATGCTGTGGCAGCCACACTCCTAGAAATTACTGCCGTGTTTTTGCTTATAGATTTTATGAGTGTTTTTACAGTCACTTTGGTATGTAATATTTTCTTCATACTATCTCCTCCTCTTTTGTTTTCAGTAATATCTTCTAATATCGTTGATATAAAAGATATTACTAACATCGCAACTAGGAGGTTAACTGTCGGCATTGAAAGTCCTTGCATTGCAAGCCAATGCGTTTTATTACATGATGTATAAGGCACTCATCTTTCGATAAGTGCCTTATACTTTGTTAGTTGCTCGTTAGTTATGTGTTAGTTACGGCTGTGACTTTACTGTGTTTCAAGCAGTCCCACAGCGCCACAAACCGCATAAACAAGCGCTTTGTAAGCTCCCATAAGGGATAAAGATTATCTCTTGGAGAACTGAGGAGCGCGACGTGCAGCCTTGAGACCGTACTTCTTTCTTTCCTTCATTCTCGGGTCACGAGTGAGGAAGCCTGCCTTCTTGAGAACAGGGCGGAGCTCGTCGGAGTACTGGAGGAGCGCTCTGGAGAGACCGTGGCGGATAGCGCCTGCCTGACCGGTAACGCCGCCGCCTGCAACGGTAGCAACGATGTCAAACTTCTCGATGGTATCTGTGAGGGTCAGGGGCTGACGAACGATCAGCTTGAGGGTCTCCAGACCGAAATAGTCGTCGATGGAACGGCCGTTGATTGTGATCGTGCCGCTTCCGGGATATACTCTTACTCTTGCAACAGAGTGCTTTCTTCTGCCGGTGCCATAGTAATAAGGCTTAGAATCGTACATTGTTCAGACCCTCCTTATATTTTGTATTCAACGGGCTTCTGAGCCGCGTTGTTGTGCTCTGCACCTGCGTAGCAGCGCAGTCTGGTGAGAGCCTTTCTGCCGAGTGTGGTGTTGGGCAGCATGCCGTTTACAGCGATGGTCATTGCCTTCTCGGGGTTCTCCTTCATCAGCTTGTCATAGCCGACTTCCTTGAGGTGGCCGATCCAGCCGGTGTGCCATCTGTAAACCTTCTTCTCCAGCTTCTTGCCGGTGAGGACTGCCTTTGCGCAGTTAATGATGATCACATGATCGCCGCAGTCGCAGTGGGGAGCGAATGTCGGCTTGTGCTTGCCTCTCAGAATGTGAGCGGCTGTTGCAGCTACACGGCCCAGGGGCTTGTCTGCTGCGTCGAGAATATACCAGCTGCGCTCAACTTCGGCAGCCTTAGGCATATAAGTTGACATATTTGTTTCCTCCTTATTTAATGATGATCCTGGCATTTCTACACAAATGCCACATGCAACATTTGATATTATACACGTTTTGTTTCGCTTTGTCAAGACTTTTCAGGCGTATATTTCAAATATATTATATTTTCTTTCGGTTTCTCTGCAAATCTCTCTGCTTTTCTCTGTTTCTCTGAATTCGTTTCACTTTTTATCTTGACAACGAATGCAAGAGAAATAATCAGGATACGCAAGAAATAAAGAGAATATCTAGAATATATTGAATTTGACAAAGCGTACTCGGAAACTCCACTATGGGGCTGTTATTTTGTCCTGACCACATATGAATGTTTTTCGCCAGCAACGCTGAGCATCGGCTGAGTCACAGCAGGCACCTGCCCAGGAGCCTCTTTTTCATATGAAGCCTTCCCAGTGTTATACTATAAAAATATAATACCAATCAGGACGGTGGAAGAATCGTCTTAAAAATCAACTTTTTTGATACGTTTTGTAAATGCTGATCAAAATATGACAAACTGTCGATTTATATAACAAGGTGTTCGTAATATTATTATTAAAATATACGCATTGTATATAACTTGCTGCGCTTAATACAAGGCGCTTTTCGTCTGCAATTGACAAAACAGCGATATAGGTGTATAATAAATAAGTGTGCGTTCCTTTAACCACACCCGGACGGTAAAAAATCTGTATAAAATTTTACTGAAATGCTGAAACTTTTTTCAAATTAAGCCTGACTTCTATTATGCAGGCAGTTAAGCGAGGTGAGCAACTGCGTGGGAAATCCAGATTTAGACAGCTATTTTGACGCTGTATACGCCGAAACCTTCAATTCCGTTTCAAAATTTGTGGTTAGCCACGCAGCCCGTTTCCAGGATTCTGAGGATATCATTCAGAATGTCTACACGAGATTCTATAAGAGGATCTCCGAAAAGGGCTTCGCTGATATCGAATCAGCGGAGGCTTTCCTTATTAATATAGCCAAGTTCGAGTGCCGGAGCGTGTTCTCCGGTTTCATGCGCCGCAAGGAGCGCGACGTTATCCTCTCGGAGATCGACGAGGAACAGTCCGCCGCCTTTGAGTCTGAGATGTCCCGGGATCAGAAGCTTCTCGAGGACGTCATGGCCGACAAGATCCTTGCGAAGCAGATTTTCGACGATATAATGTCCGGCGACGAGACCGTCGGGAAAATTTTCTACCTGCATTTCGTCTGCGATATGAAGCTTGAGGAGGTTGCGAACCGCCTGGATATGCGGCTTTCCACCGTAAAAACCAAGCTATACCGCACCATTGAAAAGCAAAAGAAGAAATTCGGTATTTAACGCCGTAGAGTATAACCGCCGGTGGATATTACCGGGAGTTTCGATAAATTTCGGCATGCGTGCAGTTCAAACGGTAATATCCGCGCGGATTATTACGCAGAGTTACAACAAATTCAGCTAAAATCACATATAATATTACATGAGAAAGGAGGTCTGCCCGTATGAACAAGAACGAATTCTACAAACAGCTTATGAGCGAATATTCGTTCGACGCCGACAAGATACGCGAAAATGCGAAGCGCGGAAAGAATGCGCGGCAGAAGCTCCAGCCCATGTATATCGGCATGACGGCGGTAGCGGCTGCGTTGGTTGTCACGGTGGGTACGCTGGCAGCAGTTAACCTTACGAAGGACAACGGCGTTTCTCTGACCGATTCGGGTCTTGCGACGCTTTCCGCGAACGACCGCGTTATCCACGCGATTGAACAGCTAGAAAAAGAGCGCGGCAGCGAGGAATCCAAGGATTTCCTCGTGAACTTTGCGGCTCCGATGTCCCCGGCTGAGGTTCAGGCGGTTCTGACCGGAGCGGTGGGCGGCTCCATGCCGGTAAAGACGCTATATTTCGCGGACGGCACCAAGACGACTAACACAGACAGCATCGGAAAGGTGTTCACCTCCGGCGCTGCCTGCCAGATAACCGGAGCGGCGGTTTACTGCACAGGCGACACCGCAGCGAAGCTCCAGAGCGACCCCGCAGTATTCCTTGTTGAATCCATGACAGAGAGCGACTACGAGAACGCCGCGCCTGTCAACATCAGCGAGGTAGACACCTCTGAGGTCACACTGCCTGATAATTCCAACGTTGTTGCTCCGCCTGAGAAGCCGGATAACAGCAGTGTTTCCGTAGCGGGAACGTCCGAAGGGCTTGACGGCACGGTAGAGCCGGAGGTCACCGAGGAAATGGACGGCACCAGCGAGTACGGAGAGGACCCCGCCACGGCAGAAGCTGTGACGGAAGAGGAAAGCTCCGAGACGCCGGCGGATACGTCCGTTCCTGAGAATCCTGCGGAGACCGACGTCACCGGAACCGTAGACGCACCGTCGGCTACAGTTCCCTCTGAGGTTGAAAATGCTCCGTCCGAGCTGCCCGCTGATAATAAGCTCCCCGAGGGAGTTACGCTCACAGCGAACGGCCAGTCGCTCGACAACACGCTTTATATAGACGCTGACACGGCGTTCTTCCTCACGGAGGATACCTTCTTTGTGAAGAACAGCAGCGGGGTAGCGCTCTATCGCTATGCCGACGGCGCCGAGACGCTGATATGCTCAGAGAACATTAATGACCCGAAGATCGTTTGGGTCGATGAAAACGGCGGTAAGCTGCTTGTAAGCGGCATGAGTGATTACGATACCCGCGGAAGGATTCTGTGCGTGGACGCTCAGGGCGAATATATCGAGGACCTCCGCACTGAGGACATGGTAATGTCCGGCGTACTTCAGAGTGCAAGCTATAATGCAGACAGCAGGCTCCTTGTACTGAATGTCCGCGAGGACGGCAGATACTACGTCATAACTGCTTCCTGGGACAGCGGAAAGGCTGAATATATCGCGACTCCGTATGATTCCGACAACAAACTGACTGTTGCGGCGGCTTACGGCGGCACGGTCTACTTCGCTGAGAATTCCGGCGGCACCACTAACCTGTATTCCGTTGACCAGAACGGGTATGTATCTCGTGTCAACGACTTCGGGCAGATAGTTTCCGTCAGCAGGAACCTTGCGTTTACACACGCAGTATTCACGCCGGATTCCGGTTCGGCGGCGGGTTCCGTTGAGGTGTTCGACCCTGAATCAGGGAAGCTCATTCAGATCTACGGTTCGGATAACAGCAGCGTAAGCTTCGGCGCTTCCAGACACAGCTACTCCTGCGCGGGAAGTGTTTACACTATCTCCGGCGGCATGGCGGCAAACTCCGGCGGTCTGAATGTGACCGCGGCCATCGACTACAGAAAGAGCTTTTCGGAGAAGTATGCGGCGTCAACGAATTCTGCCGGATATGTAAGGATCACCGACAGCATCTACACCGCTGCTAACAAGTCTGCGCTGATGACGTTCAGCGATATCACTGAGAATTCATCTGCGGAGCTTCGCAGCGTGGTGAACGGCGCGATTGGCGTCAACAATGTGATAGCTCTCGGCGAGTGTCGTCAGAACGGCATTACAAAGCCGGAAACCCTTGTGGAGTGCATTGAGTACTACTACACAAACGGAGCTGTTTCCGAGCTGATGAAGCGCTGTGGAATAAGCACGCTCGGCGCCCTGCATTACTCCGACGGAGGTCTGACCGCTGTAAACACTTCCGATACGGTGCTTGTGATAAGCAGCAATAACGGCGCTTCCGCCTCCGGAATGCTGTATATCCGTGCTGGAAGCTTTGCGGGTAAAACCGCTTACCGCTCCGTGAGCGTAAGTTTCACAAAGTCTGACGGCAGATGGAAGCTCGATTCCGTCATTTAATCAAATAACTCAGAACCGTCCGCGGTAAACGGGCGGTTCTTTTTTACCCCGGAAAGTGAAAATTTTGAAAAAAGTATTAACATTTCATTAGAAATGTGCTATAATATAATGTGTATCCCTGCAAGAGGGTACACTCCGTACAAGACATGGACAAACCGCGCCGCACGGGCAGCGCAGGGGTGACTAAAGGTATGAACAAAAAGAAGATACGATACATCAAGATCAAGGAGGAACAGCCTAAGAAGCGTTCCTCAAAGAAGTCGCGCAGCCGCGCGGCAAAGAATTTCGGACATGCAATGACCATAGTTGGCACGACATTCTCCGCAATGCTGCTGATACTGGTCATCATGGTGTGCATCGTTGCGACGGTGCTTGCCGTGTATGTCCTGGACTTCGCGGATAATTCCTACGACGCGAACCTGAAGGATGTCGAGATGAAGTACACGAGCTTCGTCTACGGCTACGACGAGGATAACGAGCTTGTCGAGATAAAGCGCCTTGCCGCAGAGCAGAACCGCGTCTGGGTCGACTACGAGGACATGCCCAAGTGCCTCATCGACGCTGTCGTAGCTTCCGAGGACAAGCGTTTCTACACGCATAAGGGCGTTGACTGGTACAGAACCGCAGGCGCGTTCTTCTCGAACGGCGACAGCGGCGGCGGTTCTACGATAACCCAGCAGCTTATAAAGAACCTCACCGGCGATAAGGAAGTAAGCTGGGAGCGTAAGCTCCGCGAGATCTTCCGCGCTCTCAGCCTGGAGGAGAAGTACACCAAGATCGATATCCTCGAGAGCTATCTCAATCAGATTTGGTTCAACGGAATGGTCTACGGCGTCGGCGCTGCTTCAGAATACTACTTCGGCAAGGACGTTTCCGACATCAACATCGGCGAGGCTGCCGTTCTCGCGGGAATGATACGTAACCCCTCCAAGATGTCGCCGTACTATGACCTCGCCCGCAGCAAGCAGCAGCAGAATTACTCGCTGCGCTGCATGTACGAGCAGGGCATGATCACCACGAAGGAATACGAGGATTACCGTCTGAACCGCATTCAGGTACACTTCGCAAAGCCGGTCTACGGCGATGATTACGGCTATATTGACGAGCGCACGCTCACCGACAGCACGGACGACAGCGACCTCGACGCAGAGGTGCAGGATAAGCCTTATCGCGCATACAAGTGGAACGGCGACTACGAAGTCAGCCAGGACTGGTATGTCGACGCGGCGATAGACCAGGTCATCAACGATTTCGCCGACCTCAAGGGAATCACCTACACATCGGCGAAAAACGAGCTGTACAACGGCGGCTACAAAATCTATATCAATGAAAATATGAAGCTCCAGAAGATACTGGAGGAAAAATACCGCGACCCGTACACGGTGCTTTCATACTACAATGAGAATGCGGCGGAGAAGGATCTGATACAGTCGGCGTTCATTGTTATGGACTACACCGGAACAGTTCAGGCTGTTGTCGGAGGCCTCGGAGAGAAGCCGGGCGACGGTGCGTTCAACCGCGCGACCCAGGCAACGAGGTCGCCGGGTTCAACGATGAAGCCGATATCCACTTATTCGCTGGCGGTGCAGAAGAATCTCATCACATATTCTACGCTGATACCCGACGAGGCGATAAACATCGGCACGCAGGACGAGCCGCAGATATGGCCGCAGAACTACGGCGAGGTATGGGGCGACGGAACGCTCCGCACTGCGTGGTATGGCGTTCAGCACTCATTGAATACGCTGGCGGTAAGGGTCGGCAGAATGAACACCACCAAGGCAATGTACACTCAGCTCACGCAGATGCTCGGGTTTACAACGCTGGTGGAGTCGGATATCGCGCTCTCGCCGCTGTGCCTCGGTGCGCTGACTAACGGCGCGAAGCTGGTGGAGGTCGCCGGAGCTTATCAGATCTTCGGAAACGGCGGCGTTTATTACCGTCCGATGTTCTACAGCAAGGTCGAGGACAGCAAGGGCAACGTCATTATGGAACAGGATTTCTATGGAACTCAGGCGATCGACAGCGATTCCGCGTGGGTCACAAACCGTATGATCTACAAGGTGGTAAACGGCGACAGCGGTACAGGTCCGAAGGCGAAGCTTCCGAATGTGGAGGTAATCGGTAAGACTGGTACGTCCAACGCCGGAACCGACCTGCTGTTCATGGGACTTACGCCGGAGTATATCGGCGGACTGTGGATAGGATACGACGACAGCCGCGTTATCGGCGGCGCTGACGGCTGGAAGGCAGTAGCGCAGATCTGGCATGATGTTATGATCGACATTCAGGACACCTCGCAGGTGCTGAACTTCGTTCCGGATCCATCGGTTGTGGAGCGTCAGTACTGCACGATGACAGGCCTGCTTGCAACGAATAAGTGCAGCTCTACTAATACGGGCTATTACCGTGCAAGCAACCTTCCGGAGTACTGCAACGGCGATCACGGCACCATCAGAAAGCAGATCAAGGCAAATAATCCGCAGTGATTCTGAATTACTAATCTGTTTCAAAACAAAATAGGTAATAAAAATGGCAAGCTTCATGCTTGCCATTTTTATTAATCAAGCAGATGTATCAGCCCTGACCGTAATAAGCGTTCGCGCCGTGCTTGCGCAGGTAGTGCTTGTCGAGAAGCTCCTGCTGCATTCTTCCGGCAGTGGGAGCTATCGTCAGCGCGTGGTAGTTCATGAACGCGACTTCCTCCAGGACTACGGAATTATGCACCGCTTCGTGCGCGTCCTTGCCCCAGGTGAACGGACCGTGGCTCTTTACGAGAACCGCCGGAATGCTCATCGGGTCAACTCCGTTGAACGTTTCAATTATAACCTTGCCGGTCTCCTTTTCGTACTCGCCGCGGATCTCCTCCGGGGTCATAGCCCGGGTGCAGGGAATCTCGCCGTAGAAGTAGTCGCCCTGGGTCGTGCCCATCGGCTGGATTCCTACTCCTGCCTGCGCAAATGAAGTCGCCCAGCGGCTGTGGGTGTGTACAACTCCTCCGATAGCCGGGAAAGCGCGGTACAGCTCCAGATGAGTAGGCGTGTCGCTGGAGGGCTTCCACTTGCCCTCTGCGACCTTACCCGTCGCAAGCTCGACTACCACCATGTCCTCGGCGGTCATTCCCTCGTAGGGAACGCCGGAGGGCTTTATAACTATCATTCCGCTCTCGCGGTCGATGGCGGAAACATTCCCCCATGTGAACGTTACAAGATTGTATTTCGGAAGCAGAAGATTGGCTTCAAGCACTTCCTGCTTTAATTTCTCTAACATTTACTTTCTCTCCTTACTTTGCCGCAGCGTATTCCGCCGCAAGTCCGCGCTTGTAGTTCTCCATGAATTTCCGGAATCCCTCCGCGCCCTTTTCCTCGGGCTGTAAAGTTGTGGATTCCATGCTGCCGAACACCTCGCCGTCGAGGAACTCCGGCAGGGATTTTCCGCCGCCGCATACGGAGTAAGCCGCCAGCAGAGCCATTCCCCAGGCGCCGCCCTCTCCGGCGGTCTTCATGACGGAAACCGCGCAGCCCAGACCGTCCGCAAGGAACTGCTGAGCAACTCCCTTCGTCTTGAACAGACCGCCATGTCCGGTTATTTTGTCAACGGAAACCTGCTCCTTGTCGAACAGGATATCCATGCCGAGTTTCAGCGCCGCCATCGTGGAGTATACCTCCGCGCGGAACAGGTTCGCGAGGTTAAATTTGCCGTCCGGGGTGCGGAAGTACATCGGTCTGCCGTTCTCAGCGCCCGCGACAGGTTCGCCGGAAAGAAAGTTGTACACAACGGTATCGCCGCAGTCCGGGTCGCCGGTCAGCGCGTGGTAATACAGCATGTCATAAAGCGCAGGCTTTGCGATGGGGTGACCGCTCAGTTCCGCAAATTCGCCGAAAATCTTCACCCATGCGTCCAGCTCGGAGGAGCAGTTGTTGCAGTGAACCATCGCAACCGGAGCGCCGTCCGGGGTGGTCACTACGTCTATCTCCGGGTAGTAACCCTTCAGCGGCTTGTCAAGGACGAGCATTGCAAATATGGAAGTTCCGGCGGACACGTTGCCCGTGCGCGGGAGTACGCTGTTTGTCGCCGCCATTCCGGTGCCTGCGTCCCCCTCCGGCGGGCAGACGGGAACTCCGGGCAGGAGCGTGCCTGTCGGGTCAAGGAACTTTGCGCCCTCGGCGGTCAGCGCGGCTTCCCTTGCGCCTGCGTTGAGCACTCCGGGGAGGACTTCCAGCAGTTTCCCGGAGAATCCCTTTTCCGCAAGTTTCTCATCGACTTTCGCGATGTACTCCGCATTGTACCCGATACCGTCAACCGGGAAAATTCCGGAGGCTTCGCCAACGCCGACCTGGCGTTTTCCGGTCAGCTGATAGTGGATATATCCTGCAAGCGTGTTGATGTGCGCAATATCCTTGACGTGATCCTCGCCGTTGAGCACCGCCTGGTAGAGGTGCGCTATGCTCCAGCGCTGGGGGATATTGAATCCGAGAAGTTCCGACAGTTCGGAAGCCGCCGGCTCGGTGATGGTATTTCTCCATGTGCGGAACGGAACCAGCAGGTTGTCGTCCTTATTGAACGCCATGTATCCGTGCATCATGCCGGATATTCCCATTGCGCCGTAGCCCGTGGGAACCACGCCGTATTTGCTCTTGACGTCCTCCGCAAGGCTTGCGTAGCAGTGCTGTAATCCGGTGGTGATGTCGTCGAGAGAATAAGTCCACACGCCGTTTTCGTAGCGGTTCTGCCAGTCGTGGCTTCCGGAAGCGACAGGCGCGAACGTGTCGTCGATGAGAACCGCCTTTATTCTGGTGGAGCCAAATTCTATGCCAAGATAGGTTTTCTTATTCTGTATTTTTTCCTGTATCGTCATACTATCACCTCTTGAGAGCCGCGGCAGCGTCAAGTAATGCAAGCTGCTGTTCAAAGCTGTTTATGTCGGTCTTGTCGTCGATGACCACAAGCTCCGTATTCGTCATCTTTGCAAACAGGCGGATATCATCGACCGTGAGCGCCGTGGAAACTACCGCATGATGAGCGCCGCCGGCGTATATCCACGCAGCCGCTCCGGTTGCGAAATCGGGCTTCAGCTTCCACATCAGTCTTGCGACGGGGAGTTTCGGCATGGGAGCAGGCTGCTTTACAAGCGTGATCTCAGCGCATACAAGGCGGAATCTGTCGCCAAGGTCTATCATGGAAACCGCGATACCCTCGCCGTCAATGCCGTCGAATACAAGGCGCGCCGGGTCGGATTTCCCGCCGATACCAAGCGGGTGAACCTGAATTTCAGGCTTGTTTGCCGCGAACACCGGGGATACCTCCAGCATATGCGCCGCAAGCTCCAGCTCCTCGCCGGAAGTGAGATCGTAGGTGTAGTCCTCCATGAATCCGGTGGAACCCTTTCTTCCCTCGGACATCTTGAACAGCACCGCGCCGAGAGCCGCAGTCTTGTAGTCGCCCTCCGGACCGAAGCCCACGCCCTTTGCCATGAGATTCTGCGCCGCGATTCCGGGGAGCTGGTTCAGCCCGTGGAGATCCTGGAACGTATCGGTGAACGCCCCTATCTTTTCCCGCGCGATGAACTTGTCGAGAGCCGCTTCATATTTAGCCTGCTCGCGGACAGCGGCGATGTTGTCCGTCGCCATCGTGTACTTCTCGGTGTATTCAGCCATTTTTGCGTCTATTTCGGATTCGGTAACGCTGTCGGCAATCTCCGCTACGTCGCCGATACCGTAGTAGTTCACGTTCCAGCCGAAGCGTATCTCGCTTTCAACGCGGTCGCCGTCAGTGACTGCGACATCACGCATATTGTTTCCGAGCATTGCAACTCTCAAAGTCCTGCTGAAAGATACTGCGGAAGCCGCATGAGCGAATCTGCGGATCTTCTCTATAACGTCCCCGTGCTGATAGTAGCCTGCAACGACCTCGCGCCTGATTCCGAGTCTTGTGCAGATGAACCCGAACTCGCGGTCTCCGTGCGCGGACTGGTTGAGGTTCATGAAGTCCATGTCGATGCTGTCGTAGGGGAGCTTCTCATTGAACTGCGTATGCAGGTGGAGCATTGGCTTTTTCAGAGCTTTCAGCGCTCTTATCCACATCTTGGCGGGCGAGAACGTGTGCATCCACATGATAACGCCTATGCACCCCCTGTCGGAGGAGGCGCGCACGCAGATGTCCTCGGCTTCGTCGGCGGTCTTTACCACCGGCTGGAATACTACTTCTGCGATGTCCGAAAGCTTTTCGTTCAGGAAATCAGCCATCTTGGCGCTGTCCCTGGCAGCCTGCGCGAGGGTCTCCTCGCCGTAAAGATCCTGGCTTCCGGTAACAAAGTATATCTTGTTCATAATAATTCTCCTTCACAGAAAAGCCGCACCGAACAAGTATTCAGTGCGGCTTGTGTTTATGCCTTTTTCTTGTTCTTTCTGGAAAGAACAACGCTCTGGATAACAAGGAACAGGCAGATCATTGCCGCAACGGTAATATTCGTCCACCATGCGTCGTCAAGTCCGAGGGAGGAAACGATGTTCTTTATCGTACTCAGCGAGATGACGCCGAACAGCGTTCCTATGATGTTGCCCGAACCGCCGGAGAGCATCGTGCCGCCGATGATGGAGGAAGCAATCGCGTTCATCTCGGCTCCGCTTGCATGGGAGGGTGAACCGGAGCCGACATGAAGGAAGTAAACAAAGCCGCCTATACCTGCGAGCACTCCGCACATCAGGTAAGCGAAGAACTTTGTGCGCTTGACGTTGATGCCGAGCATATTTGCGCTCTGGCTGTTTCCGCCGATAGCGTAGAAACCGCGTCCGAGCCTGCCCCACTTGAGGAACACGAACAGTATCGCAACTATCAGCAGCGCGACTACCACGCCTATTTCTATGTACGCCGGAACAAATACGCCATGCTTGTTGGTGGAACCTATTCCGGGGAGTGAAATTCTTGTTTCCTTGAGTGCTTGGAATTCTTCGTTCTCAACGTTGAACTGCGTTGCGTTGACGATGGTGGTCATGCCCTTTGCGAAGAACATTCCCGCCAGCGTTACGATGAACGGCTGTATCTCCAGATACGCTATCAGATAACCCTGAACAAGTCCGAAAGCGGTGCCTATTCCAAGGGCTATGAGAACAGAGGTGACTACATTGCCCCCGCCGTAGTCGAGGTTCATTGCGCAGCACATACATACCAGCGCCGTAACAGCGCCGACCGAGATGTCGATACCGCCGGTTATCATTACAAGGCTCATTCCGCAGGAGAGGATTATCAGAGCCGCGTTTTCGTTGAGTATGTTGAAGAAGGTCTGCACCTTCGTGAAGCCGGAGCCGATGAACGCCACTGCGCAGATATACATTACAACGAATATCGCAATGGTGATGACCAGAAGCAGATTAGAGTCAGATAATCTCCGTGAACTGCCGTTGGCGTTTTTCAGAAATTTCATACTAATTCGCCTCCTTGACGGGATTTCTGCGGGAAGCTATCTTCTTGCGGAAAGCTGCGAGCTTGTTTCGTACAGTGGGAGCGCTGAGAACTACCAGGATAATTACTACTACCGCCTTGTATGCGGGGAGCGCAGTAGGAGCTACCTGGAACTTATAAAGAGTTGTCGTCAGGAACTGGATAACATAAGCGCCGAGTATCGAGGACGCCATGTTGAACTTGCCGCCGCTGAGGGCGTTTCCACCGAGTGCTACCGCAAGGATAGCGTCCATCTCGATGTCCTTTGCAACTACCGAGTAGTTGATGGAGGAGATACGGCTGACCTTGATGAAGCCTGCGACTGCAACGCACAGACCAAGTATGACGTAGGTCATGAACTTGATGCGCGCAGGGTTCAGACCGTTAAGTCTGGAGGATTCGGAGTTTATGCCGACCGCCTGGGTGAAAAGTCCCAGCTTTGTGAACCGGAGCACCAGCGCAATGATTATAACGCATATCGCCGCAATGAATATCGGGGTCGGAAGCGGCAGTCCGGGAATGAAGTTGCCGAACCAGCCGAAGCTCTCATCATTGATGACAGGGAGCTGATTGTTGTTTATCCATGCCGCGATGGAACGTCCTGCTGTGAATAGGATAAGCGTTGCGACCATCGGCTGTATCTTGAAGTAAGCCACCAGGGTGCCGTTGAACGCACCCAGGAGCATTGATACAACAACGCAGGCGAGGAATGCAACGATTATCGGCGCATGCAGCGCAGCCGGGCTGACCTCGCCGCCGCAGAGGACTCTGAGTACAACGCTGCCCGCGACCGCTATAGTCGCGCCAACGCTGATATCCTGTCCGCCGGAAGCTGACGTTACCAGCGTCATGCCGATGGCAAGTATCGCAAGCTCCGAAGCATTGTCGAGGATCGTGATGATGTTGCCCGAAATTACCATGTCGCCGGCGCTGTTCGGAGCATATTTGATCGCAAAGAACGAGGGGTCAGCGATCAGGTTGAACAGCACCAGTATCAGCAGCGCCGCCAGCGGAATAAAGATCTGATTCCTGACCGCTCTTTTCAGAAAAGCAAGGAACTTGTTCCCGCCTGTTTTTTCAAGCGTTTTCATGAACCTTTTCACCTCCTGCGATCGTTTCCATTATCCTGGACTGGTTCAGGTCGGAGCCGGTAAGCTCGCCTGCGGTCTTTCTGTCGCGCATTACTATAAGTCTTGAACATACGTTCAGCATTTCGTCTATCTCAGAGGAGATGAACGTTACGCTCTTGCCCTCGGCGGCGAGTTTGAGCACCAGCTTCTGTATTTCAAGCTTGGTGCCGACGTCGATACCTCTTGTGGGTTCGTCGAGGATAAGGTATACGGGGTTCGCAAGAAGCCATCTTGCGAGGATAACCTTCTGCTGATTACCACCGGAGAGCGACTTTATCGGTGTGTCCGGGGAAGCCGTCTTTATTTCCAGCAGCTTTATGTACTCGTCGGCATATTTCGCAGCGTCCGCCTTGGATATCGGCCGGAACATTCCGCGCATTACCTGGAGCGCAAGGATTATGTTATCCTTGACGGACAGGTCGCCGATGATACCATCGTGCTTTCTGTCCTCGGGGAGGTAGCTTATGCCGTGCTTCATTGCGTCAAGCGGCTTTCTTATCCTGACGGGCTTGCCGTTCATTTTGACTGTGCCGCCGGTTATGCTGTCCGCACCGAATATCGCACGGACGGATTCGCTTCGGCCAGAGCCGAGAAGTCCGGTGAAGCCGTTTACCTCGCCCTTTCTTATTGAGAAGTTGAAAGGCGCTATGCCGGCGCTGCTGACAAGTCCCTCCGCCTCGAATACCGGAGCCTCGCCGTTGGTCTCCTGCTCGACTTCGTGGGGCTTGTCCATGTCGGACAGCTTGTTGAGGTCCTTACCGAGCATTTTGGAAACCAGCTCGACTTTCGGAAGATCCGCCGCATTGTACTCGCCCTCGAATTTACCGTCGCGCAGTACCGTTATCTTGTCACAGACCGCGTAAACCTGGTCGAGGAAGTGAGTTACGAATATTATTCCAACGCCGCGGCTTTTGAGGTCGAGCATGAGCTTGAACAGCTTCTCAACTTCCTGCTCGTCGAGGGAGGAAGTCGGCTCGTCCAGGATAAGCACCTTGCAGTCCATATCGACCGCACGGGCTATCGCGACCATCTGCTGCACCGCAAGGGAGCAGCTTCCAAGCTGCTGATTCGGCCTTGCCGGGATATCAAGCGATTCCAGAAGCTTTCCGGCGTCCGAATACATCTTCTTCCATTTGGTGAAAGCGCCCTTTGATCTGCCGATGTACATATTCTCGGCGACCGTCAGGTTCGGGCAGAGTGTGATCTCCTGATAAACCGTGCTTATTCCGGCTTTCTGGGCGTCCTGGGTCGATCTGATAACGACAGGCTCAGGATTGCCGGACATATAGATATTGCCGCCGTCCTTTTCGTATACACCGGTGAGTACTTTTATAAGTGTGGATTTACCAGCGCCGTTCTCGCCCATCAGCGCGTGTATTTCGCCCTTTCGCAGTGTGAATTCAACGTTCTGGAGCGCTTTCACACCGGGGAATTCCTTACATATGCCCTCTAGCCTGAGAACAACATTTTCATCACGCATTGTCTTCGCCTCCGGTTTGTTAGTTAACAGAACGGTCCGATACAAGGGATATGCTATCCATCATATCGGACCGTTTCCGTCATGGCTGATCAGCTGATTCAGCTAGGCTGTTCAGAACGATCAGATACCGTACTTGTCAACGTCCTCCTGAGTGATAGTGGAGGCGTCGAATCCCTTCTCGTCCATAATGATGACCTTGTTTTCGGGAGACTTGCCGTTCTCAAGGTCCTTGATGATGGAGTCGATGTAGGAAGCCTGGAAAGGATTGCACTGACCGTCGTAGTTCCAGCTGCCGGAAAGGAGGTTCTCAAGAGCCCACTTGTTGCAGTCGAAGCCCATTACGATAACGTCCTTGCCAACGCCGTGGGAGATGTTAGCCTTGTCGAGGGCTGCAACTGCGCCCTTTGCCATATCGTCGTTCTCGGCGTAGATAACGTTGAAGGAAGTGCCGCTGTCGATGATGGACTGAACGATCTGCTGTGCTGTTTCTGCGTTCCAGTCAGCGGTCTGCTGTGTAACGAGGTTCCAGCTGTCGTTCTCGGCTACCTTGGTGTCGAGGGCGCCCGTTCTGCCGACCTGTGCAGCGGAGCCCATCGTGCCCTGGATATGTACTATGTTGTACTCCGAAAGTCCCTGGGAAGCCAGCCAGTCAACTGCGGTCTGACCTTCCTTAGCCATGTCGGATACGATGGAAGCTTCGTACAGGCTTTCGTCAGCGTCGATGGTTCTGTCGAACAGGATAACCTTGATTCCCTGAGCCTGAGCGTCCTTGAGTACTGAATCCCAGCCGGAAGTACCAGCGGCGGAGATCAGCAGGTAGTCCACCTCGGACTGAATGAATGTCTGCGCTGCTGCGATCTGCTCGTCGTTCTTAAGGCTGTATGCAAAGGAAGCGTCGTAGCCGTTCTCCTCTGTGAATGTAGCCTTCATGTCCTTATCGTTCGCTGTACGATAGCCGGACTCGTTGGGGTCGTTGTTGATTATTCCTACTTTAATGAGGTCTCCGCTTGCAGAACCAGAGCCAGATCCGCTGCTGCCGGAAGTGCCGCTGCCTGAGCTGCAGCCTGCAAATACGCTTGCAGTGAGTGCCAGACCGAGTACCGATGCGAGTATCTTCTTGATTTTCATAGCTTTTTCCCTCCGATAAAAAATGATCGTTGTGGTTTTGTTTTGGAATGCTCAGAACAAATTCCCAGCATATTTGCTACAAATTTTATTTTTGTCTGCATTCCTGTTTGCTGTTCTTATTTTAGCACAAAGGCTCAATAAATGCAATGCATAAAATATACATTCTTTTGGGAAAACTTTTGTGCATATATGACAAGTTGCGCGTTCCTCTAACAAACAAATATGCCGCCGTACGAAAACATCTTGACAAATCAAGCACAAAGTTGTATCATATACGCAGATGGATTTGTATTCTGCTGGAGTTTGGATTTATACTTTATATTTATAGGGGCGATAATATATGACTAAATATGAAGCTGTCGCGCAGGCAATAAAAACTGATATTGAAAACGGCGTATATACCGAGGGTCAGGCGATACCTACCGAGGAGCTGCTCACAGCCCAGTATGATGTCAGCCGCCAGACGATACGCAAGGCGCTGGCGCTCCTGGTGGAAGACGATCTTATAATAAAGCGGCAGGGCAGCGGTTCGGTGGTGCGCCCGAAGCGGCTGAATCCAAGAACCGGAAAGATAGCGGTAGTTGCAACGTACATCAGCGACTACATTTTTCCGAGCCAGCTGCGGGCAGTGGACGAAGTGCTGTCCGAGAACAAGTACACCGCGGTTCTTTCTGCGACCCGCAACCGCGTCTGCAACGAGCGCGCTATTCTCGAAGAAATACTGAAAAATCCCGTTGACGGCATACTGATAGAGGGTACAAAATCCGCAATGCCGAACCCGAATTTCGATTTGTACGAAAAGCTTATAGGCATGGGTATCCCGGTAGTTTTTTTCAACGGATATTACCCGACCCTCAGCGGCACGTATTCCGTCTGCGCGGACAATCAGGCGGGCGGCGCCGAACTTGTGCGGCATCTTATTGACCGCGGCCACACGAAAATCGCAGGGTATTTCAAGAGCGATGATATCCAGGGCCATCAGCGGTATTCAGGCTTTATTTCGGAGCTGTTCCGCAGCGGACTGATAATCCCCGACGAGAACGTGTTCTGGTACACCACGGAGACAAAGGAAAAACTCTTCGATGATCCGGAGGAGGTACTAAAGCGCCTCGGCGAAAACACGGCGGTCGTTTGCTATAACGACGAGGTGGCGTTCGGGCTTGTGAAATGCCTGCTTTCCGCCGGCAGACGCGTTCCGGAGGACGTTGCGGTAGTCAGCTTCGACAACAGCAATCTCAGCTGGATATCCCAGGTGCCGATAACCTCGCTTTCCTATGAGGACAGGAACATTGGCAGGATAGCCGCGCAGAAGCTAGTTGATATTCTGGACGGAAGGGATGTTTCTTCTGAAGTATTGCCGTGGACTTTTATCCAGAAAGAAAGCTCATAAATATTAAAACAGCGCCGGAATTATTCAGCGCTGTTTTTTTATAAATTGACGCAGCTCATGAGCCATTATTGTCCGCGTAGACCGCACAGAATAACAATGAGCCTGGCGGAGGAGATCCGGTCGCTGCAAAGCGGGGTAAAGCGGCTGAACAAGGAAAACAAGCGGCTCCAGGATGAGAGGGATTTCTCGAATGAAGCGGCAGATTATTCGCCGCGAGACGTCGGAATAACGCACAGACCAAAAAGCCGAATGGTATAACGAACGAGCTGTTTTACAGCCACGGCAGAAGAAGTACGGATTACACGACAGAACAGCTGAAAATAATAATATGGCGCTGTTACATGAGCTGTTGGAATAATCGCCGGATATGCTCGCCCATTGCACTGCTGCTCATAATTTTTGAGTGAAATGTGTAAAGCTATATTGACCATATCAGCTTTTTGCGTTTTGCGTTGCAGACTACATCAAGCATTTCGGATAAACTGACGATACAAATGTTAAATTTCTGATATAACGCAAGTTAGGTAAATGATATAATATAGACAACAAAACGGAACACAGTTCCGGGCAACCGTAAATACCTGAAAGGAAGGATAATCATGAAAAAGTTAATCTCCGTTATTACCGCTGCTGCCGCAGTTGCAGCAATTTCCGCTACCGCAGGCGCTTACTCCATCAACAAGGACCTCGGCTTTGGCTGGAGCACAAGCGCGACCATCGGCGCTGAGGAATTCGCAAACGTTACCCCCGACACAACAGTCACCATCACCTACAACGTAAACGAGAGCCTCGCCGACATGGACGGTCAGAACTACTGGTGCATCAAGCCCATGGTGAACGACGCCGGCTGGCCTTTCATCAGCACACTTAACGGCGCAGTTCTTTCCGAGGGCGGCGACAGCTACGCGCTTGAGATGGACAGCGATTCTATGAGCTTCACTATCCCGGCTGACCAGCTTGAGCTTCTCCAGACTGCGGGCATGGCTGTTATGGGTCACGGCATTGAACTGCTTGAGATGACATTCTCCGATGAGCCTGTTGCAGCTCCCGCAGAAACCGCCGCTCCCTCAGACAGCGCAGATAATGCAGGAACTCCCACCGAGGAGCCCACAGCCGGTGAAACCGTCGCTCCCTCAGACAGCACAGAAAACGTAGAAACTCCCGCCGAAACCGCCGCTCCCACAAAGGGCAATCCCGACACCGGCGTTTCCGGAATCGCAGCAGTAGCAGGCGCAGCGGTTATCGCAGCCGGCGTGCTTTTCACGACTAGAAGAAAGTAATTCCGTTTTCGAAAGGAATGAGCGTAATGAAAAACATCACACGATTCACAGCGGCGGCGCTTGCGATATGCTCCGTTCTCGCGGTTACGGGCTGCGACGAGCAGCAGGAGATGAGCAGCAGCGCTCCTAACTCCTCTAACACTCCGGCGCAGGCGACTACCTCGGCTACCACGGCAACCATGAACAAGGATGACGCGGACAAGATTGCGGAAATCGACATCGGCGCTGAAAAGCTGGAAAACGGCGTTGTAAAGTTCCTCTCATCATGGGATCTGAACCCTGCAGAGGGACAGCCGGTCGCTCCGGCGCTGGAGATGTTCCAGAGCCAGTTCGGCGGCAGGATAGAGTACGTCAACACTCCCTGGGACAGCCGTTACGACAAGCTTGCGGTGCTGGTTCAGGCGGACGATTCCCCGGATATGTTCAGCGCAGGCGACATGGACGTGTTCCCCAAGGGCGCGATCAGCGGAATGTTCGACCCGCTCGATGATTACGTTGATTTCAGCAGCGAGCTGTGGGCGCCCATGAGCGAGGTAAACGAGCAGTTTGCGTTCAACGGAAGGCACTATGTAGGCGCTGTTGACGTAGAGGGCGACTGCGTGATGTTCTACAACAAGAACACTATCCGCGACAATTCCCTTGACGACCCGGCGGAGCTTCTCGCAGAGGGCAAGTGGACATGGGACACATTTTGGGAAATGATGACGAAATTCTGCGATGTTGACGCTGAAAAATACGCTACCGACGGCTGGTGGTTCGAGGGCGGATTTTCTCTGACAACAGGCGTTCCTTATGTCGGCATGAGCGACGGAAAAATCGTGCAGAACCTTGACAACGCACTGATTGAAAAGGCGCAGACATTCATGCTGAACATGAACACGAACAGTCTTCCGCTCCCGAAAGCGCAGTACAACTGGCAGGTTCAGCCGAAGCGCCTTGCAGACGGAAAGACCCTGTTCTATCCGGTAGGGCTGTACGCGATGTACCCCTACAACAACTATATTCAGGATTTCGCCGACAATCAGGAAGATGTAATGTTCGTCCCCATGCCTAAATGCCCCGAAGCCGACGAGTATTATCTACCGGCGAGAGTTTCCGGATTCTCCCTTATAAAGGGCGCAAAAAACCCCAAGGGCGTAGCCGCTTATCTCAACTGTGCAATGGCTACCCGCGACAGCGAGGCGGCTGTTGAAATAGGCAAGCGCCAGGCATTTGAGGAGTACAACTGGACGCAGGAGCAGTGGGATATGTACCGCCTTGTAAACCAGATGACCGCCGAGCACCCGGTAATCGAGATGTACAACGCCGTTAACTCCAACGTAGCCGACCTCATCAACAACCCGATGAAGGAAGCCTACAACAGCGGCGCAAGCTGGACGCAGACCCGTGAAACTATCCGCGCGGCAGTCCAGGCGGAACTTGATTCGGCTAACGAAAAGCTTGCCGAAAAGAGCTGATGATCCATCCATAATAAAAGATGATCCATCCATAATAAAATAGGTTCAGAATGAGTCCGGTTAAATGCCGGGCTCATTCGCCTTTTCTGGGGAAACGCTGAATAAAACAAGGGAATGCCGTTCTTCCGCACATATTTCCACCGCATGGTGAGGAACAATGTTTACAGCCTGGCAAAGTTTCTCTGGAGCATAGATCTCCGACCGATAGCGGATAAGCTGACTAAGGATTACCTGGTCATATGACGCTATGGCGTGCCATGCTGGACTTGCGTCGTCCTCATTGTACAATCTGACGAAAAATCGAGTTTTGCCAATAAGCGAAGCGTATTATTGGCAAAACTGACTGGGCAATACAGCACGATCTTTGTGCTGTATTGCCCTAAATAACCCCTGACTGATATGGCCATGCGGCGTATATACACTAAAATTTCATTTAAATATAGTCCGGACTGCTTGCATTAGTGCGGAAAATGTGCTATAATGTAAAATGTATATCATTGTGCAAAACCACTATTTTTAAAGGAAATATTATGGATAATCAGGAAACAAATTTGATCTATGGCAAAAACGCCGTAACTGAGACACTCAATTCGGGCAGGGAAATAGATACGGTCTACATTCAGAAGGGTGCGGCTCTTTCGAAGATAGTCGCCCTCGCCAAGAAAAACGGCGTGGTTATCAAGGAAGTCAGCGATGAGAGGCTCACCGCCATCTGCGGAACCCCCAAGCACGGCGGTACCGCTGCGGAACTCGCCGCCGCTTCCTACTCCACGGTGGAGGATATCCTCGCGAACGCTGAACAGCGCGGGAAGCCTCCGTTTATCATCATCGCCGACGAGATAGAGGATCCACACAACCTCGGCGCGATAATCCGTACCGCCGAGGCAGCCGGCGCTGACGGGCTGATAATCCCCAAGCGCCGCAGCGCCTCCCTGAACGCCACCGTATTCAAGACCTCCGCAGGGGCCGCTGCGTGGCTCAAGGTGGCAAGGGTCGCTAACCTCGTGGACACCATAAAGCGGCTCAAGGAAGCCGGCGTGTGGGTCTACGGCATGGAAGCCGACGGAACTCCCATCGCACAGGCTGACCTTTCCGGCGCAGTGGCTCTGGTGGTCGGAAGCGAGGGCTTCGGGCTGGGCAGGCTGGTTCGTGAGAACTGCGACATGACCCTTTCACTGCCGATGTTCGGAAAGGTCAACTCGCTCAACGCGTCGGTCTCCGCCGGAATAATCATGTATGAGGTCGTAAAGCACCGCGGCTGATACCGCCGGATCACAGGATTTAGGAGAGATATTGATGTCTGATAATTACAGCATTGACGATATTCTTGCAGAAATAGACAGAAAGCGCGGTGGAGGTTCCAAATCCACCGAGAGCGTTACCGAAATAATCTCAGAGACCGAACTCCACAGCGCCATGAACAGCACGTCGCATACGCGCATGCCATCCGCGGAGGAATCGGAGCCAGTTTCCGGGGACGAGGAAGCCCGGGAGCGCGCGGAAAGTATCCGCCGCGCCGCCGAAGCCAACCGCCGCAAGGCTGAGAACAAGCGGCGCGAACGCGAGGAGCGCCAGCAGGAGCAGAGAAGGCTTGAACAGGAGCGCGCAGAGCAGGAACAGCGCATGCAGTTCAGCGAGCCGGAAAAGCCGGCGGAACCGGAGCACAGCGGCTACACCTCCGAGCTTTCGTCGCCGACTGAGGCGGCAAAGCTGTTCGGGGAGCCGGAGCCTCCAAAGCCGGAGCGCGTCGTTCAGCCGGAGAGCGAGTATGTCCAGCCGTATGTGAAGCCGAAGGTTTCCGGCGGGGACGACGATATCGTGTTCCATACCAAGAGCGACCTCGTGACCTCCGAAACCATGCAGATGAAGAAGCTCCAGCGCATAAACGAGATCAACCGCGCCCTCCTCGAGGCGGACCGCGCCGCAGAGGAGCCGGAGGAGCTGCTGGATTCCCTCAATCCGATGGAATCCCGCGAGAAGGCGGTAGACGGGCTGAAAAACTCCGCGGAGCCGCAGGGCGACATCGGAGATACCCTGGCTGTCTCCGGGAACGACCTCAAGAAGATGTCCAGCGGCGAGGCCGAGCACGTCAAGGAGTATTCTCCGGTGACTTCCCGAAGGAAGGGCTCAAAGGCAGACGAGGTGCTGTTCACCCCAGGCGCGCAGAAGAAGTCGGACGCGGCAGGGGAGAAGGACCGCAGCAGCGAGGCTCTGGTGGCTTCCCTCAACAAGAAACTCAGGGAGCAGCGTGAGAAAGACCGCGCCGAGGAGCGGACTGTGACTATCACCGACCTCTCCGACCCGAGGAATCTCCCGCCGAGGGCGCTCAACATCGACTACGACAACAAGGTGATAGACACCAGCATACTGCCCAAGACCGACCCGGTGGCGGCGGTACGCGAGGCGGAGGCTCTTGCGGAGCGAAAGAAGCGCAAGATAGCGAACTTCATGCTCGCCGACATCGACGACGAGGTGGAGGACGCCGAGGAAAAGGAAGCAGAGGACGACGATTACGACGATGAGGACGACGAGGACGAGATCATCGACCTCGACGACGAGAACGTCATAACCGAGAGACTTGCGAGAGCTGGTAAGGGTCTTGCGGGCCGCCTGACGATCCTGGCTCTGCTGACCGCCGCTGCGGCTATCGCGGCAGTGTTCTATTTCTTCAAGATAGACAGTATACCTATACTGTCCGAGCTTATCAAGCCGGATATCTTCCTGTATGCTAATCTCACCATCGGCATACTCAGCTTCGGAGCATGCTCCAGCGTTATCACAAACGGATTTTCAAGGCTGTTCAAGGGTAAGCCGGACGGCGACACGCTGTGCGCGTTCGCGCATCTCGGAGCGCTCGGCGCTATCGTGATGTACCTCGCGGAGACCAACTACCTCGCAATGAACCGCTCGTTCTGCTACCTGCTGGTTTCCATGCTGGCGCTGTGCTTCAACACCGTTTCCAAGCTGTGCACAGTTCATGCGGCTAAGAACAACTTCCGGTTCATCTCCGGCGACACCGACAAGTACTTCGTCGAGTGCACCGACGGCGAGGACGCGGAACGTCTTGCAAGGGGCGCGGGTCACGGCATACCGGTCATCGCTTCCATGAGAAAGACCGAAATGCTCTGCGACTTCATCATCTCCACCTACTGCGAGGACGTTTCCGACCGCATTTCCCGCGTGCTTACCCCCATCATGATAGGAGTTTCCCTGGCTGCGGGCGCGCTCGGCTTCTTCGCTGAGACAGGAGTTACCTCTAATATAATGAACCAGTGGTCGTTTGCGGCTACTGTATTCTCCGCAGTGCTATGCGTGGGCGCTTCATTCACGGGCGCGCTCGTAGTTATGCTCCCGATGCTCAGCGCGTCACGAAAGACCAACGAGCGCCGCGCGGCTATCCTTGGCTACAGCGCGGTCGAGGATTTCAGCTCGGTTAATTCCGTGCTGGTCGAGGCTAAGACGCTGTTCCCGGCTGGCTCGGTTTCCATAAGGAACATCTGGGACTACAACAAGAACGGCAAGAACGGCTCTCAGCGCGTTACCATCGACGAGGCCATCATCTACGCCGCAAGCCTTGCGGTAAGCTCCGACAGCATACTCGCCGACCCGCTGTTCAACATGCTCAACTACAAGCCCGCCCTGCTCAAGAAGGTTTCCAACTGCGTTTATGAGAGCGGACTGGGAGTTTCCGGCTGGATAGGCAGCAGGCGCGTCCTGCTCGGCAGCAGGGATCATATGAAGTCCCACGGCATCACCGTTCCCGACAGCAAGAAGGAGACCGCGCTCAACAAGAAAAACGATGAGGTCATTTACCTTGCGGTCGCCGGAGAGGTCTGCATGCTGTTCTTCGTTACGCTCACCGCGAATCCGCAGGTGAAGCACCAGGTGCAGAAGCTCGCACGCAACGACGTCAGCCTTGTTGTCAAGACCGTTGACGGCGCGCTTACCGAGGGCGTTATCTCCGAAATGTTCGACATTTACGCAGATAACGTGCGTATCCTCCCGGCGGAGGCTCACGATACCTTCGACGAGCACACGAAGTACGCCGGAAAGGGAAGCGCCGCGGTATCCTGCGACGGTACGTTCTCTTCACTCGCTTCCGCGATAAACGGCGCGAAGGCGCTCAGCGAGCGTATCAGGCTCGGCTGCATCATGGAGATATTCGGCATTGCGCTTGGCGTTCTGCTTGTGTTCATCTTTGCGATTTTCCGTAACTATTCTCTGCTGAACGGCTTCTGGATCGCTGGATACAATATAGTATGGCTGCTGCTTACAATGCTGGTGCAGTCCTTCAGGCGGATATAGCATGACCCTTGACGAGGAATATATGACCCAGGCTCTGGAGCGCGCCCGGCGCGCCGCAGAGCTTGGAGAAATACCGGTCGGGGCGATAGTTGTCGACCCTGACGGAAACATCATCGGCGAGGGCTGGAACCTCCGGGAGCATTTGCAGTCGCCTACGGCTCACGCGGAGATACTGGCGATAGAGCAGGCGGCGAAGCGCCTCGGAAGCTGGAGGCTCACGGGCTGCACGCTCTATGTTACGCTGGAGCCATGCCCGATGTGCGCCGGGGCTGTGATGAACTCCCGGCTGAAACGGCTGGTTTACGGCGCGTTCGACGATAAGAACGGTGCGTGCTCCTCCGTTGTGAACCTATTTGAGGAGCGGTTCACGCATATTCCGTTCGTCCGCAGCCGCATTCTTATGGAGCAGTGCGGCGGGGTGCTCACCGAGTTCTTCAGGGAACTCCGCATGTCCCAGGATGACGAATAAATCTACAATGAAAGAATGTCTGCATGAATAAGTACCAGAAGCTGGCAAGCAACACCTTTGTTCTGGCGCTGGGGCAGTTTGGCTCGAAGTTCCTCGTGTATGTCATGCTTCGTTTTTATACGAGCTGGCTCGGCGCGGACGGATTCGGCGATGTCAACAACATTATAAACGCCTCGGCACTGCTGATATCGGTGGTGACGCTCTCGATAAACGAGGGTGTGCTTCGCTATGCTCTGGACGATACCATAAGAAAGAAGAACCACGTCCTCTCGATAGGCATAAACGTGGCTCTGATCGGGCTGGTGATATTCGCGGCGTTCGTTCCTCTGATCGGAATGATCGACATGCTCAGCGGATATCAGTGGCTCATTTATATGTACGTTGCAACGGGAAGCATCAAGGGAATATGCGCCATCTACGTGCGGGCGCGGGGAAGAGTCGGGCTGTACGCCATCGACGGCACCCTTACCACCATCGTGGTTATCCTGCTGAATATCCTGCTCCTTGGTGTGCTCCATCTGGGAGTTGTGGGTTACGTGCTTTCCATTTCCCTCGGCGACATGATCTCCATCGTATTCCTGACCTGGAGAGCCGGACTGCTCAGGCAGTACAGACCTCTCGGCAACGACCGCGAGCTTGCAAAGGGCATGATACAGTACAGCGTACCGCTCATGCCTACCGCAGTCATGTGGTGGATAATCAACGTTTCCGATACGTTCATGGTCACGGCTATTCACGGAAGCGCCGCAAACGGCGTCTACTCCTTCGCGTACAAGTTCCCTAACCTCGCCGCGCTGGTGGTCGGGATATTCTCACAGGCATGGCATATGTCCGCGATAACCGAGCGGAACTCACGAAAGGTCAGCGAGTTCTACTCCAACGTGTTCAGCATGATGCAGACTATTATGTACATCACCGCGGCGGGTATTCTGCTGGTTCTGCGCCCGATAATCATGCCGTTCTTCGGCAGCAAGGAATTTGAAATGGCGTATATGTACGTTCCGTTCCTTGTGCTGGCGGTGGTGTTCCAGAGCTTCAACAACTTCCTCAGCTCCATCTACGAGGCGAAGAACAAGACCTCGCACTCCCTTGTCACAAGTATCATCGGAGCTGCTACCAACATCGGGCTGAACCTGGTTCTGCTCAACTCCCCGCTCGGCGTTATCGGAGCGGCTGTGGCTACGCTGGCGTGCTACCTTCTGGTGTACATCATTCGCGCTATTGATACGCGGCAGTTCCTTACCGTCAACGTTGACTACCTCAAAATGGCGATCAATATTATGCTCATATCCACCATGTCGGTGTGCATCATGACCCTTGACGAGAGTCTGCTGCTCAACGTCCTCAACTGCATTCTCTTTATTATCCTGTGCGCTATCAACTTCAAGACTGCGGCTCAGGCGGTGAAGCTGTTCATAAGGCGGCGAACCGGAAGGGGCGGAAATCCTGAGGACGGCGCCGAAAAGGCTGAGAAGTAAGAGCGGCTCTGAAACCGCAGACGAAAATCCGGTCTGCAGCAAATACAGACCGGGATCCTTCTATAACCAAAACTGACAGCCCGTAGGCTGTCAGCGTATGTATGAAATAAGGCTCACATGAGTTTGTTCAGGGTCTTTTCAGAGCTGTTCACTATCGACAGCAGCGCCGCAGCCTGCTTGGTGTATTCCTGCTCCAGCCGCGCTGTGGTTATCTTATCGTCCTCGGAGCCGCCGGAGATTCCCGCTGTTCTCGCGTGGATATCCTCGATGGCGAGCGCCGCGCTGGTAAGCCCTGCGACCTTCTCCTCGGGTACGCTGAACACATGCTCGTCGTTCGCTCTCCCCGCGCTGTGGACCATTCTGAAGCAGCGGTAGACCGCAAGCGATATGTAGGAGTACACGGCTTTGGAAAGCTCCGCGTTCTTCGCCTTGATAAGCAGTGAGAACAGTATCTCGATGGAGTTCGTCAGCAGCTTCTTCTGGAAGAATACCGACAGGCCGGAGGGCGTGCCCTCGTATTTCTCGGCGTCGGTGCTCTCGGGAAGCTCCTGCTCTGAAATTGAAGCCCCGCTGCTCATAGGCGAGCGGCCGAGCAGGTAATCTACCGATACCTTATAATAGTCGGCAGCACGCACCAGGAAGTCAAGTCCGCATTCGCGCTTGCCGTTTTCGTAGTGCGACAGCAGCGCCTGGGTGACGTCAAGGTCGGCAGCCGCCTGTTTCTGGCTAAGACCCCGTTCTTTACGCAGAAGCGTCATGATACGGGGGAAGTCTTTATTCATACATTTTCTCCTTAGTGTTATTTTCCCCATGGTTACTTTATTTTATCTATAATACCATATTGTATATTATAAACTGGATATTCCGATTTGTAAAGTGTCATATTTCACAAAAATACGACAGCACCATAGGGCATTATCTATAACAGTTATGCGCTTTACGGCGGGTTTCGACACCTGCCTGCGGTTAAGACGCTGTATATTGTGACCGAAACTCCGGGTCAGCACAAGTCATGTTAAAAAGCACTCTATAATACGAAAGGTAATATGATCATGAAAAACTACTATTTGTATCTGATACGCCACGGAATCACAGAGGGAAATCTCGACGGAAAGTACATCGGTCAGACGGATCTCGCGCTCTGCCCACAGGGTGAGAAGCAGATCCAGCAGCTCGTCAAGGAGGGCGTCTACCCCTGTGTGGAGAAGGTGTACACCTCTCCGCTCAAGCGCTGCGTTGAGACTGCGCAGATCATCTATCCGGATATCCAGCTTTCCAAGGTGGACGAGATAGCCGAGATGGATTTCGGGCAGTTCGAGGGAAAGACCCAGAAGGAGCTTGAGAACCTTCCGGAATACACCGCGTGGCTCAAGGGAGGTCCGGAGGCATGTCCTCCCGATGGAGAAAAGTTCGGGGATTTCTCGCTGCGCTGCATAAGCGGGCTTGATATCATCTTCCGCGACATGATGAAGAAGGAGATAACCCGCGCGGCAATGGTAACGCACGGTGGAGTTATAACGAATCTGCTGGCGGGCTTCGGCCTGCCGAAGGGACATCCGGCGGATTACATGTGCGGCCCGGGCGAGGGCTTCGAGATACTTCTTTCCACATTCCTGTGGCAGAAGGGACCGGCGTTCGAGATAAGCGGCAGGCTGTTTTGACAAACACGATAACAGGGAGGAACTATGACAGTACAGGATCTGCAAACAAAGCTCTTTGAGCTGGATATTCCACATTACTACTACAACATCTGCGGCAGCGGCGGCGACGATGATCAGAGGATCTGCCTCATAAACGAGGACGGCAAGTGGCTGGTGTACTACTGCGAGGACGGAGACCGCATGGAAGTCAGCGAATACGCCGACGAGGCGCAGGCGTGCGAGGACTGCCTCTGCCGCCTTTCGAACTGAGGGAAGCGACATGAGATTTTTCAGGACTGCCGCGGCATTCCTGTGCGCGGCGGGAATTCTGCTTGCTTCCGCGTGCTCCGGCGGGAGCCTGGAGACTGGTTCTCCGCTGGAGGTGGATCTCACCCCCGCCGCCGAGGAGGGGAAGGTCACGCCGCCGTTCTGGGTGGCGGAGGACGAACAGACCGGCGCGCAGGTGTTCCTGCTTGGGAGCATGCATGCGGGTACTGAGGACGCGGTATATCCGGAGTATGTGATGGAAGCGTACCGCAACAGCACCTACGCTGCGCCGGAGCTTGACACCGTTGCTTTCAGCGGCGACGGCAGGCTTGTTTCCGAGTGCGCGGGGTATCTCAGGCTCGACGGTACTACTGCGGCCGAGGTCATTCCGGAGCATGACGGGGTTGTGGAGTATTTCAGAAGCCTCGGTATCTACAATGAGTCGCTTGAGTACATGAAGCCGTTCTACTGGACGTCTGTTTTCAGCTCGGCGGTGCTGGATAAGACCGGGCTTCAGACGCAGTACGGCACGGAAACAACGTTTCTGGAGATGGCTCACAGGGAGCGCAAGGAGATCCGGGAGGTCGAGGGGGCTGCGGCTCAGTACAAGATGATGGGCAGCGTTCCGATGAGCGTTCAGCTTGAGCTGCTCGGCGAATGCTCCGATGATGAGAAGCTCCGGCAGCAGGCGGAGTCCACGATGGAGCTTTACAGCGCGTGGAGCAGCTTCGATGACGAGTATTTCCGCGGGCTGGAGGTCTACGACCCGGAGGAGGTCACTAACCCGGACGACTGGCAGACTTATTATAATATGATGTACGCCGACCGTCAGCGGGAAATGGCGGAGTTCGTTATAAACGCGCTCCGGAACGGAGATCTCGCGTTCGTATTTGTCGGAACCATGCATTTTTATGCGGAGCCGTCGATAATCGACCTTCTCGGCGAGGCGGGGTACACTGTGAACGCAGTACGCCCGGAGGTTTCTCAGAGCGCAGATACGGCGGCATAAATCCCGGGCGGGGAGAATATAATTCAGCAGAACACGATAACGAGCCGAAAGGAGCCGCTATGAAAGGTCTGCTGAAACGCCGCGCAACAGCGGAGGAGAGCCGCGCAAGGGCGTTTAAAAGGGAATACGACGATTTAAAGGACAGGCTGGACAGTATCCGCGCAAACTACGACAACGTGAGCGACGAGCCTTCCATCGACGCGCTGATATACGAGGAAAACGCAGTGCTGTGCCGGTTGTCCGCGCTTTATCGCAGGGCAAGGGAGAATGGTATAAGGCTGGAATTTCCGGACAAGTATCCCATTAAATAGCCGGCGCAAAAAAGTATTCGAAAAAATTTGAGTTTTTTTGAAAAAAGCTATTGACAAATTGGCTTGCCTGTGATATAATAACATAGTCGTTGAGAGACAGGAACTCAAAAGAAAGAAATGCGCTGAGTTATCAGGGCTTTCGGAGAGTTCAGAGATCTTGGCGGGTATATATGCGGGTGTGCTGGAACTGGCAGACAGGCACGTTTGAGGTGCGTGTGTTGTATGACATACGGGTTCAAGTCCCGTCACCCGCACCAAATAAAAAACCGTCCATTGGGCGGTTTTTTATTTTATACGGAAGTTTTTACGGGACGGGTTCAGGCTGATGAATGATATTGCCAATATAACTACAGATAAGCGTTGACGCCCACCTCTACGGAGATACGCAGTACTGCACCGGAAGCCAGACTGCAAACGTGCTGTTCCCGGAGTTCAACTACAACCGCCACAGCACCACACTTTACAACCGCCTGCTTGAAAAATCGGGCGGCAGTTTTGTTTTCAGGAAGAATAAATATTCGACTTACAATGACCGGGTGCATTTCACGCCGATTTGGTTTCCGGACAGGAAAAACTACACCGTATATGTCGAGATTTTCGACGTGTGGTGTCCGGCTGGTCAGCTTTCGGTAAGGCTTACAGACCAGATATTCATTAATGGCAGCGTTTATGACGACTGGCACATCGCGCCGACAAAGCCGTAGATGTGGCATCATGAAAAAAAGCAGGAGCTGAAACAACTCCTGCTTTTCTCTATGATCAGTTCCCTATAAGGCTCATTATCGGATCGGTTCCAAGATGGTCACGGACGATAGCATAACCCATGTATGCGATATAAAGGAAAACAAGTATTCCTCCCTCAACACGGGTGATTTTTTTCTGAGTAAGGCAGAATATGTATGCCAGCAGACATATTACGATGTAAATTCCGAAATCCACAAGAGTATTGCTGAGGTCTGCTCCGGTGATAGTGATAGGCGAAATAACCCCGGAAACGCCGAGAATACACAGGATATTCAGAATATTTGATCCGATGACATTGCCGATTGCCATATCGTTTTCGCCCTTTTTGCAGGCGGAGATCGACGTGACAAGTTCGGGAAGAGAGGTTCCGACAGCGCATATAGTAAGACCGACAAGACTTTCACTCATGCCCACGGCTTTTCCAAGCAGAGAAGCGTGGTCCACAACCATGTCGCCTCCCAGAACTATCGCGCCTGCTCCGCAGATTATAAAGAGCGCACACTTCCACCAGATAAATGGCTTCTCAGTGCTTTGTTCCTCGGAGGTCTGACGGTTTTTCATTGCTGCTATGACAGTCCATGTCAGATAACCTGCCATAAGCACTACAAGTAATATTGCTTCAAAAATAGTGATCTCTCCGGAAGCTCCGAAGAATATAAGCATTACAAAAAACAGCACGGATGTGAATATCGAAACCGGATAATCTCGATGAAGTATGTCTTTTGTAACTCCAAGGGGTATTACCAGCGCACATACTCCGAGCACGCCAAGAAGATTGAAGATATTCGATCCCACTACGTTGCTGACAGCCATTGAATTCTGCCCGCCCAGCGAAGCTGAAATGCTGACCGCAAGCTCCGGTGCGCTCGTTCCAAGCGCGACTATTGTAAGACCGACCACAAGAGAGGGGATCCTTAGTTTCCTTGCAAGAGAAGAAGCTCCCTCTACGAAAAAATCAGCGCCTTTTATCAGCAGGACAAACCCTGCGAGAAGCAGCACTATGTCAATGACGATGTTCATATGTGACCTCCATATAAAATAATACATCATTATTATAGCTGTATTCCTGTGTGTTGTCAATATCAAATGCCTTACGAGGAGGTTTGACGACGAAGATGGCGCGCACTGTCCATTTTCGCTCACATGAGGTTTTTAGAGGTGACCATTTGGTATTAAACCAATATCTTTTTGTACATTTAAGGAAAATGGTTACAAGTCAATTTCACAGAGAGTAAGATATGAAAAACAAAAGCAAATACTACCGAATACCTGTCTGCATTTTCATTTTTGTGGTCGGAAGCATAACCGCCATGCTGTTTGCCAGAGTGCTAAACGATGTCCTTACGACTGGAAGCATTTCAACGGATTTGACGGATTTCTCAACAACAATTTCCGGTGTATTCGGCGGAGAAAAGCCGAGAAAGCTGTATCTTCTGCTGGAGGCTCTGGTGGTGCTGCTCTGCGTGGTGTATTTTGTCTGCGCCGAACGGACGTACCAGACCTACACATACAAGGTCACGGACAACATCTCTGTCCCGGTTCCAAGCGGTCAGGGACAGCATGGAACGGCATGGTTCATGTCTGATAAGATAAAGCGAAGGGCGTTTGACTATATCAGGATTTCCAAATCCGACCCGCTTATTTCCCGGCTGGGTTCAATCGGCGAAAACCGATACAGAGCCATCGAAAACTGAGAAGAATTCAATCCGCCCAAAGCGGACCAGACGCTCACGGACAGCGCCGGAATGGTCCTTGCAAGAGAAATGTCCCGCGGAACGGAGCGCACCTCCGACAAGCTGTCAATTACGCTGGAAACCGTTGATTCGGATATCTGGGAGGACATTTTCGGAATTGACGAAGGGCTGAAATAGTACGTCGAGCAGTCCCGAGCTTGCGCCCGGAGGAAACGGAATACTGTCGCAGTGCGGGGAGATTTCGGAGCTTCACCAGTACACCTACGGCACAAAGGATATGGGAGTTCCCGAAAAAGGAATTACGCTGGCGATGAAAGAGAAAACCGCAGTCCATGCAAATCTGCTGGACTGCGGCGATTGTATTCAGGATATCTATGTTTGTGATGTCTGGAACATGGACGAGCAGGATATCGCAAACGACACCAATTCCAAAGTGTTCAACCGGAGCGCCGTCACGCTGGCGTACATCATCGACACAGACCAGTTTGAAGCGGACTACGGATTTCCGTTCCCGTCAATTGACGGCGTTTCGAACGCTGGAACGATAACGCTTTTTCTGGAGTTCACCTGCCTCAGCGAGGTGGAATTTGAGGACGCTGATATCGGCAGTTCGCTTGATTTCGGGGATATAATCGTGGGGTACTCCCATGACGGATATTATAGCGACCGGTATGATTCCGGACTCTGGCGGCACGGGCTGAACCGTGACGAGTGCGTTCCGCACGTCGGCGTTAAGACTTACTTTATGTCCGGGGAGGTTTCTCAGCCCGAACCGCCGCAGGGTACGCATTACTACTACGGTCCAAGCGCGAAGAATATCGGTGTTGCAGCTAATCCGCGGCTTTGGTTCAAGGGATTCCGCACGGGTATGAGCGAGGGGCTGTTCGGGACTATTCGGGCGGTTGAAGAGTGAGCGATAAACGAGAATTTGTCAGTTGGAAAAAATACTGACATTTTCTAATTCACTACTTACCCCTTATTCGTTTATCCAGTTCCAATACATAATCAACTGACACATTCAATTCTTCCGAAATTATCTCCGCACTCTTGCCTGCTAATAAACCTACCCTAATGTATTTGGCTTTTGTTTTTTCCTCATCCTTTGCCATTATTGCCCTAACCTCTTTTTCCCATAATTGAACATTGGCAAGCGGTATTTCAAACAGATTTGCAACTTCCTCTGCGGTCTTGCCAACCTGTAAAGCAGACCTTGCAATGCTCTCGGGTGTATCGGCTTTATAAACGCTGTCAGGGACTTTCGGATAGCTTTCTATCATATCACTTATCCATTTTTTATACGCCTCTAGCCTGTTATCCGAATGTTCGCTTAAATGCCAGTGATAAAATCCGAAATTACAGCTCTTGTCAATTTCATATAACCCTTCAAATCCATAATGTTCTATCAAAAAATCCCACCCAGATTTTGTTATATGTATGTCATACCCACAATATCGATTGCAAATTATTCTGGCTTTCTCCAAATCAATCATATCATCTTCTGTAAACTCCACTATATTGGACAAGTTTTTGTCCATCAAGGAATGACCTAACCTGTAATACGCCAGCACAGTATTCACCTCCGCAAATTCCGATTTGTCGATGAGATTATTATACCACAAACGCCCACCCCAGTCAAGCAACCCACGCTGAAAAGCGAATAACCACCAGAAAGGACACCTACCATTATAAACCCATTACTCATAACCAGAAAAGAAAACGCCGGAATCCTTCGCAGAATATGCTCCGAGCTGAACGCTATTCCCCGCGAGATGATAGGCGAGGACTGGTCGCTTGCAGTATTTCTGAAACGTGACCTAAAGACGTAGCTGTCGTGGGAGCGCAGGGCAGAATAGGAGCAACGACATTTGCTGGATCAGGCATTATTGAATCCTTTTTGAAAATGCTTGACCCAGTAATAGCCGCCACGCATTGGATACTTACAGCCATTGTGATTTTAAGTATTGGTCACCTCTAAAAACCTTGTAAAAACGAAACGTCAAGTTTAATTGCTCAAAATCAAAATCTATAACACTTTTGTTCCATGTTGGAAGGAAACAGTTGACAAAGCCTGCGATTTGGTGTATAATTTACTAGTAATATTCCTGCTGCGTTTTATGACAAGGCAGAAGCAGAAAAAGAGCAATTGGATGACAGCCTGTCTGAAAATGGCAGGCGCAGATATGGAGGTAATGATTTGAAAACAGTACTTAAACGTGCGCTGTGCGGAATAACGGCGTTCGTTGTTGCAGCAGGCGCTATGTCGTACTTCCCGGCGGATACTTTTCCGGGGATCGCGCGCGGAGTGACTGCATATGCAGAAAACGAAACATGGCGCATCACTATCACAGCGGATAACTTAGCAGACATCAGCGGCGACGGCAGCTTGGAACATCCTTATGAGATAACCACTGCAGAAGAGCTGCTTGCGGTCATGGAAGCTCGCCGCACGATTTATGCAATACTAAATGATGACATCGTCATCAACAAGGATCTTCTGAAAAGAATTGATAAAGAAAGCGGCGAACCCTCGGACACTTCAGACAGCATCGTTTGCTGACCGCCGATACCAGATGGTTGGTGCATCAACCTTGATGGCAAAAATCACACGATCAGCGGTCTTTACATCAATGAGAGCGGGAAGGCAGGCTTGTATGCTTCTTTGGGAGCAGGCAGCTTTAAAAACCTGACCATCACCGACAGCTTTGTTAAGGGCGGAGATAACGTCGGCGTGCTTATAGGCGACAGCTCATATTCTACCGACAGCCTGTCTGCCGATAATGTAAAGATTGAAAATACTATCGTGCGTGGAAATAATTGCGTTGGTGGTTTGTTCGGCAGTTTAGAGACTACAACGGATAAAACGAAATATACCATAACAAGTTGTACTGTCGGACCGAATGTGACCGTCACCGGCACGGGCAGCAAAATCGGCGGTATCGCAGGCAAATGCAGAGGCACTATAACAAATTGTACTGTCGGGTCGAAAGTGACCGGCACCGGCACCGACACCGACACGGGCAACAGAGTCGGCGGTATCGCAAGCGAATGCAGAGGCACTATCCTTTACAGTTCCAGCGGAGCGACTGTCACCGGAAAGAATTTCGTCGGCGGCGTAGTCGGTTATGCAGGCGGCGGCGTTGCAAGGATCTGGTATTGCCATAACGATGGTACTGTTAAAGGCGAAACGAGCGTCGGCGGTGTTCTGGGATATGGAGATGGAATAAATGAATTCCCCATCTGCTATATCTACAACACAGGCGATGTTTCCGGCGATAACGATGTTGCGGGTCTTGTCGGGACCGCAAAAATCAGCCCCAAATATTCCTACAACATAGGAAACGTCGCATATAATGATGGCAGTATTGCTCCGCAGCTGATGAACTATTCTTCATATTTTGCCCCGAAGCGTTACCTGTTCTATCCTGAGAATACTGTTCCGTACAGCGAAAGCGGCAAAAAGGGACAAACAACTACCAACGAATCGAATGAAACTGTAATCGCCTTTACAGAAGATCAGGTGGCTTCCGGCGAACTTGCGTGGAAGCTGAACCTGAAAAGCGATAAATCCGAAGAGAACGGTTATGCCAACTGCTGGGTGCAGAACCTTGGCATTGATGAATGCCCCACTTTCGGCGACGCCAAGTATGTGGTTTATCCCTCTAAAAACGGCTATCACAACCATAATAGCGCAGACCAGATCGACTGCGACGACTGCCGCGGAGTTGCGTGGGATCCTTATTATTACGTTCCAAAAAACTATGCTGACACTTCCCAATATGAAATAACCAACTACCACGAGCTTCTCGGACTGGCAAAACTGGTCAACGAAAAAAATGAGACTATAACAGCCTCCATCATGAACGACATAGTTTTCAATGAAAATCTTCTGGACGCAAGCGGAAACGTTCAGGTAGCTGATCCTATAAAGTGGACACCTATCGGCGCGGAAAGATATTATTTCAACGGCATTTTCAACGGCAACGGTCATACGATTTCCGGTCTGTATGTTGACGGCGGGGATTATGCGGGTCTGTTCGGAAAAGCGCAGGGCGCTCCTCGGATAAAAGGCGTTGGCATTGTTGACAGCTATTTCAAGGGGGCAAAATACGTTGGCGGAATCGCGGGCGCGTATATCGACGTAAACGGCATAGAATTCGACTGTATGGCAGGTTGCTTCACTTACAACGTCAAACTGGAGGGAACCGAAAGCACAACTAAGACAGGTCAGTTCATCGGCGACATCAGTGGTAAAGGCAATGCAAAGCTGAACAGCAACTACTGCCTTGCAGAAAAAGAGGAACCCCTGCCCGGTATCAACTGCTCCACAATGACCGCAGAGGATTTTGAAAGCGGCAAGGTCGCTTACTTGATGAATAAGTATTTTACCGACAAGGGAAATGGTGACGTATGGGGACAGGTGGTAGCCAACAACGAAAACGTACCTGTTGATCTTTTCCCCACAGCATACAGAATAATCGGCAATGGCGGCAGCAATAAAGTGATAAACTGTGCTGGACAGTATCACAATCATCTGGGCTCGGCAACATGCCCGATATGCCAAACTGTTAATCCGCAGGAGCCTGCGGAGGATAACGGCGTATATCAGATAGGCACCCCAAGCGAACTGCTGTGGTTTGCCGAACATGTAAAGGTCAATGGTATTCAGAAAGCAGTCCTCACCGCCGATATCGACATGACCGGTGTTAAATGGACGCCTATCGGAACTAAGGAAAAAGCATTTAAAGGGGAATTTGACGGCCAGGGTCACGTTATTACGAACCTGAATGTAAACGACCCCTCTCTGGAATATGCCGGGCTTTTCGGCTATGTAAGTAAGTTCAGCAATCCGGCTACAATAAAGAACCTCGGCGTTTTCGGAGAGTTCAGCGGCGGTAAATACGTCGGCGGTATCGCGGGTTACTCAGAAAACAGCGAGATTACCAACTGCTTCTTCATAGGAACGGTATCCGGAACAAATACCAACGGAATAGCCAACGGAGACACCATCGAAAATTGCTATTTCCAGAGCGATTCTACAGACATAAACGCCAGAACCGAGAAGCAGTTCAAGAGCGGCGAGGTTGCCGAACTGCTGAATATGCTGCCAAATGGCGGTACACAGGAAGTCTGGGGTCAGACTATCGGAGCCGACGCTTATCCCTGTGCGCTGACTTCCGACAACAAGGTCATCAGGGATTACACTAACCTCGGCTGGCATAACCATACCAACGGAACAACTGAAGATAACTGCCCAAACTGCGTTAAAACGCCAAAGCAGGAAAACGGCGTATATCAGATAAGCACGATACAAGAGCTTTACTGGTTCTCAGCCTATGTAAATAACACTGACAGCAGTATTAAGGCTGAACTCGCGAACAACATCACCGTGAACGAGGACATCAGCGCACAGAATCGCATTATCTGGACTCCGGCGGGAACCATCTCCAAGCCGTTCACAGGCACATTTGACGGCAAGGGACATATCATCAGCGGTCTTGTGAAAGAAAACTCCACAGAGCCGGTTGAACGGCTGTGATTTCAGCGGTAACAAATCCGCCGCGGTAATGTGCGGCTTCGTCGGCACAAACGGCGTTACATTCAATTTCTGCGGCAGCTATGAAAACAAGCTGACGGGAACTGACACTGCGGGCTTCGCAGGCATCTCCGCCGGAAAGGTAACTCTGGACCGCTGCTATACCGCTGACAGAGATAAGTTCTCCGATGGTAACAACAGAGTTTCCGTTTCTTATGCGATCAGCGGCAATGCTGCCGATGACGCAATGACAGAGGCGCAGTTCAAAAGCGGCGAGCTTACCTATGCGCTAAACAACGGCCTGGATAAAGCAGTGTGGTTCCAGACCATCAATACGCAGGCTTACCCGCAGTTCAGCGGTGATACGGTCTACAAGACTTCCCCCTGCGTAAGCTACACCAATGACAGCGCCAAAACCAATAAGCCTCATGTCATCGGTGATGACGATAAATGCAAGGTGTGTGGAGAACGTGGCATTCCCAAAAAGAACAGCAATGGTCAGTATGAATTGTCCTCTAAATTGCATATGCTGTGGTTCGCGAAGAACTTCAGCAGCGGAGAAGACAGCGCAGTCCTGATGGATAATATCGACATGAAGGACGCAGAGTGGACTCCCATCCGCACAGCGGATAAACCGTTCAGCGGAAATTTTGACGGCAATGGTCATACGATATCCGGGCTGAATTATTCCGGCGAGTATGCCGGACTGTTCGGCTATATGAACAATGGCACGATAAGCAACATCAAGCTGGCTGATTCGTCCTTCGCAAACGGTACTGCAAGCGGAGGCATCTGTGCAGTCAACAACGGCGGAACTATCGAAAACAGCGCTGTGGATAACGTCGCTGTAAGCGGCGGAACCGCAGGCGGTATCTGCGGTCAGAACTCCGGAGCGATCACGGACTGCTTCTTTTCCGGCAATGTGTCTTCTGACGGAAAATCCGGCGGTATCTGCGGTTCCAACAGCGGCACTATAAGGAGCACTGTTTCCCTGTACGCCGGCGCCGCTGTCGGTGAAAACACAAACGGCAGTATCACAAATTGCTTATACAACATCGACATTGCCGGAAGACAGAAATTCGGCAGCGGTCTTGAAACCACAGGTCTGACCGATCCGAGCATTTTAAAAAAGCTCGGAAACAGCTGGAGCAAGGCGGCTAACACCGCGACCGTTCTTTTCTATCCGGAGCTTACCGTCTTCAAAACGGACAAATACAGTGTCAGGGTAAAATATCGGCTGACGCTTGAAAACACCGACAAGGCACCGGCTTATAAGGATACGCTGCACTTCGTGTTCGATGTTCAGTCTGCTCCGGAAAACAGCAAGAAATGGAACAGCATAGTCGCAAACCTCGCATACAACAACGTAAGGCAGCAGGACTTTGAACTGAGCCTTGACGGAGTAAAGCTTGATATCGACGCCGCACCGGTCGTCGGAAACAGGCTCAATCTCATGCTGGACGGCGGGAAGATTGGCGTACTCTATATGGATAAGACGTTAAAGGTCAGGATAGAGATAACTTATCCTCTGAATGCAGGGAAGCATACCATATCTGTCAGGTACGTCGGAAGCGGTTTTGACTACCTCGCCGGACAGTCGGCAGAATGCGCTTTTACTATCTCAAAGGCGATTATCACAGATCCCGAGGCTTCTGTTGAGTACGGAAAGGCGCTTAAGGACGCAGAACTGACCGAGGGCTGGGAATGGACGAACAGCAGTGCTGTCCCCAATTCTAAAAGCAGAAAATTCAAGGCGGTCATGACCGTTGATGATGAAAACTACGACCTTTCGGGCATAAAAGGGCTTAATGGCAATAAACTCACACGAGAAGTAGAGGTATCGTTCAAAAAGGCAGTTCCCGCTGTGACAGTCACTACTGATCCGTTCTCCGCACTGCCGGGCACAAAGATAACCGTAAGCGTTTCAGCGGTTAACCCCAACAATGCAAAGTTCAGCGATGTTCCCGCTGCGGAACTGTTCTACACGGCAGGCGGAACTGTAACAGCCATTACCGGCGGCAGCTTCGTTATCCCGGATGGTCTGGAAGAGGAAACCGTTATCACCGTTACCGCAAAGACGGAGGAAAACGAGTTTTATAAGGCAGGCAATGGTTCTGCCGAGGTCATAGTATCCGCCCACAAATGGTCAAGGGAATGGAAAACAGACAAGGACGGACACTGGCGTGAATGCACAGACTGCGGCATTGCAGGCGAAAAGTCTGCGCACATTTCAGGAGGCGCAGCCACCGAAACAACGTCAGAGAAATGCACGGTATGCGGTTATGTGATAACTCCTGCGCTCAAGGTGGTTGAGGCTCCGGTCATTACACCGGACGGAGGAAGCTTTACCGGTTCGCAGACTGTCACGATAACCTGCGCCACCGATGGCGCCGCGATCCATTATACCACCGATGGTACAGAACCTACTGCTTCCTCCACAAAATACAGCGGCGGGTTCACGATAACGGCAACAACAACGATAAAGGCAGTTGCTTTTGTCGGAGAAGCTAAAAGCTCCGTTACTTCGGCTGCATTCACGCGTAAGGCTCAGTCCGGTGGTTCAGGCGGTTCAGGTGGTTCAGGCGGTTCTGTCAGACCGACAAGGCCGGATACAGAACCCCGACCTTCTATCGATGGTAAATCGATGAGCTGGGCGGAAATATCTGTCGAACTTGCTAAGCGTCAGGACGGCAGTACGGTAAAAATCATGCTCAACGGCGCATATGAAGTTCCGGCTGACGTCATCAGAGTTATCGCAGGAAAGAAACTCCATATAGAGTTCGTTGCGGACAGCATAAAGAGCTGGCTGACAGACGGCGCTAAGATAAGCGCCGTTACTGCGGCAGATCTTTCGGCCATCCCGGGCAGCGCCGACAGAAGCGCACTGCGCGGCATATCCGGCGCCGATCTCAGGGTATCCGGCACAAAAATCCCGGCAGATCTGAAGCTCAGCTTCCGTAAGGAGTTCGCGGGTCAGTTTGCTAACGTATATAAGCCGGCGAACGGAAAGCTGGTATTCCATGGCTGCGCAAAGCTCGGCGCGGACGGCGCTGCGATTATTCCGGGGGCTGATTCTGAAGACGAGTATGTTGTAATGGTGTGCGAATTCAGCGATATGCCCGGCGATATCAATAACGACGGCGTGCTGAACGCCCTTGACGCGTCGGCTGTGCTGAAATGCGTCGTTGGAATATCCCAGGGTGCAAATCCTCTTATGGGCGACTTCAACAAGGATGGTACTGTAAACGCTATTGACGCGTCAGATATTCTCAAGTGGATCATAAGATCCTGATGGATATTCAGCAGCCGGAATGTATTTTATGATATGTTCCGGCTGTTTTTTTATTGCGGTCACCTCTAAAAACTTTGCTTGAGTGAAAATGTGTATAGCACACCGACTGCTTCTTTCAACGAGCGAAATTTCTGATGCGACGGCGTCCATGCCGTCGCCCGGTTATTTCGCTCTGCAACATCGTGTTGCACCTCCTCGTAAGGCATACAGCCTTACTTCGTCGGCTTTCCTAGAATCTGGCACACCCTGACCATTTTTGCTTTTCACACCGTTTTTTAGAGGTTCCCCTTAATTATACCACGTTTCATGCAGAACTTATTGCAACATTTTTTCGCTTTTTCGGTCGTTTGTTCAAGGGTTATCGCAACATTTCTTTCCGCTTTTTTGCATTTACTTTTGCATTTGACCTGCTTTAGCGGTTAAGAGTCTTGACTTTTGTGCTTTGATATGGTAAAATGTTGATAAACTATCCGGTGGTTCGCCGCCGGAGTGCCTTAATGGAGGTATACTATGAAAAAAGATGAAAATATGGGCTACCTGTTCAAGGCGATTCTTTCGCTCAGGACTGAGGACGAGTGCTACGCATTCTTTGAGGATCTCTGCACGCCGCAGGAACTGAAGGCTATTTCTCAGCGACTGCACGTTGCGAAGCTCCTGACCGACAACTGCGTATATAATGATATAGTAAAGAAAACCGGCGCAAGCACCGCTACAATTTCCAGAGTCAACAAGACTCTGAACTACCAGGCGGCGGGCGGCTATCAGATCGTTTTCGACCGCATGAAGGAAAACAAGTGATGGCGGGTTACGGCGTTTTCGCGCAGGTATACGACAAGCTCACGCTGAACGTCCCGTACGACCAGATCGCGGAGTATTACGATGGCAAAATCAGAAAGTTCCGCGACGGCGACGGGAATTTTCTGGCGGACGCAGGCTGCGGCACCGGAAATCTGACGGCGCGTCTGGCTAGGCTTGGCTACGATGTGATCGGCGCGGAGCCTTCCCCGGATATGCTCTCGGAAGCAATGAACAAGCCTCATGACGGGGTGCAGTACATCTGCCAGGATATGACGGAGCTTGACCTCTACGGCGAGGCGGATATCATCGTTTCGACCCTCGACAGCGTTAATCATCTCAGCTCCGCTGCGGATATCACGAAGTTCTTCAGGGCGGCGGCGCTCAATCTCCGCAGGGGAGGTCTGCTGCTGTTCGACTTCAATACTATATATAAGCACGAAAAAGTGCTGGCGGATAATGTGTTCGTTTACGACCTTGACGACGTTTACTGCGTGTGGCAGAACGAATTCAATCCGGAGGATAAAGGTGTGGATATTTCGCTGAACATCTTCGCTGAGGCGGAGGACGGGCTTTACGAGCGCATGGAGGAAAACTTCCGCGAGATCACCATGCCTTCTGAACAGGTGGAGAAACTACTTTCAGAAAGCGGGTTTGAGGTCCTGGAGGTCAGGGAATACCTCACCAACAGGGAACCGGGCGCACAGAGCGACAAGCTTATGTTCTGCGCAAGAAAAAAGTAACATTTCATCAGCATGGTTCATATAATGGAGATACAACATGGGAAAGTTAGTAAGAGCGCTTTCGGAGGACGGAAGCGTATTATGTTCCGCAATTGATACAACTGATATCGTAAGGGAGATCGAACGGCTGCACCAGCCTACCCCGGTAGTAACCGCCGCACTCGGCAGAATGTGCACGGCGGGCGCTATCATGGGCGCGCTGCTCAAGAACGAGGGTGATACCCTCACACTGCGCATTAACGGGGGCGGTCCCTGCGGTACGCTTACGGTCGTTGCCGACTACCGCGGCAATGTTAAATGCTGCGCTGGCAATGCAAAGGCTGCTGTTCCGCTCAGAAGCGACGGAGGGCTTGATGTTTCCGCCTGTGTTGGCCGCGACGGAAATCTCACCGTAGTCAAGGATATGGGGCTGAAAGAGCCGTATGTCGGGCAGATCCCACTGGTTTCGGGGAATATTGCCGAGGATATTACGGCATACTATACAGTAAGCGAGCAGATACCTACGGTCTGCGCTCTTGGCATAGTGTTCAATGAGGACGCCACAATTAAAGCCGCGGGCGGGTATATGCTTCAGCTTGTGCCGCCAGTTCTGGACAGCTCTGTTAAGGTCATTGAGGACAATTTGCAGCATATGGAGTCCATTACGGGAATGCTGGAGAAGGGTCTCAAGCCGGAGGAACTTGCTGTTTCGGCTCTTGAGGGTCTCGGCGGTGAGATACTTGACCAGTGGGAAGCGGTGTACTATTGCGACTGTTCCCGCGAAAGAACCGAGCAAATTCTGATCAGTCTGGGCAAGAAAGAGCTCCAGAAACTGGTGGACGAGGGTGAGGAAACGGAGGTTTGTTGTCACTTTTGCAATAAGAAGTATAGGTTTTCAACAGCCGAAATAAGCAACTTGCTCAAAGAACAAAAATAATAAAAAAAGTTTAAAAAAACGCTTGACAAAATTGCTTTTTGCGTGTATAATATAGAAGTCGCTTGACGAGAGACACAAAAGAAACGAAAACGAAAGCGATTTCTAAATGTGGAAGTTTAGCTCAGCTGGGAGAGCATCTGCCTTACAAGCAGAGGGTCATAGGTTCGAGCCCTATAACTTCCACCATATGGCCTGGTAGTTCAGTTGGTTAGAACGCCGCCCTGTCACGGCGGAGGTCGTGGGTTCGAGTCCCATCCAGGTCGCCATTGTTGCCTCTGTAGCTCAGTTGGTAGAGCAGGGGACTGAAAATCCCCGTGTCGTTGGTTCGATTCCGACCGGAGGCACCAATATGCGGATTTAGCTCATCTGGTAGAGCGCCACCTTGCCAAGGTGGAGGTAGCGAGTTCGAGCCTCGTAATCCGCTCCAATTTCGGCGCTATAGCCAAGTGGTAAGGCATGGGTCTGCAACACCCTGACCCCCAGTTCAAATCTGGGTGGCGCCTCCAACCCGCAAGGGTAATGACCTTCGGTAAATGTTTTCAAAACTTTTTCAAAAAATTTTGAAAAACCACTTGACAAACAGTTCCGAAAGTGATATAATAATCAAGTCGCCAAGAGAGCTAAGGCAAACGAAAGCGACGAGGTTAAGAAAAGCTCCTTGAAAATTGAACAATACAGAACGAATTAACATTACCTTG
>OBWC01000343.1_pt1 | contig 44906 bp, 34 predicted proteins | sample 1501341 | NCBI WGS metagenome assembly OBWC01 (sample SAMEA2580033, study PRJEB22360) | human gut metagenome | biome: human gut; feature: human-associated habitat; material: faeces | place: Denmark | collected 2008/2010 | reverse complement strand
GTCGCTACCTTTTTGACCTCTGTGTCATCTTATGAGGGCGGTTGCGGATTTGAGGTAATATAGACTTAAACTCTAAACTGAAGGTTATATATATTACAAAATACCAGCAATAAATTTGCGGTATTATTATTTCGGAGTTCAAATATAATGTCCGGATCATTCCTTTTTCTTTCAGAGGCTGTTTAGGTGTCTTTATATATGGAAACAGATAACTCATCATTCCACCTATTGCAATAATTGCTCCCCAAAGCATGACTACTATTACAATAGTATGCTTTAGGTAGTAATATTTATAAAAAAAAGAGGAAAACATGAAGCAAGGAATTATTATGACGCAAAACCATGAAGTAAGTTTCTCATATATTGCTATAAAAAGATGTCTCATATAACTATAAATTAATCGTTAAAACAAATTATTTCCATCATTCTTTTGTGATTTTATATACCTTGATATGGGTTAATTATGTTCTAATTGCCCATATCAAGGTAGGAGACTGGTAAATCCTAGTGCATAAGAGTTATTTATTTATTTTCTTTTTACTAACTCGATTTAAAATATATAAGTTGGCTTTTATTGCTATTCGATTTCCAAGAAATAATCCTAGTAAAAGTAGCATTAAATAATCAATATATATGGATTTTCGAGCGAAGAAAATAATATATGCTGCTGCACAGTAATAATATAACATATCAATGTTTTGATGAAACTTGAAACAAGCTGTTTGAATAATATCATTAGTTTCTACTTCCTTTCCCTTTGGATGTTTATTCCTCTCAAAGTAATTTAATATCTTACCTATCAACCATATTATCCATGAAATTAATAATAATATCATGATAATAAACATAAACTCAAATTCTCCTAAGTCAGGATGAAAAAAACAATAGATAATCATTAAAATGCTGTTGAGTATGGTTATCTTCTTGAATATTTCTATAAAAATATTTCCCATATATTGTTTAATGTGTTAATCTTTAAGTTGTTCTATTATCCATTCAAAAATATCTCTTATATAGTTTGTAGAATATTCTTCCTTTCCGACAACTTGATTAGTATGAGCATCATATGCATCTTGAGTAGGATCGGGAGTTGTTAATTCTAAAGCTGTTCTGGCTATACCTGAACCTATTAAAACTTTTTTTCCTGCTTTTCCTATTTTACTTTTATCATTAGGATCCCTTTTAGGAGCCGGATCGCCATTAGGCATCATTCCTGACACGTTGGTATCTATACTGTTTGCTACGTTTGCCTGATTCTTGTCTAAATTTTCTTTAGCTTTTCTGTCTCTTTTCCTCTGATGATTGTATTCAGGACTGACAGCGCTCTTTACCTGATAATACAAGAGAGAGCCAAAGGTATAAGACATCTTAGGCGCATCTGTAATCATTTGCCCTAACTCCGCGAACTTGTCTGATGTATGCCTCATTATTTGTTGATCTGAAGGCAAGTTATAGCTTTGAGTTCTCGTCAAAGGGTAATAGAACGGGAGAGGACCATAGGGTGTCGGGATCGCTACTCCTTGTTTGCCGTCCGGATCTATATGTGTAACTGGATTATTAAAGCAATACCCATAAGGAGTATTTGAATAATTCTTTTCACTTGACGGATCTGCTACATGCCATCTTCCCAACGCTGCATCATACATTCTTGCCCCATAATCATACCAATCCAATCCATTCTTTCTGTCCAATTCTTTGCTATTATACTTAAAAGGTTGGACAGATGAAGTCGAAGCGAATACTCCTCCGAACGGATAATAATGATTAACCTCATCTACATTATTATTCTCGTCTATAACCACCCGATTATTTCCTTGATGGTCTTGCAAGAAATAGTGATGAACAGCATCCGCAAGGGTTACATATCCTACCTCTGTCAGCAGTTTGACAGGAATTCCATTTTCATAGATCACGTTGCCGCAATAGTCTGTAATAAGTGTATCCTTATCTGTCACATGTGTAGTACGAAGTTTGGCTCCTTCCGGACTATAGAGATAAGAAATGTTACTTCCGTTCTCAAACTTTATGAGGCTTGGCAAATTTAAGTAATTATATTGGATATCAGTAATTTTTTTGTTTAAATCTCTTTTTAGATTGCCACTGATGTCATAGGAATATTCTACAGATTTGTCAGCACCGTTTGAAAATTCGAAGCTACCTGCGTATGCCGAATTTGCAGCATTGTCTTTAACAGAGAGCAAACGGTTGCCATTATAACTCAGTGAGAGATCATCTATTAAACCATAATCATTCTGTGATGTTTGACCGAAACGTTTCAAGCCCAGAATATTTCTATTTTTATCATAACCGGTTATTTGTTCGTTGAAACGGTTTAAATTCATGCTGAGATTATTCCCTTCTCCGTATATTGCATCTTTCATTCGGTTTAAACCATCATAACTAAATTTATACCCGGATATTCCTGACGAAGCAGTCTGCCAAGTCATACTACTGACATTTCCATTATAACAGGGGGTTCCTGCCCCGTCTGTATAGTGCAACTTTTGTTTGAAGAACGGACTGTCAATACTTATCATCCAATTACGAATGTTGTAATCGTAGGTTAAAGCTGTTGTTCCATTATTCAGCTTCACGCTTTTAAGCCGGCACAGATTGTCATATTCATTTTCTGATAATATGGTGTCTTGTTCGCCATTCAGACGATATATCACTTGTTTCAACCGTTCTCCATTGTCATATACATAGTCGTAATACTCTGTTATTACAGTGTTTTTGTCAGAATCGAGATGTAGATGAACGTGTCCTTTTGTTGATCCCGAGAAAGTATAAGAATAAAAATCGATATCATATCCTCCCAGATGGTTTGTTCCTCGTTGCTGGATTATACGTCCTTTTTTATCATAATAGAGGGCTGTTAATAGATAGTTATTGTTATCTAGATAGGAACGTTTCCCTGACTGTAATCCGACAGGATTTAAAGTAGGAACAGAAAACTCTTTTTCTTTATTCTTCAACCATGATGGGAAATCCTTAAAGCTATATTCTAGGGATAACCGTGTAGGCTGACTTTCGAAGTCTGCAAGAAAACTATAATCATCATAATAGTTCACCTCTTTAGGGTTAGTAGAAACCATTCCTAACAGATCATGAATAATATAGCCGGTGTCCATGGCACCTCCTCCTTGGTGTCGTTCGGCATATACTAATACATTTGAGATTGCCGGGGCGTTGAGTGACGAACTAATGCCAATTCCCTTTATCACCTCGCGTCCCTTTTGGTCGGGGACGGAGAATATCCATTCAAATTGCCGTTGTTGAAGTCGATTTTGGAGAAATATTAATCGGTCAGCTTTGTCATAAGCATAGCGGTTGGTGTCTCCGGGTTTTTTCTTCATGATACAGTGATTGCGGTTGTCATAACTATATTGATAGGCATACAAACTCAAATCATGAGATTCCTGATACATGGGAGGCAATACATAACATAGATTCCCTTTAATGTCATACACATAATACGTATCATACTGTTTTGATCCATCCATTTCCCGATTCAGAATAGTCCTGTCTTCTTTGTCTATGAATGTGTATAATGACTTTCCGTCTTCATCCGTAGTCTGTATTACTCGCAGTTCTCCCGGATCATATACACTTTCTTCAGATAAAGTCCCTTCATCATTAATTTGATAACGGATGCAGTTTAAGGCTGAAGTCGTATCGTTTGCTAAATATTGTGTATGAACAGGATTTCTTTTCCATGCTTCTCCCGCATCTTGCTGAAGTATAATTCTGCTTTCGGGAAAGTGGTCGTACTCGGTATATTGATAAGGAACATTGTCTGCATACTGTTTTACAGTACTGTTGAAAGGATCGGAAAGAAAAGCTCCGTTGTTTCCTTGAGCATGAAGCGGTAACCATTTTTTGGATATCCGGCCCATAGAATCATACGCAGAAGTAGATATCAAATCTCCTTTTGTGGGAGAAATTCCTTGAGATACAGTTTGAATAGGCTTACCTAATCCATCAAAATACTGAAACTCCTGAAGCATGGAATCGGCATTGGGAGAAAGCATCGTTTGTGTATGGACAAAGCTCCTGTTGATATTCAGTGAGTCTGCGTTAGTTGTTGTAAAGGGAAGATTCTCATTTCCCGATAAAGCCGAGCAAATCGGCAATAAAAGCATTAAAGCAAATATATTCTTCATAATTCATAAGCTTTATTTAATTATTATTTTCTGAACCGTAATGGTAATCATACCGAGAGATAACATTCTTGTCATTGTCCTTCACACACTGGAGCCGTCCTGCTTTGTCATATTCGTAATAAGTCTTAATCCCTCTGATATCGGTCACAGAAGTCATTCCTATTAAAGGCTTATACTCATATCGGGTTTTCAATCCATCTTTTTCTATGGTAACCGGATAGCGGTTATTATATCCCCAAACGTAAGAAGTGACACTTCTGTCTTTAGCTGTTTGCCGTGTTAAGTTTCCCCATGAATCGTATGCGTCATTGTGGAAGTCGGAATCAACAAAATCCAGATTAAAGTCTTTCCATTGAGGAAGTTGGTCATAGGCGGTTTTTCTTATTTCTTCCAGTTTTATTAGCTTGTCGTATTTTTTATATTTGTTATATTCTCCGCTTATTACTGTTTCAAAACTATCTGATTCTTTTTGAATAGTGAGTGCTTTTCTTACTGGCATACTGGTGAGAAAAGAGTCCACCATCATTTTTTCTATATCCGAAGGAGTAGTCATATCTTCCGGATATTCTATTCGCTCTCTTAATATATCACCATTGCTCAAAGTGGTCAATATACAATTCAGCCGACCGAGGGAGGACTTGAATTCGTATTCCCTTTGGGTTGTAAAAACTTTCCCGTTTGTATATTCTTTTGTCGTTTTACTATCGATCTGTGCTTTATCTACCACTTCTATGGCATCAATATAGAATACGTCGCCTGCTGTTTTTACATTTTTGATATTTTCAGTTTGATAACCGAATATAGGATGCCATTTTCCTCCTGGGTTCAGATAAGTAAATTCTTCTGAATAAATAGTATCTCCATTAAATGTTGTATAGAGTGATTCGAGAAGACCTCTTTTGTGGGCATTCGAATGAAGGCGGGAGAGAATAAATCTTGCCATACCGGAATTGGAAGAATTTATTCGCTGACCAGGAATGAAGTGGAGGCTTAGTGCATCTATCTGCGAGTAATCACCAATGAAAGGGTCGAAAGAATTTTTATATTTATATTCCGTCATACTACCATCTGATTTTTTCTCTACTACTCTGGCATATTCTATATGAGGACCCTCCAAGGAATAAGTTGCCATATCCTGAACATTTCCTCTGTTTATATAATAGAGCTGATTGGATATCACTGTGGTATAATCTAAACGATATCTAGGCATCTTTAGTAAAATGCCTGAACTGCTTCCGTCTAAATTCTGATATGTAAACTCCCGGCGGTTGCACTCACCGGTTTCCGTATAATCGCTGATCGTTTTTACTCGTACCCCTCCTGCCTGCTTGTCGACTGGTACTGATCGAATGACGTACTGATCCATTGCATGTTTGGAATAAGTATTACCTTCATATTCATAAGTGGTATACCCACCAGTAGGATATGAAATCTGTTTGAGCATGCCAAGCTGGGAATATAGAGCATTCGCTTCGCGTTGACTGCTTGTTATCACTTCTTTTTTATCCTTATCTGTTGTTGTAGAAGGAATGAAGTTGTTGATGCCGATTAATAACTGTCCATTATAATATCCCCAATGATCTACGGCACATGTGCCATTGAAAGGAAATACCAATATTGATGGAAACTCATCTACTCCTATATAATTCATTTTATAAATCTTCCCTTCTCCGAAATCAACCTCCTTTAAGAATAAGACTTTATTTTTATCCGCAGAATACTGATAGCTTAAATCGCAATGTAGTATTTGTTCTGTAGTCGGAGACAGGGAGTTGACCGTCACGGATGACAACTTTAGCAGTGCAGGCAAATCATGTGGATTGCGATCTGCTCCATATTTTTCTGACTGTTTTGAGGTATAGTCTAGTTGAATACGGCATACATCCCCCACTAAGATACTTTCCAGATAAGTAGGAAATTGAGACACAGTACTAGATTCATAGTATGAAGCCGATCCTCCGGATTGAGTCGATACTATCTTGTAATTAGGTGAGGGCATCATGTTTTTAATGATTCCCCGACTTGTATAGTCTCCTGATCGGTATATCAAAGATACTTTTCGTCCATTAGGTGCTATGATTTTTGTTAACTGCCAGGATATGACAGTTCGTTCCACACTTTTTTCTGAGATACTACATTCCCGATCATATAATCCGGACTGATCTCCTCCGAATATATATTTGTATCCATCATTGGTGGTGATTTCAAAAGAAGAAATTGGACTGTTTTGAAAATTGAATACTTTGATCTTAAAGTTGTCTCTTGCAGTGTTTGTATTGTAAATACATATTTTCTTGTTTACATCAAACTGAAAACTACCCTGATACCCCATAAAATTGAAGTGAAAAATGTCCGGAGTACTCTCGTACATAGCCGATGATGGCTTTGAAGGATCATACAGATAAACAAAAGGCTCATCAATAGTACTTATGTTATGAAATTGCTTTCCGAGTAAAAGAGGATTCGTTATGCTTTCATTAACAGGAACAGAACGATGGTAATCATAATAGCCGGCCATCGCGATATCATGGTTCTCATCCGGAATTCCTACTACTGTACGAGTGATAACTCCACCCGTATTCAGATACCATCCTTGCCCTAAAATGCCGGTTTGATGATTGGCAACCAAGCCATTGGATGCATATTCTAAACTTATGGGGATTTCAAAGTCGTTATCTTTATAAGTATAGACAGGAATAGAAACTCCCGTTGTACCCGTATATAAATCGACCGGATTATTTCCGTACCGAACAAAACTTTGAGTTTGCGGAGTCTGGATCGTTTCCTCTACTGAGAATATTGTTTGTGCCTGAGCCGTAAGTACGAGACAACAGGACATACATAAAGTAATAAGTTTATATTTTAATAAATAATTCATATGTTATTATTTTAAAGATTGATACTATTAATACCTTGTGAAAAGGGAAGAAAGTCTTCCCTTTCACAAGGCTACTATTTTACAGATTCATCGCATTAGCGCCCAATACGCCCGCTACAGCCGAAGCTACTGCGATGACTACTTTGAGAATCATATCCCAAAGAGATTTTTTCATTGCCATAATTTTATACACCTCCTTTCCGAATGCTTTTAAATGGTTAGTTACTTCCCGAAAACTCTCTTTTTACTTCAAAGCAAGGGCATGCCTTGATCCACTCTTCCGGTTCAATCTCCCCGTCTCCGTTCAGGTCCGGACTGAGATCCCGGTGTCCGCACACCCGGCAGGAGGGGAAGCGTTGCTTCAGTTGGTTCACCAGCAGGCGGAGGGAGGCGCGTTGTTCCGGTGTCCGTGTGTCTGCCGGGCGTCCCCGGCAGTCCAGACCGCCTTCATAGCAGATTCCGATACTCGACGCATTGAATCCCTTCACGTGTGCCCCGATGCGTTCGATGGGACGGGTAAGAAGTGTCGTGCCGTCTTTGCGGATATAGTAGTGGTATCCTGTTCCGTTGAATCCCCGTCGCCGGTGCAGCGTCTCCAGGTCAAAGGCCGTCAGTGTCCGGTCCACCCGCGTTGCAGAGCAGTGGATCACGATTAAATCGATCTTTCTCATGATTTGGTGGAATTTGTAAATACCTGATTGACGGTTGCCTTATACCGTCGGGTCCGGAGCTTCTTCGTCGCCGTCGTCCGGGTCCGGCTTGGGCTTGGGGTTTTCCGGATCGGTCTTGTCTCCTTCGCTGCTTTCCGGTTTGTACTTGCTGAAGTCCAGCGTTTTCAGTGCGTCTTTAATCTCCTTTCCGGGGCGGAAGCGGACACGGGCGCCTTTGATCAACCCTTCTTTCACATCCTTCTGGACGAGTACACCGTTGCTGCGCAAGGTGACATAAAATGAACCGATGTTCCCCAGTCGGACGATCTCTCCTTTCTTGAAACTGTCGATCATCTCCGTGTGCAGTGCACGCAGCACACACACTACGTCTGCCCAGTTCACGGTACTCGAACGCTGGATGCGTTCCGCCATTTCGTCTATATCAATCTCACCGCTCGACTTGGCGAGAGCGTAATACAGGTCCGGTTTGTCTTTTTCCATCATGTTCTTGCGGAGCACGCTGGTGAATGAAAATACTTTTGCCATAATCTTTTTCTTGTTTTAAGTTTTTTGAATCATTGAAAAATAAAATGTTGGGGTCACAAGTGGTTCCTTGCTTGTGACATGACAAAAGTACGGTAGTGGGGATGGGCGATGTCTGTATTTGTCCGTTGATGTCCGCAGATGTCTTTTTTTATCCGGAAATGTCCGTGGATGTCTGTTCTTGTAGTGGTTTGAGGACGGGATTAAAAAGAAAGTCCCTGATGCGAGCTGAATAATACTGTTCAGTTCACATCAGGGAATTGGAACGATTCGTTCCTGATTGGGGTTCAGGACTATGTTATGCTATATCTTATTCTGATACTTCGATATGTTTGATAAGGCCCAGTTCAATATCTCTTTCGTCGTACTCTTCGGTGAACGTCAGCATATCAAAAATATAGGGATCTTTTAATGTCTCTTTTACTTGCTTGGCTTGTATTTCGGGAAGAGTGGCGGCGAAGTTACTGGTCAATGCTCCGTGAGAATGATAATAGTCCTGCTTGATTGCCTCGATAAGGAAATCCCGGCTCCAACCGTTTTTCAGACATTGGATCATGTACCAGTAGCGGGCTTTTATATCTTTCACTTTTTGCATAAGTGCTACATTGTTTCCCCAACCTATTTGTTTTTGACTCTCGGTTAGTAATTTGCCAATATCCCAATACATTGAAAGCATTTCTTCATTGGCTGTGTAAATTGCCTTTTTTGTGCAAGTAGTACTCTTGCTTTTACTTGTCTGAGTAGATATGCATAGTTGAATGCATCGTTTTGATTTTCCATTTTGATTTCGTCTGTTCCGCTAAAGATACTGCTTATTATTGGTTAATCGCTCCCCCTGTTCGAATTATTTTCTTTGCTTGTCTGTATTTGTCCGCAGATGTCCGCAGATATCTTTTTTTATCCGGAAATGTCTGTATTTACCCCAATAAAACACGCTTATTATTTTACAAATTGAACTTTTATTAGTACCTTTATACCATTGAATAATGCTAATAGAACAAGATTATGGAAGAATTACTTGAAGAGAAAAAGTTTGAAATGAGAGCTTATGACAAGGCAGAGCTGGCTCTGCTCTATTGTCCGGGCCGTTCGGAAGAAACGGCACTTAAAACAATGATGAGATGGATCAGGCAATGTGAGCCGTTGATGGAAGCGTTGGACGCTATCGGATATAACTGCCGGCGGCACCGCTTCCTGCGTCGGGAAGTGGAGCAGATTGTCCGTCACTTGGGAGAACCTTGAAAAGAGGGAACGAAGTACCTTCCCCTACTGCCGTACATACGTTTTTTTCCAGTTTTCAGTATATCATTCAGCAGGTTGTTGTACTTCTCTTTCTCTCTTCTTGTACTTGTCCGGTCCATTTCTTGTACATCACAGGCTCCGTTTCAGTACTTCTTTTCCCTCATTCCAGTACTTGTTCCTCTCCATTCTGGTACTTGTTTCCCTTCTCTCTTGTACCGGTTTCTGTTCCGTTTCTGCGGACCTCTTCTCTTGTGATGTATCTATTTTATACCAATTTATCAGCTCTTTGAGGCTACTGCCACTGACAACTGACACTTAACGCCTATTTGTCTGTGAATTCTTTTATTCTGATATATCTATCTTCTTGTTTATCAATGTATTTTAATTCTAAGAGACTCTTTAGATACCTACAAGTGCTTCTTTCACTAATACCTTTTGTCAGTGCTTTCTCTTTGATCTCTTTGTAAGTAAAAGTCGTTGGAAGACTTTCTACGACCGTCCGGATTCGGAAGTAAGATTTCAAAGGTTTTGATTTCACCTCATCTCCCGGCAGTGAAGAGGAGACGAGCAGGCTGTGATTGAGGGTGGTTTGCACGATCTGCATAGCTGCATGGAAATCTTCGTCCGTGCAGATGTACTCCTTCATGCGCATGGCACCTTCATATTTGCGCAGGGCAGTGAAGATAGAGGCTATGCGTGCCACCATCAGTGCACCACGGAGGACGATAGAGCCCGGTGCATCTGCCTGCTCACTGGCTACTTCGTTGAGCAGGCGGTCGAAGTAGGTGGTATGTTCCTCCCATTGGCTGTCGGTCAGCGTGACTTCCGTAGGCGACTGCTGAAAGAAGTAGTACATCTCCAGTACTTGCAGACTAAATTCTTTGTAGAGAGTGACATAGTCTTTTTTCCCCTTGATGGGGGCTGCCGAACGATATTTCCATCGTGCCCCACAGGTGTAGATGGTGAAACGGGGGAAAAGTCCGTTCTCCATAGAGTGCATGAAGTTGGGTAGTTGGTTGGGCGTGCCGGACAGGCAGAGTGCCAGGCGCGGCACTTCAACAAAGATGAGCTCACCGTCTACCTTGTAGTCTGTGGCTGCCGATTCATGATGGTATGCGGCACGGAATACGTCATCGTGCTTGCCGTAATCCTGTTTGATGGCACCGGAGATCATGTCCAGTTCGGTAGCGTTGATAATGAGTCCGAGGTCACCATTATTTTTCAGCCGTCGGATGATTTGGTTTTTGGAGGTGCTGGGAGCACCGCATAAGTGGTAATATTCCGGTGCTTCGGGCTTCGGGCCGGGAGTGGATGCTCCTGCGGTCTGCGTCCCCTTCTTGAAGCATTGATTGCTTCGTTCCCATTCCATGAGCTCCCGTTCGTAGGTATCCTTTTTCCGTTTGTTTTCTCCTTTCAGATAGTTTTCAATCTCTCGCGGAAGCATACCTGCCAATGTGAGAAGCCCTTTGCCGGTGGCGGAAGGAGCGATGATCAGGATGTAGAGATGAGGGCTGTAAAAGCGCTGGTCGAAATTGATGCGGACAAGAGGGAGGCAGCCGCTTAAGTTGGCAATCAATCCTAGAAGCAGCATATCACGTTCGCGTTGTGTTCGTGCCGGTATCAAGGCTGCTTTCAGAAAATCGGGGAGGTTGGCGTATACTTCGTCCGGAATGCAGGGGGTGGAACCTCGTAATTCTTCATTTTTTATGGACAATTCTTCTTCTTTTCCCTGGTCGTTTTCCACAGAAACAGGCATAAAGGTGTCAGTTGTCAGTACTGTCAGTGAACGGGGAGTCTCTTGGGGAATGTAAGACAGGTCAACGTATTGATATCCAGCTGATAAGTCTTTTTGCAGCTCTTGCAGCGTATAGCCGTTTCCCACGATTTCTACTGACATAACAGATGTTAATTTTTCAACCTCCTCTTTCGAAAATCCCTTACGTCGTGCGCTTCTTCCCATTGCCAGCATGGATTCGTGGCGATTGCCTTTTTGCCAAGGATGGTACTGGGCGAAGTGGCGGACGAAAGCTTCGATGTATCCGCAGGCTTCGGTAGGGGGAGGGATAGGAGAGGCTTTTCCGTTGTTATTATCCTTGTTGTTGCCATGGTTGCCGCTGCCGTAATTGTTTTTAGTTTGGAGCAGATGGGCCAGCGAAGGATTGGCGGCAAGTTCTTCACGCCACGGGTAGGGTTCGGGGGCAGGGTTGTAGTAAGCGTCGGTATCCCACACACAAGAGCAGGGCTGGGTGATGCGGGCGCATTGTCCGTCGCACGGGTGTCCGGCGATTTGTTCCAGTGTCTGCCGGCAGATAGCGTAGGCGAGGGGATACTCTTCCGGGGTACGGGCGTCGAGAAATACGATGACTTTGAGCCCTCTGCCGGAGATGCTGGTCTGTGTGTAAGGCACGTAGGGGAGAGCACGGAAAAGGGCTTTGACGGCAGATGTCCGTTCGTTCAGGTGGTCGAGGTCGTACATGGCTAGTCCGCTCATTTTTTCCAGATTGGCTGCGGCATGACTGCAATGCGGGCGGCAGATGCCCTCGATGATGACGACAGGCATGGCGCCTTTTACCATTTTGGCTTCATTGCTGCGGTCGGGACGGTCTTGCAGTTTCCGGTAGCATTCGGTTTGTGCCTTCCAGAGTGAGCTGATGGTTTGCAGGTAAAGGTTGTGTAGGGTGACGATGGTTGATTCTTTGCTCCAGGTGTTTCTAAAAAAAGAAAAATGAAATTGTAAATTTTTGCTTTGCAGTGAGTTTTGTCTTTCCATACTACTTTTTTTGTTTTTATTGATAAATCGATAGTATGAGATAAAGAAGGGAGGATAGTGCTTTCACTATTTACAGAATGCAGAATAGTCGGTTCTTTAAGTCGGCTGCAAAGATAGACCGGTTGTAAAGAAGCTTAAAGTGTTAAAAATAGCGTTTCTTTCGCGCTCTTTCTTTTATATTATCCGGCTACAACTACTTCTATGTCGTAATTGATGAAAAGTCCGCTTTCAATAACGCCCGTGATTGTTTTCAGCTGTTCTTCCAGTGAAGCGTCAATATAACGGAAATAGGTGTCGAGGATGAAGTTTCCGTTTTCTGTCAAAATAGGTCCGTCTTTACCATGGGCCGGTCGTAATGAAATTTTGGAGGCTCCCAGACGGTACAGTTCTTTTTCGACGTATGGCAGTGCATTCGGAAACACTTCCACCGGTATGGGGAATTTGCTGCCCAGCAGGTTGACAAGTTTGCTGGGATCGACGATGATAAAGGTTTTGCCGCTGCTCCTGATCAGCAGCTTTTCTTTGAACATGGCTCCGCCACGCCCTTTTATCAGATTGTGGTCGGGGTCCACTTCGTCTGCCCCGTCAAATGTCCAGTCGGGACGTTTGTTCCAGAGGGTGGTTTGAGGGATGCCCAGTTGGATGCAAGTCATGGAGATTTCCTGGGAGGCGGGGACCACTTCCAGAGGCAGGTGCTCTTCGTGAATCCGCTTGGCCAGTTCGAACAAAGTGAGGTAGACGGTGGAGCCGGAGCCGGCTCCTATTATGTCGCCAGCTTTGGCTGTGGCGGCAATCTCGCGTGCCACACGTTGTTTGGCTTCTCTGTTGGTAATTTCATTCGACCATTGCAGGTCTTTTATCAGTTGGTTTTCCCATTTCATTGTTCTTGCATTTTTAGAGTCTCCTTATATATATAACGACTGGAAGGGTAGGTTTGGTTCAATGAAAACGGGAGAATAAAAAAATAGATGGATGATTGCTTGGAATATAGTTTTTAATAACTATTTTTGTAACCTAAGGGTTTCTTTTTGGAACCTATGGGTGAAACTTGAAGATAAGAGTATGGACTAAATTCTATGGTTATGGAAAATTTTACGATTGAAAAGATGGAGATTAAAAGGTTTAATGCTCTATTGGTGCGGACTATTGCATCGACGTTGCTTTTGGGATGGATAGCATGGTGGATTTATTGTATAGATAACAATGAAAGTACGTGGGGCATGAGTTATTTTAATGCTTTTGTATTGTTGATATATGCGGCTGTCGCATGGAAGACATCCGCTACACTTGAAAAGATCAAGAATGATAAGAGGCTGGCAGAGGCATTGGATGGTGAAATCTATTCGGTGTATAATTACAAATCTTTGGCTACGGGATTTTATGCAGCTTTGATAGCTGGAGTCATAGTCTTTACTTTTGGAGATTGTTTGAATCTTTCGGTACATATTGCTTCTCTGATTATCATTTTCATAGCCGGATTATCTTCGCAAATAAGAAAATTGATTCTTTATAAACCATAAGTTTAAGATGGAAAATAAAGAACTACTGAATAAAATAAAGGTGTACAGGGCGATGAAGAACATCAGTCAGGAAGAGCTGGCTGTAGCTATTGGAGTGACCCGTAAGACAATAAATACGGTAGAGACAGGAAAGTTCATCCCCTCTACGGTTCTTGCGCTGAAGATAGCACGTTATTTCGGAGTTCCGGTGGAGGAGATTTTCGTGTTGAATGACGACCTGCTGTAACTTACAATATCAACCAGATCGCTATCATATGTCCGATGCTTCCTCCCAGACAGAACAGATGGAAGGTGGCATGCATGTACGGTTTGCGCAGCGAATAAAACACCGCCCCGATGATATACGAAGCTCCCCCGCCTATCAGCCACCAGAAGGCCGGGGCGGCTCCCATCTCTGTTAAGTTATCCATCAGAGGTTTCATGGCCACCAGAATGCTGGCTCCCATGGCTACGTAGCAAACCGTTTCCAGATTACTGTGTTCTTTCAGTTTCTTGAAACTCAGTATGAAGCCGACGATAGCCGACAGCCAGACAAAAGAGAAAATGCCCCAGCCCCAACCTCCGGCATGCCTCATGACAAGCAGTGTGAACGGCGTATACGTTCCCGCAATGTGCAGGTAGATCGCCCCGTGATCGAATTTGCGAAGCAGCTCTTTCAATCTGCCCGGGTGATTGCCGTGATACCATGTGGAACTGACATAAGAAGAAAGCATGCCAAACAGATAAACGGATACACAAGCCACCGCCCAGTCCGGTTCGGTGCTGGCCGCCGCTTTCGAGAGCAAGAAATACCCGGCTATGACTCCAAGCAGAATACCTGCCCCGTGACTGAGCGTGTTTGCCCATTCTTCGACGTTATTATATCTTTTATTTTCCAATGTCTTCTTTCGACTTTTGTTATGTTAGAGCCGCAAAGGTACACTTTTATTTTTTCTTGAAAGCCAGACTGATTTTCTTTTTAATAGGTTGTATTTTCTTTTTATACCAACTTTCCTTTGCTGAAGGAACAGCCGGTTTATCTTCGGCATTGGATGATTCTATCAAAAACTTTCTCATCTGTTCTTCCGGTGGATAGATCCATACAAAATCAGTATCTTTGTACTCAGGATAATCATCCATAAAAAAGCCCCAGTCTTCAGTGTCAAAGTTATAGTAACCAAGATTGGTTATTCCGCGTTTATCGCAGGTTAGTACCGTGAGAGAAAATTCTTCTTTACCGTCCCGTGCAGGGAGGTCTGTTTTTTTGTGTATTTTCATTTTTCCTTTAATTTGGTTTTTTCTTTAGTATGATTTTCCCGTTATATTGCTCTGCTACTTGTTTCCGGAAGTCGAGGAAGGCCGCATATTCTTCGGGAGCATAAATCCCTTTGCGCATAAACAGGTTGTGGACAATCCATATCTCGTTATCATTCACTCGAACCGAAGAATGGAAATTGCCGAATTTGCTTTTCAGGTCAGCCGGTCGCGGAAGCCCTTCAATGGTATATCCTTCGGGAAGCTGAATGCGGATGCTGTCGGCATCCGAGTAACCGAAATTGACGTGGATGGGGTGGGTGCGCTTTGTGATATGCGGTACGCTGAACCCTTTGCGAAATACATTGGCGGGGATAAACAGGCGGTTTCCCGTCTTGTTTCCGTACTGGTTGCTGCTTGCCGTATAGTCGAATGTGATAGACGGATTTGCCTCTTTGCATTCGCTGATGTGCAGGCGCAGGATATCGGCCTGCGAAAGGTTGATGTCCGAGCGGATACGGTCTTTCTGCTTGTTGGGTTCCAGGTAGACTATCCCCGCTTCGTTTTCGTATTGGAATAGCCGGGATACTTCTTGAACTTCGATCTTCGCTTCTGCGGTGGGCGAGAGTGAAATCCGTGCGGTGATCTGTTGCGTATTCAGCGAGTCGGGATAGGCGGGCAAGCGGTATATGCTGCCCCCGGTGGGCTGGATGAGCAGGGCGTCGTGTCCGGCAATGTCCTGATGGACATAGCCGAAAGGAAGCTGCGGATTCGTGCATTCCAGCCAAAGTGTATCTTGCGGGAGAGGCACTTGCAGAATGACGTGGTTCATCTGGTTGGCACTGGAGAAGTCGGGCAGCAGCCGTTCGTTGGTGGTGCTGATTACCGTATAGGTGGACGGGATGCCCAGCTCGTTCAGCATGGCACGGGCGTAGTTGGAAAGTCCCTTGCAGTCGCCGAATCCGGTGCGGCAGACGTCGGTGGCGGTAATGGGCTGCAATCCTCCGATACCCAGTTGGATGCTGACGTAGCGGGTGGTCTTTGCCAGATAATCGTAGACGGCTTTCACTTTTTCGCGGTCGGTTGTGCAGTTTGCTGTCAGTTCGTGCAGCTTGCTTTTGAACGGTTCGGTGAGCAGGTCGCGGTCTTTGAGAAGGCTGTACTGCCACTCTCCGTACTTTTGCCATGTGCTCATGTCGCCCTGCTTCTTGTCGAAACTGAAAGCGGAAGGGGCGAAATATACGCGCGGGAATAGTTCGGCAAAGCTGGGTCCGAACGGTTCGCTCACGATAGGCGGCAACTGGGCGGCGGACACTTCCAGAATCTGCTGTCCTTCGGGACCGGTGGATTCCTTCACTTGGATATTTTTCCCGTCAGTGTTCAGTGTCCGGTATCTGCATTGCTGTCCGGCAGGCAGTTCGATGCGGTAGGAAGCCTTCTCTACTCCCTGGCTGAAATCCATTTGCGGCATGAAGGTAGAATAACCTATCAGTCCGTTATTGCATTTCACTTCCCACACATATTTCACGGTGAAAGGGAAGGAGGGATAGTTGCATTCGTAATAGTAAAGATAATCGTCCGTGGTGAGCGAGGAACTGTATTCGCTTTTCACCAGTTCCGATTTTTTGATCTTCCGCACGCTTTCTCCCGAAGCGTTGATAAGCTCTCCGGAGAACTTCTGCAACGAACGGAACATATCGCAGCTGCAGAAGAAATGTGCCGCATCGAGTCCCTTCTTATTAAGGATGGTGACGGTGCGGGTTTCTCTCTCGACGGACTGGGTCATCGACTTGCAGATCACTTCCGTCCGCGCGTCTACGATGAGGGAGTTGGAATTGGAGGCTATGTCCTGGGCACGGACAGGCAGGAGGCAAAAGCAGAGCCAAGTGCAGAGCAGTCCGTATAGTTTGGTTCGCGAATAATGGGTCATCAGCTTCATGTTATTATCATTGTTTCTTAAGCACTATCAATTCGTTATTCTTCTCGGCGACGTTTTCCCAGAACATTTTGACCGTTGGGTATTCGGTAGCGAGATGGAGTAACTTGTTGGCAATGAATGTATATGTCACGTTGATTGTGTTCCCCGACTGGCTGATGTTGTACCGGACGATGTCTTGTCCGTCTTCCGTTTTGAGATTGAGCGGTTTGGGAAGTTCTTCTACCGCATAGCCTTCCGGGATGGTCAGCATCGTTGCCTGCAGGATATGTTCGGTATATGGCATTTCGAGCGGCAACTGCCTCTCTGTCTGAATGAACGGACACTTGCTGACGTGCAGGAAAATCATGGGACTGACATAGATAAGGTCGTCATTCACCGTCGCCTGTTTTTCAAAATCGAGGAATTCCGTTATTCTGGGCGAGAAGACGTTCAGTTCTCTGGTCTCGAACTTCTTGACTTTGATGTTTTCTTCCGTTTCCAGCTGATTGATATATTCCGTGCTGTCTTTTGCCGCGTAATAACGTCTGCGGAGGTTGGCTGCATACTGCCCCATATACACTGCGTTGCGGTCGCCCGTGATCTGTCCGTTCGGATGAATCTGCGCTCTGACGGTGGCGCGTATCTGGTTTTTGCCGAGTTTGCTCAGGTTCATCCATCTGCCTCCGGCTGTTTCGCTGATGAGGCGTGCGCGGTTTACCATCAGTACGGGCGGCAGGGTATTCATGTAGCCGTTGATCACCGAGCCGTCGAGGAATACCAGTGTGCTGTCCGTATCGGCGATGCCGACAATGAAGGTGTTCAGCTTTTGTATCGAAGGATAGCTGTAAGGGAGGATGCCCCTGTCTTTGCGGCTCATCACTGCCGGATAGCAGGGAATCTGCGCGTCACGCAGCATGCTCATCAGGATGAAATTGATGTCTGCGTTGCTGCCTGTCCCGTTCTTGACCGCTTTCTTCACTTCGTTGCCGTATAGCCCGTATTGGCCGTTCCACGATATTTTCTGTTTGAGGAAGGTGTAGATGGCAGCGATCCGGTTCTGACGGTCGGGCAGTTGGTCCAGTGACAGCGAAGCCATCTCGTCCCGGTAAGGGTTGCGCATCTTGAGCATGGCGCCGAAGTCTTCGTCCTGTAGCAGCATTTGGTCGATCTCCTCCCAGGTGTGGGTGAAAGACCGGTAGAACGATCCCGGAAAGTCCACTCCCCGGAGTTCGAAATATACGCTGCTCATATAGTCGTTGGCACACCACACATAGTTGTCCGGACGCAGGGCGGGGAGGTGTTCTCCGGTGAATATCATGTGGCGGCCGTTGCAGCTGAGCATTTCTGTCTGTCCGCCCGGGAGGCTGAGGAGAAACGTAAGAGAAGAGGTTTCGTCTTTGGACGCCATCGGGTGAGGGCCCCGCATGTCGAGGTTGAACTTGAAATATTCCGGTATGGTGATGTCATATTGGGTGAAGATCACCGGGATGTCTCTTTGCGCCTCCCACAGGTTGATGCTGTAGTAGAGGTCGGAACTCAGCTGGTATTTGTATTCGAATACGGTTCCTTCCCTGACGGCAGGTATCGAGAATTTGAGCTGCATGTATTGTTTGTTGATGCGTTCCGTGAAGACCAGGTCGCGCTTCATCTTGGTGCGTACCGTCTCTCCGCCTTCCATATTGTAGGCCGAAGCGTCAAGTTGGCTGATGCTTTCTTTCAGTGTGATGACGGCATTGCTTTCGTTGGAGTAGTAGGGAATCCGGATGTCGGCATAGGACGCTCCTTCGGATTTAAGTACTTTGATTTTGACCTCATAGTTGTAGAGGATGCGGAAATTGTTGGCTAACAGGTCATAGCGGACTTCGCACTTCGAATAGAGCACGACCGCTGTCGCGGAGGTGTCCGGTGCGTAGGTGGTCATGGCGAGTTCTTCTTCCGAAGGTTTGCCGTATTTCATGCTGGGCTTGAAACTGTCTGTCGCTGTCTGCTGGGCGAACCCTTGGCACCCTAGCAGTAAAAGAATCCAAATCAGTGCTGTTTTCATCGTCATTCAGTTGTTTGTGGTGAAGAAAATCTATATCTTTTTGAGAACGATCAGTGCCTGATTCTTCTCGATTACTTTGGTCCATATATCCTGTAGCTGGCTGTACTGGTCGGGAAGGAGAATGTGTGTCCGCAACTGGAATACATAGTTGAGGACGACTTTGTTGTCAGTCCTCTGAATCATGTACCTGCATTGCAACTTTCCGTCATCGGTTCTGACGGAATACGACTCGGGTATCTCCTCTACCTCGTATCCGTCGGGAAGCATAAGCGTGCATACCAGGTTGTATTTGTACGGGTACTGAAATTCGACAGGGAGTATGCGCTCCGTCTGGATAAACGGATTCCGCTCCAGTTGCGGGAAGACCATCGGATTGACGTAAAGCCGTCCGCCTGTGGTTTCGGTATCCATCAGGAAGTCGAACTCTTCTTTGATCTGCGTGGGGTCATAGGCATCGTTCTCCTGCTTTAAGTTCTTGAAAGCGAACTTTTCCTTGCCGGCATCCGACGGAGTGAAAATCAGCGAGTCTTTCTTCTGGCGGAGCTGTTTCTTCTGGTATTCTACCGCTTCCTCTCCCTGCAGTTGCGTCATGCGGTGTCCTCTGATCTGTCCGTCCTGTACGGTGGCATTGATTTGCATGAAAGCTACATTGCTGCTGAGGTTGATCAGGTCTACCCATTTCTTCTCTTCCGGTTCGTCGGGAGAGAGGATACGTGCTTTGTTGACACACAAATCGAGCGGCAGCACATTGAGAGCCGGCAGCTCCATGGAACTGTCGAGGTAAACGTAGCCTTGGGTATCATTGTTGTAGGCGGCGACAAGGAAGGTGTTCAGCTTCTGGAGCGAAGGGAAGTTGAAAGGCAGCACTCCCGTCGAGCGGCGGCTCAGCACGACAGGATAGGAGCGGATGCCGTAGTCTTTGAGAATCCCCATGAGGATAAAGTTCAGATCGGCATTGCTGCCGTTTCCTGCTTTGATCACTTTGTTGAGGTCTCTGCTGTAAAGCTCGTATCTGCCGTTCCAGGAGAGCTTTTGCTTCAATACCCGGAAGGCGGTGATGACTTTCTGCTCGAATGTCATTTCGCTGGTAAAGGCGGCTATGGCTTCTTCTTTAAAAGGATTGTTGAAAGACAAGTGCTTGCCGAAAAGCTCGTCTTCGGGCTTGGTCAGTTGCTTGTCCACGTCTTTCCACTCCTCGCTGAAGGGTTCGTATTCTCTGCCGGGGAAATGGGTGCCTTGCAGGTCGAAGCTGACCTGTATTTTATAATCTTCGGGACACCAGCAGTATGACTCGTCCTGCCGGATGGCGGGGAGGTTCTGCGAGGTGAAGGTCATTTCGCGCGACGGGATGGAGAAGTCTTCCGCTATTTTTGCTATGCCGCTTTGTTGGGTGGTCGTTCCGTGTATGGAGGTCTCTTTTGCTTTGCTGGTTATCCAGTCTTTGCCGCGCAGTTCGATGTTGTAGATGTAGGCGTGGGGGATGGTGATTTTATACTGGTTGTATATCATCGGAAGTTCGTCCTGCATCATCCAGTTGTCGATGTGGGCGAAGTAGTCGGAATAGAGTTTGTAATGGTATTCAATGACGCTGCCGACTTTGACGGAGGGGATCGAGAATTTCAGCAGGCGGATGTGCTGGTTTACCCGTTCGTCGGAGATATGGTCCCGTTTCAGCGGTGTTTCGATGCACTGTCCGTTCTCCAGATGGTAGGAACAGCCGTTTATTTCGCTGGCTCTTTCCTGCCCTCTGTCTTTGTCGGAAGGGGAGTAGTAGGGGATAGTCACATCGGCGTAGGATACGCCCTGGGGCTTCAGTACTTTGATGCGCACCCAATGCTCGGTCACTAACTGGAAGCCGTCTTTATATACGAATTTGCTTTCGCCCATGCGAAACAGGTAGATGGCGGTGGCGGTGGTATCGGGGGCATAGCTGTTCAGAGAGAGCTCTTCCTTCGAAGGTTTTCCGTACTTCAGATTCGGTTTGATGGTGTTACCGGACTGCTGTGGGAAGGTAGTCGATAGCAATAATAACAGAAATGTGGAGAATATGAATAGTCTTTTCATATGGAGTGTGTTTTTCATCTCCGACAAAGATAAAAAAAATAGAGAAAGGTGTACTCCCTTTCTCCATTTTTATTTCAATAGGCGGATAAAATATTATACCAAGTGTCCGATCCACTCTTCACGGTCGCCCGGAAGGAGGTCGATCACCGGAACTTCCACCATCGTGTAGCATCCCGGTTGCTGCTTCATGGAAGCGCGTGCCACGCATACAAGTACCTGCGCGGTGAGCGCAGGATTGTTGATGCGCATGTTGAACTCGAACAACTGGTTCTGTGTTTTACCGGAAACTCCCTTGCGAGTCAGATTTACACCGTGCCCCATATCGAGCAGCGCGTCTACGCTCGGCACAAGTTTTACATGTGTCTCGTCGTTCACGAAGTAAGGGTCTGCTTTGATGGCTGCGGCTACTTCTTCAAATTTGTATCCGTCTTTCAGCTCGATGTACACCATGCGGCGGTGGATTCCCGTTCCGGTAGGAATGGTCATGGAGAGGGCGGCTTTCACTCCGTCGATTGCTTTAACGGCAACAGTGTGTCCCATGCTCATGCCCGGGCCGAAGTTGGTGTAAGTGATTCCTTTCGGAGCGATTGCTTCGAGCATGGTGCGTACGATAGAGTCGCTTCCCGGGTCCCATCCTGCGGAGATGATAGATACGGCTTTGTGCTCCTTGGCGGCTGCATCCAGCGTGCGGCGCAGGTCGACGATGTCTGTGTGGATATCGAAGCTGTCTACCGTATTAATTCCCATTGCCAGGTATTCTTTGGCGTATTTCTCAACGCTGCGGGTCGGCGTGCAGAGGATGGCTACTTCTACTCCTTCCAGTTCCTTGATATCTTTCACTACTGCATAGTTTGCCAACTCTTCCGGTTTGTTCTCTGCTCCTGCACGACGAACGACTCCGGCGATTTCGAAATCAGGCGCTGCCTGCAGCGCTTCAAGTACATAGTGTCCGATATTGCCGTAACCGACAATAGCTGCTCTTACTTTTTTCATTCTTTTATTGGTTTTATATGAACATTTTTCTTTAATTCTGCCACAAAAGTAAACAAATTACTAGGAAGTTTTGTTTACCGCCTGCATTATTTTTAATTTTTTCACCTCTGCCTGCAAGGAGGAAATGTTACGAAAGTCTTTTCATCTGTGGTGAATTTATCTTATCTTTGCTCACACTATGATAGAATATGTAAGAGGCGAACTTGCCGAACTTAGTCCGGCAACCGCAGTGATCGACTGTAACGGGGTAGGCTATGCCGCCAATATATCCCTGAATACTTATTCGGCTATTCAGGGGAAGAAAAACTGTAAGTTATATATCTATGAGGCTATTCGCGAGGATGCTTATGTGCTCTACGGATTTGCCGACAAGCAGGAGAGGGAGATTTTCTTGCTGCTCATTTCCGTGTCGGGCATCGGAGGCAATACGGCGCGTATGATTCTTTCCGCCCTCTCGCCTGCGGAACTGGTGAACGTGATCAGCACCGAAAATGCGAACTTGCTGAAAACGGTGAAGGGAATCGGACTGAAGACAGCGCAGCGTGTGATTGTCGATCTGAAAGACAAGATTAAGACGATGGGAGCGACTGTTGCCGGCGGAAGTGCTTCTGCCGGCATGTTACTGCAGACTGCCAGCGTGGAAGTGCAGGAGGAAGCGGTAGCTGCCCTGACGATACTCGGCTTTGCCGCCGCGCCTTCGCAGAAAGTGGTACTGGCTATATTGAAGGAAGAACCGGATGCTCCGGTAGAGAAAGTTATTAAATTGGCTTTGAAAAGACTGTAATAGTGCGGGAAAAACTAAACAAGCAACAGAAAAATAATGAAACAAGGGAAAATTTACATGAAAGCATGGCTGGATCTTCATGGTCGTGTGAAGGTGTTGGCGACGGATCACTGGTATCTCGAATTTGCTAATCTTTTATTACCTGTCGTCAGCGAATCTTATTTATATAAATCGGAGACACAGGAGAGCCAGAATCAGGTGACTTTGATGCTGACTCTTTATCTGGAAGATTGTGTGACGGACGGAGGCAACTGGCGGCAGTTTATCCGCTGGCATAAACGAAATTACGGACGTTACCTGCCTTTTTACGAATTTTCGGAAGATTATCTGGCTGATGAGATCAATAAGGAGGACATAGCTTTCTTGCTATGGGGAATCAACTCGCCTGTGGGCGATGATTTCGACGGGGTGGAGAATCCGCTGGATGCGGACTTGCTGGAGTTTGCGGATGTGATTTATGCGCAGCTGGAAGCGGTTTTCGAGACAGCGCCTATCAGCGACGGGCTTGCCGGCGACTGGTTGATGGAATCGGAACTGATGGAGAAGAAGCGGACTGCTTTGCCTGTTGCTGCTCCGGGCGATCAGTTGCCTGTGAATGTGGAGCGCTTCCTGAAAGCGAGTGGTGGCGAGCCGTTGATGTTCTTCGATTCTTATGAGGCTTTGAAACTGTTCTTTGTGCAGGCACTGCAATGGGAGGATGAGGAAGATTCTCTGTTGCCTGACTTGAAGGAGTTTTCGGATTTTGTGATGTATGCCAATCCGAAGGGATTGCTGATAGGTCCGGATGTGGCTCCTTATTTTGCTGATAAACGGAATCCGCTGTACAATGCGGAAGTGGCTGAAGAAGAAGCGTACGAACTCTTCTGCGAGGAAGGACTGTGCCCGTTCGACTTGCTGAAGTACGGCATGGAACACGAACTGCTGCCCGAAGCGCAATTCCCTTTTGAGAACGGAAAAGAACTGCTGCACGATAACTGGGACTTTGTGGCTCGCTGGTTTTTGGGCGAGTATTACGAAGGAGAATGATCGTCTATTGAGTTATGCCAATCAAAAAAAGTAACAACCCGTTTGCCGGAAAGGCAAAGCCTGCTGCCGGAAAGAAGAAGGTGTCGGGGAAGCGAATCGGTAAGTCTAAGGTAGAAAAGGCTAATAATCAGTTGAATAGGAGGGTGAAATAAGGCTTGGGAGGCTACGCCCTTTCTACCTGTCAGGCTGCGTCGTTTTATGTAGCTAGGTTGTGCCTTTTCCAGATACCAGGCTATTCCGTTTCTCTGAAGCAAGAGGATACGAACAAGGGAATGTGGGTATGCTCCTTTAAAAACAGAAGGAAATATGGTTACAGATTGCTTGTTATAGCAAGATTGAAAACCGTATCTCGTATTGAAATAAAAAACGGTAAGCGATGGAAAGACGAATGTGTTACCTCTAATGAACACAGTCATTCATCGCTTACCGTTTTAATTTATTTTTCCGGGTTTTATTGGTTCTTTTCCCGACTTTACTTATTTCTTCCCGACTTTATATCTTTCTTTTCAAATCGGTCGGCTATTTGTCATTCTCCGGACCTTTTTATTCTTTCGGAAAGCTGTGACTCAGAAAAAGCAATTATTTCTCGGTTGCTTCTTCCAGTGCTTTCCGCTCTTTCTTCTTATTGATAAATCCGATTTTCAGGTTGGCGTCCTCCTGTTCTTTCTTGATTTGCTGCATAGCGGAAAGAATTTGTGTCAGTTCGTAAACGCCTGCTACTGCCTGACGGTCAGCCGGGGTCATAGTCGTGGTGTATTTACGGTCGCCGACAAATTCCACACGGATATTCTTGTCTTTGTTGAGGTTCAGAAATTCGATCACACTACCGTCTTCTCCCAGTTTGTAATCGGCTTTCTCTATTTTCTCGTTCATGTCCGTTGTCTCGTAGCTGTCCTTCGAAGTCGGAGTTTCAGCAAAACTGCCGTCGGGAGTCGTTACTTTGACGCCTACGTGGTGGATATTGCTGGCTCCGCAATAGATGGAAGTCATGCTCATAATGCCCTGTTCGTTCACTTGAAAGCGGAGGAAGGAGCGGTGTAGGTTCTTTTCGATGGCTTGAGTAGGCCAGATATAGTTGCCCACTTGTTGATATTCGGCATCTTTTTCCAGCGTGTACTTGTCTTTGATGGCGTCGAACGCTTCTTGTTTAGACTGAAGGGCACTGTCCAGATAAGCAAGAATCTTTTGTTGTGCCTTGAGTTCCACGTCCAGCATCAATTCCTGACCGGCTTTGCGGGCTTCGAATGCTTTGGGATACAAAATCTTGATACTGTCGATTTGTGTCTTTGCTTCTTCGTAGTCGCCACGTTCGTAGGCAGCGCGGGCAACTGTCAGTTTTTCATTGGCTTTCTTTTCGATGCCGTTTCCGCAGGCTGTCAGTGCCAGCGTGCCGCAAAAGAAGATAATCAGTTTTTTCATCATACCGTTTACATTTTACTATTAGATGACCGGCGATTGAATAGCATTCATCGTTTGATCGCTTACCTTGCACAATTTACGATTCGACGTTTGTTGTTACTTGTCAGTTCATCGCCCATCGTTTACTTTATAGCGGCAAAAATACAAATTATATCCCTTATTTTTGTAATTTTGCCCCCTCAAAACTTGTATTAGTGATAAGTGCCCGGTCATTGGCGGTTGCTAACCGGCTTTGCCGTTGCGCATCGATTGTTTATCACTGATCGTTAAGCACTAAAAAAAGATGATAGAGTTGACTCAAGAGGAATTGAAGCAGCATTTTAGCGAACCGATTTTCGGACAGATAGCCGAAACAGCCGATGCACTCGAATTGGAGTGCTATGTAGTAGGCGGTTACGTTCGTGATATTTTTCTGCAACGTCCCTCTAAAGATATAGATGTAGTAGTAGTAGGCAGTGGAATTGCGATGGCGGAAGCACTTGGAAAGCGATTGGGACGTGGTGCGCATGTCTCTGTTTTCAAGAATTTCGGTACGGCACAAGTGAAATATAAAGGCACGGAAGTGGAATTTGTAGGCGCCCGCAAAGAGTCTTATCAACGGGACTCACGGAAACCTATTGTAGAGGACGGAACGCTGGAAGACGACCAGAACCGCCGTGATTTTACGATTAACGCGATGGCTGTCTGCCTGAATAAAGCGCGCTTCGGTGAGTTGGTAGACCCGTTTGGCGGCATGGAGGACATGAAGGAAAAGACCATCCGCACACCGCTCGACCCGGATATCACGTTCAGCGATGACCCGCTGCGTATGATGCGCTGCATCCGTTTTGCCACGCAACTGGGATTCTATATCGACGACGACACTTTCGAATCGCTCTGCCGTAATAAAGAACGGATTGAAATAATCTCCCGTGAACGCATTGCGGATGAACTGAACAAGATAATTCTTTCGCCCATCCCTTCAAAAGGTTTTGTAGAACTGGAACGAAGCGGACTGTTGCCGTTGATTTTTCCGGAACTGGCTGCCCTGCAAGGTGTAGAAACACGGAACGGCAGATCGCACAAAGACAACTTTTATCACACACTGGAAGTGCTGGACAATATCAGCAAAAAGACGGATAATCTCTGGTTGCGCTGGGCAGCGTTATTGCACGATATAGCCAAGCCTGCAACGAAGCGCTGGGAGCCTAGAGCGGGATGGACGTTCCATAATCATAATTTTATCGGTGAGAAGATGGTTCCGAATATCTTCCGGAAGATGAAACTGCCGATGAATGAGAAGATGAAGTATGTGCAGAAAATGGTCAGTTTGCACATGCGCCCCATTGTGATAGCGGATGATGTGGTAACGGATTCCGCCGTTCGTCGTCTGCTCTTTGAGGCGGGCGATGATATCGACGACCTGATGACTCTTTGCGAAGCGGATATCACTTCCAAAAATATGGAGCGCAAACAGCGTTTTCTGAATAACTTCCAACTGGTTCGCCAGAAGTTGAAAGATCTCGAAGAAAAGGATCGGGTCCGTAATTTCCAGCCTCCGGTGAGCGGGGAAGAGATAATGGAAACTTTCGGCTTGCAGCCTTGCCGGGAAGTCGGCTCTCTGAAGAGTGCGATAAAGGATGCAATTCTGGACGGAGTTATCCCTAACGAGTATGAAGCAGCTCACGCTTTTATGCTGGAAAGGGCGGCAAAGATGGGATTGAAACCTGTGAAATGAGTTCTTTCTTAGCGTAAAGATCAGCTTCAATATAATTGTAAATTAAGATTTAGGCACGGATTCCACGGATTTCACGGTTTTAGTTAATAAAAGAACCGTGAAATCTGTGGAATCCGTGCCTATTATAATCTTGAATATCTGTATGTTTGGATACTGCCTCAAAATCATGCAGAAACTATCTCAAAATGTTGATAGGCTTATCATTGGTAGTCAGCATCACTTAAGATAAATGAAACAACTTAATAAAGTCAGCAGACTATTTTATCATTGACAGTATCATGATATGCCGTTTCTGGCTTTGAGACAACTCCTTAACTTTATGACAGTTCTACGATTTCTTCGTTACAGTTGGTCAGTTTCTCTATCCCATCGTTGGTCACTACCCAAGAGTTTTCGATACCTACGGGACCTATGCCCGGAAGAACAATCTTTGGTTCGAGGGCAAAGACCATGCCCGGTTCCAGTTCCTGCTTGATGCGTGGAGCAAGTACAGGCGCTTCATTGATTTCCAGTCCGATGCCGTGACCGATGAACTTGGCCTGTTGTCCCGTTCCCATGAATCTATCGGCAAATCCTGCCTGAGCAGCCATTTCGATAGCTGTGTTATAAAGCGTTTCGCAAGGAACACCCGGTCTGGCGATTGAAGCAATCTTTTCTTGAATGTCAAGGCACACCTGATGAGCGGTGTAGGCCTCTTCCGACAGTTTGCCGATAGAGAATACACGGCTCATATCGCCCATATATCCGTTAAAGTTACCTCCCAGATCGACCATAACGCTTTGTCCTTCTTTTAGCGGAGTCTTGTCAGCACCTCCGGGCAGGGCGGGATCGAGTCCCCGGCCACCTAAAGCGAAATCGTAAGGAGACGGATAGCCGGCATTATCCCCGGTCAGTACACTTCCCATAAAGATTTCCATGCTGCGGCCAAACACACGGAAGATGCCAAGACAGCCTTGAAGACGCATCAGGCGCTCAATTTCTATCGAGAACTCAATGTCTGTCATTCCGGGACGATAAACGCTCGGAATCAGCTCATATGCCTTTGCATGCGCCATTCCCGAACGACGGAACATTTCAATTTCAATAGCTGTCTTTACGCTGCGTGCCTGACGGATCAGCGGTGTCCCGTTCACGACTTCGGCTTCGGGAAACAAACCTGCCAGCCGGACATATTCCGTGTAAGGAAGTTCGTCACCTTCCAGCATCAGTTTAGTGGGCAAAGGCAAACCTTTTTCTTTCAGAATATCGACAATCTGTTCCGGTTTGCGGATGGAGAACGAGTGTTCTCCGGTGATATTGTTAGGCCGCTTGAAAAACAGCAGTGCCGGTGAATGAAGAGGGAGATAAAGATAGCCGCTGACTACACAGCCATACGTGTAAATTAAATTTGCATTACAAGTAATGAGGGCGGCATCAATGCCTTGTGACACCATCAGACTGCGAATCTTGTCACGGCGGAGTTTTAATTCGGGTTGTAGCATTTTTTATTGTTTACGAATTATTAATTACAAAATCATGAATGATAACTCATTCATTACGAGTTATTTATTTTTAAGAACAAACTCACGAGTAATTATTTACTGTATGATGCTACAAAGATAATTAATTCCATTGAAAATAATGTTAATCTCAAAAAAATAGCGCTACCCGCGTCCTGTCACAGGAGGCGAGCAGCGCAAACCACAAATACAAATACAACTAAACAAAGTCTCTTTTAAATAACGCCTTGTCCCATCATTGCGTGAGCTACTTTCATGAAGCCGGCAATGTTAGCTCCCTTCACATAATTGATATATCCATCGGATTCTGTGCCGTATTTCACGCATTGTGCATGGATACCGTGCATGATAGCGTGAAGTTTTTCGTCCACTTCGGCAGCACTCCAACTCAGGTGCATGGCATTCTGAGACATTTCCAGACCGGAAGTAGCAACACCACCGGCGTTGACTGCTTTACCCGGAGCATACATTACTTTCTTTTCGATAAACAAGTCGATCGCTTCCGGCGTACATCCCATGTTGGAAATTTCTCCAATGCAAAGAACGTTATTTTTTATGAGATTTTGTGCATCTTCTCCATTTAATTCGTTCTGAGTAGCGCAAGGAAGTGCTATATCTGCCTTTACTTCCCATGGACGTTTGCCTTCTACGAAGGTCGCACCCGGATACTTTTCAGCGTAAGGAGCAACAATGTCATTGCCCGAAGCGCGAAGTTCGAGCATGTAATCTATCTTTTCTCCGCTGATGCCGTCCGGGTCGTAAATGTATCCGTCCGGTCCGGAGATGGTGATTACTTTGGCACCCAATTCGGTTGCTTTGGTAGCAGCACCCCAAGCTACGTTACCGAAACCGGAGATCGCCACTGTCTTGCCTTTAATATCGATATTTTTTGCCTGCAACATTTGGTGAACGAAGTACAAACCGCCGAAACCGGTGGCTTCCGGACGAATCAGCGAACCGCCGAATTCAAGTCCTTTTCCGGTGAATGTTCCCGTAAACTCACGGGTCAGCTTCTTGTACATACCGAACATATAACCTACTTCGCGACCGCCTACACCGATATCACCGGCAGGTACATCCATATCCGGACCCAAGTGGCGCCACAATTCCAACATAAATGCCTGGCAGAAACGCATGATTTCCGCATTGCTTTTGCCACGGGGGGAGAAGTCCGAACCGCCTTTACCGCCACCCATAGGAAGCGTAGTCAGTGCATTCTTGAATGTCTGCTCGAAGCCGAGGAATTTCAAAATAGAAAGGTTGACGGAAGCATGGAAACGGATACCGCCTTTGTACGGACCGATAGCGTTGTTGAATTGTACACGATAACCGAGATTGGTCTGAACTTCCCCTCTGTCGTCTACCCAAGTGACACGGAAAGTGAAGATACGATCAGGCTCTACCAGTCTTTCGATGATCTTGGCTTTTTCAAATTCGGGATGCTGATTGTATATATCTTCGATTGAAAGAAGAACTTCTTTCACTGCCTGAAGATACTCTAATTCACCGGGGTGCTTTGCCTCCAAAGAGGACATGATTTTCTGGATGTTCATGATATTATAGTTTAAAAGGTTATTCTGATAAAATGTAAGCTTGTTGCATTGCAAATATAGGAAAACTTTTCAAATGTGAATGATTTCTTGTCTATATTTTGATTAAATAATGATAAAATGATAGTTTTTCTGTCGAACAACATATCTGTCTTATCCACTTTAAAGTTACTTATTCACGTGAATAAAGTCGCTTTAAAGTAAAATGGAGACTTACAAATCTACAAAATAATAAGCGATAAACCAATAAACTTTATAAAGAAGATGGTAGAAAATGAGATTTAAAAAATTAACTTTGCAAAGTAAATATCAAGTAGATAGTACTGTGAATAATTTCATGATGGAATAAAAAAGGAAAGTAACTATGCTCAGCAAATATAAATTAAACCAGCTTTACTTCAAAGATACGCAATTCGCTAATCTGATGACACGGCGAATTTTCAATGTTCTTCTGATTGCTAACCCGTATGATGCTTTCATGCTGGAAGATGACGGACGCATTGACGAAAAGATATTCAATGAATATACTTCTTTATCACTTCGTTATCCGCCCCGTTTCTCGCAGGTATCAACGGAGGAGGAGGCATTGGCGCAACTGGAAAATATGTCTTTCGATCTGGTGATCTGTATGCCGAGTACGGGAGATAATGACAGTTTTGATATCGGGCGGCATATCAAAGAGAAATATGAACATATTCCTATCGTTATCCTGACCCCTTTCAGTCATGGTATCACAAAGCGGATTATCAACGAAGATCTGAGTGCATTTGAATACGTGTTCTGCTGGCTGGGCAATACGGACCTGCTGGTTTCTATTATCAAACTGATGGAGGATAAGATGAACCTCGAACACGATGTGCAGGAAGTGGGTGTGCAGATGATTCTTTTAGTGGAAGACGGCATCCGGTTCTATTCTTCCATTCTTCCGAACCTTTATAAATTCGTGTTGAAGCAGAGTCAGGAGTTTTCTACCGAAGCCCTGAATGCGCATCAGCGCACGCTTCGTATGCGGGGACGTCCTAAAATCGTTCTCGCCCGTACGTATCAGGAGGCGATGGAAATCTATGGCAAATATCAGAATAATATATTAGGAGTCATTACCGACGTCCGTTTCCCGAAAGTGGAACGGGGCGAGAAAGACGGTCTGGCAGGTATCAAGCTTTGCACCGCCATTCGTAAGAACGATCCGTTCGTGCCGTTGATTATCCAGTCTTCCGAATCGGAGAACTCCTCGTATGCCGCTAAATACGGTGCCAGCTTTATCGACAAGAACTCTAAAAAGATGGACGTTGACCTGCGGCGTATCGTTTCCGATAACTTCGGTTTCGGTGACTTTGTGTTCCGCAATCCGGAGACAGGAGAGGAGATCGCCCGGGTGCGGAATCTGAAAGAGCTGCAGAATATCCTGTTTGCCGTGCCTGCCGAGTCCTTCTTGTATCATATCAGCCGGAATCACGTGTCGCGCTGGCTCTATTCGCGTGCTATGTTCCCGGTAGCCGAGTTTCTGAAGCCGATCACATGGACCAGTCTTCAAGATGTAGATGCACACCGCCGGATTATCTTTGAGGCCATTGTGAAATACCGGAAGATGAAAAATCAAGGAGTGGTTGCCGTCTTCAAACGTGACCGTTTCGACCGTTACTCCAACTTTGCCCGTATCGGTGATGGTTCGCTGGGAGGAAAAGGGCGTGGTCTTGCTTTCATTGATAACATGGTGAAGCGGTATCCCGAATTTGAGGAGTTTGAAAATGCGAGAGTAGCCATTCCTAAGACGGTGGTACTGTGTACCGACGTTTTTGACGAGTTTATGGAGACTAACAATCTCTATCAGATTGCTCTTTCGGATGCCGACGATGATACGATCCTAAGATATTTCCTGAAAGCGAAATTGCCTGACCGGCTGGTAGAGGACTTCTTCACCTTCTTCGATGTGGTGAAATCACCGATTGCCATTCGTTCTTCTTCTTTGCTGGAAGATTCGCATTATCAACCGTTTGCCGGAATTTACAATACGTATATGATTCCTTATCTGGACGATCGGTATGAAATGCTCCGTATGCTTTCCGATGCGATCAAAGGGGTTTATGCGTCGGTTTATTTCAGAGACAGTAAAGCCTATATGCAGGCTACGTCGAATGTGATAGACCAGGAAAAGATGGCAGTCATCTTGCAGGAGGTCGTGGGGAATCAATATGGAGACCGTTACTATCCATCGATGTCGGGCGTGGCACGTTCGCTCAATTATTATCCGTTAGGAGATGAAAAAGCGGAAGAAGGTACAGTGAATCTGGCTCTTGGACTAGGAAAATATATTGTAGACGGGGGGATGACACTTCGTTTCTCTCCTTATCACCCGAATCAGGTGCTGCAGACCAGTGAAATGGAAATCGCTCTGAAGGAAACGCAGACCCGTTTCTACGCTTTGGACTTGAAAAATGCAGGGCATGATTTCTCTATCGACGACGGCTTTAATCTGTTGAAACTTCACGTGAAGGAAGCGGAAAATGACGGCTCGTTACGTTACATCGCTTCTACCTACGACCCGTATGACCAGGTTATTCGTGATGGTTTGTATCCCGGTGGACGCAAGGTGATAACGTTTGCCAATATCCTGCAACACGATGTCTTCCCGTTGGCACGTATCCTGCAACTGGTTTTGAAGTACGGTGAACAGGAAATGAGGCGTCCGGTAGAGATTGAGTTTGCCGCTACTCTGAGCCGCGAACAGGATAAGACGGGAACGTTCTACCTGTTACAGATTCGTCCGATTGTAGACAGCAAAGAAATGCTGGACGAAGATTTGACGCTGATACCGGATGAAGATACGATTCTTCGCTCCAACAATTCATTGGGGCATGGTGTCATGAACGATATTTACGATATTGTCTACGTCAAGACGGACGGATACAGTGCTTCGAATAACCAGGCTATCGCTTGGGAAATAGAGAAGATGAACCTGCAATTTCTCAATGCAGGAAGGAACTACGTGCTTGTAGGTCCGGGACGCTGGGGCAGTAGCGACACATGGCTGGGCATTCCGGTGAAGTGGCCGCATATCTCTGCAGCCCGCGTGATAGTGGAAGCCGGTTTGACCAATTATCGGGTAGACCCGAGTCAGGGAACTCACTTCTTCCAGAATCTTACTTCGTTCGGGGTGGGGTATTTCACAATCAATGCCTTTATGAATGACGGAGTTTACAATCAGGACTTCCTCAATGCACAGCCTGCCGTAGAAGAAACGAAATTCCTGCGTCACGTCCGTTTTGAAAAGCCGATGGTAGTCAAGATGGATGGTAAGAAGAAGCTCGGCGTTGTTCTGATGCCGGGGATTGACTGATTCTTTAAAAGAAATAAAAATGGAAATTATTCTGTTGATATTCAACTGGTTACTGTCTTTCCGAAAAAAAGAGCATGAATCCTCATGGAAACATGCTCTTTCTTTTACAAACGATATACTGTTCTTTTATTCTTTCAAGGCTTCTTGCAGATTAATGCCTAATGCTTTGGCAACTCCGGCACCGTATGCCGGATCTGCCTTGTAGCAGTTGCGTGTGTGGCGTTGTTTGATGAATAGTTCCGAATCACCCATGGCACGGGCTGTGTTTTCAAACAACAGTTGCTGTTCGTCTGCCGGCATCAGTCGGAACAGGTCACCCGGCTGGCTATAATAGTCATCATCATATTCGCGTTCATTGTAATTGTAAATCTCGCCTGTTACTTTGAGAGGCGGTTCTTTCATATGAGGAGAGTCTTTCCATTCTCCGTAGCTGTTGGGTTCGTAGCCTTTGGCTGCGCCGTAGTTGCCGTCTACACGCATCGCTCCGTCGCGGTGGTAAGCGTGGAAAGGACAGCGGGGTTTATTCACCGGGATCTGTTCCGAATTTACTCCGAGGCGGTAACGCTGCGCGTCACCGTAAGAGAACAGACGTCCCTGTAACATCTTGTCTGGTGAGAATCCGATGCCATCTACGGTATTGATAGGGTTGAAAGCGGCTTGCTCTACATCTGCGAAATAGTTTTCCGGATTACGGTTCAGTTCCAGAATACCCACGTCTTGTAGCGGGAAGTCTTTGTGTGGCCATACTTTGGTCAGGTCGAACGGATTGATGCGGTAATTGTCCGCTTCCTCTTCCGTCATCAGCTGAATCTGGAACAGCCATTTCGGATAGTCTCCCTTTTCGATGCTTTCAAAAAGGTCGCGTTGATGAGATTCACGGTCTTTGGCAATGATAGCTTCCGCTTCCTGATCGGTCAGATTTTTGATTCCCTGCATTGTACGCAGGTGGAATTTTACCCAGATACGTTGGTTGTCCGCATTGATAAAGCTGTATGTATGACTTCCGAATCCGTGCATGTGGCGGTAAGAATAAGGGATACCGCGAGGACTCATGGTGATAGTTACCTGATGTAAGGCTTCGGGTAGAAGCGTCCAGAAATCCCAGTTGCTGTTGGGACTGCGCATGTTTGTTTTAGGGTCGCGTTTGATGGCATGATTCAAATCGGGGAATTTGAGGGGGTCACGTAAGAAAAACACGGGGGTATTGTTACCGACTAAATCCCAGTTACCTTCTTCGGTGTAGAATTTCATTGCAAAACCACGGATATCGCGTTCGGCATCTGCTGCTCCGCGCTCTCCGGCTACGGTAGAAAAACGGACGAAACATTCTGTTTGCTTTCCGACTTCGCTAAAGATAGCTGCACGGGTGTACTTCGTGATGTCATGCGTAACGGTAAATGTTCCGAAAGCTCCCGAGCCTTTGGCATGCATACGTCTTTCCGGAATTACTTCACGATCAAAATGAGCAAGCTTTTCGATAAGCCATGGATCTTGTAACATGACAGGTCCGCGTTGACCTGCGGTTTGCGAATTCTGATTGTCGGCAATGGGACGACCATTCGCGGCAGTTAGTTTTTTTTCTTCCATAAAATAGATGTTAGTCGGAGGAAAAGTTTAAATAAACCGAAGTCTCTTTATTCTTTTATCCGGGTTTATAATATGTAACAAAGATAGATCGATTTTGCTTGCTTGTCAAACTGATATTTTCTATATAAAGATAGAAAATAACTATGAATAATCTTTAAAGTCTCCGATATTTTTTTTCAAGTACATCTTTCACCCGGACCGAGTACTTCATTCACTTCTTTCTTCTACATCATCCATAGAGATGAAGTACTTCCTGCCGTCTGCTCTTCTATATGCTTTCCCGCACTCTTCTACATGCTTTCCTGCACTCTTCTACTTGTTTTTCCACTGTCTGCATTGGGGTATGAAAAAACTCCCGCTCTTCCTTTCGGAAGGCGGGAGCCTTTATCTTAAAAAATGACTATAGCTTTCTTATATTTTGCTGATTATACGATACCTTGAGCCATCATAGCTTTCGCCACCTTCATGAATCCGGCTACGTTAGCACCTTTCACATAGTTTACATATCCGTCGGCTTCAGTACCATACTGAACGCAGGCTTCGTGGATATTCTTCATGATGCTCTTCAGCTTTTCGTCTACTTCTTCAGCGCTCCAGCTCAGTTTGATAGAGTTCTGAGTCATTTCAAGACCTGATACAGATACACCACCAGCGTTAGCAGCTTTACCCGGAGCGTACAGAATCTTAGCGTCCTGGAATACTTTGATAGCTTCCGGAGTAGAAGGCATGTTTGCACCTTCAGATACAGCCATACAGCCGTTTGCTACCAACTGACGGGCGTGGTCGCCGTTCAATTCGTTCTGAGTGGCAGAAGGCAGTGCGATATCGCATTTTTCACCCCAAGGTTTAGCTCCTTCTACATATTTGCAGCCGTATTTCTCTGCGTATTCACGGATACGTCCACGGTACAGATTCTTCAGTTCCATGATGTAATCCAGTTTTTCGCGGTCGATACCGTCCGGATCGTAGATGTAACCGTCAGAGTCGGAGCAAGTTACTACTTTACCGCCCAGTTCGATCACTTTTTCGATGGTATATTGAGCTACGTTACCCGAACCGGAAACGAGACATACTTTACCTTTCAGGTCAGTACCTTTGGTTTTCAGCATTTCCATCAGGAAGTAGATGTTACCGTAGCCGGTAGCTTCCGGACGAATCAGTGAACCACCGAATTCACGGCCTTTACCAGTGAATGTTCCGGTAAATTCGTGAGCCAGCTTCTTGTACATACCGAACATGAATCCTACTTCGCGGCCACCAACACCGATGTCACCGGCAGGTACGTCAGTTTCGGGACCGATGTGACGCCACAGTTCCAGCATGAATGCCTGTACGAAGCGCATTACTTCAGCGTTTGACTTACCACGTGGAGAGAAGTCGGAACCACCTTTACCACCACCCATCGGCAGTGTAGTCAGTGAGTTTTTGAATGTCTGCTCAAAGGCAAGGAATTTCAGGATTGAAAGGTTTACAGATGCGTGGAAACGGATACCGCCTTTGTACGGGCCGATAGCGTTGTTGTGCTGAACACGGTAGCCCATGTTGGTCTGAATATTACCTTTGTCGTCCATCCAAGTTACACGGAACTGAAATACTCTATCAGGGATACACAGGCGTTCGATTAAGTTTACTTTATCAAATTCCGGGTGTTTGTTGTATTCTTCTTCAATAGTAGAAAGTACTTCCTCTACTGCCTGATGATACTCTGGTTCATTGGGGAACCTTCTTTTCAGATCGTCTAATACCTTTGCTGCATTCATAATCTTTTTTTCTTTTATTGGTTGATTAAATTTCGATTATCTATTTCTTTTATGCGGTTGCAAAAGTAAAGATAAAAATTGAACTAGCAAACATTTTATAAAGAAAAATGCAATAAAACATCAAATTTGATATTTTATTGCATTAAAACTCGGAAAAAAGATATTTATTTATTCTTTTTTATCGACTTATAGACGGGAATAAAGACTAATGCTGCCGAAATGACAAGCATTACTATCGTCATACCGTCAATACGTTCGGCTTTTGTCAGAACTAAATAGCAAAGCGCCAGCCAAAGCAGGCTGACGCAAACTATTTGTGATTTTGATAGCGGTCTTCTCATTTGCTTTCCTTTTTCTTCTTGTCAACGATAGCGTCAATCACGGCTACGGCTGTGATGTTCACGATGTCGCGGACTGAGCTTTCAAAGTCAGTGAAATGAATAGGCTTGTTCAGTCCCATCTGGATAGGGCCGATAAATTCTGTATCGGGGTCCATGGCCTGTAGCAGTTTGTATCCGGCATTGGCGGAGCTCAGGTTCGGGAAGATCAGCGTATTCACGTCTTTACCTTTCAGGCGGGTGAACGGATACTTGGCGTCGCGGAGTTCGCGGTTCATGGCAAAGTTCACCTGCATTTCACCGTCGATGGCCAGTTCGGGATATTCCTTCTGCATGTAGCTTACTGCTCCGTGCACTTTGACAGGACTGCCGGAAGTATCGGCACCGAAGTTGGAGTACGACAGCATCGAGATGACCGGTGTATGGTTGAAGAAACGTACCGTCTTGTCAGCCAGCTTGGCGATGTCGATCAGGGTTTCCGTATCCGGGTGACGATTGATTAAGGTATCTGCCAAGAAGTAAGTACCTTTCTTGGAGTTAAGAATGTGCATCGTTCCGAAGTGGTTGAATCCGGGCTGGATGCCGATTACTTCTTTGGCCACTTTGATGGTATTGCTGTATCTTGTATAAAGTCCGGTGATAAATGCGTCTGCGTCTCCGGTTTCTACCATCATCATACCGAAGTAGTTGCGTTCGAACATCTTGTCGTTGGCTTCTTCGTAAGTAAAGCCTTCGCGGGCACGTTTTTCCGCAAGGATACGTGAGTAGCGTTCGCGGCGTTCCGATTCGTCCGGATGACGGAGGTTGACGATTTCGATGCCTTCCAGACTCAGGTCGAGTTCTTCGGCAAGTTTACCGATTGCTTCGTCGTTTCCTAACAAGATAGGGTGGCAGATGCCTTCGGCTTTCGCTTCGACGGCAGCTTTCAGCATGTTGGGGTGGATACCTTCGGCAAATACGACACGTTGCGGGCTGCGGCGGGCAGTGTCATAAAGCTGGCGGGTCAGTTTGGATTCGTATCCCATCAGTTCGCGCAAGTGTACGCAGTAAGCGTCCCAGTCTTTGATTTCCGTGCGTGCCACTCCGCTTTCCATGGCTGCTCTCGCTACGGCACAGGAAACTTCGGTGATGAGGCGCGGGTCTACCGGTTTCGGGATGAAGTATTCCGGACCGAAAGAGAGGTTATTCACATGATATGCTGCGTTTACTACATCGGGTACAGGCTGTTTGGCCAGGTTGGCGATGGCGTGTACTGCTGCGATTTTCATTTCTTCGTTGATTGCTTTCGCGTGCGTGTCGAGTGCGCCACGGAAGATGTACGGGAATCCGATCACGTTGTTGATCTGGTTGGGATAGTCGGAACGTCCGGTGGCCATCAGTACGTCGGGGCGGGCGTTCATTGCTTTTTCGTAAGTAATTTCCGGATCGGGGTTTGCCAGTGCGAAGACGATCGGCATCGGAGCCATGCTGCGCACCATATCCTGGCTCAGTACGTTGCCTTTGGACAGGCCGAGGAATACGTCTGCGCCTTTGATTGCTTCTTCCAGCGTGTGGATATCCGTGCGGTCTGTGGCAAAATATCTCTTCTGTTCGTTGAGGTCGGTACGTGTCTTGCTGATAACGCCTTTGCTGTCCAGCATGACGATGTTTTCGAGACGTGCCCCCAGCGATACATATAATTTAGTACAAGATACGGCAGATGCTCCGGCACCGTTAACAACGATTTTTACATCTTCGATTTTCTTTCCGGCTACTTGCAGGGCATTTACCAGTCCGGCACTGGAGATGATAGCGGTTCCGTGCTGGTCATCGTGCATCACAGGGATGTCGAGTTCTTCTTTCAGCCGGCGTTCGATTTCAAAACATTCGGGAGCCTTGATGTCTTCCAGATTGATTCCACCGAAAGTAGGGGCGATTGCTTTTACGGCAGCGATGAATTTCTCAGGGTCTTTTTCGTCCACTTCGATGTCGAATACGTCGATACCTGCGTAGATTTTGAAAAGCAGTCCTTTGCCTTCCATCACCGGTTTGCCGCTCAGTGCGCCTATATCACCCAGTCCGAGTACGGCTGTACCGTTCGAAATGACAGCTACCAGATTGCCTTTTGCCGTGTATTTATAAGCGTCTTGCGGGTTTTTCTCTATTTCGAGGCAAGGCTCTGCCACACCGGGAGAGTATGCAAGTGATAAATCGGTTTGTGTACTGTAAGGTTTGGTAGGAACTACCTCGATCTTACCGGGTTTGCCCTGTGAATGGTAGAGCAAAGCGGCTTCTTTGGTTATTTTAGCCATGGTATTGGTATTTTTATTAATAAGTTATCATTTGGCTGCAAATGTAGGAATAAAAGTTATACATTGTAGTCTTTAGATGATAAATTCTATTAATTTTATAGCAAAATGACTGATTCTGCACAAACAAACGTTACGGAAATAGTTTGTTTTCCAGCGGATGGCGGGAGGGAAGTGCTATAAGCCGCAGGTTATTTTCTGCTATAATATAAAGGAGTACAAGATGCTATCCGCCCATCTGTACTCCTTATATATATGATCGTTATTTTGAGAAGGTAATAATAGTTATTCCTTTTTTCCGGGCGGTGTATGTGTGGTGCGCCAGAATGTGTTTTTCACTTCACGCGCCACGTCTTTCCAGCTCGGCATGCTCTTCAGCGAACGGCGGACCGGGAAATCATAAAGTAGCAACAGCAGAAACAGGAAGATGCAGGCATAAGCCACCCATCCATAAATCTGTTTGATACTGACTTCCATCATCTGACTGATAAATTCTTCCATGTAATGACCGAGATTGAACGGATTGCTGCTGAACGACACGTGATCGATTGCCGATCCGTAACGTGCCAGATTATCCGGGACGTAGTAAGCCAGTCCTTGTGCATAGACTGCGCCGCCCAGTACGCCTCCGATTACCATGTGGAGCATGTTGAACACACCTAACCCCTGAAAGAAATGCTGGAAAGTCATGATCTCTTCCAGGCACACCATAAAGGTGGCGCTCAATACGGCATAAGCGAAGCCACGGCAGATGGTCGGCAGGTAGAGTTGTGAAATATGTATGTCGGTGGAAAGCGTCAGATAAAATCCTACCAGATAACCGGTCAGTCCGATGAATCCGACGATGACGAGACGTACATAGTTATACCGTTTGATATGCATCCACCAATAGGAGAATACGCAACCGGCTACGATCCCGATGATGGCGAACCAATTTAGCTGTACGCTTACCAGTTCTTCATACTTCATTACTTCTTCGTAGAAGACCTCTTCCAGCACATGCTCGGTTGCCAGAAACGCTTCCACCAGCGTGACCAGTCCCAGCAAAGGCCAGTAATGGCGATAAGTCCACATTTTAGGTTCGAGAAAGGGATGGCGGATGGTCATCATCCGCCAGATGCAGAATCCCAGAGTGATCAGGATAGCTATCGTCAGTTGACGGATCACCGGACTGTTCCACCAGTCGTACCAGTCGCCGTAATTAAAGAGAAAAGCGATTTCGGCAAGTAAGGCGGCCCAAAGTGCTCCGCCCAGCCAGTCGATGCCGAACAGCGGAAACTTGCGCATGAACCGGAAATGCTTGATACAAGTGGTTTGTATCAGTAGAACGATCAGCATCAGTCCTGCGATGAACAGGTTCATGTAAGTCCAGTGATAATGAAACATTAGATAGGTCGTGATCAGGTCGGACAACTGGATACTGCCGAGAATGACGATATGAAGCCACGGAAAGAAAACTGTGAAATCACGCTTGGGCGTCATCCATAACTGAATGTTGGACATACATTCGAAAGTTCCCTGAATCTTGCACATTCCTTCGATGAAGCATATCAGCCACAACAGCGGAAGGAAAGTGATGTGCGGCGCTATCAGGTTGCAGAGTAGCACTCCCAGTGCAGCGGACGTAAGCAGTGTCTTGTTGGTAAAACGGAACTTCATACGGAACAACAGAGGGAAGTAGATTGCCATTCCTGCCAGATTGGCGTACATACACATCAGGATATCCTCGCGCATCACTGCCATGCCGCCGATCATATGGTTCAATGCCCCCAAATATACTCCTCCCGAAAGCTGGAAGGTGACGGCGATGAAGAGATAGATCCACGGTTGCATCTTCCGCGGCACAAAGCTGCGGAACATCGGCATCACGAAAGGACCATTTAAAACAGGTGCTCCCATACGTTAATATTTTACCTCACATTCTATGTTAAAACCGGCACGCAAGCGTTTCAAGTCTTCCGGTTTGTTTCCTTTCAGACTGATACGGACCGGAATACGCTGTTCCACTTTGACAAAGTTGCCGGTAGCATTGTCTTGCGGTATCATAGAGAAGGCTGCCCCTGTCGCGTCGGAAATAGATTCTACACTCCCCCGAAAAGTGACGTCGGGCACTGCATCTGCCGTCATCTCCACTTCGGCACCTTCTCTGATGTTGGAGAGTTGTGTTTCGCGGTAGTTGGCTATCACCCACAGGTCGCGGCTGTCTACAATGTCGACCATTGTTTGTCCGGGCTGAACCAGTTGTCCTTCCAGAATCGCTTTCTTTCCGGTGGTACCGTCACATGGAGCGGTGATTACGGTATACGAAAGATTCAGGCGGGCAAGTTCTAATGCCGCTTCCGCCACACGGACACCTGCTTCATTCTGTCCCAGTCGATGAGTCTGCTCGCTCTTGACCAGAGACGTTGACTGCTTGGCACGGGATACTTGCTCGTAGCGTGCTTTGGCGGCTTCGTAAGCGGTGTGTACGTTGTCATATTGTTGTTTGGTCACTGCATCTTCTTGTAGCAACTTCTCGAAACGGTTCAGTTCTCGTCTGGCGTTCTCCATTTGTACGCGTACCTCTTCGATACTTGCGTCGTTCACACTCAGATTGTTCTGGGTGGTGGCGATTCCTATGGTGGTGGCTTGCCGTCCTGCGGTTGCATTGGCAAGGTCTGCTTCCGCCTGAGCCACCCGGAGGCGGAATTCGGTATCTTCGATGATGACGAGCGTATCGCCTTTGCGTACCTGCTGATACTCTGCGAAACATATCTTCTTGATGAATCCCGGTACACGGGTGTTGATCGGGGTGATGTGTTGTTTCACCTGTGCATTGTCGGTATATTCGATATTTCCCAGATGGATGAATCGGGAACAAACATAAATGATACCTCCGGTGAGGAAGCAAAGAATAAGAATATTGTATATCAGCTTTTGAGCTTTTCTTGCAATCATGATGAGTCTGTTTTTAAGGGGTTGAATTTGACTGAATTATTCTCTGACGAGATGTTTCTTTAAAGTGTATGAGTAATGTATTTCATCTTGTAGTAACTGTAGACTACGTTGATACGCGCGTTGACCAGTCCCAGGTCGGCACTCAACTTCATGTTGCTTGCATCGAGCATATCGGTGAGCAGGGCCAGGTCATTTTTGTAGCGGTTGCTGGTCACGTTGTAGTTCTGATTGGCCAGTTCCACACTTTTTTCCTGAGTGCGGAGGTCGGTGAATGAGGTCAGGAAATTGACGTAATTAGCCTGCACGCTGTTTTCTATCTGCTCTTGTGCCAATGAATACTCTTCCTGTGCTTTTCGCATATTCAGTTTTGCCTGACGCACCTTTTTATTGTTTTTGAACAACGAAGAAAGGTTGTATTTTATCCCGACTCCCACATACCAGTAGTTGAAGTTATTGTCCAGTACGGGAACTTCGATAGTAATGGGTCCGTCCAGATGTTCTCCGGCTACGAGCGCTATTTTAGGAAGAAGCTCCGAGCGTTCCAGCTTCACTTTCTGCTTGTTCATCTGAATGGCCAGTTGTGCCTGTTGCAAACCTACATTGCTTTGGGTAGCCAGCAGTTGCCAGTCATTTTCCGCCAGTGCCTTGACTTCTTCGTCCAGCAATGTAGAGTCGGGGACTATTTCTGTGCCGGCTGGCAGGTGGAGGGTAGTCACCAATTGGTGGTTTATAATCTTGCAGGCATCCTGCACTTTGGCGAGTTGTAGCTTCAGCGTTTCTTTCTGGAGTTCATAGCGGGTGATATCATTTTTTAGAGCCGTTCCTTGCGTACGTCTGGCTTCCATGTTGTGAATCACTTGCTCCGTCAGATCAAGGTTTTTCTGTAATACTTGAATCTGATTGTTCAGCTTGTATAAATCCAGATAGTAACCGGTCAGAAGAAAACGTATCTCCTGACGATTTTTCTGCCAGTCCAATGTAGCCATCTGTTGTCCGAGTTCCGCCAGAGTGATGCTGCTGTTGATAGCTCCGCCCGCGTAAATGACCTGTTGGGCTTCCAAGGCAAAGTTGTTGCCGAAGTGAGGCATGGGAATGTTCTGTCCGTTTTTAAAGTCACGGTCCCACAGATATCCGTCGCCCAGATAGCTGAACGAGAGCGAAGCTCCGATGTCCGGCAGTCGTTGGGACTTGGCGGCTTTCAATGCTTCATCCGCCGTTTCTTTTCCCGTTTTATACGTTTGAATACTCTGACTGTTCTCGTCTGCCAGACGGAACATTTCATTAATGCCCAAAACTTTCCTGCCAGACGTTTGGGCAAACACTCCCTGGCTGCACAGTGCTGCGCATAGCGGCACTATGAGCCATCTTTTTTTGCTCATAAAGTGAAAAAGAAATTTAGTTGATAATGGTAAATATACGCTCCTATATCACGTGACTCCCTGAGAAGGAATTATCGTTTCGCGTCGTGGCGAGTAGTTTTATGAGAATTATCAAATCTGTGCAGATACACCCCAACCGTGGAAATCATGCATTTTATTCTTATAACGAATGGCTATTTGATAATATCTTAGTTTCATCTTGATACCTGTTTTCTGTTTTTCGTTTTGCAAAATTATGAAAAATATCAGGTAAGTTGTAACGCTGTATATATGTAAATATAATGTTTTTTAACGATTGTGCGGAAAGATATGATTGGGGGAAGAGACGGACGAAAAACATAAAAGTGTTCTGAAAAGGTCCGGTTTTGTTCGCATTATGTTTGTAGAAAGATACCGGGAATCATCTACCTTTGCCCCCGGAATAAAAAACAATAGATTATGACTGCAATAAATAAAGAGAACTCAAAAGTGTTTTTGCTGACACTGTTGGGCATGTTATCGGCATTCGGTCCTTTTGTGACGGATATGTATTTACCTAGTCTGCCGGCCATGGCAGACTATTTTTCTGCCAGTTTGCCGATGGTTCAGATGGGACTGACAACCAGTATGATCGGGCTGGCACTGGGACAAATCTTTTTTGGTCCGCTGAGTGATAAATATGGCAGGCGCCCGTTATTATTAGTTTCGATGGTGCTGTTTATTGTGTCCACGCTGCTTTGTCTTTTTGCACCGGATATTTATTCGTTTGTCACTTTACGGCTGATACAAGGTGTAGCAGGGGCGGGGGGAATTGTGATTTCCCGTTCGGTAGCCACCGATAAGTTTTCGGGAAAGGAACTGGCTAAAATGCTGGCTGTGATCGGAGCGATCAATGGAGTGGCTCCTGTGGCTGCTCCGGTCATCGGAGGATTGTTGACAGGAAGCGTAGGCTGGCAGGGTATTTTTATGATTCTGCTGTTCATCGGGATTTTGCTGGGTATCGGATGTATCCGCTTTAAGGAGTCCTTGCCCACTGAGAAACGTTCCAAGACGGGTGTCTTTGCTACTTTCCGGAGTTTCGGCATCATTGTTCATAACCGTCGTTATATGCTCTATGTACTTCAGCTGGCTTTTGCGCAGGGCATCCTGTTTGCCTATATCGCCTCTTCTCCTTTTATCATCCAGCAACATTACGGGTTTTCTCCTTTTGCCTTCAGCATCTGCTTTGCCGTGAATGCTGTGGCTATCGGAGTGGCTGGCGGCCACATCCTGAAAATTGAAACAGAGT
>OBWC01000327.1_pt1 | contig 46712 bp, 30 predicted proteins | sample 1501341 | NCBI WGS metagenome assembly OBWC01 (sample SAMEA2580033, study PRJEB22360) | human gut metagenome | biome: human gut; feature: human-associated habitat; material: faeces | place: Denmark | collected 2008/2010 | reverse complement strand
TCCACAAACCGAGTGAATTTTATAAGTTTGACAAGGTTTTAAAAAGCCGTTATATTTATATAAGGAAAGAGAATGAGATTATTTATCAATTTAGTAGTGAAGGATGACAGACAGGTTGTGGCGGGTACAGGCCCGATGCCAGCAGGCGAGGGCTCGATTTGCAGCGTGCTGTGTGGGAGTTATGCCGCCATATGCTTAAAGGGGTGTGCAGAAAATCTCGTTCAAGCGTAGCGCGTTTGATTTTCTGCACACTAATAGGCTTTGCAGATGGCGGCAGCTACTCCCACTAAGCTAAGCTGCCATGAGAGTCATCACCTGCTGGTAACGGGTCTGCGCCCGCCACAACCGTCCGTTGTTCATATCACTAATAAATAGATTGGAGTTTTTATGCTTACTATACAGAATTATAAGAAAGTAGAAAGCCTTGAAGAAGCCTATGAGCTTAATCAGAAGAAAGCTAACCGTATTGTCGGCGGCATGATGTGGATGCGTATGGGCGACAACAGAATGAATACAGCTATTGATATGTCAGGGCTTGGACTTGATAAGATTGAAGAATCAGATGAAGAATTTAAGATTGGCTGTATGACTACTTTAAGACAGTTAGAAGTTCATGAGAGTTTTAATGAATATACAGATGGCTGTGCTAAGGAGGCTTTAAGGCATATTGTAGGTGTGCAGTTTAGGAATCTTGCAACAGTTGGTGGAAGCATATATGGAAGATATGGATTTTCTGATGTGCTTACGCTTTTAATCGGACTGGATTCTTATGTAGAATTATACAAGGGAGGCATAGTTCCACTAACTGAGTATGCTGACCGTAATTATGACAGGGACATTGTTGTTAATATTGTTGTTAAGAAAAGATCAGTGAATATGTTTTATGAAGCAGTGAGAATAACAGAAACAGATCTGCCAGTGCTTACATGTGCAGGAGTAAAGTTTAAAGATACTGGAGTCTGCAATATCTGCATAGGTGCAAGACCGGGAAGAGCAATTGTTGTTAAAGATGCAGAAGGAATACTTGCAGGCGGTATTAACGAGAAGTCGGTAGAAGAATTCAGTACATTTGTTAAGACAAATGTGCCTACAGCGGGCAATATGAGAGGAAGTGCTGAGTATAGAAGCCATCTTGCAGGCGTTCTTGCAGGCAGGGCACTTCAGAATATTAACAGAGATTAATTGGTGATTACGGATTGGAGAATATATGTTAGTTGATATTAAGTTGAATGGAAAATCTGTCAAAGCAGATATTACGGCAGACATGACACTCTATGAATTCGTGAGAGAGCATGGCTGTTACAGCGTAAAATGTGGCTGTGAAACATCTAACTGTGGCTTATGTACAGTATTTCTTAATGATAAGCCTGTCCTTTCATGTTCAGTTCTTGCAGCAAGAGCAGACAAATGCAGTGTTACAACACTCGAAGGATTACAGGAGGAGGCGTCTGAATTTGTCACATTTATAGCAGATCAGGGAGCAGAGCAGTGCGGATTCTGTAATCCGGGATTTGTTATGAATGCATTGGCACTTTTCAGAGAGAATCCTTATCCTGATGAAGAGGAGATAAAGGAGTTCCTTTCAGGAAATCTGTGCAGATGTTCAGGTTATGAGGGACAGTTAAGAGGAATTATGAATTTCCTTGAGGCAAAGAAAGCGAAGGAGGCTGAATAGATGAAGTCGGTTAATAAAGCTGTCAGAAAGAAAGATGCGATGGAACTACTTCTTGGAAAGCCGGTGTATACAGAGGATATTGCACCTAAGGACTGCCTTGTTGTAAAGCTTCTGCGCTCACCATATGCCAACGCATTTGTAAAGAATATTAATACGGATATTGCGATGAAGGTGCCGGGAATTGAAGCAATATTTACATATAAAGATGTTGACCAGAATATGAAAAGATTCACATGTGCAGGTCAGACATATCCTGAGCCAAGTCCTTATGACAGGCTTATTCTTGATAAGCATGTAAGATTCATAGGCGACCCGGTTGCCATTGTTGCAGGTGCTGATGAACGCTGTGTTGATAAGGCAATGAAGCTTATTAAGACAGAATATGAAGTGCTTGAACCATTGCTTGATTTCACTAAGGCAAAGGATAATGAGATTCTTGTACACCCTGAGGATAACTGGGAGGCATTATGTCCGGTTGGAGCTGATAATAAAAGAAATCTGTGCGCGCATGATGAGAGCGGCAACGGAGATATCGATAAAGTGTTAGATGAGTGTGATATTGTGATTGACAGGACATATCATACTAAGGCGTGTCAGCAGAGCATGATGGAGACTTTCAGAACTTTCTGTACAATAGATACTTATGGAAGACTTCATGTCGTAAGTTCTACACAGATAGTATTCCATTGCAGGAGAATTATCTCACATGCACTTGGAATATCACCATCCAAGATAAGAGTTACCAAGCCAAGAATCGGAGGTGGATTTGGAGCAAAGCAGACATCTGTGTCAGAGATATATCCGGCATTTGTTACATGGAAGACCAAGAAACCGTCTAAGATTATATTTTCAAGGGAAGAAACACAGTCAGCTTCATCACCAAGACATGAGATGCAGATGCATGTAAGACTTGGTGCAACTAAGGATGGTATTGTAAAAGGAATTGATTTATACACATTATCTAATACAGGTGCATATGGCGAGCATGGTCCTACAACAGTAGGTCTTTCTGGACACAAGTCAATTCCATTATATGGAAAGGCAGAGGCGTTCCGTTTTGTAAGTGATGTTGTATATACTAATATAATGTCAGCGGGTGCTTACAGAGGTTATGGTGCGACACAGGGTCTTTTTGCAGTTGAGTCGGCTGTAAATGAACTGGCAGACAGACTTCATATGGACCCGTTTGAAATCAGATTTAAGAACATAGTAAAAGAGGGTGATGTAATGCCTGCTTACTATGGACAGGTTAATACAAGCTGTGCACTTGACAGATGTCTTGCAAAGGTCAAAGAGATGATTAAATGGGATGAGAAATATCCTATGAGAAAGATTTCTGATACTAAGGCACGTTTTGTCGGAATGGGCATGGCAATGCAGGGCTCAGGTATATCAGGAGTTGATGTGGGCAGTGCGACACTAAAGCTTAATGATGAAGGCGTATATACTATGAACATTGGAGCTGCTGATATGGGAACAGGCTGTGATACAATACTTGCACAGATTGCAGCAGAGGTTCTTGAATGCAGCACAGACGATATAAGTGTATTTGGTGCAGATACTGACATATCACCTTATGATTCAGGTTCATACGCATCAAGTACAACATATGTAACTGGTAAGGCTGTTGAAAAATGTGCATTAGAGCTTAGAGACAGAATCGAAAAGCTTGGTGCTAAGATGTTAGGCTGCGAGAAATGTGATGTCACATTTGACGGAAAGAAAGTAATATGCGAATCAGGTGAGAACAAGGATAAATGTGTAACCCTGGCCGATATATCAACAGCATCCATGTGTGGTAATGATATAGCACTTTCAGTTACCAATACACATACATCTCCTATTTCACCACCACCATTCATGGTTGGAGCAGCGGAGGTCGAGGTTGACCTTCTCACAGGAGAGAGCCGTGTTGTTGAGTATGACGCATGTGTTGATTGTGGAACACCTGTTAATCCTAACCTTGCAAGAGTACAGGCAGAGGGAGGTATCTTACAGGGAATCGGAATGACAATGTCAGAGAATATCACATATTCAGATAAAGGCAAGCTGTATGAGAACTCATTTTTACAGTATAAGATTCCGTCAAGAATGGATATCGGACATATTAATGTTGAGTTTGAGAGCAGTTACGAGAATGCAGGTCCTTTTGGTGCTAAATCAATCGGAGAGGTTGTAATTAATACACCGCTTCCTGCAATTACAGATGCATTAAGCCATGCGGCAGGAAAGAGATTTTACGAGCTTCCTATAACTCCTGACCAGATTGCAATGGCAAGTGTAAAAGATAATTAAAACTGATTGACCATAGAGCCTTGTAATGTTAGAATAATTTCTTATAATATGACAGATAATTTACTTACGAAAGGAATCATTACTATGAATTTTCTTGAAGAAAGAATTATGAAGGACGGAGTTGTCAAAGAAGGCAACATTCTTAAAGTAGACAGTTTTCTTAATCATCAGATGGATGTTAAGCTTTTCAAGCAGATGGGCGAAGAATTTAAGAGAAGATTTGCCGGAAAGAATATTAATAAGATTATAACAATTGAGGCTTCAGGAATTGGTATTGCATGTATAGTTGCAGAATGCTTTGATGTACCGGTTGTATTTGCAAAGAAGTCACAGAGTGTCAATATTGATGGTGATGTGTATTCTGCGGAAGTTGAATCATTTACACATAAGTGCAAGAATCAGGTTCTTATATCTAAGAAGTTTGTAGGGCCAGAGGATCATGTACTTATTATTGATGATTTTCTTGCAAATGGCTGTGCACTCCAGGGACTTATATCTATTGTCAATCAGGCAGGCGGAACTGTTGAAGGTATTGGTATCGCAGTTGAGAAGGGATTTCAGCAGGGCGGACAGATTATCCGTAATCTTGGATACCAGCTGGAATCTCTGGCTATTGTTGATGGAATGAATGCTGCAGATGGCAGTATTAATTTCAGAGAGGAGTAATCATGAATGAATATCAGTTTTTTTCACCAGTAGATGTCGTATTTGGATGCGGAAGTCTTTCTAAGCTTCATACTCTTAAGATGCCAGGAAAGAAAGCACTTCTTGTTATAAGCAATGGAAAGTCTGCAAGGATGAATGGTTCACTTGACAGAACAATAGATGAACTTAAACAGGCTGATGTTTCATATGTGCTTTATAACGGAATAGGAGCTAATCCGCTGAAGTCAGCAGTTGAAGAAGGCGCAAGAATTGGTCGCGAGAACGGAGTTGACTTTGTTATTGCTTTAGGTGGCGGTTCAGTTATGGACGCGGCTAAGAATATGGCAATGTTCATTCCACAGCCATCAGATAATCTGTGGGATTATGCTAACAGCCCATCAGGTGGAAAGATGACACCTCCTAATGAGATGCTTCCATGGATTGCAATTACTACATCAGCAGGAACAGGCTCAGAGGTTGATACTATCGGAGTAATTTCTAATCCTGATACTAATGAAAAGATTGGTATTGGTGGAATGGCGGGGATGTTTGCAAAGTATGCAATTGTTGACCCTGAGCTTATGAAAACAGTTCCACCGAAATTCACTGCATATCAGGGATTTGATGCACTTTTCCATTCATTGGAAGGGTATATAAGCAATAAACATAATATTATGGGAGATATGATTCAGCGTGCCGCGATTGAAAATATCGGACATTATCTTGCAAGAGCAGTTAAAGATGGTAACGATATTGAGGCAAGAGAACATGTTGCATACGCTAATACAATGTCAGGCTATTCAATGGTTGTAACATCATGTATATCAGAACATTCTATGGAGCATGCAATGAGTGCATATCACCCTGAGCTTCCTCATGGAGCAGGTCTTATCATGCTTTCTAAGGAGTACTTCACATTCTGGATTAATAAGCATGTATGTGATGAACGCTTCATTGATATGGCACATTTTCTTGGAATGGAAAATGCATCTAAACCGGAAGATTTCATCACAGCACTTCTTGAATTACAGAAGGCATGTGGAGTTGATGACCTTAAAATGTCTGATTACGGAATAAAGAAGGAAGAAGCAATGACACTTGCCAAGAACGCAAGGGCAACAATGATGAGATTGTTCGTAAGAGACCCTCAGGAAACTACTGATGAAGAGATTGCGGGTATATACGAGAGAGCATATAGATAATATTTATTAATTATAGGTATAATATTCACATGATGAATGTTGTACCTTTTTTAATAAAAATGATATATTTCTAATGTTTAGATAATATATATTGACATATATAATTATATATGATATTAATATATTTAAAGAATAAAATCTTTTCTAAAGTAACTTGGTGTTGATTGCTTCAATAATCAACACCAGTTGCTTATCAAAGCTGGATATTCATAGATTAACATACATCTATGAAAGTTCGTTTATGAAGGTTTATTTTTCTAAAAACATTTATAGACATTCATTCAGCAAAATCCACATAACACATAATTGAATAATGCAGGCTTGTTTTAGATATCCGTAAATGCTAATATATTTATATAGATAAAGATAATATTAGTATATGTGCGTGGATATCTGCCTGCGAAAGAGACGAGGAGGATATCTATGGCAGAGAAGAAAGACAATGTAACATCTAAATTTAAGGACAATGTATTCTGTATGCTGTACAGGGATAAGAAGAATCTTTTAGAACTGTATAATGCACTTAACAATTCAGCTTACACGAATGTGGATGATTTGCAGGTGACTACATTAAACGGCGGTTCATATATGAAGTATAAGAATGATGCTTCATTTTTACTATGTATGAGCCTGTATATGTTTGAGCAGCAGTCTAGCAAGAATCCTAATATGCCGTTAAGATTTTTGCACTATGTATCAGATGTGTTCAGAGAGTTGTTCAGCAATTCCATGCTTCACAGAAGAAGCATGATTAAGATTCCTGTTCCGCATTTTGTGACATTTTACAATGGTCTGGAAAAATGGATTGAAGATGAGGATGAAATCAGGCTGTCACATATGTACGAGATTCCGACAGACAATCCGGAACTGGAGCTTAAGGTGCGTGTTATCAACATTAATAAAGATGTACATATCCTTAATAAGTGCAAAACGCTGCGTGATTACATGACATTTGTTAATAAGGTGAGGTTCAAGATGGGTGTTGAAGGTGACAATGTCAGAATTGCAGTAACAGAGGCAATGAACGAATGCATAGATGAGGATATACTTGTCGATTTCTTCGAACAGCACAGGGAGGAGGTCGTCGAAGTGAGTATATATGATTATGATGAGGAAGAAGTCAGGAGAGTGTTGGCGGAGGAGTATGCGCAGGAATACGCACAGAAAGTTGCCAAGGAAGTTTCTGAAAAAGCATTTGCAGAAGGTGAACAGAGCGGCAGACAGTTAAATTTAATTAATCAGGTCATAAAGAAAGTAAAGAAGTCAAAGACTCTGGAGACAATAGCCTCAGAACTAGAGGAAGAAGAGGCAGATATAAAGCCAATATACGATGCAGTAGTTTCATCTGCCCCAGATTATGATATTAATGTAATTAAAGATAGATTAGACAATATGTGAGGAAGTTATTTCTTCATAAATGAAACAAAATCAAACTTCTTATCAAGCCATCTGCCGACAAGGCCGATGGCTTTTCCCATTGTAAATGCAGCAACAACAGTACCGATGCCAAGACCCTTAACATGACCTAATATCAGACCGGTAAGACATGCAGTTACGGCAAGGCATATAACATCGAAAGAAATCTTGATGTGTGAATATGCAACGCCAGTGATGTCAGCAAGTTCACGAGGAAACAGGTCAGTAGGAATAATTGGAAGCTTGCATCTGTTAGAAAGAGCTATGCCGAGACTTATCAGGCAGTAGCTTATAATAAAGTACACAATTCTGAATCCGATTGCAGTTGGGAGCATTGGAACCCACATATTGTGCATGTCGATGCATTCACCAAATATGAATCCGACAACGAATGAAAACAGATATGATGGTACGAACTTCTTTCGCAGAATCATAAGGCTGAGTACAAGAAGTCCCTGGAACATATATGTAAATGTACCAAGAGTAATCTTAGGGAAGACTTCAGAAAAAGCATATGGAACGCTTGAGATTGCAGATATTCCAGTTCCTGAGTAAAGCATAAGCACAACTCCAAGGCTGTTGATTATAACAGCAAAGGCAAGAACAAGCTCACCTCTAAGCGTAGTCTTAACATTTTCAGAAACAGAACCAGCATTTAAATCTATTGCACTATCAATTGAACTCATAATGAATCCCCTTTCCTCTTTAATAAAGAACATAATCACAGTCTCTAAGTGTAGTTTCATTATTGATTAATAACAAATGAATAATTTTAATGAAATTATAGATTTTGTCTATAGAACTGTTTATAATTAAGATAATAAATGTGCTCAGGAGGCTGTCTATGAATATATATAATCTTAGATATTTCGTTACACTTGCAAGAATCCGCCAGTACACGAAGGCGGCAGAAGAATTATGCATTACACAGCCGAGTCTTAGTCATGCAATTTCACAGATGGAAAAGGAACTTGGTGTTAAACTCTTTGAAAAAAACGGACATAAGATAACTCTGACTCAATTCGGAGAGGAGTTTCTTTCTTATGCAGAAAAGACTCTTGATGTGTTAGATGATGGAATTGCTTCTATTAAAAGAAGTGCAATGGGAAATGGAACGATAAGATTAGGACTTGTAAGACCATTGGGAATAAGCTATGTCCCTCGGATGGCGGCAGCATTTATAAAGAAGAATCCGAAGCTTGATATAGATTTTACGTTTCACACAGATGTTACGGGCAGGCTGCTTGACGATATGCAGCTTGGAAAGTATGATTTGTTGTTCTGTTCCAAGCCATCAGAAGAATATCATTTTACGGCTGAGCCCGTTATGAAGCAGAGACTGGTGCTTATTATTCCCAAAGGACATCCGCTGGCTAAGAAAAGGAAAAGGAGCATTAATCTTGCAGAGACAGCTGGGTATTCATATGTATGTTTTGACAAGAACTCTGGAATAAGAAGCATATTTGATGAAATGTTGAAAAGATCGGACATAACAGTAAAGGTTGCATATGAAACTGAGGAAGATCAGGTTATTGCCGGGTTGGTTGCTAATGGATTCGGAATTGCGGTAGTTCCATATATGGATATATTGGAAAAGATGTCTGTAGAAATATTTGAAATCGAGTCACCTGAATATGAGAGAAGCTTTTATATGGTTAATGATAATAGTACATACATGTCTCCTGCTGTAGAGACGTTCAGGAACTTTGTTATAGAGAATACAAGTGTTTTAACGGCTTTGTAGAGATTAATATAATTAATGAATAACCGGTTATATCTTAATTAAATGACAAATTTGTAGAAAAATTAACAGGTTATATTGATACATTTTTGACAAATTTTAATGAAATTATTAAATAAAAATAAAGTTTGCCAGAATTCAATGTAAAAAATAACAAAAAATGAACGCTGGTCACAAATAATTTTTTGTTAAAAATGTACGATTATTAAAGGAGAAAATAGTGTTAAACCTAGGCAGAATCTAGGCTTGACATTATTTTTTTTGTGGAATAAAATCCGTGAACAGAAAAGAAATATATTTCATATTTAGAAAGGAGGTCGTGCAGATGGATGCTTTGGTAGAAGGGCTTATGGAAGAACTTAATTGCGAGACAGTGTTCACTATACCTTTGTTTGGTGGAATCCCAGTATATGAATCCGTTGTTGTTACATGGATTATCATGGCTGTTGTGTTCCTGTTGTGTATTCTGCTAAGCCGAAATCTAAGTGTGGAAAACCCCAGTCGCAGACAGGTAGTTGTAGAAACAGCAATAAAGGGGCTCAATGATTTCTTCACTGAGACGGTAGGAGAAAAAGGAAAGGCATACATTCCATATCTGTCAGCAATTGCTATTTACATAGGAATTGCGAACCTGATAGGACTGCTTGGTTTCAAGCCGCCAACTAAGGATATGAATGTTACAGCAACACTGGCATTGATGAGTATTGTGCTTATTGAGGTCGCAGGAATCAGAGCCAGAGGAACTAAAGGCTGGCTTAAGAGTTTTGCAGAGCCAATGCCTATAATACTTCCTATTAATATTCTGGAAGTATTTATCAAGCCCTTATCACTTTGCATGCGATTATTCGGTAATGTTTTAGGTTCATTTGTAATCATGGAATTATTAAAGATGGTAGTTCCAGCAGTTTTACCGGCAGTATTCAGTTGTTACTTCGATATATTCGATGGACTGATACAGGCGTATGTTTTCGTATTCTTAACTGGTCTTTTTATAAAAGAGGCTACAGAGTAAGAGTATATGTAACAAGAATAAATGTTTTAAAAAGGAGATTATTATTATGTCAACAATTTTAGTAGCAATCGGAGCAGGTATAGCAGTATTAACAGGTATCGGTGCTGGTCTTGGTATCGGTAAGGCAACAAGCAGTGCAGTAGACGCTATCGCAAGACAGCCAGAGGCAGAAAGCAAGATTAGTAAGTCACTTCTTTTAGGTTGTGCCCTTGCAGAGGCAACAGCTATTTATGGTTTCGTTATCGCCCTTCTTATAATTCTTTTCTTAGGCTAATAACATTTATGGGAAAGATAACTAAGACAAGATAGAAAGGAAGGCGAAGCTAGTGTTAAGTATAGATCCATGGAATATATTATGGACAGTAGTCAATCTGCTCGTCTTATATCTGGTGTTTAAGAAGTTCCTGTTTAAGCCTGTTATGAAAGTAATCAATGCAAGAGAAGATATGATTAAGCAGCAGTTTGATGATGCTAAGAAGAGTCAGGAAGAAGCAGATGCATTAAAGGCTTCATATGACGAAAAGCTTGAAAGTGCGAAGACTGAAGCTGATGAGATTATTGTAAATGCTAGAAACAGAGCACAGGAAGAGCATGAGGCAGCTTTGGAAAAGACCAGAAAAGAAACAGAAGTAATGCTTGAAAAGGCAAAGGCTGATATAGCTACAGAGAAAGAGAAAGCAACGGAAGCTGCACAGGCAGATATTGCAAGACTCGCTCTCATAGCTGCAAGAAAAATCGTAAAGACAGGTGATGCTCATGACGCAGGCAGCAGTAAATAATGCAATAGTTTTACACCGGTTGTCTGTGAGCAGAGAGGATGTAAGAAGGGCTGATGAGTTATACAGCAAAACTTCAGAACTTCAGAAAATTCTCACGAATCCTGAAATACCTCTTGCAAAGAAATACGACATCATTGATAAAGTGTTTGCACTTGATGATACCAAGGAACTTATGAAGAATTTCATTAAAGAAATGTGTAAGCTTGGTTATTGTGATGAGATGAGAGACATATTTGACTCATATTACAGAATTGATGATGAAGCAAACCACATTTTAAAAGCAGAGCTTATAAGTGCAGACAGCAGTGATGAAGATGATAATGCAAAGCAGGCACAGGATTTCTTAAAGAGCAGATATCCGGATTATACAATTGAACTGACAAAGACAGTGGATGCGGATCTCTTAGGCGGATATGTTATAAGAGCACATCACAAGGAATACGACAGAAGTTTTGAAGGACGTTTTTGTCAGCTTGAAAGAAAATTAACTGGGAGGTGACCCCTGTGGGCGCAATTAGTGCAACAGATATTATCTCCATTATCCAGAGTGAGATTGAGAATTTCAATTGGGATGAAGCAAGCCGTGAGACCGGTAATGTAATATGGGTCGGTGATGGAATTGCTACTGTATACGGTATTGACCATGCAATGTATGGTGAAATCGTAGTATTTGATAATGGAGTAAAAGGAATGGTTCAGGATATCCGTGAGAATGAGATAGGCGTTATCTTGTTCGGCAGGGATACAGGAATCAAAGAAGGAACTAAGGTTGTAAGAACCAAGAAAAAAGCCGGAATTCCGGTAGGCAGCGCATTTGTAGGAAGAGTAATCAATGCACTTGGCGAGCCTATTGATGGAAAAGGCGATATTAAAGAAGAAGATTACAGACCAATCGAGGAAGATGCTCCTGGTATCGTAGACCGTAAGTCTGTAAGCACACCAATGGAAACAGGAATACTTTCAATTGATTCAATGTTCCCAATTGGTCGTGGACAGCGAGAACTTATCATTGGTGATCGTCAGACTGGTAAGACATCAATTGCCACAGATACAATTATTAACCAGAAAGGTAAAGGTGTTATCTGTGTGTATGTTGCAATCGGACAGAAGGCATCTACAGTTGCCAAGGTTGTATCAACACTTACTAAGCATGGTGCAATGGATTATTCAATTGTTGTATCTTCAACAGCGAGTGATCCTGCATCACTTCAGTATATAGCTCCATATGCAGGTACTGCAATGGCAGAGCATTTCATGCATCAGGGAAAAGATGTTCTTATTGTATATGATGATTTGAGCAAACATGCGGTAGCGTATAGAGCACTTTCCCTTCTGCTTGAAAGATCACCTGGACGAGAGGCTTATCCTGGAGATGTATTCTATCTTCATTCAAGACTTCTTGAAAGATCAAGCCGTTTAAGTGATGCGTTAGGTGGAGGCTCAATAACAGCACTTCCTATAATAGAGACACAGGCTGGTGATGTATCAGCATATATTCCAACAAATGTTATCTCTATCACAGATGGTCAGATATTCCTTGAAACTAACCTGTTTAATTCAGGTATGAGACCAGCCGTTAATGTAGGTCTTTCGGTTTCACGAGTTGGTGGTGCAGCCCAGACTAAGGCAATGAAGAAGGCATCAGGAAGCATAAGAATTGACCTTGCACAGTACAGAGAGATGGAAGTATTTACACAGTTTGCATCAGATCTTGATGATGCGACTAAGGCACAGTTACAGCACGGAAAAGCCCTTATGGAGCTTTTAAAGCAGCCACTCTGCCATCCACTTTCAATGCATGAGCAGGTTATGACACTTGTTATGGCTAACAACGGCGTATTTGATGAGATACCTACTAAGGAAGTTAAGAAACACCAGACAGAATTACTTGAATTCATAGATCTCAAGCATCCTGAAATAGGAAAGCAGATTGAAGATAAGAAAGAGATTAATGATGAGCTGGTTAAGAATATTCTGGAAGCAGTAAAAGAATTTGCATAATGCATGTGTGCTAAAAGAAAGGTAAGCGTATAGATATGGCAAACACAAAGGAAATTCAGGATCGAATAAAAAGTATCAATGATACATTAAAGATTACTAATGCCATGTATATGATTTCTTCTTCCAAGCTTAAGAAATCTAAGAAAATGCTTTCAGACACGGAACCATACTTTTTCACTCTGCAGTCAGAAATGAGCCGAATCTTAAGACATATACCTGATATAAGCAGTATATATTTTAAGACAAATGAGGATAAAGACGCAGCGGATAAAAAGGTAGGCTACATAGTTATGACTGCTGATAAGGGACTTGCAGGTTCATATAACCATAATGTTTTAAAGATTGCGCAGGAGCAGCTTGAAAAGAATCCTAATCATTCATTATTCGTATTAGGAGAACTTGGACGACATTATTTTGAACAGCGCGGTATTGAGATTGAGAAGCAGTTCCACTATACAGTTCAGAATCCTACTCTTAACAGAGCAAGAAATATTTCAGAAGAAATAATAGAACTGTACAGAAAAGGTGAACTTGATGAGGTGTATATCATATACACAAGCATGATTAATGCTATTCAGGAGGAAACACAGATTGAACAGCTTCTTCCTCTTAAGAAGGCAGATTTCAATATCCAGATACCGGTTGATTTCAAAAGAGAGGAACTTGCATTAAAACCTTCCCCAGAAGTAGTTATGGACAGAATTGTTCCTGATTATATAGTTGGTTTCGTATACGGAGCTTTGGTAGAGTCATTCTCCTGCGAACAGAATGCCCGTATGATGGCGATGGAGGCTGCATCAAAGAGTGCAAAGGATATGCTGCACGATCTTGATATACAGTATAACAGAGCCAGACAGGCTTCAATCACACAGGAAATAACTGAGGTTATCGCTGGTGCGAAGTCGCAGAAGAAGAAACGAAAGAAATAATGCGACGGATAGGAGATAATATGAGTAATAAAGGAAAGATTATACAGGTAATGGGACCTGTTGTCGATGTAGCGTTCGAAGATGAGAACCTTCCGGCAATCAGGGACGCACTTGAAGTTAATAATGGTGATAAAAAATGTGTAATGGAAGTTGCACAGCATATCGGTAACGATACAGTCCGCTGTATCATGCTTGCTTCCAGTGAAGGTCTTTGCAGAGATATGGAAGTAACAGCTACAGGCAGCGGCATTAAGACTCCTGTTGGAGAGAAAACTCTTGGCCGTCTCTTTAATGTATTAGGAGAGGCTATTGATGGCAAAGAACAGCCAGATGCCAAGGAAAAGTGGGAAATCCACAGAGAACCTCCAACATTTGAAGAACAGAATCCTGCAGAAGAGATTCTTGAGACAGGTATCAAGGTAATTGACCTTTTGGCACCTTATGCAAAGGGTGGTAAGATTGGTCTGTTTGGTGGTGCCGGAGTTGGTAAGACAGTTCTTATTCAGGAACTTATCAGCAATATTGCAACAGAGCATGGTGGATATTCAATATTCACAGGTGTAGGAGAAAGATCAAGAGAAGGTAACGACCTCTGGACAGAAATGAAAGAGTCGGGCGTTCTTGAAAAAACTGCCCTGGTGTTTGGTCAGATGAATGAACCACCTGGAGCACGTATGCGTGTTGCTGAGACAGGACTTACAATGGCTGAATATTTCCGTGATGAGAAGCATCAGAATGTGCTTTTATTCATTGATAATATATTCCGTTTCACACAGGCTGGTTCAGAGGTTTCAGCACTTCTTGGACGTATGCCTTCAGCCGTAGGTTATCAGCCAACACTTGCAACTGAGATGGGTGAATTACAGGAGAGAATTGCTTCTACAAAGAATGGTTCTGTAACATCAGTACAGGCAGTATATGTACCTGCCGATGACCTTACTGACCCTGCACCTGCAACAACATTTGCACATCTTGATGCAACTACAGTTCTTTCAAGAAAGATAGTTGAACAGGGTATCTACCCAGCCGTAGACCCTCTTGATTCTACATCAAGAATTCTTGAGCCGGACATTGTAGGTGAGGAGCATTATGAGGTGGCAAGAAAGGTTCAGGAAATCCTCCAGAAGTACAAGGAATTACAGGATATCATTGCTATTCTTGGTATGGAAGAGCTTGCAGATGAAGATAAGGTTACAGTATTCAGAGCAAGAAAGATTCAGAAATTCTTATCACAGCCATTCCATGTTGCTGAGAACTTCACAGGTATTCCTGGTGTATATGTTCCATTAAAGGAGACTATAAGAGGTTTCAAGGCAATTATTGATGGTGAGATGGACGAATATCCTGAGAACGCATTTTTCAATGTAGGAACTATAGATGATGTTATTAAAAAGGCTGAGAAGATGCAGTAACATCCTGCCAGAAAGGAAAAACTAATGGCTACAAGTTCATTTTATTTAAAAGTAATATCAGCTAACCGGGTGTTTTTCGCTGGCAAATGCCGTTCTCTGATTGTGCCTGAGTTCGATGGACAGAAGGAAATTCTTGCCCATCATGAAGATATGGTTATTGCAATTGATGAAGGTCAGATGAAGTTCCAGCCAGAGGGCAGCGACGAGTGGATTCATGCTGTTGTTGGAATGGGATTTGTTGAAATCGTTAACAACCGTGTAACTCTTCTTGTTGAGACAGCAGAAAAGCCTGAGGAAATCGATGTAAGAAGAGCAGAGGAAGCTAAGCAGAGGGCAGAGGAGAGACTTCGCCAGAAGCAGAGTATCCATGAGTATTATCACTCAAGAGCAGCACTTGCAAGAGCTATGGCAAGACTTAAGGCAACATCTGGAAAGTAGAATTTATGATACATATGTGGGTTTGCACCTGCCAGAACGCTTGTGAATAGCGTTCTGGCAGGTGCTTTTTGTCGTGCAGGGATAATGGTTAGCCATGGCGTGGTGGATTGGACGTTAAAGTAGAGGGAAGGCGCGTTGAAGTCCAAAAGAGAAGCCAAAGCGCGGCGAATTGGACGTTGAAGCGGTGGGAAGGCGTGTTAAAGTCCAAAAGGGAAGAGTCAGTCTGATGATTTGGACCTTAGAGAGGTGTGATGCACAGAGAAAGTCCAAAAGGGGTGCCGAAGCATGTAGAATTGTTCTTTATAAGATACTTGTAAATAAATATTCAGCTTGCTATAATATGCAAGATGTATTTTGTATACACAAATAAAGTGATTGGAATTAACAAAATACACAATCAGGGAGGAACTAAAGATGTTATCTATGAAAGAAGCGATAGAGAATTATGTGGAAGGTTGTGTTGGTAAGGTTGACTGTCCAGCATACAAGCTTTTTATGAAAGCCATACTTGCAGGAATGATGATTGCATTTGGCGCAGCCGGAAGCAGTGTGGCGGCACATGATATTGCCAATGTAGGAATTGCACGTCTGGTTGCAGGAGTTGTATTCCCAATGGGACTTATGATGGTTGTTATGACAGGAGCAGAACTTTTTACAGGAGACTGTCTGGCAATTATGGCAACTGTACAGAAGAAACATACAGCACTTAAGCTTATACGAATGCTTATTGTAGTATATCTGGGAAATCTTCTTGGCTCGTTAATGCTTACATGTATTGATTATGTAAGTGGGCAGTATAATTATTCATCGGGAATACTTGGTGCATATACAATTAAAGTAGCACTTGGAAAATGTAATCTTGATTTTACAACAGCGCTTGCATCGGGAATATTATGTAACATACTTGTGTGTGCAGCAGTTATGCTTGCGGCACGTGCAAAGGATGTAACCGGAAAACTGTTATGTTGTTTTTTTATAATACTGCTTTTTGTTGTAAGCGGTTATGAGCATTGTGTTGCTAATATGTATTATGTACCTGCAGGAATGATAGCAAAACTTAATCCGTTATATGTGAAAGATGCTATGGAGCAATATGGTTATACAGCACAGCAGCTTAGTACATTGAATATACCGAATTTTATATTTAATAATCTTATTCCTGTTACAATAGGTAATATTGTTGGAGGAATGGCATTCTTCGGAATACCGTTGATGTATATTAATGGTGTTGGTGGAAAGAAGGCGTGATACATATCTTAAAGTATATGGATACGGATTGATGATTTAGAAGAAAATATATTATTACCTATGATTATTCCTTTAGAAACCATTAAAGCATAGGAAGATGTGCAATAGAAGAATCACAGACGAACACAGACTTACGTATAATATGGACATGAACCAAAATCTGATAATATATTCCTGCAAGTTCCATTATGAAGATTAGCACCTGAAACATGGTGCTTTTTTCTTTACACAAAAATCACATGGTTTCGGAGAATATTATATCGGTGGATAAAAATGTTATTATCTACTACGAAAAATATGAACATAAATGATGGGGCAAAATAGTGTATCGTCCAACTAGGTGATACATTTGCATCTGACAGCAACATGGTCGCAGAATATAGAGCAGAACCTATAAGAAGATATTATTTCTATTGCTTATAGGCAGAAATATTAGGATTTCTGCTCATAAAGCGCAGATTTCATTGTAAATACCTATAAATCATGAAAAACCACATTATCTATAGGCAATCTTTAGCTTTCTGACAAGGATAATGTCTGATTCGAGAGAAGAATGTGCAGAAAATACCTATAAGCTGTCAGAATATACGACTACCTATAGGTATCATGACAAAAAAATCAGACAAGACATTTCTTAATCAATAATAATATGCCTATAAATCTTGAAATATAGATATTCTTATAGGAAATGTTTAACAACATTATAGTGGATTTATACAATATATACTACTAAATCAGAGCCAGCACCCATACAGTTATCATCTTGAACGTTATTCAGTAACAGATTTCTTGGCAGAACAGCAAGTCTTAACCCGACATATGTCAATACGGATTTAATATCTTATGTTTCAGTTGGCATTGCGTGCGCAATAATATTGCAACTCATATATAAAGCTGAAGCGCAGAGCATAAGAAAACACCTCTTAATCAGCAATATACATTCTGATTAAGAGGTGTTTTTCTTCGTCCATTATTAGTAAGTATACTCATGGCGAGGGCGATAATAAAATGCCTGAAGCTGACTGTTACGGTTATAGGTAACTGTATAACAATCGGCTGGTGCATCAGCATAAGTCTCAGGATTAACTCTGATAGTTATTGTCTGTCTGTGAGACTGTCCACTGTTACCGTGTTCTGCACTGGTATTATCCTGTCCTACCCCTTTGAGATTACTGATAGTCTGGACTGGGTACACTTTTGAATTGCGAATAACTCCATTTGCTGCAATAATCCCTCCTTGGACCTTATTTCAAAATGTTACTTCTACATTATATATCGGTCAAACGTGTTATATTATTACATTGAATTTCTTTATAAAAATGTATGATAGAGGAAGATAATATGCATGATGATGGAGATGTTTATATGGGAGAATACAAGCCCCCTTTTGCTATAAAACTCATGAAATGTGATGGATATATTAAAATGGGCTCATAAAATGTGATTACAGCGGGGAAATTCCCTCATAGTACTATAACAGAATAAAGATATATACAAAATGCCCCATTCCGGACTAATCCGGAGTGGGGCTTATTATACGTATAAGCAGTTAATGCTTAATTACTCAATCTCTTTTTTCTTGATTCTGTCAAGATAATCTTTAGTTTCCTTAGCAACTACACCGCTTAATGCTACAAGTGCTATAAGGTTAGGAATAGCCATAAGACCGTTAAATATATCTGCAATTGTCCATACGGCAGATACAGTCATGTAAGGGCCGATGAATACGCAGAGGATATATATCCATCTGTATGCCTTGATGCATTTCTTCTTACCATTAGTAAGGTATTCAAGGCAGCGCTCAGAATAATAATCCCAGCCAAGAATAGTTGTAAATGCAAAGAATACGAGACATAACATAAGAATAAATGAAGCAACTCCATCAGGGAATGGAAGTCCTAACTGGAATGCTTTAGTTGTTACTGCAACACCTTCAAGTCCCATATCGTAAGCTCCTGTAAGAACAATTGCAATACCTGTAATTGAACAGATGATAATAGTATCAATAAAAGTAGCTGTCATAGATACAAGACCCTGACGTACAGGTTCATTGGTACGGGCAGCGGCAGCGGCAATAGGTGCACTACCAAGACCGGCCTCATTAGAGAAGATACCTCTTGCAATACCCTTCTGCATAGCTACAACCATGGCACCAAGGGCACCACCAGCAGCGGCCTTAAGACCAAATGCACTCTGCACAATTGTAAGGATGGCAGCAGGAACATCTGTAATATTAAATAAAATAATAAGAATACCTGCTAAAAAATATGTTGCAGCCATGAAAGGAACAATAACCTGAGCAACTTTAGAAATTCTCTGGATTCCACCAATAAGAACAAGAGCAACACAGAATGTAAGGATAAGACAGCTTATAACTACAGTCCATGAATATGTTCTTCCAAATAATGAAACAGTCCATGCGTTGTTAGAATCAAAGAAATTATTAACAGCAGAAGAGATTCCGTTCACCTGTGTAAATGTACCAATTCCTAAAAGACCAACGCCTATACCAAAGAAAGCAAATATCTTGGCAAGCCATTTCCACTTAGGTCCCATACCATGTTCAATGTAGTTAAAAGGACCACCAACAACATGACCGTCTTCGTCAACCTGTCGGAACTTAACTGCTAAGAGACACTCTGCGTACTTGGTAGCAGTACCAACTAAGGCAGCAAGCCACATCCAGAATAATGCACCAGGACCGCCTGAGACAATAGCAGTAGCAACACCTACGATATTACCTGTACCGATTGTTGCTGAAAGTGCTGTACATAGTGCTGCGAAACTGCTCACTTCACCATGCTTTCCATCATTTTCGTCTTTGAAAATGTACTTAAAAGCACGTCCAAGATTAGTAAACTGAACACCCTTAAGTCTGATAGTAAGAAACAGACCAACTGAAAGTATAAGGACAATGAGTGGAATTCCCCAGACATATGCGTCAATAGTAACGAGAATAGTATTGATTTTACTAAACATATTATGTATTCTCCCTTTTTATAAAAAATTAAGATAAATTTTATCATAAAACAACATTTTTTTCAATTGAATACTGTTATTTCCTAATATAATAAATAATTTTGTTAAATGTTGCTTATTGACAAACTCTGTCAATTTATATATTATTGTTGAAAACGAAGGCGTTTTGCAGATAAAGCAAGACGCTTTTTTCCTTATTATTAAGGTAATATCCGGAAGATATAATCGGGAGAGACTGTGTAAAAATGCAGCGCCGAAGGTGACAGCGAAAACTCTCAGGCAAAAGGACCGGTTATGGACGGAACTCTGGAGAGCTGTAATTATCAGCACCGAAGAAGCAATTTCTAAGCATAGAGATGAGAAATATTGAGGCTGATTTGCTTGGGGAGAATCTTTCAGGTTTTTAACAGAGGCATAGGTGTATTAAAGTGCGCCTGTAGCCTCTTGTTTTTATGTAAAGATATATTAGGAAGGGAACTTCTTAGGAATTTTGATAAGGCAGGATTGCAAGGCACGAAAAGGCTAAAGCAAAGGAGAGAAACATTATGAAGACAGATATTGAAATTGCACAGGAAGCAGTAATGGAGCCAATTAAGAATGTTGCAGCCAGATGCGGCATAAGCGAGGATGATCTTGAATTATACGGAAAGTATAAGGCTAAGATATCAGATGAGTACATCAACAGTGTCAAAGACAATGAAGATGGAAAGTTAATTCTTGTTACAGCCATAAATCCAACTCCGGCAGGAGAGGGAAAGACAACAATTACTGTAGGGCTTGGAGAAGCATTTGGAAAGCTTGGCAAGAAGGCAGTTATAGCACTTCGTGAGCCATCACTTGGTCCATGTTTCGGTATCAAAGGTGGAGCAGCAGGTGGTGGATATGCACAGGTTGTTCCTATGGAAGAGCTTAATCTGCATTTTACAGGCGATTTCCATGCAATCACATCAGCTAATAACTTATGTGCGGCACTTCTTGATAACCATATACAGCAGGGCAACGAACTTGGAATTGACCCAAGATGTGTTACATGGAAAAGATGTATGGATATGAACGACCGTGTTCTTAGAAATATAGTTGTAGGTCTTGGTTCTAAGGTTGACGGAACTGTAAGAGAGGATCATTTTGTTATCACAGTTGCGTCAGAGATTATGGCAGTATTATGTCTTGCAACAGATATGAAGGATTTAAAGGAAAGACTTGGCAGGATGGTAGTTGCCTACAATTATCAGGGACAGCCTGTTACAGCATCAGATATCAAGGCTGTAGGTTCAATGGCTGCATTGTTAAAGGATGCATTAAAGCCTAACCTTATCCAGACACTTGAGCATACACCTGCATTAGTGCATGGTGGTCCATTTGCTAATATTGCACATGGCTGTAATTCAGTAAGAGCAACTAAGACGGCACTTAAGATGGCAGATTATGTAATCACAGAGGCAGGATTTGGCGCAGATTTAGGAGCAGAGAAATTCTTCGACATCAAGTGCCGTAAGTCAGGCTTAAAGCCAGATGCAGTTGTATTAGTAGCAACAGTAAGAGCACTTAAGTACAACGGTGGAGTACCTAAGACAGAATTATCAGCAGAGAATCTTGACGCATTAAAGAAGGGAATCGTAAACCTTGAAAAGCACATCGAGAATTTGCAGAAATATGGCGTGCCTGTAGTTGTTACACTTAATGCATTTGTATCAGATACACAGGCAGAATTAGATTATATACAGAAGTTCTGTGAAGATAAAGGCTGTGAATTCGCCCTTGCCAAGGTATGGGAAAAAGGTGGAGAAGGTGGAATTGAGCTTGCAGAAAAAGTTCTTAAGACACTTGAGACAAAGAAGAGCAATTTCCACTGCCTGTATGAAACAGACCAGCCGGTTAAAGCAAAGATTGAGACAATTGCTAAAGAAATATACGGCGCAGGAAGTGTTAATTATTCACCAGCAGCTAACAAGCAGATTGCACAGCTTGAACAGTTAGGATTTGGTAATCTTCCAATCTGTATGGCTAAGACACAGTATTCACTTTCAGATGATCCTACATTACTTGGCCGTCCGGAAGGATTTGAGATGAATGTAAGAGAAGCATATGTATCAGCCGGTGCAGGCTTCATAGTAGTGCTTACAGGTTCAGTAATGACAATGCCAGGACTTTCAAAATCACCAGCGGCATATAATATAGATGTTAATGATGATGGGGTAATAACTGGGTTATTCTAGAAAAAGTGACTCCCGGGAGTGGGAGGCAGGTGGTTGTGGGGTGTGGAATCCCTCCGGTAAACTGCACTGCATAATAATAAGCATTGAGTGTTTAGGTAATTATACCATCCGCTAACGATGTCTACGCACATCCATGTGCGAGACATCTCACACGCCATCCATGGCGTGTGTACGCTTTGGTTTACTTATGACTCAATGCTTTTATTATGCGCACAGTTTACAGTCGGAATACCGCACCCCACAAACCACATGCCTCCAAACTTCCGGGAGTTTTTCTACATAGGAGATGAGAATATCTCTCCCGCCCCAACCTTGCCAAAGGCGGGGCGGAGCAGTTGTCCGGTAAAGAAAAGCCCAGCCGTGTATATTAGTAAAATCAAAACCGTATGAAGACGCCGGCACTTGGTAAGCTGGGAAAGCTGCCACAAAGTGGTAGCAAATCCCAGCGAACCTAGTACCGCTGCGTCGGAATCCGAGCGGAAGCGTGTTTTGATTTTACTAATATACACGGCTGGGCGTGCTTTAGGGGAGCAACTTCCTACAACATTACCCCCGACTTCTCCTTACTTCTCTCAATCATATGATTCAGCTTCTCAAATGGTTTCTGTAAGAACAATCCGATAATCAGCGAAACAACTATATATATAGAAAGGAAAGCGAGATTCTTAATGTAATCATATCTGTACATTCCTGCTATACATTCTCTTAATGCATCCATTGAATATGGGAAGAGCAGGAACCGGTATATTATCTGGTATGCGTTAGGAAGTACTTCTATAGGGAATGTACCGCCTGAGCCGGCAACCTGTATAACGAGCAGGACAATTCCAAGTGCTTCACCGATATTTCCAAATGCGACAGTAAGGCTGTACATAAAGAAGGTGAATACGAAGCTTGAGAATGCACATGCAACCCAGTAAAGGAATGGGTGGTAACACTGGATTCCTATGTAGAGAAGATTTCCAAGTGTTATAAGCAGTGCCTGAAGCTGTCCTACTGCAAAGAAGATAAAATACCTTCCGAAGAATTTTTCATATCTCTTTGCATCTACTGGAATGTCCGGAGCAGGATGCACAGGTGTGTGCATAATAGCAACAAGTATAAGTCCACCAAACCACAGTGCAAGTATTGTGTAGAATGGTGAAGCGCTTGTTCCATAGCTTTTAACAGCATATACCTGCTCTGTTGTTATATTTACAGGTGCAGAGAGAAAATCTCCCAAAGTATTGGCATCTGCATTTAACATCTCTGATAATAAACCATATGTATCCTGTTCAGTGATTGTGTTTAATGTATTAATTGCATTATCAAGCTTTGTCTTAAGGTCACTGAGAAGCTCTTTAGTCTGAGTGAGTGAGCCCGATGTAAGCTTAATTGCAGCAGACAGGTCTGCAACATCCATGTTCATGTCAGAATAAAGCTCTGTTAATGAACTCATAATGCTTTGAATCTGGGACATCTGGTTTGAAAGAGCAGATGATAATTCATTTAAAGATTCAGCGGAATTACCATTTACAAGTGCCTGTAAGGTTATTAACTGCTTCTGCTGTAACTGTAATTGTGTATAAACTTGCGGTGCAGCACTGTTTGAACTGCTGCTTATTGATGATGTAAGGTCAGTAATTGCAAGCATTGAGTTAAGAATTACATCGTATGTTGAAAGTGTAGTCCTTGCGGATGTAAGTCTGTTAATAACTGCATCCATAAGAGAACCGGTTTCTTTATCTGCATCTTTGATAACTGAGTCGCCAGTACCGGCAATTGTAGATACAATTGTATCTATAAATGTCTGGTTTACCTGCTGCTGAACTGCTGTTTTAGCCTTGTCTGTTATCTTAGGTGCAATAGCGTTTGCTTTCTGGTTACAGTAATATTTTAACTGAGGATGTTCCATGGAATCACTTAAGAAGCTTATAAGATTCTTGGAAAAATTCTCTGGAACAACGAGGGCTGCATAATACTCACCGCTGTATACGCCTTCGATTGCTTCATCTGATGAAGCAACAAACTGCCAACCAATAGTGTTATTAGTTTTAAGTGCATCAATTATGGTGTCACCGACATTAAGCTCCGTTCCTTCAAGAGAAGTACCTTTGTCAACAGATACAACGGCAACTTTAATCCTGCTTGTGGAAGCCTGTCCATATGGATCCCAGTTTGACAGGATATTAAACCACGAATACAATGCAGGAATAACGGTAAGACCGATAATTACGCATAGTGCAATTACATTTGTTTTTATGTGGCGAAGGTCAGCCCGTATAATCTTAAATATATTTTTCATAACTGTACCTCACTTAAAAATGCTTTGATACTGTCTGTAAGAGAAGTATCAGCCTGTTTTTCCTTAATCTCAATATTGAGCTCATTGAGCTTTCTTGCGAGCTTGTCATCAATATAATCAATAACTATAAGATAAGCACAGAATATAAAAAGTGAGATTACCCAAAGAAGCAGATAAACAACCTTAGCTGTATCCATGGTAAACATAAGCACCATGAATACTAAAGGAATTATCATCATACATCTTAAGCAGACCTTTTTCTTGTGCTGGTTCTTAGCGTGCATATTTTCTGCAAATGCTGTGATTTCCGCAATAACAACATCTATATTAAAATCATCATTTTGCATAAATTCATTTCTCCTTTACATAAAATGTGTTTCTTTCATACGGCGTTCGAAGAACTCGCGTACTTCAAGAAGTGACTTTCTGATTCCAAGTCCCAGAATAAGGGAAATAACAGCATAAGCGCATAATTTCACAAGAAATACAGCGTAATCACACTGATATAATCCGCTTATTGCCTCCCTCATGGCATTGATTGCATAAGGGAATGGGAAGTAAAGGTACACATTCTGGAAGAATTCAGGAAGAAGTTCTATTGGATAAGTTCCGCCTGAACCGGCAATCTGTAACACAATCATAACTACAGCAATAGCTTTTCCCAAATCACCAAATGTAAGAACAAGTGTATATATAAATAATGTAAATACAAAGCTTGTTATAGCGGCTGCAAGCCACAGCATGAATGGGTGGGTGCAGTCAATTTTTAAAATGTACAAATCACCAAGAACAACTACAAGAGCCTGAAGCTGTCCCATTGCAAGGAAGAGTAGTGCACGGCCCATATATTTCTGATGTTCTGTGGCATCCTTGAATTCATCATCCTCATAGTCAACCTTTACTTTCATAAGGGCAACTAAAACAATTCCTCCAACCCAGAGAGCAAGTGTTGTATAGAAAGGTGTAACACTTGTTCCATAGTTAGTCTGCATATAGACGTAGATTTCTTCTACCTGTACAGGTTCTGACAGGAATGACGCTATTGACTGTGCGTCTGAGTTGATGAAATCCATTATCAGTTTATATGTAGAAGATGAACTTATATCTCCTACTGAACCAGATATGGTATCAAGCCTTTTATTGAGAGAATCAAGTAATGTTTTTGTGCTTTCTAGAGTTGTATTAATATTTACTGATATATCACTCACACCAAGGAGCATCTGTGATATTCCGTTAATACTGTCTCCGGCACTGCTTATATTAGCTGCAAGGCTGCTTACGGCATTCTTAATGGAAGCCTTAAGAAGGTTAACATTAGTTCTTATTACAGTCTGCATAATTGTCTGGCTCTTCTGGAGCTCTGTGCGGCACTGTTCAACAACAGACTTGATTAACTGGTATTTTGCCTGAAGTGTTTCAGGTGAATCAGTAAGAATATCGGCACACTGCTGAACAAGGTTGTATGCGATATTCTCCATAGCGTTAACAGAAGCTAGAGCTGACTTTAGGGCGGTGATAACTGCCGGGTCAATGCCATCTACTTTGCTGAGGGAATCAATAGCATCTTCAAGAGCCTTATTCTGGTCTATAAGTTCCTTTAACTGTTTGTTGGCTTTACTAAGCTCAACGCCAGCCTGTCCGACATCAGTTATTGAAAGCTGTACAGCTTTATCAAGAGAATCAAGTGCGCTGTCAGTTAATTCATTCATAGCTTTAAGCTGCGCATCAATCTGGTTTGCAATATTATCTGTGACATTATCAAGAGATTTATTGGCAATATCAGCAACATCAGTTGTTCCGGTAAGAACATCTTTAATCTGTGGAAGAACCTCCTGAAGTTTTGCAAGATTATCTGCCAGGTCTGAATTACTCTTAATAAACATGTCAATCATGGTATCGTAAGAATTAATATTGGCAGATACACTCTGTAAATCCTTAACTGTCTTTTCAATAATTGAAGGATCATTTTCAGCTATTTCGTTAAGTCCCTGCATAATAGTCTTAACACACACATCAATGAATTCGGAATTGATAGTGTTCTGAAGAGTGCTTTTTCCTGTATCTGTAATCTTGGAAGCAACAGCATTTTTCTTGGAATTCTCATAGTATGTAACTGTTGGTGGATTAAGACCATTGTCAAGGAAGTCATACAGGCTTCGTGAAAAGTCCTCACCAACAACGATAACGGCATAGTACTTTCCGGCATTCAGTTTATTCATGGCTTCATCTTTAGTTTCCGGAAAACGCCAGCCTAATTTATCATTCGAATGAAGCTGTTCAACAATCTGTTCTCCCATATTGATAGTGGAATCATCAGATTCAGAGTAGCCTTCATCTTCAGAAACAATAGCAATCTGGACAGACGCAGTGTTTGCGTAAGGATCCCAGTTGGAATATATGTTAAACCATGCGTAAAGCGATGGAATAAGGCACAGACCAAGCGCAATGGCTAAAGCCAGAATATTCCTGCTAAGACCTTTCAAATCTTTTTTGAAAATCTTAAATATCATAACATTCCTCAATTCTTTAATTATCGTTTAAAACTTATATGTATTTTACTTAAGAAACTGGGGAAAATCAATACAGAGAGGATAAATCAGACATATTTAATAAATTAAGAAAGGATACGGATTTATGAACATATTGTATTGTGGTGATAAACCAATGCAGAAGGGGATTCTTTTATCTTCAATGTCTCTTATTAAAAATGTGGATGAACCGTTAAATATATATATTCTCACGGTTGATTACAGGGAAAAAGGTATTAATTACAAGCCAGTTGATAAAGCATTTGCAAAATATCTGAAAGAAAAATTGAATAAATCGGACATTAAAGTAAATATCTTTCTTATTGATGTTACAAGATATTTTGTTGAGGAGCTGCCGGAGGCAAATATGCAGAGCAGATTTACTGCGTGCTGTATGTTGCGCCTTTTTGCTGATAAGACAGATATTAAGGATAGAGTTCTTTATCTGGATACTGATGTGTTGTGCAGGAAGGATTTCAGGGATTTTTATTATCAGAATATGGATGGCATAGAGATTGCGGGAGTTTCTGATTATTATGGCAGATGGCTTTTCGGTGATGGTTACATTAATTCCGGAGTAATGCTTATGAATATGAGGATGATAAGACAGAACGGGCTTCTGGAGAAATGTCGTGAACAGTGCATAAGAAAGGAAATGTTTATGCCTGACCAGACGGCTGTTAATACATTTGCAACAAGAGTTAATCTGTGCGGACGAAAGTTTAATGACCAGAGGAGGCTGCATGACAACACTGTTTTTCAGCATTTTACAACTACCTTCCGGGTGTTTCCGGTGATAAGGACTGTTTCAGTCAAGCCGTGGGAGATTGATAAAATGCATAATATACTTGGGCTTCATGAATATGATGAGCTTCTGGATTCTTATAACAGGGAGCATGAAGAGTACATGGCAGTTTCACGTATTCCTGTGTTTTTCTCGATTAATGAACAGTACGCACCATATCTGGCAGTGTGCCTTAAATCGCTGGCTGTACATGTAGCTTGTGATGAGCGTTACCGCATTATTGTTATGTGCGACAATGTGAAGAATATTACGATGATTCAGCTTCGTAATGTGATAAAGGATTATGAAAACATAGATATTGAATTCGTTGATATAAGAAAGAAAATGTACGAATATTCTGAAAGCTTTGGACAGACAGTTACTGACAGACAGGAAAACAGGCTTTATTCAGGCGAGTTTACACTGACGATATATTTCAGGTTATTTATTGCAGAGCTTTTTCCAGAGCTTAATAAAGCTGTGTATATTGACTCTGATACCGTAATAAATGATGACATTGCAAAGCTTTATTCAGTTGATATGGGAGATGCAATGTTTGGTGCAGTAAGAGATACATTTGCAGGAAAGAATACAATACTGGCTCATTACATTGAAAATGTAGTGGGAATAGAGCGGGATGAATATGTCAATTCAGGAGTGCTTCTTATGAACCTTGATAAGATAAGACAGGCTCATCTGGCAGACAGATTCTTAAAGCTTATGGCTGAATATCACTTTGACAGTGTTGCACCTGACCAGGATTATATTAATGCTATGTGTGCAAAAGAAATATATTTTCTTGATAAGGAATGGAATGTTATGCCTAACAAGGGCGGGGAGTATATAGCAAGACCGAAGCTGATACATTATAACCTGTTTGACAAGCCGTGGCATTACAGCGAGATTCCGTATGAGGAGTATTTCTGGCAGTATGCGGCTGAGTCGGGATTTTATCCGTTGCTGATTAAACAGCGCAAGCAGTATGGGGATAATGAAAAGAAAGCTGACCGTGAGAATTTAAAGAAGCTTCTTGCAAGGGCTGAGAATATTGCGGACGGTGATGGGGTTAAGTTTTCTGATGTTGTGGGAAGCAGATTTGTTGTGGATAGTGGTTTCGTGAAGGATAGCAGTGATGCTGCAAAATAAATTATGTCGGAGGAGATATGATTGGTGATAGGGAGCAGGTCTATGAAAATATTAGGACGGCTGTAAGCCTTAATCAGTTGAATTCAAAGGTTGAGCCGGGAGACCCTAAGCTGTTACGCGAAGATAAAGAAGCATTACTAAGACATTATATTGATTACCGCACAGCATATGGTTTTGGTGTGAAGAAATATATTGCAGAAGCTATATTTCATGCCGGGACTTCTGCGGTGGGGCTTATAACACAAGTTGACGGACTTGAGAATCTTTCTGGAATCAGAGGTCCTGCGATTGTAACATGCAATCATTTCAGCCCGTTAGACCCTGCAATTGTCAGGTTTGCAATGAGAAAAGCTGGATTCAGAAGAATAAGTATTGTTAATCAAGATTCTAACCTTGCAATGAAAGGTTTTGTCGGGTATATGCAAAAATATGCCGACACAATGCCCGTAAGCAGCCTGAAATGGTTTATGGAGACTGAGTTTCCTAATCAGATTAAGAATGCACTTGATGAAAACAAACTTGTGCTTATATATCCTGAGCAGGAAATGTGGTTTAATTATCGGAAGCCCCGCCCATGCAAAAGAGGTGCATATCTGTATGCGGTAAAGTTTAATGTGCCGGTGATTTCGCTGTTTGTTGAACAGCAGGTTAAAAGTACACATTTGCACACATTCAGGGTACATGTCCTGCCAGTAATATATCCGGACAGACAGCTTGATGAAAGAACAGCAAGTTTAAGAATGCAGCACACAGACTATGAGCAGAAATGTGCTGCATATGTCATGGCATATGGAAAGAAGCTGACTTACGATTTTGAAGAGGGCGATATTGTAGGAAGATAAAAGCATTTGACGCGGAAAGAATTGAAGTGTATATATATTTGAAGAAATTACAAAGAATGAGAGGAAAATGTATATGAAGATACATTCAGTGGCAGTACTTGGAGCAGGAGCAGTCGGCTCTTATGTTATATGGGGACTTTCAGAAAAGAAGGATATAAGTTTAAGCGTTATTGCAAAGGGCGAAAGAGCGGAAAGACTTAAGGCAGAAGGCTGTCTGATTAATGGAAAGACATACCACCCGGAGGTATTGACCCCAGAGGAAGCAAAAGGTGTTGACCTTCTTGTTGTATCATTAAAATACGGCGCACTTGCAGGTGCATTAGATGATATTAGGGAAGCCGTCGGTGAGAATACAATTGTCATGAGTCTTATGAATGGTGTTGACAGTGAAGAGATAATATCTACCAAGATAGATAAATCACATATCATTTATTCACTTATAAAGGTGGCGTCACACCGCGAAGGTAAGGAATATGTGTTCAATCCTCAGACTACAATAGGCATTATATATGGAGAGGAAACTGCACCATTTGAGAGTGAGAGAGTTGCGGCAATAAGAGATTTATTTTATGGAACAGGACTTAATTACAGAGTGACTGAATATATCAAAGAAGAGATATGGAGCAAGTACAGACTTAATATCTGTAACAATCTTCCACAGGCTATTATTGGAGCAGGTGTTGGCTGTTATACTGACAGTGAGCATATGAAAGCAATCAGCAAAGGATTACGTAAGGAGGTTGAAGCAGTAGCTCTTGCCAAAGGCATTGATATGAGCAGGTGTGCAGATAACTCAAGCCGAGGAAGCGCTGTTCCGCCAACAGCAAGATATTCAACACTGCAAGATATTGACGCTGGCAGACACACAGAGATAGATATGTTCTCTGGCGCAATGATGCGCATGGGGAAAGAACTTGGAATTGATACACCATATAATGAATATACATATCACATCATCAAGGCACTTGAAGAGAAGAATGATGGCATGTTTGATTATGATGAGAATAGTGAGGCTGTGACTTATTCTAAGTAGTGGCAGACGGATTTAGCAGGCATGTGGGGTACAAGACAGAAAATATAAGATATTAATCATGGCGCAGCCTTTTTAAGGGCTGCGCTTATTGCTTCTATAAAGACGGAATATGTATATCTGTTGGCTGAATCATAGGTTATGTTGGTTGTGCCGGCTTCCATGACTTTAGCAGCAACTTCATCAAATGAAGTTGTGAGCTTAGGGTACATAGTTGTGATTGATTCAGAAAGATTAACAAGCTCAATGCTGTTAATGTTAGAGGAATCAACTGTGACCTGGATATCAACGGGGTTGCCGTCTAACAGAATAGAGGCGGTATATACTCCGGGGCAGAATTTAGGAGCGTCGGCATTATCAAGGGGTGTCTCAATATTAGAAGAAGCAGAAGCATTTACAGTGCTGCTCTTAGGTTTAGTAGTATTCCTGGAATTATCAGAACTATTGCTGCCAAGACGGATAACAGCGAATATAATAAAAGCTATTATAATAGCAGCGATAACCGCTCCAATAAGGAGCTTTTTAAATGGAATAACAACAATTTTAGTCTGACTCATCACAAAGAAACCTGCCCTTCATATTCATTATTACAAAATATATGGTATGGAGTGGGAGATTATGATTAAAATGTGGTATATTAAATACAAATGTATTGGATAGTGTAAAATGGCACATTAAATTAATGCATAGCTTGAAAAACCTACTAAATTGTTAAATATGATGAAATGGTAGGTTTATGAAGAGGTGAATGATTATGAACAGTAAATTTATCAAAACATTTGCAGTAATAGTGATTATAGCGGCAGGCATGACAGCGTGTGGACAAAAGAAAAATGTCACAACGGATGATGTATCAGAAAAAGAGATGGTGAACATACAGGAGACTGCAGCACAGGAATTGACAGCACAGGAAATTATAACACAGGAGATTACAACCGAAAAAGAACCGGAAGATGACGAATATGTTCTTGTAAATAAATACATACCGGATATATATGTCGAATTGATGTATGCGACAGACAATAACTTTACAGGTGTCAGAATATATGATTTCACAGACGCATACCTTCGATACGGAACAGTTAAGAAGCTTGCAAATGTGCAGAAAGAACTGAAAGAACAGGGGTACAGCTTAAAGATTTGGGATGCATACAGACCGTTTGAGGCACAGCAGAAATTATGGGAAGTATATCCGGACCCTAACTATGTGGCAAATCCGGCTAACGGAATGAAAAAGCATAATCTTGGAGGAACAGTGGATATTACAATGGTTGCTGCTGATGGAACTGTTATATCAATGCCGACAGAATTTGATGATTTCTCTCTAAAAGCAGATAGAGATTATTCTGATATAGAAGATGAAGAGGCTGTGAAAAATGTGATGATTCTACAGAATGCTATGGAAAATAACGGATTTACAGGCTATCAGGGAGAATGGTGGGACTATTCAGATACGGTGGAATATGAAGCGGTTGATTTCGAACCATGATGAGACATGATATGAAAAAGTGCATTATGGTAAAGCAAATGATGGTAAAGTCTATTATAGAAAGATTAGGGGAGTAACACATGTCATTACAATTAATTCTGGGAAGCTCAGGTGCGGGTAAATCGCACTATCTGTATACGCATATAATTGAAGAGTCAATGAAGAATCCTGACAGGAATTATATAGTTGTTGTGCCGGAGCAGTACACTATGGCAATTCAGAAAAGACTGGTGTCCATGCATCCAAGAAAAGGAATACTTAATATAGATGTTGTGAGCTTTGAAAGGCTTGCGTATAAAGTATTTGAGGAAGTGGGTGAGGATAATCTTGAAGTCCTTGACGATACAGGAAAGAATCTGATTATTAAAAGAGTTTTGGAGCAGAACAAGGACAGATTAAAATATTTTGGAAGTAATCTGTCTAATACAGGATTTGTGTCAGAGATGAAGTCTGTTATATCGGAAATGCTTCAGTATGATATCAAGCCGGATGTTATGCAGAATGCGGCAGGTGCAGCATACAGTGATTCAGAGGGAAGAGCAGCACTTCAGTATAAGCTTGATGATATCGTACTTGTATACAATGCGTTTGCTGAGTACATAGACAAAAACTATATAACTAAAGAAGAAATACTGGATAAATTATGCAGTAAGGTTACAGAGTCAGAGAGAATAAAGAATTGCGAGATAGCATTTGACGGATTCACAGGATTTACGCCGGTTCAGTATAATTTACTGACAATTCTTTTATCAATGTGTCCGAAGATATATGTTTCTCTGACAATTGATGCATCTGAGCGTGAAAATTCAGTAAGAGGCAGGGAAGAACTTTTTTTCATGAGTAAGGACTGCGTATCAAAGCTTTATAAGATATGCGATGAAGAACATGTGAAAGTCCTTGAACCTGTGTATATTGCAGGAAAAGTAGTACCGGGAAAGAATGTAATTGTAAATGTTAATTCAAGATTTAAGAATTCAGAAGAACTGGATTTCCTGGAACAGAATCTTTTCAGAAACAATTCGGGAAGATTTAATCAGAAGACTGACAACATAGTTATATATGAGGGAGCTGTTGCCAAGGAAGAATTAACATTTGCAGCAGGAGAAATAATAAGACTTACAAGACTGTGCGGATACAGATATAACGAGATTGCGATAGTTACTGCGGACATGGATGGCTACGGCAAACTGGCGGCTAATATATTAAAGCAGAACGATATACCATATTTCTTAGATTACAAGCGCCATGTGACGGACAATCCATTTATTGCGGCAATTAACGGTGCACTTGGAATAATAGAGAATAATTACAGCTATGACAGCATATTAGGATTCCTAAGAACCGGAATGAGCGGAATGGAGCGCGAAGATATCGATCTGTTAGACAATTACTGTGTTGCAGTTGGAATCAGAGGCAGGGGAAAATGGCATGAACCATGGATAAGAAAGTTCAGGGGAACAGTCAATAATACTGACCTTGAGAAGCTTAATTCACTAAGAACAATGATAACGGATATGTTGGATCCATTGGAAGAAGTGCTTAAGTCAAAGGAATCTAATGTTGCAGATATGGTAAAGGCTCTTTACGAATTCCTTGTGCGTGAAGATATGGAGCAGAAGGTAAGTGTGCTTAATGACAGCGAGTACACTGGTGATGAATATGCGCAGTTATATAAGAAAGTTATAGAAGTATTAGATAAAATGTATGCCCTTCTTGGAAGCGAGAAGGTTGGTATTAAAGAATTTAACAAGATACTTGCGTCAGGATTTCAGGAGATCAAGATAGGACTTATTCCGCAGACCAACGACTGCGTTGTTATCGGAGATATAGAAAGAACCCGTCTTGACAATATCAAGGTCATGTTCTTTGTCGGAATCAATGACGGCAATGTACCTAAAAAGGCTGATTCAAGAAGCGTTCTGTCAGAAAGCGACAGGGAGTATCTTGAGGATAATGGGATTGTTATGTCCGCTTCCGTAAGAGAGAAAGCATTTACACAGAGATTCTATCTGTATCTTATTATGACGAAGAGTGCGGAAAAGCTGTACATGTCATATGCTGTGAAAAACAGTGAGGGTGCAGCACTTATGCCATCTTATATTATAAGAAGCATGAGAAAAATGTTTCCACAGTGCCTTAAGTTATCTTACAAAGACACAGCACAGCAGAATTCTTATGTAACAATACCACATGCGGCTTACAGCTTTGATAATACTGAAATTGCTGCAAATGTAGATGAGGATATTATTGATTCACTTACTGGCGGCAGGCTTGTCGGAAGTGTAACTTCTTTTGAGAATTTTGCAGAGTGTCCATTGAGATATTACCTGAGGTATGGAGTTGATTTAAAGGAAAGGGAAGAATTCACATTTTCACCGGTAAACTTCGGCGTCGTATTGCATGCGGTTATCCGTGAGGTGTGCGATGAAATCAAGAAAAACGGTGAGTCGTACTATCTGATATCAGAGGAGAAGCGCCGCGAGATGGTAAAAAGAAGTGTTTCTGCAATTACTGACATATACCAGAACAGTATCCTTAAGGATTCAAGCCGTAATTCATTCATGATTAAGCGAATGGAAGACCTTGCAGACCGTACTATATGGGCAATGGGTGAGCAGTTAAAATGTGGTGATTTCGTGCCATTTGTATTCGAGCATAAGTTTAATATGGAAGTCGGAGACGGAGACAGAAAGCAGCTTATGAGCGGAACAATTGACCGCGTGGACATATGTGAGAACGACACAGATGTGTATGTCAGGATTATTGATTACAAGACTGGAAAGAAGGATTTCAACATAGTAAAGACCTACTATGGAATTGATATCCAGCTTATGGTCTACATGGAAGCGGCGATGAAGCTTGTGGCAAAGATGCGTCCGGGTAAAAATGTGCTTCCTGCCGGAGTATTCTACTACAACATAAGCGACCCGATTGTATCTGCAACAAATGAGAGTGCGGAAGAGATAGAGGATAAGATTAAGGGTGAACTGCGTCTTAAAGGAATGGTTAATTCGGATAAGGATATTGCCGAGAAGATGGACAATACCGAGGGTACATCACTTAATATTCCAGTTAGCAGAAAGGCTGACGGCGGATTTGACTCACGAAGAAGCAAGGTGATGAATACAGAGCAGTTTAATATGCTTGGAAGATTCGTTGATGTAAGAGCCATTGATACTGCGGACAGAATTGCAGGCGGTGATATAAGGAGAAGTCCTTATAAAGATGGACAGTTTTCAAGCTGTGACAGATGTCCTTATGGGGCAGTGTGTGGATTTTCAGTGGATTTGCCGGGCTGCAATTACAGAAAATTAAAGAAATTTGATGATGAAGTGTTATGGAATAATATAAAGGAAGGGGTTGATGAGAATGGAAAGAAAATGGACACCGGCGCAGAAGAGCGCGATTGATACAAGAGACTGTAATGTGCTGGTTTCGGCGGCTGCCGGTTCAGGAAAGACTGCTGTTCTGGTAGAGCGAATCATTTCCATGATTACAGACCCTGACAAGAATATAGATATAGACAGGCTGGTTGTTGTTACATTTACAAAGGCGGCAGCATCCCAGATGAAAGACAAGATAAGAAAAGCACTTGATTCAATGCTTGACGAGAATCCGGGGGATGTGAACCTTTTAAGACAGATAACACTGCTTAACAACGCACAGATAACAACGATAGACAGTTTCTGTCTATGGATAATCAGAAATCATTTTCCAGAAGTTAATCTGGACCCGGGGTTCAGGATAATGGACGAGGGTGAGAAGAAACTTATTGAAAATGATGTGTTGGAAGATGTGCTTGAGGAATTCTATGCCGAAGCAGATGAAGAATTCTTTAATCTTGTTGATGCATTTGGCATGGGACGGGACGATTCAGGGCTTGTGAGCATTATAGATAAAATATACCGTTTTTCAAGAAGCAATCCGTGGATTGATGAGTGGTTTGACGAGTGCATGTTAGTTTATGATGATGAGACTTACGATAATCCTGCAATTAAGGAGCTGTATGATTCAATTAAAAATGCACTTCTTGATTACCGTGATAAATACAACAGATTAGTAGATATCTGTTCTGAGCCGGCAGGACCTGCAGCATATACAGGTGCTTTGCAGTCTGACTTGCTTGGAATTAATGAGATGATTAATTCACAGGATTTTGGAGAGCTTGGCAGAAGGATAAGAATATTTTCATTTGAAGCCCTGTCAAGAAAGAAGGATGCAGGAGCAGACCCGGATATTAAGGAATATGTTAAGGGGCAGCGAAAGTTGTTTAAAGATTACATAGGACGGCTTAATGATAAGATATTCTTGAAAGATGATGAGGGAATATTTGCAGACATGCAGGGGGCAGGCATCCAGATACGGACTTTACTTAAAGTGGCAAAGGTGTATGCCAAGCGTGTTTCAGAGGTGAAGCGAGAGAAGGGCATAATTGATTTTAATGACATGGAACATCTTGCTCTTTCAATACTTGTAAAGAAAGAAGATGGAAAGCTTGTATACACAGAGACTGCCGACAAGCTTGCGAACAGATTTGAAGAGATACTGATAGACGAGTATCAGGATTCCAATCAGCTGCAGGAGGTTATTCTTAATGCGGTGTCGAAGACGAGACTGTCAGGTGAGAATAACAATATATACATGGTTGGTGATGTAAAGCAGAGCATATACAAGTTCCGTCTTGCATGCCCGGAGCTTTTCATAGAGAAGTACGATACATATGGCGAGACTGGTGATAATGTAAGAATTGAATTACAGAAGAATTTCCGAAGCCGTGAGAATGTGCTTGAATGTGCCAATGATGTGTTCAGTCATATTATGAATAAGAATTTTTCGGGAATCGGGTATGACGAATCTGTAAGGCTTAATGCGGGATTTCCATATCCTGAATACAGTGACAGTAATTACGGTGATGAAGTCAACAAGAGTACAGATGTAATTCTTATATCTTCAGAAAATGAAGAAGAGGCTACAACAAGAGAGCTTGAGGTTGACAGGCTTGCAAAGCTGATTGAGGGAATAGTTTCTTCTGGTGTAAATGTGTATGATGCAGATGAAAATGTATACAGACCGGCAGAATACAGGGATATAGTAATTCTTACAAGGTCAGTGACAGGCTGGGCAGATACATTTGCAGATGCCCTTATGGATATGGGGATACCGGCATATACTGACTCGTCAACAGGATATTTCAGTGTGCGTGAGATACAGGTAATCTTAAGCATGCTTACAATAGTAGATAATCCAGTTCAGGAGATAAGCCTTGCGGCGGCAATGATGTCTTACTTTGGAGGATTTACGGCAGCAGAGCTTGGAATGGTGAGAAAGCTTGGCAGAGAGTATGTGGATACGAATGTGCATAATAATCTGTATGAACATTTGAAAGCAGTTGCAGTGCTTGGTGAAGCTGGGAAGGTGCAGGAGCCGGATGTTAAGCAGTTGTCCGGTAAATGTGCATTATTTCTTACAAAGCTTACAGAATATCGTGACAAGAGCAGCGTTGAGTCATTATATGATCTGTGCTGGGAGATAATATATGATTCAGGCTACTACGATTATGTGGGAACGATGCCTGCCGGAGCACAGAGGCAGGCTAACTTAAATGTTCTGCTGGAAAGAGCAGCAGGATACGGCAAATCAAGTTATTCAGGTCTGTTTAATTTCTTAAGATATATTGAAAGACTTAAGAAGTTTGACGAAGATTTTGCAGAGGGGGCTGCCAGCCTTGACAATGAGAATCTTGTAAGAATTATGAGTATCCATAAGAGCAAAGGTCTGGAATTTCCGATTGTAATACTTGCTGGAGCGCATAAAAGCATTAACTTTATGGATGCAACAGCGCCGGTGCTTGTAGACCAGAACTTAGGAATTGCAGTTGATTATGTTGACCTTGAAAGAAGAACGAAGACACCTACCATAATAAAAGGTGCCATGGCAAGAAGAATTGTAAGGGAGTCGATATCAGAAGAAGAGAGACTTCTCTATGTTGCAATGACAAGAGCAAGAGAAAAGCTGATAATCACTGGAGTTGTAAAAGATGCAGACAAGACACTTGAGAAATACAGGGGAAGTGCAAAGCAGCTTGAAGCAGATGGAATGTTGTCTTACGCAGACAGTGAGAATATAAAGAACTATCTTGATATGATAATGCCGGTGTGCCTTATGGATTCAGATAAATTGAAAGGCAGCTTTAAAGTTATGGTTGATGCCGGAGAGGATTCCTTGGCTGATGCGGATGAATCCGGGGGGCTGGCTGGTGCAGCGAATGTTGTTGGAATCGGGGAACTGGCTGATGAAATTAAGGAAGCTGTGTCTTATCCTTTATTAGATGAGCTTCCAGAGTATGTTCCTGATGATAATGCAGCCGGCAGGATGAAGCTGACGGTTTCGCAGCTTAAGGCTATGCAGGCGGATGATGATTCAGAGGAAAATGCTTACATGGATGAATCTGTGAAGGCGGCACTTAAAAAGGAAGCAGACGATGAGCAGACAGACAGTGAAGCAATGGTTGAACTGTCAAATTCAATAATTCCTAAATTTATAAGCGGCAAGGAAGAAAAGCTTGCAGCTAATGAACGAGGCAGCGCATATCACAGGGTTATGGAATGTCTTGATTATTCAGTGAGCGTGAACCTCGAAGGAGTTAAAGCCGATATTGAGAGGATGTTAGAAACCTGCAAGATGAATGAATTACAGGTGAAAAGTGTCAATCCATGGGATATATATACATTTGTACAATCAGATATAGGCAGGAGAGTTGCAAATGCGGTGAACTGTGGCAGTGTCAGGAGAGAACAGCCTTTTGTATTTGAGTACGAAGGACAGCTTATACAGGGTATAATTGACTTGTGTTTTGAAGAGGACGGAGAAATTGTGATTGTTGATTATAAGACTGACAGGGTTATGAAGGGCAAAGCGGGGGAAAAAGAGCTTGTTAAAAGATACGCAATCCAGCTTGATTACTATGCAAAAGCACTGGAACAGCTTACCGGAAAAACTGTAAAAGAAAAAATTGTATATTCATTTGCTTTAGGAAAAGAAATAATGTGTTGAAATGACGAAAAATTTTCTCTAACATGTAAAATGCGGTTGAAAATATTGTATAATAATGGTAATATGAACTTGATTTGTGAATAAAACATATCAAATTTGCACAAAAATGTGCATAAAGGAAAAGGAGAGGAAAAATGAAAAAGCAAGTAAAAAAGTTTATGAGTGCATTACTTGCATGTGTAATGGTGGCAGTGTCAGTTATAGTATTTGACATGAATCCAGTACATGCAGCTTCTGGCGCAATAACAGAAGCATCAGGCTGGCTTGAGACAGCATATGTTAAATGGACACCTGTAACAGGAGCTACAGGTTACAATGTATATGTTAAGTCTGCAAGTGCCTCAGATTCAGCTTATGTCCAGTTGGACGATGAGCTTATCAGAAAGTATCCGTCTTACATGAGAGCGGATGCTGTAGGATTAAAAGCAGGCGATTATGTTATGAAGATTGTTCCGCTGAACAATGGCAAGGAGAATACAGCAGCTGCTATCGTTTCAGATAAGCTTACTGTAAAAGCACATGACAGAAGTGGATTCACATTTTCAAGTGATTCACCGGTAAAGAATGGCGTTGGTGCATATAACAACGATGGTACATTAAAGTCTAATGCATCTGTTCTTTATGTTACAGAAGCTAATAAGAATACAGTTAAGATGAAGATTGGTAACACAGAATATACAGGTGTAGCAGCTATTACACAGGCAATTAAGGCTAAGAATAACTGCCAGCCAGTTGCTATCCGTATTATAGGTCAGGTTACATTAAGCGGACTTGCCTGCAAAGATGTATCATCAGCATATGCAATTGGTGTTAAGGGAGCAGCTAACGTAACATTTGAGGGTATTGGTGATGATGCTACTTTATATGAAGCAGGTGTGGCTGTATTCCAGTCAACAGGCATAGAAGTAAGAAACCTTGGTCTTATGAACTGGGGCGGTGGAGGCGACGGAGATGGTATATCTCTTAAGCAGTCACGTGGTGTATGGGTACATAACAACGATGTGTTCTATGGTAATGCTGGTTCAGATGGTGACCAGGCTAAGGGCGATGGCTCTATGGACTTAAAGGATAATTCTCAGTATGTAACAGTATCTTACAATCATTTCTGGGATTCAGGAAAGATGTCACTTTGTGGTATGAAGTCAGAATCAGGTGAGAACTGGATTACATATCACCATAACTGGTTTGACCATTCTGATTCAAGACATCCTCGTATCAGAACAATGTCAGTTCATGTATATAATAATTACTATGATGGTAATTCTAAATATGGTGTAGGCGCTGCAAAGGATAGTGAGGCATTCGTAGAGGCTAACTATTTCAGAAACTGTAATTATCCAATGCTCAGTTCAATGCAGGGAAGTGATGTTCTGGCAGGTGGAATATTCTCAGGAGAGAATGGTGGTGTCATCAAGGCATACAACAACTATATGGAAGGTCAGAAGTCTGTTATATATGCTAATTCGGATGCTGGTACAACAACTGCAAGTGCAACTGATTTCGATGCATATCTTGCAACATCAAGAAGTGAAACAGTACCTTCAACTTATAAGGCAAAGCAGGGTGGAAAGACATATTCTAATTTTGATACTAAGGTTGATTTAGGTGTTGATACTGCTGATATTGATGCACCTGCAGATGTTCCTTCAATTGTAACTAAGTATGCAGGACGTATTATGGGCGGAGATTTCAAGTGGACATTTGATAACAGCGTTGATGATACAAGCCATTCACTTAACAAGCCTTTAAAGGATAAGCTTAATGCATACAAGACATCTCTTGTATCAGTAGGTGGTGGAAGCGTATCAGGCGAATCACATACACATACATATGGTGAGTGGACAGTTGTTAAGGCTGCAACAGAGACAGAAGAAGGTCTTAAGAGCCGCACATGTACAGGATGTGGTTATAATGAAACAGCAGTTATTCCAGCTATTGGAAAAGATACACCTGTTACACCTGACACACCGGTATCAGGAGATGCAAAGGTACATAACTTTACAGAATCAGGAACAACAAGTGACTTCTATAGTATTACAGGAAGCATAGCAACAAATAAAGGTACAGCAACATACAACGGTCTTACACTTACAAAATGCCTTAAGATGGAGTCATCAACAAGTATTAAGTTCACAGCACCATCCGCTGGAAAGCTTACACTTGTATTTGGCGGAACAACGGCAGCTTCTGGCAAGGGCGTAAAGGTTAATGGAACAAGCAAAAAAGTTGGTTCTGATGGTACATTAACAGTAGATGTTGCTAAGGGTGCTGTAACTGTAACAAAGGGAGATGCAATCAATCTTTTCTATATGGTATATACACCATCTGGAACATCAGAGACAACACATACACATAAGTATGAGTCAAAGATAACAAAGCAGGCAACATGTACAGAGGCAGGAGTGCTTACATATACATGTACATCTACAACAGGAACATGTGACAAGAAGACATACACAGAAACAATCCCAGCAAAGGGACACAGCTTCAGTACAGAGTGGACAGTAGATGTTGAAGCAACAGAGACAACACCAGGAAGCAAGAGCCACCATTGTACAGTATGTGATGCGAAGACGGATGTTACAGAGATACCGGCAACAGGACCAAAGTATGATGCTTCATATTATGCACCAGTGTTTGATGCAAAGTATTATCTTAATAAAAATGCTGATTTAAAGGCAGCATTTGGAGATGATGCACAGAAAGCACTTGTTCATTTTGTAGAACATGGAATGAGTGAAGGCCGTCAGGGTTCAGCAGAATTTAATGTGGCAGCATACAGAGCAAGATATGCAGATTTGAGTAATGCATATGGAGATGATTTAGTTAAGTATTACATGCATTATATAAAGGCAGGAAAAGCAGAAGGAAGAAATGGAGCGGTTGAAAATACATATACAGTAACATTTAAAGATGGAAATGAAGTGGTAAAAGTCCAGAAAGTAAAATCAGGAGAGAATGCAACAGCGCCATCAGAGATAGAAAGCAAAACAGGATTTAAATGCTGGGATAGGGACTTTACAAAAGTAACATCAGATATAGTTGTAAATGCTGTATATGAGGAGGTAAAGTATGATGCCTCATATTATGCGCCAGTATTTGATGCAGAATATTATCTTAATAAAAATGCTGATTTGAAAAAGGCATATGGAAACGATGCAGAAAAAGCACTTAAGCATTTTGTGGAACATGGAATGAGTGAAGGACGTCAAGGTTCGTCAGAGTTCAATGTGGCAGCATACAGAGCAAGATATGCAGATTTGAGTAATGCATATGGAGATGATTTAGTTAAGTATTATATGCATTATATAAAGGCAGGAAAAGCAGAAGGAAGAAACGGAGCGGTTGAAAATACATATACAGTAACATTCAAAGATGGAAATGTAGTGGTAAAAGTCCAGAAAGTAAAAAGAGGAGAGAATGCAACAGCACCATCAGAGATAGAAAATAAAACTGGATTTAAGTGTTGGGATAAGGACTTTACAAAAGTAACATCAAATATGATTGTAAATGCTGTATATGAAGAAACAACATATGATGCAGAATATTATGCACCAGTATTTAATGCAGAGTATTATCTTAGCAAATATGCTGATTTAAAGAAAGCATATGAGAATGATACAATGAAAGCACTTAAGCATTTTGTAGAGCATGGCATGCAGGAAGGACGACAGGGAACAGCGGAATTCAATGTATATGCATATAAAGCAAGATATGCTGATTTAAGAAGTGCATATGGAGATGATTTAGTTAAGTATTATATGCATTATATAAGGGCAGGAAAAGCAGAAGGAAGAGACGGCAGAATTTAGAAGTAATAAAAATGATTAAATGAGTACAGTCAAGTTAACAATAGTTAATTTGACTGTACTTTTTGTATCGGCAAAAAAAATAAACCACCTGCTATGCAGGTGTGTTCCCAGAAAGCTTTAACTTCAAGAAAAAACCTCCATGTTATAATGAGTTTAAGGTTCGCCAACCAAATTCAATACAACAAGGAGGTATCCGAATGGATAACAACAGTTTATCACACACAAAATGGACATGCAAATATCATATAGTATTTGCACCAAAGTTCAGAAGAAAGGTTATATACAAGCAAATAAGAGCAGATATAGGTAACATATTAAGTGAACTATGTAAAAGAAAAGGTGTAGAAATAATAGCAGCAGAGCGTATGCCAGATCATGTTCATATGTTTGTGAGTATACCACCGAAGTACAGTGTATCAGAAATAATGGGATATTTGAAAGGAAAGAGTTCTTTGATGATATTCGATAGACATGCAAATTTGAAGTATAAGTGTGGCAATAGACATTTCTGGTGCGGAGGATATTATGTCGATACAGTAGGTAAGAATGCAAAGAAAATTGAAGAGTATGTAAAAAATCAGATGCAGGAAGATCTGGAATATGATTAGATGTCACTGAAGGAATACATAGACCCGTTTATGGGTGAGCCGGTAAATAAGGCATAAGCTAAAGCCCTTTAGGGCTTGTCTGTGGTAGCTATGCATGTGGCAAATCTTCAATGGCTCTTTAGAGCCGGCTAGTACCACAGGCTTATAGCCGCAGAGCAAACCACCAGCTGAGCTGGTGGTAATGATTATGAATCGTGACTCTGTTGAGCCAGCGAAGTGTGCAAAATATAAACCATCCGCTATTGAAATTGATGGGTGACCGTGATTTATTAATGAGATATAGATGGATAGATGATATATATATGAAAAAATATCGACCTTAAAATATGAATTTTTTATTAATAAACCTTGAACAATTTGTGCAAAAATGTTAATATTGATTTGGAATTTGAGTTCTGATTATAAAGAATTCACAATTGTATGCATAATTAGGAAAAAGGAGAGGAATTATCATGCAAAGAATCAGAAAAGTTTTTGCAAAAGTTGTTGCTGGATTATTAGTCGTAAGTAATCTTGCAATAGCAGCACCAAGTATGACTTATGCGGCATCTGCATCAAGTTTTACTACTTATGGTGGATGGAATGAGATGATGTATGCAACTATCAAAGGCGTTAAAGATGCCGATGTTACTGCTGTATCATATTCAGGTCCAATGAGCGGTTCTCTTACGGGAGATGATTTTAAGTATCTTGTCAGAGATACAAGCGACGGAGTAAGAGTAGATGTAATGGGATTAAAGCCAGGTACATATACTCTTAAGGTTACTACTAAGACAGGTACATATACCCAGTCAGGTATTGAGGTAAATGAACAGGACAGATCAGGATATGCGCATTACAATTATACTGATGGTGTAGGTGCTTATAATGATGATGGTACATTAAAGGATAACGCAATTGTTCTTTATGTAACAGATGAAAACAAGAATACCGTTACACTTTCTTATGGTGGAGTAACAGTTTCTGGTATTGGTAATATTCTTAACTCAGTTGGTAAGGCTTGCGGGGAAGCAGGTCATGAGACAGAGTGCAAGAAGGTATCGAAAGGAAAGACATATTACGGCAAGGGTAATACTAATCAGGGTATTCTCCAGTTACTTGCTGAGAATAATATACCATTAGTAATTCGTATGGTCGGAGCAGTATCAGAGTCTGGTCTTTATAAAACAGGAACATGGGCAGCAGCTAATGCAGGACTTATTGATGGTCTTACAGATTATGATTCTAATGATTATGGCGGAAGTGTTGGCGATAACGGTCATATGGCACGTATGAAGTCAGCAAAGGATGTAACAATTGAAGGTGTTGGTACAGATGCAGCTATGGATGGATGGGGAATTCATTTTATGTCTGAGACATCAACAACAGCAGCTGGATTAGGAAAGAGCTTTGAGGTTCGTAATATTACATTTATGAATCAGCCAGAAGATGCTATTGGTATGGAAGGCGTTCAGGAGGGCTCTGTTATAACAGCTCCAGTTGAAAGATGCTGGATTCACAACAATGAGTTTTACAGTCCTTCTATAACAGGACCTGCAGAATCAGATAAGGCTGAAGGTGATGGATCATGTGATTTTAAGCGTGGTGAATACCTGACAGTTTCATATAATTATTTTGAAGGATGTCACAAGACTAACCTTGTTGGTTCATCAGATACATCATTACAGTTTAATCTTACATATCATCATAATATTTGGAAGGGATGTAAAGCAAGACAGCCTCTTGGACGTCAGGCTAATATGCATTTCTACAATAACCAGTTTATAGGTACAACAGATTATGCCATGAATACAAGAGCTAATGCTTACATATATTCAGAGTACAATCTGTTCTTTATGACAAAGAATCCTATGGATGTAAGATCAGGAGCAATTAAAAGTTATAATGATTCATTTTCATCTTGTATTGGATCAATGACAGGAACGGTTGTTACAGATAAGTCAACTAAGGTTACATCAGGTAATAAGTACGAGAATTTTGATACTAATGCATCACTTTCATATATTCCAAGTGGTGACTATCAGTTACAGACAAGTGTTACAGATGCAGCCAAGGTTCTTAAGGCATACAATGGCTGCATGCCAGAGACAGTTAAGAGACCAGAGAATGTTGCCACTTCAGAGTGTTCATTGTTATCATATTGTGCACCTGGTGTAACACCAATTAATATATCTGATTATCCATATACAGCAGCGCCAGGAAAGCTTAGCAAGACTGTATATGCATTCACAGTAGGTGGAACAGTAGATGTTACTGTATCATTTGCATCGGAAGCTTTAACTACAACAGGTTGTCTTGTTAATGAGACTGGTGAGTGCTTCCAGGTAGGAAGTGGTACTGTTACAGGTCTTCCAGCTGGAACGTATATGGTTATGCCATATAATGTTCAGTCAGGTGGTAATGGAGTTAATCCGGCAGCAGGTACATTTAAGGAGATGACTATTAATTCAATTACAATTAAAGCGGCTGATCCTAATGCACATTATCATCATTATGTATCAGAGGTAACTAAGCAGGCTACATGTACAGAAGAAGGCGTTATTACATATACATGTACAGCAACTAATGGAACTTGTGATAAGAAGACATACACAGAGGTGATTCCAAAGACAGCTCATACATATGGCGAATGGAAAGTAGTTAAAGAAGCAACAGAGACAGAAGAAGGGCTTAAGAGTCATTCTTGTACAGTATGCGGGGCTGAAGAAACAGCATCTATTCCAAAGAAGGGTTCAACAGGTGGAACAGAGACACCAGAAGTACCAACAGGAGATTCTAAGGTACATAATTTTACAACATCAGGTGCAAATAGTTCATTCTTTGTGATTTCTGGTAATCTTGCATCAAACAAGGGAACAGTAACGTATAATGGACTTACACTTACACAGTGCCTTAAGATGGAGTCATCAACAAGCATTAAGTTTACAGCATCATCAAAGGGAACACTTACACTTGTATTTGGAGAAAGTGGTAAGAATGTAAAGATTAACGGAAAAAAGAACGCATCAGATTCTAATTGCATAGTAACAGTTGATGTTGCAGCTGGAAGTGTAGAGATAACAAAGGGAGATACAATGAATCTTTTCTATATGATATATACACCATCTGGAACATCAGAGACAACACATACACATAAGTATGAGTCAAA